>Ga0209382_10000308_pt1 | contig 78670 bp, 80 predicted proteins | sample SoiMetdeltSBSDD5_FD_187599 | JGI IMG/M metagenome (GOLD analysis project Ga0209382, IMG submission 187599) | Bulk soil microbial communities from a Populus tree surrounding site in Tennessee, USA - Soil MetaG P. deltoides SBSDD5 (SPAdes) (version 2) | ecosystem: Environmental > Terrestrial >... | reverse complement strand
CCGGACGTGGGCCGGCGAAGAGACGGCCCGGCGCGGGTAGGCCAGGGTGGGCGATCTGGATCATGGCCGCGTGGCCGCGCGGCGGCCTCAGCCGATGAGGTCGGCGCTGCTCCGCACCTCGGCGAGAAACCCGTTCAGGCTCCCCAGGTGGGTGCGATGAACGACGTCATGGGGGATGACCACCCCGTCTGGGCCCTTGACGTCCATGGCGGCGGTGGCGTCGGAGAGCATGGTCACGGCGAAGCCGCGGTGCGCGGCCTGCCGGGCGGTAGTATCGCAGCACATCTGGGTCATGAACCCGGACACGATCACGCGATTCACCCCGCGCTCGCGCAGCAGCGCCTCCAGCCCGGTATTGGTGAACGAGCCCGGGAGGTGCTTGCGGATGACGGGCTCGCCGTCGCGGGGCGCCGCGTCGGGATGAATGGCGAGCGCGGGCGAGCCCGGCACGAAGGTCCGCGCGTCGGGCTTGCGGCTCTCGTGCACCACGTGCACCACGAGGAGCCCGCGCCCGCGCGCCCATTCGAGCGTCCGCGCGATGCGCGCCACCGCGGCGGGGCCGCCCGGCAGGACGACCTTGCCGATGGGGGCGAAGTACTCCTGCTGCGCGTCGATGACGACCAGGGCGGTGAAATCCGGCCCAGCCATCACCGGGCCGCTCCCGGGCCGCTCATCTCGATGGCGGCCGACTGCCGCAGCCCCTGGATCCACGACTCCCAGGCCTGCGCGCGCTTCTGCTCGAGGACCTGCTTGGTCAGCTCCTCGCGCTCGGTCTCCAGCCCCTTGAGATCCGCCGGCTGCCGGTCGAGCACCTTGACCACATAGACCGCGGCGGGCGTGCTCACGGGCTCGGCCACCTGCCCGACCGCGGTCTGGAGGGCGGCCACCAGGACCCCGCCGGGCAGCGGATTGCGCTCCTTGGGCGCCTCGGACCGGGAGAAGAAGCCGGTGTCGCCCGCGCTGATGCCTTCCTTCCGCGCCGCCGCCACGAGATCCCCCTCCCGCGTGACCGTCCCCACCAGCAGCTTCGCCTTCTCCATGGCGAGCGCGGCGGCCCTCTCCCGCTTGATGGCCTCGATCACGTCGTTGCGGATCTCCGACAGCGGCGGCACGCCGGAGGGCAGGATCTCGGCGACCTTCACGACGGCGTAGCCGCCGGCGGTCTTGTAGGGGGTCGACACCCCGCCGCTGGCGAGGCCGAACACCGCTTCCTCGAGCGCGGGGTCGCGCCCGATTCCCTCGAGCCCGTCCCCGCGCGCCAGCGTCGCCGCGCGGGCCTCCATACCCAGCCCCTTCGCCTCCGCGCCGAAGTCCTTCGCCGCCTGCAGCGGGCCTCGGATCTGGTCGGCCTTGGCGGCGGCCGCGCGCTCGCTCCGTTCGGCGAGGAGCTTCTCCTTGATCTTCGGCGCGACCTCCTTGTAGGGCGGCCGTCCGCCTTCCTGCACGTCCACCACCTTGATGGCGTGATAGCCGAAGGGCGTGCGCACCGGCGCGGGGGAAAGCTCGCCCTTCTTGAGAGCGAACACCGCCTGCTCGAACTGGGGCACCATCTCGCCCGGCCCCACGAAGCCGAGATCGCCGCCCTGCGCGGCAGTGGCGGTATCCTCGGACGCTTCGCGCGCGAGCTTGGCGAAGTCCTCCCCCGCCCGCGCGCGCTTGATCACGTCCTCCACCTTGGCCTTCGCCGCGTTCTCGGCGTCGCTGCCGCCCACCGGCGGCACCCGCACGAGGATGTGCGTGGCACGGAGCCGGCGCGGCTTCTCGAACTCGGCGGGATGCTCGGTGTAGTAGGCCTCGGCGGCGGCATCCGTCACCGGCTCCGCGAAGGCCTTCGGGCTCACCAGGACGTACTGGATCTTCCGGCGCTCCGGGCGCGTCAGCTGCGCCTGGTGGGACTTCACGTACGGCTCCAGCTCGCCGTCCCCCACCGTCACCCCGGCCATGAGGGGCGCGGTCTCGACGCTTGCCCACGCGGCCCGCACGCGGTCCTTGCGGAAGCCGTAGGCCTGCTGGAGCTCGTCGGGCGACAGCTTCACGCCGTCCTTGACCAGCCCTTCCATCTTCCGCCGCACCATCTCGCGGCGCTGATCGGCCTCGAACTCGGCGGGGTCGATGCGGACCTGACGCAGCACCGCGAGGTAGCGCTCGCGAGAGAAGCGGCCCGCGTCGTGGAAGGCGCGCACCTGCTGGATGCGGACGCGCAGCTCGTCGTCGGTCACGGTAACGCCCTCGCGGCGGGCCTGCTGGACGACGAGGGCCTCCTGCACCAGATCACTGATGACCTGCTGGGAGATGCCCAGCCGCTCCGCCATCTCCGTGGTCAGGCGATCCTTGTAGATCTGCCGGTAGAACTCCACGTAGCTCTGGTAGGAGCGCCGGAAGCGCTCGACGGGGATCTCCTCGCCGTTCACGGAGGCCACGGAGCCGTCGCCGAGTCCGCGCCGGCCGACGGCGTCGGACCCGAAGTACACGACGGAGGTGGCGATGAAGGCGACGATGACGATCAGGAGGATGAACTTCAGCCCCCGGAAATAGTCCCGCATGGCGCTGATCAAGAATGCGACCTCCCTGAAGAGCGAATCGCCCGCTGGTCGGGCTCTCTAGCCTAGCACATAGCCCCGCCGGGCACGTTCCGGCGGCCCCCTCAGGGCCCGAGGAGCCCCCGCAGGCCGGGGAGCGCGAAGTACACCACGAAGGCGGCGGCGGCCGCCCACATCATGGGGTGGACGGCGGCCCCCTTGCCCCGCACGAGCTTGATGAAGCCGTAGGCGATGAAGCCGGCGCCGATGCCGTTGGTGATGGAGTAGGTGAACGGCATCACCGTGAGTGTGAGCAGGGCGGGGAAGCCGTCCTCGATATCGGTGAAGCGGATCTCCCGCACGATGGCCATCATCAAATAGCCGACGATGAGGAGGGCGGGCGCGGTGGCCTGCGCCGGCACCACCGCGGCGAGCGGCGAGAAGAAGAGGGCGAGGAGGAAGCAGAGGCCGGTGAAGACCGACGCCAGCCCCGTCCGCGCCCCGGCGGACACGCCCGCCGCGGACTCGATGTAGGTGGTCGCCGAGGACGCGCCCGCCGCGCCGCCCGCCACCGCCGCGAGCGAGTCCACGAGCAGCACGCGGTTGAGGCGAGGCAGCCGCCCCTCGCGATCGAGCCAGCCCGCCTCGCCCCCGACGCCGATCACGGTGCCCATGGTGTCGAAGAAGTCCGACAGCATGATGGAGAAGATCGTCACCACCGCGGTGACGGCCCCCAGGCGGACGAGGATCTCTACGTTGACGCCCGCGCCGAGGCTCGAGAAGTCGGGCAGGGCGAGCACGGCGCGCGGGAGGGTCGCCTGCCCCGGCAGCGGAAAGGCGCGGCCGCCGGTGAGCGCGTTCACCGCCACCGCGAGCGCGGTGGTGAGCAGGATACCGATGAGGAGAGCACCGGAATTGCCCCGCGCCTGAAGCCAGAGCGTGATGAGGAGCCCCACGATGGCCACCGCGACGGGCGCCGCCGTCAGCTCCCCCAGCGTCACCGGCACCCCCGGCGGCCCCGGCTTGACGATGCCCGCCGACACCAGGCCGATGAAGAGGATGAAGAGCCCGATGCCCACGCTGATCGCCTGCTTCAGCGCGAGCGGGATGGCGTTCATGATCGCTTCACGGAACCCCGTGAGCACCAAGACGGTGATGACGAGACCTTCGAGGAAGATGGCGCCCATGGCCACTTCCCAGGGCAGCTTGAGCCCGGCGATGAGCTGGAAGGCGACGACCGCATTGAGACCCATGCCGGACGCGACCGCGAGCGGATAGTTGGTGACGAGCCCCATGACGATGGTCATCACGCCCGCGACCAGGCAGGTCGCCGCCTGCGTCGCCGGAAACGGCGCGCCCTTGCCCTCCAGCCCGGGGACACCCGAGAACGAGAGGATGGCCGGATTCACGAAGATGATGTAGGCCATCACCATGAACGTGGTGAGACCCGCCCGCGCCTCGCGTCCGACCGTCGTGCGCTGCGCGGTCAGGGAGAAGTAGCGATCGAGCATCTCATTGCACCTCCGGCATCGCCATGCGGGGCTGGAAGGGCGAGTCCTCAGGCACCACGCGCCGCGCCACCGTGATGAAACCGGTGTGCGCGACCATGCGGTGGAAGGGACGCACCGAGGTGCCGTCGATGTTCCACGGGCGAACGAGCGTCTCGAACGTCTCGACCAGGGTATAGCCGGCGTGCCGGCGCAGGGCTTCCGACAGCTGATGCGACTGGATGATGGTGGGCACGTACGAGAGGAAGATGCCGCCCGAGCGCAGCACGCGCGCCACCGGCTCGACGAGCCGCCAGGGCTCGGGCAGGTCGAAGACCGCGCGATCCACCGGCTCCTCCTCGCCCAGGCCTTCCTCGACGGGGCGCAGCCGCACCGCGAGGCTGGTCACCTCCCCCATGCGCAGCTGGATGTTGGCGAGGGCGCGGCGCGCGAAGTCCTCGCGCTGCTCGTAGCTGATCACGCGCCCCGACGGACCGACGGCGCGGAGGAGCGCGAGGGTGAGCGCGCCGGACCCCATGCCCGCCTCGAGCACCCGGGCCCCCGGATAGATGTCCGCCCAGAACATCACCATGGCGAGGTCCTTGGGATAGATCACCTGGGCCCCGCGCGGCATGTCCAGCACGTACTCGGAGAGGGTGGGCCGGAGGACGACGTACCGGGTGCCCTTGGAGGTGCGCACCCACGAGCCGTCGGCCTGGCCGATCATGCCGTCGTGCGGCACCCACCCGCGGTCGGAGTGGAAGGTCTCACCCTTGCGGAGCATGACGAGGTGCCGCCGCCCGCGCTGGTCGATGAGGAGGACTTGCTCGCCGTCCTGTAGCACGTCAGGCGTCACGGCCTATCGACTCTTGGGCTCCGGCAGGGCGAGGGCGACGAGAAAGCCCGCGAGGGGCATGAGGGCGGAGATCCACAGCGCCCGCGTGAGGCCCCAGTGATCGGCGACCCACCCCAGCGCGCTCGCGCCGAGACCGCCCGCGCCGATGGCGAAGCCCACGATGAGGCCGGAGGCCATGCCGGGATTCTTCGGCAGGTACGCCTGCCCGAGCACGACGGACACCGTGAAGGTCGACACCAGCACGAAGCCGAGCACGGCGAGCAGCACGAAGACGAGGATGCCCTTGGCGAAGAGGAACGCCACCGCCGGCGGCACCGCGAGGAGAAAGACGCTCACCACGTAGCGCCGCACGCCCACGCGATCGGCGATGGGCCCGGCCACCAGCGTGCCCACGACGCCCGCGCCGAGAAACACCGCCAGCAAGGTGCCCACCAGCCGCGGATCCCCGTGCAGCACTTCCTTCCAGTAGAAGGGCAGGAAGGTGGTGAAGCCGAGCTGGGTCCACGAGCGAATGGCCACCACCAGGATGAGCAGGCTCATCGCCCCCACCATGGTCTCGGCATTGTCCCTCGATGCCTGGGCGCGCGCGGCCGCGGGAGCGGGAGCCGAGAGCATGGGGAGCACGGCGAGGAGCAGACCGGAGACGAGCAGGCCCGGCACCAGCATGCCGAGGCTGCCCGGCATGCCGAAAGTGGTGAGGAGCACGGTGACGAGGGGCGGCCCCAGCGCGATGCCGATGTTCCCGCCGGTGGAGAAGACGGACACGCCGGTGGCCTTGCGCGCGCCCGCCACCGCGGTGGCGGTGCGATAGCCCTCCGGGTGATAGGCGGCCACGCCGAAGCCCGTGATCATCACGAGAACGAGCACCGCCTCGTACGACGGTGCCAGGCCGGTGAGGGCCAGCCCGAGCGACGACAGGAGCACCGAAAGCGGTAGGAGCCAGCGCCGCGCCGTCTTGTCGGCGAGGAAGCCGAACAGCGGCTGAATCACCGACGAGGTGATGTTGGCCATGAGGACGATGAAGCCGGTCGCGGTGTAGCTGAGCCGCAGCGCGTCCTTGATGAAGGGCAGGATCACGGCGAGCGAGCCCTGATTGATGTCGACCACCATGTGACCGAGCGCGAGCAGGCTGAGCAGACGCATGTCCGGCTTCGCGCGATCGACGGGAGCGGTCGCGGTCGCGGGCAGCGCGACGGCGGCCGAATCGGGCGGGGTCATGCGCCTATGCTACACTACGCGCGCCGTGAAGGTCAGGGAGCTCGGACACGTCGCGCTCTTCGTCCGTGACCTCGAGGTTTCCACCCGCTTCTACCGTGATCTGCTCGGGCTCGCCGAGGCCGGACGCGGCAAGGACGGCCGCATCGTGTTCCTTTCCGCCGGCCGCCATCACCACGATCTCTCGCTCGAGTTGGCGCGCGCCGATGGGCTCCGCGCGCCCAAGGGCGCGCCCGGGCTCTATCACATCGCCTTCCGCATCGGCGCCACCTCGGACGAGCTGGCCGCCGCGCGGGCGGCGGTCGAGGCGGTAGGGCTCGCGCCGTTCGGCGAGATGGCGGGGGCGCGGCCCTGCTTCTGCGTGCGCGATCCCGACGGCAACGAGATCGAGCTCTACGTCGAGGGGTGAGGGGTCCTAGATCCCGAAGGCGTCCAGGCCGGTGACGTCGCGACCCACGATGAGCACGTGGATGTCGTGCGTGCCCTCGTAGGTGTTGACCGTCTCGAGATTCATCATGTGACGCATGATGGGGTGCTCGTCCACGATGCCGGCCGCCCCCAGGATGTCGCGGGCCAGCCGCGCGGTGTCCAGCGCCATCTGGACATTGTTCATCTTGGCCAGCGAGATCTGCTGCGGCCGCACCCGCCCCGCGTCCTTCAGCCGTCCCAGCTGGAGACACAGGAGCTGGGCCTTGGTGATCTCGTTGAGCATCCACACCAGCTTCTGCTGCACGAGCTGGAAGGAGCCGATGGGCTTGCCGAACTGGATGCGCTGTTGCGCATACTGCAGCGCCCAGTCGTAACAGGCCATGGCGGCGCCGATGGCGCCCCAGGCGATGCCGTAACGCGCCTGGGACAGGCAGGACAGCGGCCCCTTGAGCCCCTTCACTCCGGGCAGCTTGTTCTCGAGGGGAATGCGGCAGTCCTGGAAGGCCAGCTCCGAGGTGATGGACGCGCGCATCGAAAACTTGCCGTGGATGTCGATGGTGCCGAAGCCGGGCGTCCCCCGCTCCACGAGATAGCCGCCGATCTCACCGTCGTCCCCCTTGGCCCAGACCACCGCGACCTCCGCCACCGAGCCGTTGGTGATCCAGAGCTTGGTACCGTTGAGGACGTACTCGTTCCCCTTCTTCACCGCGCGCGTCTTCATGGAGCCGGGGTCCGAGCCGTGGTCGGGCTCGGTGAGGCCGAAGCAGCCCATCGCCTCACCGGACTGCAGGCGCGGCAGCCACCGATCCTTCTGCGCGTCGGAGCCGTAGGAGTAGATGGGGTACATCACGAGCCCGCTCTGCACGGATGCGAAGGAGCGCAGGCCGGAATCACCCCGCTCGAGCTCTTGCATGATGAGGCCATAGGCCACGTTGTCCAGGCCCAGGCAGCCGTAGTCCTTGAGGGTCGCGCCGAACACGCCCATCTCGCCCAGGTCCTTCGCCAGCTCCACCGGGAAGGTCGCGTCGCGGTGATGCTGGGTGACGATGGGCAGGAAGCGCGACTCCACCCAGTCGCGCACGGTGTCGCGGATCATCCGCTGCTCGTCGGAGAGATGCTCCTCGATGCCGAAGTAGTCGACGCCCCTGAATTTCTCCATGGTCCGTCCTCGGTGCTGGGCTCGCTCAGGCGCCCGTCAACAGGGCGAAGATGCGGCGGATCAGCTCCTCGTGGTCAGCGACATTGTGCGCGAAGATCCCCATCTCCTCCACCTCGGCGAGGTCGAGGGTCTGGCACGGGGCCCCCGGAGCCCATCCCGCGAGATTGAAGGCCTGGAAGCACGACCGGCCTGGCTCGGGCTTGTCCGAGACGAGCACGAAGTAAAGCTCGGGCCACTGCCGGCGCGCCATCTGGAACAGTGACCGTTCGCTGCGTTGACTCTCCACCGCCAAGAACTGGCCGATGTGCGGGTGGTACTTCACCTCGATGAGGAAGTCCTTGGTGCCGCCGGCCCCGCCCGGCCCGCCGCTCTCCCCCGACGGCTTCACCCAGAAGTCGGGCGAGAAGTCGTCGCGTCCCACCCGGAGCCCCGCGGCGGGTGAGCGGCGATACGGCGTGATGTCGTAGCGAGCCCGCCGAAAAATGGACTCGACGAGCGCTTCGGCCACCCGGTTCTTCGCTTCGAGCAGGTCCATATCCCCTCGCTATGGGACCACGCTAGAGGTTGGTGGGGTGCGCAGGGCGCTCCTCGCTGAGCGCCCGCTCGAGCGCCTGGGCGAGCGCCGCGTCGTGCTCGTGGGTGGCCGCGAAGATCCGGCACTGGGCCACCTTGCCCGGCAGGTACTTCAAGAGCTCCTTCAGCGGCTCCGCGGACACCGTCCGCGACGCCGAGTCGTAGACGTAGAGCTGCCGGTCGTGCATCTGGATGGGATTGAGCGGCCGCGGATCCTGCTGGGCCATGTCGATCTTGAACGGGAAGCCCCGAAGGGCGGCGGGCAGGTGCTCGCGCACCCGCTCCTCCACGTCCTCCGCCTTCATGAAGGCCTGACCACGGCGCGGCTCGAAGAGATCCAGCACCACCTCGTGAGCCATGCGCCATTTGAGCCGCCGGTCGAGGACTTGCCGCCACTCGGCGCCGAGGGCGCGGCGCTCGGGATCGTCGGAGTCGGGCCAGCGCTCGACCTCCTCGAGCAGGGTCCACTCGGTCATGCCGAGGTAGGGCTTGAGGTTCTTGTTCAGGTCGAAGGGGAAGACCAGCCGCATGGTGTCGCGGAAGATCTCCTTCAGATGGAGGTCGATGCCCCGCGTCGTCCGGTGGTAGTACACGTTCGTGTACATGTAGAAGCGCGCATTCAGGAACATGATGAAGGCCTGGATGCCGCCGCGGTCGAGCGTGAGGCCCTTGTCGCTGAAGAACGAGTAGTACATGATCCGCTCGACGTCGATGGGCCCCACCGCCACCCCGCACATGTAGGAGTCGCGGAGCACGTAGTCCATGTTGTCGGCGGTGTAGATGCCCGAGAGCAGGGGCTTGAGATGCGCGAGCCAGCGCGGGTGCCCCGCCTCGGGCTCGCTGTGGTGCTTGCCCATGAGGTAACAGATCCACTCGGGATCGATGGCCTCGCCGGCCTCGAAGGGGCCCGACGGGCTCCGGCGGAGCCCACGGATCAGCTCCCCCAGCTCCTCCTTGATGATCTTCTGGCCCACGATCTCGTGGGTGAGCTTCCAGTCCGCCAGGAAGTTGTCGTCGAAGAAGTGGCCGAATGGGCCGTGGCCGATGTCGTGGAGCAGGCCGGCCATGCGGAGCAGCTCCTCGAACAGCGGCGCGGACGGCGCATCCGCGAATTCAGCACGGAGAGACGCGTGCAGCTGCTGGGCGAAGCGGCCGGCCAGGTGCATGGCGCCCAGCGAGTGCTGGAAGCGGCTGTGCTCGGCGGCGGGGAAGACCCAGCGCGCCGACTGCAGCTGGGGCACCCGCCGGAGGCGCTGCATCCACGGCGAATCGATCAGGTGCTCCTCGGTGGCCTCGCCGGGGCTCCCGTCCGGTCGCGTGTAGAGGATGTAGCGATGGATGGGGTCGGCGATGAGCCCCCGGCCCCGATAGGTATCGATGCCTCGCATGCCTAGAGCCTACTCCTTGTCGGTCGTCCGGAAGATGCGATACCGGTCGGCGGGTCGCACCGTCAGGAGTTGTGCGCCCGACTCGCGGCGCACCAGCACCTCGACGGGCACCCCGATCCGGCCTTCCCACAGGCGCGCGTAGAACTCCTCCTGGCTCGCCACCGCGCGGCCATTGACGGCGACGATGAGGTCGCCCCGGCGGAAGCCCGCGGGGCCGGCCGGGCCCACCGGCGACACGCCCAGCACCATGGCCCCCCGCCCGGGCACGCTCTCCGTGTAGACGCCCAGCCAGGGCCGCACGCCGCGGCTCTCCACGCGGCCCTTGGCGAGCAGCTCGTCCCGCGCGGCAAGGAACTTCTCGATGGGGATGGCGAGGTTGCTGAAGGGCCGGTCCCCGATGCGCAGCGATGTGATTCCGACCACCGCTCCCGCGCTGTCCAGGAGGGCGCCGCCCCCGAAGGCGGGGTTGGCGGGGAAGACGAGGAAGGCGCGGTCCAGCATGTATTCCCAGGCGGCCGAGTAGGGCTGCACGGCGCGCACCTGGGCCTCGACCGCGACGAGGTCGCCCGCGCTCGACATGCCCACCGTCCCCGCGCCGTCCCCCGAGACGATGCGGGTGGAGTCACCCAGGGGTGCGGCCGGCCAGGGCCCCGGCCACGCGAGCTTGACCACGCCGAGCCCCACCTCGAGGTCGAGCCCGACCAGCCGGGCCGGCACGACGCGCCCGTCGCGCAGCGTCACCTCGAGCCGCTCGGCATCGAGGAGGAGGTAGGACACCGTGAGCGCGTAGCCGGCGGGGTCGAAGATGACGGCGCTGCCCGCGCGCTCTGCGCCCAGGGTGGCAGAGGAGGGCGCGTGGGGCGCCGCCTCCACGCGAAGCGCCACCATCGCGGGCGCCGCCCGCCGGGTGAAGGCGGGCGCGCCGTCGATGGGCGGGGCCTCCGGGCGCGGCGCGCTGCCGCGGGGAGCGGCGACCAGAACCACTGGGGCCAAGAAGAGGGCCAGAGCGATCAGCGCGGCGGCGATGGGACGGCGCGTCGGCATGGGCGTCACCTCAACGCGTACTGGCGCTCGTAGTACGCGCGGAATTCACCGGACTTGATCGGCCGCCACCAGTCCCCGTGGGCGCGGTACCACTCCACCGTGGCCGCGAGGGCCGCGGCGAAGTCGTGGGCCGGCTTCCAGCCGAGCGCGCGCACCTTGGCGCTGTCCAGCGCGTAGCGCCGGTCGTGGCCGGGTCGGTCCGCCACCGGCTGGATCAGGGTTTCCGGCTTGCCGGTGAGGCGGAGGATCTGGCGCGTGATGACGATGTTTTCGATCTCGTTGCCCCCGCCGATATTGTAGATCTCCCCGTCCTTGCCCTTCCGCAGCACGACGTCGATCGCGGCGCAGTTGTCGAGGACGTAGAGCCAGTCCCGGACGTTCTTGCCGTCGCCGTACAGCGGGAGCGCGGCGTCCTCGAAGGCGTTGGTGACGAAGAGCGGGATCATCTTCTCGGGATACTGGTACGGGCCGAAGTTGTTGCTGCTTCGGGTGACGATGACGGGTAGGCGGTGCGTCGTCCAGAACGCGCGGGCGAGGAGGTCCGCGGCCGCCTTCGAGGCCGAGTAGGGGTTCGAGGGGTTGAGGGGATCGATCTCGCGCGAGGCGCCGCGCGTGACGCTGCCGTACACCTCGTCGGTGCCGATGGCGATGAAGCGCCCGAGCCCGCGCGCCCGCGCCGCCTCCAGCAGGGTGAAGGTGCCGGTGACGTTGGTGCGCAGGAACTCGTCCGCGCCCGCGTTGGAGCGATCCACATGGGTCTCGGCGGCGAAGTGCACGACCGCGTCCACCTCCGCGAGGAGGTCGCGGACGAGGGAGGCGTCGCAGATGTCCCCCCGCACGAAGCGGTGGCGCGGATCGGCTTCGATCTCCTTGAGATTGGCGAGATTTCCGGCGTAGGTGAGCTTGTCGAGGGTGACGACCGAGTCGTCCGGGTGCTGGGCGAGGACATACCGGACGAAGTTCGAGCCAATGAAGCCCGCCCCGCCCGTCACCAGGATCTTCACGGCGGTCGCGCCCCGCTAGCCGCGGGTGGGCTCCCAGACGTCGACGCCCGCGAAATCCCAGGGCAGGCGCCCCTCGTCGGAGACGTTCGGGTCCGGGTAGAACTGCGTGTCCACGAAGTAGATGATGCGGCCGCGTGTGGGCGCGAGGTTGCGCACGCCGTGGGCCACCCCGGGGGGGATGCGGACCAGACGCGCGGTGCCGTCCCCCAGCACGAGCCGGCGCAGGGCGTTCTCGGTGGGCGAGCCGGCCCGGCAGTCCAGCAGCACGAGCAGCATGCGATCGTCGGGCGGCACGAACCACACGTCGGTCTGCCGGCGGTGGAGGTGGAAGGCCTTGATCACGCCCGGATCCATCTCGCTGAAGTTGATCTGCTTCACCTCGAACTCGCGCAGCGCGCCGTGGACCCCCGCGGTGAGGCGGCCGAGCTCGAGGAAGGAGCCGCCGTCGTCCACGAAGCGCTTGAGATCCACGATCTCGACGCCCGGGATGGGCGCCACGGGGGAATAGTCCTGCACGGCGAAGGCGCGCTTGGCGGCGTCGTTAAGGCTCATCAAACCAGTCCCACCTCGCTCCGGTCGCCCAGCATGAACGTGAAGGAGCGCGGCTTGCCCTGAGTGCGGTAGATGGCCGCGTTCTTACCGATCAGGCTCGACTCGATGCGCCCGCCGACGTCCGAGATGCTCGATCCTTCGAGCAGGATGGAGTGCTCGACCTCGCTGTTGCGCACGGACACCCCTTCTCCCACCGACGTGAACGGGCCGATGTAGGCGTGCTCGATGGTGGCGCCACGGCCGATGATGGCGGGGCCGCGCACGGTGCTCTGGACGATGCGGGCGCCCGCTTCCACCACGACCTTGCCGTGCACCTCGGAGTCCGTCACCGTGCCCTCGGACCGCGGCTCGAGCGTATCGAGGATGATGCGGTTGGCCTCCAGCATGTCCTCGAGCTTGCCGGTGTCCTTCCACCAGCCCTCGATCACGTGCGGGCGCACGGTGTGGCCCGAGTCGATCAGCCACTGGATGGCGTCGGTGATCTCGAGCTCGCCCCGGCCGGAGGGCTTGATGGCCTTGGCGGCGCGGAAGATGGTGGCGTCGAACATGTAGACGCCGACCAGGGCGAGGTCGGACGGCGGCACCTTGGGCTTCTCGACCAGACGCTTGACCTTGTCCCCGGAGAGCTCCGCCACGCCGAACTGGGTGGGATCCGGCACCCGGGCGAGCAGGATCTGGCTATTGGGCCGGGCCGAGCGAAAGCGCTCGACGAGCGGGGCCAGAGGCTCGAGGATGAGGTTGTCGCCGAGGTACATGCAGAAGGCGTCGTCCCCCAGGAAGCGCTCGGCGGTCAGCACGGCGTGCGCCAGGCCGAGGGGCGCCTCCTGCTGAATGTACGTCACCTCGACGCCCCACCGGCTGCCATCGCCCACCGCGTCCCGGATCTCCTGGTGGGTGTCCCCCACCACGATGCCGATCTCCCGGATCCCCGAGGCCGAGAGGGCCTCGATCCCGTAAAAAAGGATCGGTTTGTTGGCGACCGGGACCAGCTGTTTAGCCGACGTGTAGGTGATGGGACGGAGCCGGGTTCCGCGTCCTCCGGAGAGGATTAACCCTTTCATTTCCTGGCCGATTATAGCAGTCTTGGCCCTGCATCCGACCGGGAATAGGAGTAATCTAAATGGCTAGCGGAGGAGTACACGGATGAAGACGTTGAAGGATATGCTGGCCGAGGCGCGCCAGGTCGTCCCCGAGCAGGGACCGGCGGACCTCAAGCGCCGCCTCGACGCGGGCGAGCCGGTCGTGGTGGTGGACGTCCGCGATCCCGACGAGTACCGCGACGGCCACATCGAGGACGCCGCCAACATCAGCCGCGGCTTTCTCGAATTCCGCATCGGTACCGTCGCCCCCGAGCCCTCCACGCCGCTCGTCCTCTACTGCCAGACAGGCCTTCGCTCCATGCTCGCCGCGCGGCAGCTCAAGGAGCTGGGCTTCGAGAACGTGGTCAATCTCCAGGGCGGCTTCCAGAAGTGGGCCCAGTCCGGCCTCCCCGTGGCCAAGGACCGGCCCCTCAGCACCGAGCAGATCCAGCGCTACAGCCGCCACTTCCTCCTCCCGCAGGTGGGGGAGAAGGGACAGCGCAAGCTGCTGCGCTCCAAGGTGCTGCTGATCGGTGCGGGCGGGCTCGGCTCGCCGACGGCGCTCTATCTCGCCGCCGCCGGCGTCGGCACCATCGGCCTCATGGACGGCGACGTGGTCGACGTGTCCAATCTCCAGCGCCAGATCCTGCACTCCACCAAGGACGTGGGTCGCCCCAAGGTCGAGTCGGGCACCGAGACCATCCGCAACCTGAACCCGGACGTGAACGTCATCTCGCTGCCCACCCGTATCGACGTGGACAACGTGATGGACATCATCAAGGATTACGACCTGGTCGTGGACGGCTCGGACAACTTCGACACCCGATACCTCGTCAACGACGCCTGCTATCTCGCGGGCAAGACCAACATCCACGGCTCCATCTTCCAGTTCGAGGGCATGGCGAGCGTCTTCGCTCCGAACCAGGGGCCGTGCTACCGCTGCCTCTATCCCACGCCGCCGCCGGCAGGCCTCGTCCCGTCCTGAAGCGAGGCCGGCGTCCTGGGCGTGCTCCCAGGCATCATCGGCGTGGTGCAGGCGACGGAGGCGATCAAGGTGCTGCTGGGCGTGGGCGAGCCCCTGATCGGGCGGCTCATGACTTATGACGCCCTCGGGATGCGCTTCCGTGAGGTGAAGCTACGGCGGGATCCCAAGTGCCCGCTCTGCGGCGAGCAGCCGACCATCAAGGACCTCGGGATCCACCGAGGGACTGCGGCGGCCTGCGCCGCCGACGATCACGGCAACGGGCAGCCGGCGACGGCCGGCGTGCCCGCCGCCAAGGCCGGAGGGTAGCCTCTAGGGCCGGTCGAGGTGGGCCGGACGGCGAGAAGGGGTCAGTGACGAGGCGCCGCCCGAGGGCCGGGGGCGAGGCGTAGTCTCTCTACGTTGAGCCCCCGGGCCGCGGGCGGCAACGAAGTCAATGGCCCCTTATCGGCGTCCGGAGCTACTTCTGCTTGGCGACGACGTGGTCCTTGATCTTGTCGTAGGTGGCCTGCGGCACGACCTTCTTCTGCACCAGCTCGTCCTTCCGCTTGTAGGGCCGGTTGTCGATGATCTTCTTCGAGTAGGCGTCCCCAATCCCGGGAACCGCCTTCAACTCCTCCGCCGACGCCGTGTTGATGTCCACCGGCTCATGCTTCATGGCCGGCTTGGCGGCATCCTTGGCGGCCGGCTTCGCCTCGCTCTTGGCGGGTGGCGTCTGGGCGAAGGAGTCCGACAGTCCGGCGAATCCGGTCACGAAGGCCAGTGCGACGAGCAGCGCGACTATCCGCTTCATGAAAGATCCTCCTCCGGTGGAGTGTGAGGACGGCGCCGTCCGGCGCCCTTTCGGAGGCATTAGAGCACACGAGCCCGGGCCCTTCCCGCAGTTAAATCTTGACCGGGCATCATGGAGGGTGCTAGTGTCCGCTCGTGCGCACGCTCGTTGCCGTGGCAACGGGGTCCGGTCGCATCGCCCTCCGGTTGGTCGTCGGAGCGGCTCTCGCCATCTTCTTCCTCGCCTACGCCACGCTGGGGCTCGGCCTGCTCCCGCTCGTCGCCGCCGCGCTCGGCATCGCCACCCTGCCCCGCCACGCGCGCGCGCTCGCCTGCCGTCTCGGGGGACGGGCGCTTGGAGCCCGCGTGGCGATTCGCTCGATGCTGGTCGGCTGGCTCTCGCTCGGGCGATAAGCCGCTCGAGCGACGCAGCGTGTCACGGCGCCCTTCTCTTCGGGCGCGGCACCGCTGGTGAGCGCCCCTCCAGCTCGCGGCCCGGATAGCTCCGACTCGTGTAGTGCACGATGCCGTCGATGAAGGCCCTCGCGTAGCCGGGCAGGAACCGTCGCGGATCCCAGACGATCCACCCCCACGCCCCGAGCGATGCACCAGCGTGAAGGATAGGCACCGCTCGGACGCGTCGCCGGGCGAGCCGAACGGTTGATGGCACTACGGCCACTCCGAGCCCCGTTTCGGCCAGCGCGATCAGTGACTGCGGGTCGCCGGCCTCAAGCGCGACCTGCGGACGCACGTGGGCGACACGGCAGGCTCCGTCGAAAAGCTCCCGAGTGCCGAAGCCGGGCCGCAGCAGCAGGGCGCGCTCGTCATTGAGGTCAGTGACGTCAATGGTTGCCCGCCGGAACAGACGATGCGAAGGCGGCACCGCGGCGAGGATGCGGACCGGAAACAGCTGGCTTCCTTCGAGCCGATCGTCACCTCGGCGAAAGACCAGGCCAAGATCCACCTCGCCGCGCTCGACAAGCGCGACGCCGCGCACGCCACCCTCCTCCTTCAGGTGGACATCGATGCCGGGACGCCCCTTCAGGTACCGGCCCAGAAACGGCGCCAGCACGCTCTGAATCACCTGTGGAGAGCCGCACACGCGAAGGCTCCCAACCTCGCCGTGGTGCAACGCGCGCGCGTGCTCGGCCAGCTGCTCGGCGCCCGCCAGCACCTCACGGCTCCGGCGCAGGAGGCCTTCGCCCTCACCCGTGAGGCGCACCCGGCGCCCGTCGCGCTCGAAGAGCCGGACGCCCAGCTCCGTCTCGAGATCGTGAACCTGTCGCCACAAGGCCGGCTGCGTGATGCGCAGGCGAGCGGCCGCCCCGGAGAACGCGCCCGTCTCCGCGACGGCGACGAAGTAACGGAGGTGTCGGAGCTCCATGGAGGTCTCTTGCCTGCGAGGCATAGATTACTAGTCATACTATGCATTGGACAAGCGGCCCTCGTGGCTCCTAGCGTCGAGGGCGAAGGAGGACATCCCATGTGGAACATCGAGCGCTTCGTCACGGACTGCCGGGCCGCACTGGCCGAAGCCACCCCCGAGCGGGCGATCAAGGAAGTCCTCGAACGAGCAATAGCGGATCCGGCTGGCGTGGTGGAGGCCCTGGGTACGCCCCGGCAGGCCCAGCTCACGCCGATCCATCACGATCGCGATCTCACCATCCTCAACGTCGTCTGGACTCCGGGAATGGCGGTCTACCCTCATGACCACCGCATGTGGGCGCTGATCGGGCTCTACGCCGGGCGAGAGGACAACACGTTCTATCGCCGGAGCCCCGGGGGCCTGCAGGTCGCCGGAGGGAAGGAGCTCGAAACCGGAGACACGACCCTCCTGGGCAAGACGGTGATCCACGCGGTGGTGAACCCGCTGCGCGTCTTCGCAGGCGCCATCCACATCTACGGAGGGGACTTCTTCAGCACCCCGCGAAGCGACTGGGATCCGGCTACGCTGGAGGAGCGGCCCTACGACGTGGCGCGCGCCCGCAAGGTCGTGGCGGACGCCAACGAGCGATGGCTCGCCGAGTGTGCGATCTCTCAGGAGGGGCGGCGCGCCTGAAGCCACCTGGTGCGAACGCCATGTGGTGCTCTTACGGATCTTGGCAGCCGGGAGGAATTCGCCGACAACTCAAACTCGTTCAGCCAGAGGATGAGCGTCCAGCTGAGCCAGTAAGATCGATCACGTGTACGCAGATCCGTGAGCACGGTACTCCCGGGCGCGAGAGGCTGCCGGTGATGAGCGGAAGATACTTGAACAAATACACGCCCCAGTTCGCCGCGTAGATGTGCGCGACCGGCTCCGCAGTGGGAGTGAGCCGTTGCTCGCCCAATCGGTCCGCGGGAACGACGGTGAGGGTCGCGCAGCCGCCGAGCATGAAGGTCGCCACAGACACGATGAGCAGGAATCGCGCTCTGTCCATCTGCACGCTCCTCGCCCCCGGATGGGCTCCGGCGCTACGTAGTGCGCGTTCCTGCGACCTTGCAGCTGGTCGACAGTGACCGAGCATTCCCGAACGCCCCCAGATGTGACCCCGAACCTTCGTTACCCCGCTCGGCCGCAGCGATCGGATCGGCCGGTAAAGATCACCCGGCACTCTCGTGACGCGTGCCGGGCGACCTCAGTGGAACCATGCATAAATCGTAACAAATGGCGCAGGCACTCTGCTTGCTACTGCTCGAATCCAATGGAATTGCGAGTTCTCGACCGGAGCTGGCCTTGACGCCAGAACGAGTACTGCGCGGCCAGGTCGCGCGTGCTGCCCCTGGAGCGACGCCGGGGATCAACGATCTCTGGTACAAGAACGCGGTGATTTACTGCCTCTCCGTCGGCACCTTCATGGACGCCAACGGTGACGGAGTCGGAGACTTCCAGGGACTCATGCGCCGTTTGGATTACCTCCACGGGCTCGGCGTCACGGCGATCTGGCTCATGCCCTTCCAGACCTCGCCATGCTGCGACGACGGCTACGATGTCTCCGATTACTACGGCGTGAATCCCGCCTTTGGGACATTGGGCGACTTCGTCGAGTTCACCCACGGCGCTAAGCAGCGGGGGATTCGCGTCATCATCGATTTGGTGGTCAACCACACCTCCGACCAGCACCCGTGGTTTCAGGAGGCGCGCCGCGATCCCAAGTCCAGGTACCGCGACTGGTACATATGGTCCGATAAGAAGCCGGCCAATGCGCACGAGGGCATGGTATTTCCCGGCGTCCAGAAGTCGACCTGGTCTTATGACAAGGAAGCGCATGCCTGGTACTTCCACCGCTTTTACGACTTCCAGCCGGATCTCAACACCTCGAATCCACACGTCCAGGCGGAGATCCTCAAGATCATGGGGTTCTGGATCCAGCTCGGGGTCTCCGGGTTCCGGATGGACGCGGTGCCGTTCCTGATCTCAACCAAGGGCCGGCGCGTCAAAAAGGCGGTCGCCCAATTCGACTTACTGCGGTCGCTGCGTGCGTTCCTCCAGTGGCGGGTCGGCGACTCCATCATCCTGGGCGAGGCGAACGTCTCGCCGGAGACCGGCCTGGACTACTTTGGCAAGGATGGTGACCGGATTCACATGATGTTCAACTTCCATGTCAATCAGAACCTCTTCTACGCGCTCGCCGCGTCCGACTGCCGCCCGCTCGTGCGGGCGCTGAAGGCCACGAATTATCGGCCGGAGGCGGCGCAGTGGAGTCTGTTCCTGCGCAACCACGACGAGCTGGACCTGGGACGACTGACCGAGGAGCAGCGCCAGCAGGTGTTCAAATGCTTTGGCCCCGAGGAGAACATGCAGCTCTACGAGCGGGGCATCCGGCGCAGGCTAGCCCCCATGCTCAACGGCGATCGGCGGCTCATCGAGCTTGCCTACAGTCTGTTGTTCACGCTGCCCGGGACGCCGGTCCTCCGCTATGGCGATGAGATCGGCATGGGCGACGACTTGAAGCTGGCTGAGCGCAACTGCGCGCGCACGCCGATGCAGTGGTCGGCGGAGCCCCAGGGCGGATTCACTACGGCGGACAAGCCCATCCTGCCCGTGATCAGCGAGGGACCCTACAGCTATCAGCATGTCAACACCGCGGAGCAACGCCGGGATCCGAAGTCATTGCTCAACTGGACTGAGCGCATCGTCCGCATGCGGAAGGAGATCCCCGAGGTCGGCTGGGGCGAGTTCGAGGTCCTGCCGATCCGGAACCCCGCGGTCCTGGCGATCCGCTATGACTGGCGCAACAACTCGGTGGTGTTCCTGCACAACCTCTCGGACAGCCCGCGGGAGGTGACGTTCTCCACCGGCGTGCGCGGCCCAGAAGGCCGGGTGCTGGTGAATCTGCTGAGCGATAACCACAGTCATGCGACCAAGGATGGCAAGCATAGCCTGCTCTTGGAGGCGTACGGGTACCGCTGGTACCGGGTTGGGGGCCTCGATTACTTGCTCAAGCGCAGCGAGATCGAGACGTCCGCGCGGGGTTGAGCGGCGACCGACCATGGGTCGCATGACCTGGTGGCAGACCAGCGTGATGTACCAGATCTACCCGCGTTCGTTCCAGGACGGCGACGGTAATGGCGTCGGGGATCTGCGCGGTATCAGACAGAGGTTGCCCTACCTAAGGGAGCTGGGTGTCGACGCTATCTGGATCTCGCCCATATTCCCCTCGCCGATGGCCGATTTCGGGTACGACATTTCCGACTACACCGGGATCGATCCACTATTCGGGTCGCTGGAGGAATTCGATGCGCTGCTGGCGGCCGCTCACACGCACGGTCTCAAGGTCCTCCTCGACCTGGTGCCGAACCACACCTCCGACCAGCATCCCTGGTTCCAGGAGAGCCGCTCCTCTCGTCAGAGCGCGAGGCGCGACTGGTATATCTGGCGCGATCCGGGACCGGGCGGCGGGCCCCCGAACAACTGGCTGTCAGAATTCGGCGGCGGCGCCTGGCAGTGGGACGAGGGCACCGGACAGTACTACTATCACGCGTTCCTAGCGGCGCAGCCCGATCTCAACTGGCGCAACCCGGCGGTCCGCGCGGCGATACACGACGTGATGCGCTTCTGGCTTCGTCGGGGGGTGGACGGGTTCCGGGTGGACGTGATCTGGCATCTGCTCAAGGACGACCAGTTCCGCGACAACCCGCCGAACCCAAACTTTGAGCCGGGCCAGCCGCCGCATCGCGCCCTCGTCCCGCTCTATACGACAGACCTGCCAGAGGTGCACGACGCCATTGCGGGACTAAGGCGGGTGCTCGACGAGTTTCCGGACCGGGTCCTGCTCGGCGAGATCTATCTGCCGGTCGAGCGGCTCGTCGCATACTATGGCCGCGAACTCGAGGGCACCCACCTCCCGTTCAATTTCACGCTGCTCGAGGCGCCATGGCGCGCGCGCGACATCGCGAAGCTCATCGACGACTATGAAGCCGCGCTGCCACGGGGCGGCTGGCCCAACTGGGTGCTGAGCAACCATGACCAGCCTCGTATCGCAGGCCGCGTCGGCACGGCTCAGGCGCGTATCGCCGCCATGCTATTACTCACGCTCAGAGGAACGCCCACCATCTACTATGGCGACGAGATCGGTATGCCGCAGGTGCCCATCCCTGCCGATCGCGTGCGCGACCCGTTCGAGCGAAACGTGCCCGGCATCGGGTGTGGGCGAGACGGGGCGCGCACCCCCATGCAATGGGACGCCACGCCCCACGCGGGCTTTTCCCCGGTGGAGCCATGGCTGCCAGTCGCGGCGGGGTTCGAAACAGACAACGTCGAGCGCGAGCGGCGGGACCCCACTTCCCTCTACAATCTCCACCGCCAGCTGATCGCACTGCGCCGTCGGTCGCCATCGTTACTGGCCGGCCGCTACCAGCCGATCGCGGCGAACGGGGATCTGCTACTGTTCGTCCGCGAGCACGAGAGCGAGCGCACCCTGATCGGCCTGAATCTGGGAGGGGAAGCCATCGAGATAAGGTTCCCCGATCAGCAGCTGCGCGGGGAAATCCTCGTGTCGAGCGCCCGTGATCGTGATGGTGCGGTCGTCACTGGCGCTGTCACGCTGTACGGCCACGAGGGTGTGGTAATAGCTCTTGCTCCCGATGTGGTAGTGCCCGCGCATTGACTGGATGTCTCGCCCCCTACTGTCCACGAGCGCTAAGCCGGACGAGAGGCTTGCAACCCAGGCGCCTCCAAGGACGAACTCAGGGCGATCCCGGGAGCGCAACCGGCACCAAACCCGGCACTGTTGAGTGAGGACGACATACATAGCGCCGTGTAAGTCCGCGTCGACAAGTGGCGCGCCTGGAGGGATTCGAACCCCCGACCCCCGGCTTAGAAGGCCGATGCTCTATCCAGCTGAGCTACAGGCGCGTGCCGATATTCTGCGGGGTTGGCCGACGGGACGCAACCTTCAAACCCGGATGGATTCATCGGGGCTTGCGGCAGATCAGCTGTATCGGGTGGGTGCGGCCCTCGTCGATGTTGCGGAGCGCGTTGCGCGTCTTCGCCAGCGTGGTCTCGCCCATCAGGAGGTGGATGCCGAGCGGGGGGACCTCGCCCTTCTCGGCACGCTCGATCGCCACTCGGTATCCGGCGGCGTACTTGGGGCCGGTGTCCTCCATCTGGATGGCCTCGAAGCCGGTCCGGCCCAGCAGCGCGCGCGTTTCGGCCGGCGTGACCAGGTAGGCGCCGCTGCCGTCCATGGACCAGGGCAGCGGGTAGTGCGGGCTTCCCCTGGGTCCCAGGCCGTGCTCGGTGAGCGCGAAGAAACCGCCCGGCTTCAGCACCCGGTAGGCCTCCGCGAAGAACCCCGGGCGATCGGCGATGTTCATGGTGACGTGCTGTGTGTAGGCGCCGTCAAAGGAAGCATCCGGATAGGGTAGGCGCTGGCCGTCGCCGACCTCCAGCGCCACCTGCCCTTCCATCCGCAGGAGCGCGGTGAGCTTTCGCGCCGCGTCAATGAACGGCGCGGTGATGTCGACGCCGCTCACCTGGCACTGAAAGCGCTTCGCCAGGTACCGGGCGGGGCCGCCCAGCCCACAGCCGATGTCGACGAGGCGCTGGCCGGCCGTCACCGGCAGCTGATCCGCAAGCTCCACTGTCGCCGGAAAGCCGCGCGCGTGGAAGTGATCCACGGGCGCCAGATCCTCCACCGTCAGGGCGTCGAGGGGCTTGGACATCTTGCTCAGTGCCGCGACGATCACGGCATAGACGTCGCCCCGAGCCCAGTGGTCGGCAATCGCCTTCGCGTCGGTCATGCCTGGGACTCTACCGCTTGTTGAAGCCGTAGAAGGGGCTCTGCTCGTCGTAGCCCGCGTGACGGAAGTTCACCGTGGTCGCGCGGGCCGTACTGGAGGATGGGGTTCCGAAGGCCAGGGGCTTGTCCTGGGCGCCGGCGACGCCCACGACAACGGCGGCGAGCCCGGCAAGGAAGAGCGCGATCCGGACGAATGGCATCGGCTGGCTCTCTCGCGATTTTACGGTATGGGGCGACCAGAACCGCCGTTCATAGGACCAAAGTCGGACTTGAGTGGCCGCCGCCCCCGGGCGATGCTGGCGCGGCTGAAGACCGTTGATTGGGAGGACACATACCATGGTCATGACGTGGGGCTCGCCGTTCCGGCCCTTGCTGGGAGCGATCCTGGTCGCCGCGCTGCTGCTCCCCCTCGGATGCTCGTTCTCGGCCAGCTCGAAGAGCTCATCGGACTCTTCGGCGTCCTCGTCGGAGTCGTCCTCGAGTATCTCCGCCAGCTCCTCGCCCTCAGTCCGGGAGGATCAGTATCGCAAGGACGTCCGCGACTACACCGCGTCCTACGTCAAGTCCGGCGGGCGGATCGAGGACTTCAAGAAGCGGCTCGGGGAGCTCGCCAAGGAGCGGGACATCACGAACTGGGAAGAGAACCCGGCCACCTACGAGGGCATCGGCCGCGGGCTGGGCAAGGCCAAGGCGAGCCAGCCGGAGGTGCAGGCCTACACGATCAACCTCGCGGGCTCCGATGCGAAGAAGGCCGAGTCCATCAAGAAGGGCTACGAGGCCGAGCTGTAGGCGCGCGGTGAGCGGCTGCCGCGCCGGCCTCCTGCTGGCGGGTCTTCTCGCCGCCGCGCCGGCGTGGGCGGCGCCCCCGCCGACGATCGACTTCGTCTACGCCGACGCCAACGAGGGCGGCGCCAGCGGCGGGCACTCGGCCATCCGCTTCGGTGATCAGGTCTTCCACTACGAGTACGCCCCGCCCGTCGTTCGGCTCCGTCGGGACTACTTCGAGGGAATCAAGTACCGCTACACGGTGCTCGACAATCGCAGCCTTCTCCTGCAGCGCGTCCGGGTCACGCCGGAGACGTATCAGCTTCTCCTCGACGAGTTCACGCGCCGCTACTTCGACCAGGAGCGCGATCTGCGCGTGTATGCGTCCCTGGTGGCGGATCGGCGGCTCTTGGAGGCCCTGCAGGGCGGACGGCGGGGCCAGCGCGCGGCCTCGCCGGTGGTCGTCGAAGGGGCGGGCTACTTCGACACCGCCTCCCCCGAAGCCGTGGGGGAACCCGTCGCGCCCGCCCTCGTCCGCCTTCGCGAGCGCATCGCCGGGGCGCACGGTCCGGCGTTCATCCAGGAGTCCATGGGCCGGCTCCACCGCGGGCTGCGGGCGCTGGACCCAGCGGCGTCCGGCTTCGCCGAGCGCTACCAGGACGGTCTCACCGCGCTTCAGGCCCTCGAGGTGCTGCGCGAGGCCCGCCCCCTCCGCCCGGATGCCTATGCCGGGGATGGAGCGGGCGGGCCCGTGCTCGAGCCCGCCGAGCGGGAAACTATCGTGATCCTCTCCGAGGCGCTCGAGGCCGGGCTGGTGCGGCTGGTCCAGTCGAGCCGACCCGACTGGGGCTTCCCGCTCCTGGTCGGCATGGCCCGCCTCGCCGCGCTGGACGAGAGCCGGCAGAGGGGCCGCTGGATGCCGCTCGATGTTTTCCCGGCTGATGCCGTCGTTGTCCGAGCCGAGCAGCTGGCGGGCCGCGCCGGCATGACGCGTGCGATGCTCGACGAGGCCCGGGCCGACCTCGCGATCGCGCGGGCGCGCCTCGGGGCCCAGGCCGTCAGCGGCAATGGCTTTCCGGAAGCGGCCGTCGCGGCCCTGGAGGTGACCGCCAACCGGACGCTGGAGATCTCGCGCGCGCTCGAGGGCGGCGGCCCCATGCGCATGCCGTTCGGGCTGGGCGTGCCGTCGCGGAGCGCCAAACGGGTGGAGCTCATCGTGCCTGCCGTCGATGCGGAGACGCTGGCCGCCGCCATCGGGCTCGCCCGAGCGAGAGAGGCCGCCCACGAGGCCGAGCTTCGCCGGCGCTACGGCTACAACGTGGTCACGCGGAACTGCGTGACCGAGATCTTCCGGACCATCGACGCCGCGCTGGCGGCCGGGGCACCCGCAGGCGCGGACGTGCGGAAGGAGTCGACGCGCCGCCTGGGCGGTTACGTGGACGCACCCGTCAACTTCATTCCCGCGGCGGCCGCCGCCACGGTTCGCGACACCTACACCGTCACGGAGACCCTCGAGCTGCCCTCGTACCGGCTCACGGCGCTGGCCCAGATGTATGAGCGGGAGCCGCCGCTGCTGGTCTACCTGCGCGAGTCCAACACGGTGACCTCGACGCTCTACCGGCGCAATCCCGACGACTCGGCCTTCCTGTTCTTCACCGACGACGCGGGGCCCGCGCGACCGCTGCTGGGCGCCGCCAACCTCGTGACCGGGCTGGGCGTCAGCGCGGTGGGCCTCTTCATGGTAGGCGTCGACGGGGGCGACACGCTCCGGGCCGGTCTGCGCGGCATGCTCTTCAGCCTGCCGGAGCTGGTGTTCTTCAACATCCGCAAGGGCTCGATCCCGTTCGCGCCCCGGCGCCAGCCGGTGGCGCGCCCGTGACCCTCACGGCATCGAAAAGGGCTTCGGGTCGAGGAACCGGCGCAGGACGTTGAGCGTGAGCCGGGAGATGTTGTTGTCGTAACCCTTGTCGGCGAGGCTGCCGACATAGGCGATGGATCCGGTGGAAAACACCGCGCCGCCCGCCGGGTGCTCGAAGAACACCATATCGGCGCGCACCGCCGCCGAGAAGCGTCCGTCCGAGCCCGCGAAGGAGACGTTCATCTCCTCGTTCACGAGCTGGAAGGCGTTGGAATGCTCCTCGGAAGACGCCACCACGAGGGCGTGGGCGGGCGTTCCCAGCGCCGCGTTCGCGGCGTCCAGCTCCAGCCCGGCCGCGCCCGCGCCGAAGAGACCGAAATTGCCCAGGATCTCATCCTCGACCCCCTCGAACATGAAGCGCGCCCGGGGATCTCGGCTGGCGGGCGTGCGCCGGTAGTAGGACGACCGGTCGAAGCCCTGAGCCACGAAGCCGATACCCACCAGCGCGTTGGGGGCGCGGCCCTGGCGCCGCCAGAGGCCGCCGTACTCCCCCGTGGAGCTGTGGTAGTACTCGCCCACAGACTCGGCCCAGGCGCGCGTGCCGTCCTCGGCCCGCCGCAGCTCGATCATGCCGGGGTGCGAGGAGGGGTAGGACACGCGCCAGTAGAAGCCGTTGCCCCCCATGTACATGAGCCGCCCGCGCCGGCCGAGAAAGCCCTCCAGCGCGTCCAGCATTTCGCGGGAGTGGTACTCGGGGTGACAGCCCGTGAGGACCACACGGTAGCCGTCGAGCAGCGCGACGCCTTCCCGGTGGAGGTCGTCATCGGTGACCACGTCATAGGCCTGCCCCTGCGCCTCTAACCAGTCGAGAAGGGAGAAATCCAGGAACAGGTTCCAGGGCCGGCCCGTCGGCCGCGTGTTGACGATGGGTCGGAGCCGAGAGACGTGGCAGACGCCGGAGCCGTCGGAGTGGGTGTCGTAGGTGGAGCCGCCGAGCTCCGGGTGATACATCAGCAGGAGATCCGTGGTATCCACCGTCGGGAGCGCCCCGATGTAGAGCTCGGCCGGGCTCGGACGCATGCGGGCGCGATAGTTCGAGTAGGCGAGATAGGTCGCGGTGGACGCGAGAAAGGCCACCGGAGCCCGGGGCGCGCCGCGCCGAGGGCGCACGTAGAACACCACCCAGAACGGCGGCCCGCCCTCGGCCTCCAGCCGCAGCGCATAGACGCCGCTGCGCGCGTCCGCCGGGATGGTGACGGTGTGGCTCGGCGTCCACCCCGCGTCGTAGAGATCGTCGTCGTGGAAGTGGATGGCGCCGTACTGCTCGGGCGCCCGCCGCCAGTCCATCTCGGTGCCGTCCCAGTTGTGGCCGGTCACCGCGCGCTTGGGCGCGTTGACCGTTCGGCCATGAAGCCGTTGTCCGGAGCGGTCGGTGACGTGATCGGTCGCGATGTCGGCGGCCAGGTCCCAGCGAGCGATGGATTCCCCATCACGCGAGATGGTCGGCCGGTCGATCTTCCCGTTGAAGTGCCAGGTCGTGAAGAGGCGCCCGCCCTCGACGCCGCGGCGGACCGCGCCGAGGAACAAGTCGTCCGCCGCGGCGGCGGGGAGCGCCGGGAGACCCGCCGTCACGCGCGCCGGCGCCTCCACCGTGACCGCGTGATCCGGAAGCGGCGCCTGGTCGAGCGTCACCGCCCCGGCGCCCAGATCCACCATCGCGGTGACGCGATACCAGCGCCGAGCGGTGAGGGGCCGGCCCGTGCTCACGCGCGCCTGGGCGTCCGTGCCGGCGCCGGCCTGGAAGGCGAGCGCCCCCGCCTCGTCGAGGACGAGGGCCCAGCCCTCCTGCGTGTCCTCCGCCCAGGTACCCATGATGGCCTGCGGGCGCGGCGCGGGCCGAACGGGCACTCGCGTGGGCTGGATGTACGCTTCCAGCGTGAAGCGGGTGAGGCCGGTCAGGACGGCGGGATTCGGGACCCGCACGTACGAGCCGGCGTCGATGGGCTGGGGCGAGCCGACGTGCTCGCCGGTAATCGGCGTGCGCAGCGGCTCGGTCTTGAGGCCGGGGCCGCCGGGCCCCGTGTCGCTCGAGATCACTCGGACGATCTCCGCGCGATAGCGGCGTGGGCCGTCGAGCGTGCCCACCATGAAGCGAATGGTTTCGCCCGGCGCCACGCTCAACGGATTGGCATAGCCGAGCACCCGCGGCAGAAGCGGCATCATGGACGGGACGCCATCAGACGGCGAGCTTCTCGCCGGTCACCGCTTCCCACCGGAGGCGAAACGCGTGCCACTCGGCGTCCTCCAGGGTCGTGAACACGGGATCGGAGAAAAGCCGCGGGGGCCGGCCGTCCGGCTGTTTCTCCGCGAGCACCCACTCTGCGTGGGGGCGCGTGCACACGAGGAGCAGGTTTTGACAGTGGCGCGCGCTGCGCAGCACGTTGAGCACGGCCTGGAGCTCCGGGCTGTGCGGCCCGAACGGGCAGCGCTTGAACTCGAGGGCGAGATCGGTGCGGCGCGGGTCGATGGTGAACATGGGACGCCTCGCGCGCTAGGGTTGGCGGAGAGAATCCTTCAGCACCTCGTACACGGCGGTCTTGATGTCGTCGCGGCTGGGGAGCGCCGCCCGCTCGAGCGGCGGGCTATAGGGCACGGGCACCGGCATCGCGCACACGCGCCGAATCGGCGCCCGCAGTACCCTGAAGGTCTCCGGATCCTCCGCGATCAGAGCGGCGATCTCGGAGGCCGCCGAGCACGTCGCCGGCGCCTCGTCCACGATGACCAGGCGCCCGGTCTTACGCACCGACGCCCGCAGCGTTTCGACGTCCATCGGCACGAGCGTGCGCGGATCGACCACCTCCACCGAGATTCCCTCGGCCGCCAGCACCTCCGCCACCGCCAGCGCTTCGCGTACGTAATACGCCAGGCCCACGATGGTCACGTCCCGGCCCACACGCTTGACCTCGGCCACGCCGAGCGGCACCACGTGGTCGCCATCGGGCACCGGGCCGGTGACCCCGGCGAGGCGGCTGCACTCGAAGGAGACCACGGGGTTGTCGTCGCGGATCGCGCTCTTGAGCAGCCCCTTGGCGTCGGCCGGCGTGGAGGGCAGCACGACCTTGAGCCCGGCCAGATGCATCCACATCGAGTACGGGCTCTGCGAATGCTGAGCGGCCAGCCCCATGCCGCCCCCGGTCGTGCAGCGATAGGTCACCGGGAAATTGGCCTGCCCCCCGAACATGTAGCGGATCTTGCTGGCCTGGTTGACGATCTGATCCATCGCCACGAAGGAGAACGTGACCATACGCCAGTGCACTACGGGACGAAAGCCCGAACCCGCGGCCCCCAGGCCCATGCCGGTGAGCACCGCCTCTGAGATCGGCGTGTAGCGCACCCGTGCGGGGCCGAACTCCGCGACGGGATCCCCGGTGAAGTCCGTGGCCATCGTGATGACGCGCTGGTCGCGCCGCATCTCCTCGGCCACCGCCTCCTCGAGCGCCCGCTGGAACGTGATCTCACGCATCCCGGCTCCTCATCGCCTTAGTCGGCGAACATGTCGACGAGCAGATCGCGGGGATTGGGAAAGGGGCTGGCCTCCGCGAAGGCCACCGCGGCCTCGAGATCGGCGGCGACCTGCGCGCGCAGCGTGGCAATCTCCGCGGGCGAGGCGGCGCCGCGCTCGAGGAGCTGCCGCTCGAGCCGGGCGATGGGGTCGCGCGACGTCCAGGCCGCGATCTCCTCCGGCGGCCGCGTCTCCGGAGGGATGGCGGCCCGCATCGCGTGGAAGCGCCAGCGATACGTCTTGCACTCGATCAGGCTGGGGCCCTCGCGGCGCGCGCGGCGCACCGCCGTGGCGGCGGCCTCGCGGACGGCGAGGACGTCGTTGCCGTCGACCTCGACGCCCGGCATGTCGAACGGCGCGGCGTGGGCGGCGATGTCGACCCGCGGATGCTGCACGTCCACCGCGTTGTTCGCCGCGTATTGGTTGTTCTCGCACACGAAGACGATGGGCAGATGCCACACGGAGGCGATGTTGAGGGCTTCGTGGAACTCGCCCTCGGCGGCGGCGCCGTCGCCGAAGAAGCACACGGTGACGTCGCCCCGGCCTTCGAGCTGGGCGGCCAGCGCCGCGCCGCACGCGATGGGCAGCCCGCCGCCGACGATGCCGTTGGCGCCCAGCATCCCCACCGAGAAATCGGCGATGTGCATCGAGCCGCCCTTGCCCTTGCAGTAGCCGTCCACACGCCCGAAGAGCTCCGCCATCATCCGGCGGATGTCGGCGCCCTTGGCGATGCAGTGGCCATGGCCGCGGTGCGTGCTGGTCACGCGGTCCTTCACGGTGAGAGTCGAGCAGACGCCGACGGCCACCGCCTCCTGCCCGACATAGGGATGGACTGCGCCATAGATCTTGCCGTCCACCCGGAGCCGGATCGCCAGCTCGTCGAACTCGCGGATCAGGATCATGGCACGAAGCATCTCGACCATCTGCGGCGTGTCCGGCCCCATCGTCCTCTCCTCAGCCGCCCGCCGCGTTGGCCCCGGCGATGCGGCCGAACACCGCGCCCGACATGAGGCCGGTGCCTCCCGGGTAGTTGCCGTGGAACAGGCCGCCCACCATCTCGCCGCAGGCGTACAGCCCGGGAATGGGCGTCCAGGACGTGCCGATCACCTGGGCGCGCTCGTTGATGCGCACGCCCCCGAAGGTGAAGGTGATGCCGCCCGTGACCGGGTACGCCGAGAAGGGGGGCGTGTCGAGCCGCTGGGCCCAGTTGGACTTGGGCAAGTCCAGGCCCTTGGTGGCGAGCCCGTCGCGCACGGTGGGGTCGAACGCGCCCGCGGGCACCGCAGCGTTGTAGTCGTCCAGGGTGCGGCGGCACGTCGCGCGATCCACCGGGAGCTGCTCCACGAGGGCGGGCAGCGTGTCGGCGACGAGCGGCGTGCCCGTCTTGTAGCGACCCTCGAGGAGATGCGTCACCTTGGCGTCGAAGATCTGATAGCCGACGCCGCCCGGCTCGTTCAGGATGATGCCGCCCAGCTTGGCGTAGGTGTAGAACTGGAAGTCCTCGCCTTCGTCGAAGAAGCGGCGGCCGCGATTGTTGACGAGGACGCCGTACGGATACGAGAGGCGGTTGGTCTTGTCGGTGAGCTTCCGGTCGCCGTAGGGCGGCGCGTCCGCGTCGATGGGGGTGGAGTGGCAGCCCGTCCACTGCCCCACCGCGAGGGCGTGGAGCTCGATGGCCATGCGCAGGCCGTCGCCGGTGTTGTAGCGGGTGCCGCGCACCTTGGCGTGGTCCCATGGCCGGCCGAGATAGCGGGCGCGCCAGGCCGCATTGGCCTCGAAGCCGCCGCAGCCCAGCACCACTGCCGTCGCGGTGACGTCCTCGAACCCGCGCGCGCTCTGCGTCGTCACGCCGGTCACCCGCCCGCCGCGGTCCTGCGTGAGGCGCGCCGCGCTGGTGCCGTAGCGGATCTCCACGCCGGCGCGCTCCGCGATGTCGAACCAGCCGCGCGAGAGGCCGACCCCTTCGTGCTCCGCGCGGATCACCGCGCCCGGCGACCACTTGATCTTGTCCCCCACGCGGACGCCGCTGAGGGACAGCGCGGGCTCGAGCACGATGCCCTTGCCCGCCATCCACTTCACGGTGTCGTAGGAGCGCCCGATGAGGAGCTCGCCCAGCTCGGGATCGGCCCGCCCCTCGGTGACGCGGCGCAGATCGTCCCAGAAGCGGGCCGCCGGATACGGCTCCACGTCGGAGAGAAAGCCCGGGATGCGGCGCTCGGCGTCAGGCACGAGGGGGCGCAGATCCTCGCCGGTGTCGAAGGCGAAGCGAAAAAGCCCGCCGCTGTAGTGCGTGTTGCCGCCCCGCAGGTCGGGGGGCGCCTTCTCGAGCACGAGCACGCGCCGCGCGCCCTGCTCCCGCGCGGAGACGGCGGCGGCCAGCGCCGCATTGCCCGCCCCGACCACGAGGACGTCCCACTCAGGCATGCGCGCCTCCCGTGCCTGCCTTGCCCCGCACCTCCACTCCCGCCCACTCCTCGTAGAGCCGCGTTACCGCCGCCATGTCCTGATCGGCCAGGCCCTGCGCGGCCGCCGCCTCGTACACCTGGCGCACCGCGGAGGCGACCATCATCGGGAAGCCGAGTCCGGCGGCCAGGCCCAGGGCCAGGGACACGTCCTTCTTCGAGAGCGCGATGCTGAATTTCGGCGTGAAGTCGCCGGCGAGCACGTTCGGCATGCGCTTCAGGAAGTGGTGCGACCGCCCGCCGCTGGTGGAGAGGATGTCGAAGAGCTGGCGGGGATCCATGCCCGCCTTCACGCCCAGCACCATGGCCTCCGCCGCCACCACCATGTTGCCCATGGACATCACGTTGTTGACGAGCTTCACGACCAGGCCCGAGCCGAGCGGGCCCACGTGATGGATCTCCGTGCCGAGGGCCATGAGCACCGGCCGGGCGCGCTCCACCACTGCGGGAGCGCCGCCCACCATGAACACCAGCTTGCCGTTGCCCGCCTCGTTGGGCCCGCCGCTCACCGGCGCGTCCAGGCAGTCGATCCTGGCGGCGGCGGCCTTTGCCGCGACCTCCCGGCAGGTCTCGGGATCGATGGTGCTGAGATCGATCCACACCATGCCGGCGTGCGAGCCCGCGAGGACGCCGTCCTCGCCGAGATACGCGCCACGCACGGCGGCGGGATCGGGCAGGCTCGAGAGCACGAAGTCGGACGCGGCGGCGACACGGCCCGGCGAGGTATCGAGCACGACGCCGGCGGCCTTGGCGCGCGCCGCCCGCTCCACGCTCGGGTCATAGCCGCGCACGGTGTAGCCCTGCTCCACCAGCCGGCGCGCCATCTGCCCGCCCATGGTGCCCAGCCCGATGAACCCGATCTTCGGCTTGTCCATGGGGGGCTACGGGGTGGAGATGGCCGCCGCCGCCTCGGCCTGCGCCTGCGCGGCGCGGGCCTTCCACATCGCGTTGGCGTGGTCGATCTTGGCGTTGGCGTCGGTGTGATGCTTCTTGGCCTCGGCCACCAGGGCCTTGGCCTGCCCGATAAGGCCCTTGGCGTCGGCCGAGAGCTTCATCGCCTCGGCCTTCTTGATGGCGTCCTCGGCGGACTTGATGTGCACCGGGCAGTTCCACGCGGCCGCGGGAGAGGCGTGGAGCGTGATGCCGGTCACGAAGATGAGGAGCGCCAGGGTCAAGCCCAGTCGGTGCAACCACGACGAGACGGCGATGCTCACAGGGTTCCTCCAGTCGAGACGATGCTCCGCAGCCTAGCAAAGCGCATCTGGCCCCTCAAGGCCCCGGCTACACGCCGGTCGAGGTTACCCGGTCGCTTCGTCGAGAGACGCCGGGCCTCCTGTCGGTTTCCGACCCTTTTTCTGGGCGTCCAGCGTGTTCCCCGTCGCGACGGTTCCGGCACGCCGGTTGCTTTGTAGCTCGGAGGCTTAAACGCCTTCTACACCACACCCTAGCAGCAGGAGGACACAATGGGAGTCATCGGCTGGATCGTGTTCGGCCTGGTCGTCGGTATCGTCGCCAAGTTCCTGATGCCCGGACGTGATCCGGGCGGGTTCATCTTGACGATCATTCTCGGGGTCGTTGGGGCGCTCCTGGGCGGATTTCTCGGGCGCGCGGTTGGCTGGTACGGTCCCAACGATCCCGTGGGCTTCGTCATGGCGGTCGTGGGGTCGATCGTCCTGCTCGTGGCCTATCGGATGATCGCCGGCCGGGCCAGAACCGTGTAGTCGGCCCGCCCGGCCGCCGGACCGGCGCGGCGGCGCCGGGAAAGATGGTCGGGGTGAGAGGATTTGAACCTCCGACTCCCTGCTCCCAAAGACCGTGGGCACCCCGGCCCGGGATATCCTAACCTATCCTGAAATAAACTCTTTCTTTGCTGGTCACCGCGCGTCCCAGTAGCTCACGGGGAATCCATTCAAAACCATCCGAAAAACGTCCGAACAACGGCTCGGCCCTCTCTTGATCCCTTCTCACCCGCCAGATAAGCTCTCCGCGCCCATCAGTCGATTGTCCGATGTCGGGGAGGCTCGCATTGAAGTGTCCCCGCTGCCAGCATGAGAACCCAGCAACGCTGAAGTTCTGCGGCGAGTGTGGCGGCCGCCTCGCCGCCGTCTGTCCCGCCTGCGCCGCCGCCAACGCGCCCTCCCAGAAGTTCTGCGGTGAGTGTGGCGCGCGCCTCCCCGCGCTCCCGGCGTCACCCGCACCCGAGGCGTACACCCCGCGTCATCTCGCCGAGCGCATCCTGACCTCGCGCACGGCCCTCGAGGGCGAGCGCAAGCAGGTCACCGTCCTCTTCGCCGACCTCAAGGGCTCCATGGAGCTGCTCGCCGACCGCGACCCCGAGGAGGCGCGAAGGATCCTCGATCCCGTCCTCGAGCGGATGATGGAAGCGGTGCACCGCTACGAGGGCACGGTCAACCAGGTGATGGGCGACGGGATCATGGCGCTCTTCGGCGCCCCGCTTGCCCACGAGGATCACGCGGTGCGGGCCTGCTACGCGGCGCTGCGGATGCAAGAGAGCGTGAAGAAGTACGCGGACGAGGTGCGCCGGTCCCACGGGGCGGCGGTCAAGATCCGCGTCGGGCTGAATTCCGGGGAGGTCGTGGTGCGCGCCATCGGCAGCGACCTGCACATGGACTACACCGCCGTCGGCCAGACGACCCACCTAGCCGCGCGGATGGAGCAGCTCGCCGATCCCGGCGCGACCGTGATCACGCCCGAGACGCTGGCGCTGGCCGAGGGCTACGTCGAGGTGAGATCGCTCGGCCCCGTGCCGGTGAAGGGGCTCGCCGCCGCGGTGGAGGTCTTCGAGTTGACGGGCGCCGGCCACGTGCGGAGCCGGCTGCAGGCGGCGACGCGGCGGGGGCTGACACGCTTCGTCGGCCGCGACGCCGAGCTGGAGCAGCTCCGCCGCTCCCAGCAGCTCGCCGGCGACGGGCACGGGCAGGTGGCGGCGGTCGTCGGCGAGGCGGGGGTGGGCAAGTCGCGCCTCGTTTACCAGTTCAGCCACTCGCACCGCCTGCAGGGGTGGCTGGTCCTCGAGAGCGGCTCGGTCTCCTACGGCAAGGCGACGAGCTACTTGCCGGTGATCGAGCTTCTCAAGAGCCACTTCAAGCTCCAGGATCGGGACGACCTTCGGGAGATCCGCGAGAAGGTGACGGGCAAGCTGCTCACCCTCGACCGCGCCCTGGAGCCGACGCTGCCGGCGTTGCTGGGCCTGCTCGACGTGCCCGTGGAGGACGGCTCGTGGCAGACGCTCGACCCGGCGCAGCGTCGCCAGCAGACGCTGGACGCCGTGAGGCGGTTGCTCCTGCGGGAAGCGCGGGAGCAACCGCTCCTGCTGATCTTCGAGGACCTCCACTGGATCGACGGCGAGACCCAGGCGCTCCTCGACAGCCTGGTCGAGAGCCTGGGATCGGCGCGCCTGCTGCTGCTCGTGAATTACCGTCCCGAGTACCAGCACGCGTGGAGCGGCAAGACGTACTATAGCCAGATGCGGCTGGACTCGCTCCCCGCTGAGAACGCCGGGGAGCTGCTGGATGCGCTCCTCGGCGCCGATCCTGGCCTCGCCTCTCTCAAGCAGCTCCTGGTCAGGCGCGGGAACCCGTTCTTCCTGGAGGAGACGGTCCGGACGCTGGTGGAGACGAAAGCGCTGGCGGGGGAGCGAGGCCGCTATCGGCTCACTCAACCTGTCCAGGCACTCCAGGTCCCCCCGACCGTCCAGGCGATGCTGGGGGCGCGTATCGACCGGCTCGCCCCGGAGGACAAACGTCTCCTCCAGACGGCCTCCGTCGTCGGCAAGGACGTGCCGTTGGCCTTGCTTCAGGCGATCGCCGAGCTGCCGGACGAGGCGCTCCGTCGCGGAGTCGACCATCTGCAGGCGGCCGAGTTCCTCCACGAGACCGGGCTCTTTCCCGATCTCGAGTACTCATTCAAGCACGCGCTCACCCACGAGGTCACCTACGGCAGCCTGCTCCAGGAGCGCCGGCGCGAGCTCCACGCGCGGATCGTGGACGCGATCGAGACGCTCCACCGGGAGCGCCTCGGCGAGCAGATCGATCGGCTCGCCCATCATGCCTTCCGGGGGGAGCTGCGGGAGAAGGCGGCGCACTATCTCCGGCAGGCCGGACTCAAGGCCGCGGCGCGGTCGGCCCTCCAGGACGCCCGGGGCTCGCTCGAGCAGGCGCTGGGGGTCCTGGAGGCGCTGCCGGAGAGTCAGGCCATGCTGGAGCAGGCGTTCGAGATCCGCCTCGAGCTGCGCACGGTGTTGAACCAGCTGGGTGAAGTGCGCGGCTCGCTGGAGCACCTGCGCAAGGCCGAGACCCTCTCCGAGCAGTTGAACGACGATCGCCGGCGCGGCCGGGTCTGCGCGTTCATGACCATCACCCACTCAATGCTCGGCGAGCTGGATGAGGCACTCGTGACCGGCGCTCGCGCGCTGGGGATCGCCGGACGTCTCGGGGACTTGAGACTCCGCATCCTCACCACGAGCTATCTCGATATGACACAGTACTACCGGGGCGAGTACGAGCGGGTGGTCGAGCTGGCCACTGACAACCTCGCGGCCTTGCCCGCCGACTGGGTCTACGAGTCTTTCGGAGCCAGCCAGACCACATCGGTCTTCGAACACTGCTGGCTGGTCATGAGCCTCGCCGAGCTCGGCAGGTTCAGCCAGGCGGCCGAGCACGAAGCCGAGGCGATCACGCTCGCCGAGCGGACCCGTCATGCCTACACCATCGGCCAGGCCTGCCGCGCCGCCGGTATATTTCGCCTCCTCAAGGGAGACTGGGCGAAGGCGCGCTCAGTGCTCGAACACGGGATCGCGGTGAACCGCACGGGGAACATCGGACTCCATCTTCCCGAGGCGGTCGCGTCCTCTGCCTGGGTGCTGGCGCAGCTCGGCGAGGCAACCGAGGCACTGAACCGGCTCCAGGAAGGCGAGCAGCTCGTCGAGCGTTACGCAACGGGGGGAGCCGTCATCCGTCTCGGTTGGATCTGCGCCGCGCTGAGTCGCGCCAGTCTGCTGCTCGGCAGGCTCGACGAGGCGCGGCGCCTGGGCGATCGCGCGATCGACGCTTCTGCGCGCCAGCCCGGCTTCGCGGCTCATGCTCTACACCTGCTCGGCGATATCGCCACCCATCCCGATCAATTCGACGCAGAGCGCGGCGAGGCCCATTACCGCCAAGCGCTCGCGCTCGCCGAGCCGCGCGGCATGCGCCCGCTGGTCACCCGCTGCCACCTCGGCCTTGGCAAGCTTTACCGGCGCACCCGGAAGCGCGAGCAGGCCGCTGAGCACCTCACCCGTGCGGCGACGATGTTCCGTGAGATGAATATGCATCTGTGGCTGGCGGAGGCCACGAGGGAAGTCGCGGCCCTCGCTTGAGGCGCCGTCCGCGCTGCCGACACGAGAATCCTGCTGATGCCTGACCAGATGCCGGCGGCCATCGACATGTTGACAGTGGAGGCTGCGCGTCGCTGTCGAATCATGGTCATGCGAACAACTGGACGATTCTCCGGAGCTGAGATAGGCAAGGGATATGGTGCGACCTGTTGAAGCGCGACCCCTTATGCCCTATCGAATCTGGCTGCGTTACCCGGATGGCACGGAGGGTGAGGTAGACCTGTCCCACTTGGCAGGTAAGGGGGTCTTTTCGGTGTGGGATCAGGAAGGGGTGTTCGCGCAGGTTCGACTCGGCAGCCACGGCCAGGTCGAGTGGCCCGGCGAAGTCGACCTTTGCCCAGACGCGCTCTACCTGAGACTTACCGGGAAACGGCCAGAGGACGTATTCACCGGACCGGGCCCGATGAGTTCGGATGCCCGAAGTCAGCCGGTTCTACGGGATCATCGTTCGCATCTTCTACACCGATCACAATACACCGCACTTTCACGCCGAGTAGGTCGAGCACGAAGTTCTCCTCAACATCAACACGCTGGCAATCCTCGGCGGGAGCCGCTGTCGTGATCCCAGATGAGTCGCCGCGACCTACGGGGCAGGATCCTGAAACCGCGCGAAGCCCGGTGATCGACCGGTTCGCGCCGTCCCAGAACCGTCCGAACGGTCCGGGGACGGGTTGTAGGTATGGTCGGGGTGAGAGGATTTGAACCTCCGACTCCCTGCTCCCAAAGCAGGTGCGCTACCAGGCTGCGCTACACCCCGATGTCACGCAATCCTAGCACCCGTGCTGCACCTCCGCACCTTGTCCCGGCCGAGACCTAGGTCGTGGTGGAAGGAGCGGTCGCCGTCTCGCCGCCCTTGACCCAATCAAGGAGCAGCGTGTAGGTGACGCCCAGGACGACGGGCCCGATGAAGATCCCCACGATCCCGAAGCCGAAGATCCCTCCCAGCACGCCCGCGAAGATCAGGGGGAGCGGGAGATCCGCGCCCCGCCGGATGAGGATGGGGCGGAGCACGTTATCGATGCTCACCACGAACAGCGACCACACCAGGAGGCCCGTGGCCCACGCCGGGCTCCCCGTCCAGTACATCCAGCCCACCGCGCACGCGAGCACCGGCAGCACGCCTATCTGCGCGATCGCGAGGAAGACGCACACCACCGTCAAGACCGCGGCGAACGGCACGCCGGTCACGGCAAGCCCGAGGCCGGCGAGGACGCCCTGGATGAGGGCGGTCACGACCACGCCCATCGCGATGCCGCGGATCGAGGCGCCGGCGAGCGCCACCGCGCGGTCGCCGCGCGGCCCGGCGAGCCGGTACGCGAAGCGATGCGCGAACTCCGCCGCCCCCTCGCCGCGCGCGTAGAGGTACGCGGCGATGCCCGTGATGAGCAGCAGCTCCACCGCCAGCAGCGCGATGCTCCCGAGGAGGCCGACGAACCAGCCGACCATGGGGCGGGCGTAGGGCGCGAGACCATCCGCGATCAGCGCGGGCTTGGCCGCGATCTCGCGCCAGTGCTGCGCGAGAGTCCCCCCGACGAGCGGAATGCGCTCCACCCAGGCAGGCGGGAGCGGCAGGCTCATGGAGCTGAGTCCCGTGACCCAGGTGACGATCGGGTCCACATGGGCGACAACCACCACGATGGCAAGCGTGAAGGGGAGGACGAAGACCAGCAAGAGCACTACGGTCATCACCGTCGCCGGGAGGGCCCGCCGCCCGCCCAGCCGGGCCTCCAGCATCGCCAGCAGCGGCCACGTCGCCACGACGATGGTGACCGCCCAGATCATCGCCCCGAGGAACGGGCGCAGGATCCACAGCGTCCCCACGATCATGGCGACGAGGCACGTCACGCCGAGGGTGATCCGGGCGACGTCCTGGGGGCGAGAGGTCGGGGGCCCAGCCTCGTCAGCCATCACAAGGATTCTCGGAAAGGCTCGCTGCCGACGCCATGAGACCAAGGTCCCACGGCGATGTCCGCTCCTCGCGGCCCGGCCTCACGGGCGCTTGCGCCAGTCGAGGAGGATCGCCCGCGCGCGCGCCATGGCGCGCGCGCGATGGCTCACGGTGTTCTTCTCCGCGTCGGCGAGCTGGGCGAACGTCGAGTCCAGCGGCGGGTAGTAGAAGATCGGATCGTAGCCGAAGCCGCCCGCGCCCTGCGGCTGATCCAGCAGGATGCCCTCCGCCTCGCCTTCCACCACGGCCTCGCGGCCACCGGGGCCCGCCAGCGCGATCACGCTGCGGAAGCGGGCGGTGCGCTGAAGCGGCCGCACGCCGGCCAGCGCCTCGAGCAGCTTGGCGTACCGCTGCGCGTCGGTGAGCCCCTCACCGCCATAGCGCGCGGACAGCACGCCGGGCCCGCCGCCGAGCGCATCCACCTCGAGCCCGGAATCGTCGCCGAGGGCGAGCTCGCCGGTCGCCTCTGCCACCGTCCGCGCCTTCACGCGGGCGTTCTCCGCATAGGAGCCATCGCCCTCCGGAGGCAAGACCACGCCCGGAAAGTCGGCGAGCGCGAGGACGCGATACGGCACGCCGGCAAGGAGCCCCGCCATCTCCTGCACCTTCTTGCGATTGGCGCTGGCGAGGACGAGCGGGGGATCAGAGGACGAAGCTCTTCTCCTTGCGCGCAGACACCGCGTGGCGCTGGAGACCGACCAGCGCTTGGATGCCGCGCTCGGCGAGGGCGAGCAGCTCGGCCAGGCGGTCCTTGCCGAACGGCGTCTGCTCGGCGGTGCCCTGCACCTCGACGAAGGCGCCCGAGCCCGTCATCACCACGTTCATGTCCACCTCGGCGGCGGAGTCCTCGACATAGTCCAGGTCGAGGAGCGCGCGGCCCCCGACCATGCCCACGCTGATGGCGGCCACGTGCTCGCGTAGCGGAGAGCCGGGGATGGCGCCCGACTGCACGAGCCGGTCGAGCGCGTCCGACAGCGCCACCCAGCAGCCGGTGATGGCCGCGGTGCGGGTGCCGCCGTCGGCCTGGATGACGTCGCAGTCCATCCACAGCGTGCGCTCGCCGAGCTTGGGCATGTCCACCACCGAGCGGAGCGAGCGCCCGACCAGGCGCTGTATCTCCTGGGACCGGCCGCTGGGGCCGCCGCGCTCGCGGCCCATCCGCGTATTGGTCGAGCGGGGCAGCATGCCGTACTCCGCGGTGACCCACCCCTTCCCCTGCCCCTTGAGGAAGGCGGGGACCTTTTCTTCCAGCGAAGCGGTGCAGATCACCTTGGTGTCGCCGAACTCGACCAGTACTGAGCCCTCGGGATGCCGGAGGTAGTCGCGCGTGATGGTGACGCGCCGGAGCTGGTCCGGCGCGCGTCCGTCGTGACGGGCAATCATTCTTCTCGCCCGAAGGTCGAGTCCACCGGGCGGCGGTTGGGCCTCTTCGCCCTCATGGGGCTCATCGGGGGGTGGGAGCGGGGGCCGGACGCGAGAGCGAGGCGCGCATGCGCTGATCATAGCGCCGCTTGTAGTCGCTGAGCCCGGCGAAGATGGCCTTCGCCGCCGCCTCGCGGTACTCGGCGGTGGCGAGCTTCTTCTCCTCCCGGGGATTGGTGAGGAAGCCGATCTCGATGAGGATGGCCGGCATGGCCGCCCCGCCGAGCACGAAGAAGCCGGCCTGCTTGACGCCGCGATTCACGAGACGGAGGGAGCGCGTCATCGAGTCTTGCACGGTCTCGGCGAGGAAGCTCGACTCCTGCTGGAACTCGGACTGGGCGAGGTCCCACAGGATGCTCTTCACCGCGTCCGCCTTCTGCCGGGAGGCGGCGGACTCGAGCTGCAGGGCGCCGTTCTCGATCGCCGCCGTCTGGCGGGCCTCGGTGTCGCTGGCCTCCGAGGAGAGGAAGTAGGTCTCCACCCCTTCCGACACCGAGCGGGGATGCGCGTTGGCATGGATGGAGACGAACAGGTCGGCGCGCTGCTTGTTGGCGAAGTTCGTGCGGTCGCGCAGGGTCACGAACGTGTCGGTGGGACGGCTCAGCACCACTTTGATGCCGAGCCCACTCTCCTCCATCATCCGCGCCACGCGCCGGGTGACGTCGAGCACCACGTCCTTCTCCATGACGCCGGCGGGTCCGATCGCGCCCGAGTCGTGGCCGCCGTGGCCCGCGTCGAGGACGATAAGACGCAGGGGCTGGGCGGCGCCCCCCGGGGCGCCCTCGGGGCCCACGCCCTCGCGCGGCCGGTGCACGTCGAGCACGATGCGGAACGGGTCCTGCAGCGAGAAGTCCTTCACCTGGCCGGCAGGCGCGTCGAGGACGATGCGCAGCACGGCGCCGCTACTCGTGGGCTCGAGGCGCAGCTGCTTCACCAGGCCGTCGTCGATCTCCTGGCGCCGGGCCTCGGCCACGCGCAGGCCGGGCAGCCGCATCTGGATCTCGCCGCGGCCCGCGCCGGCGTCGGTGATGATGGCGTAGCCCACGGCACCGCCCGCTTCCAGCACGATGCGGGTGAACGAGGGATAGGAGCGGAGACGCAGGTCGCCGAACGGGACCGTCGGCGCGGCGGCGACGGGACGCGCGGCCGCGCGGGGGGGCGGCGTGCGGGCGGCCACCACCTTCATGGTGACGCCGGGAGCGAGCCTCGGCAGAGCCTTGGCAAGAAAGTCCTCGGAGATGAGCCAGCCGGCGGAGCCGGCCCGAGCGGGGGCGTCGAGGGTCAGGGTGACGCCGCCCACAACGACCCGCGCTTGGTTCCGGGTGAACTGGGCCGACCGGGAACCCACGCTGAGGGTACCGCGCGTCCCCTTGACCGTCCAGGTCCCCTTGAGCACGGCGGCGACGCGCTCGGCAGCGACATAGCTGCCGCCTCCATCGAGGCTCACCGGGGCAATGGAGCCGAGCGTGCCGCTCTTACCCTTGAGCTCTATGGTTCCCGGACGTGCAGCGTCACTCGTCCCGGGTATGAGCCCCAGGAGGACGAGGCCGATTGCGATTCGACGGAGCCAGGCAGCCATGCGCGTTGACGGGACGGTACCGGTCATTCTAGCAACGCGCTCGGAGCGGGGGAAAGCTTTGTAGGCCCAAGGTCCATACGCCCAAGGTCCGATTCCCGATCCGACCGCCCCTTCATAAGGTCTCGGCAAGGAGGGAACATCATGCGCAAACTTTCGCTGTGGATACTGATCGGAGGGGTACTCCTCGGGTTGGCCGCGTGCGCGTCGAGCGGGCCGTCGACCGCGTCGAGTGCGCCCCCCGCGAGCAACGTCGCCGGGCGCTGGGCGGGACCCTGGGTCTTCGAACCCTCGAGCGCCGGCAGCGGGGAAGTGACCCTGAGTATCACGCAGGACGGCCGCCAGCTGAAGGGCACCATCGAGCACATCCAGGGACCCCACCGCGGGCGGGCGGGATTCTTCAACGGGGTCATGTCCGGGAACGACATTCAGATCACCGGGCCGGACGCCACGGGCTGGTTGAAGGTGGACGGCAATCAGATGACCGGCACGATCAACGGCATCCTGCCGGCCCGCCTCACGCTCCGGAAGCAGTAGTCCCGCGGCGGGGGCCGGCGGCTTTTCCGCCGCCGGCCCCCGCCTGGCCGCTACGGCAACGGGCGGTTGATGAACTCGAGGATCGCGCCCTTGTGCTCCGCGACCAGCTTGGCCGCCGCGGTCGCCAGGAGCTGGCGGTCGCACTCGGAGGCGATCACGAGTCGTGTCGGGATCTCCGAGATGCGCTCCTGCAGGGCCAGGACGGTCTTGAGCGGCTCGGGCTCCGCCTTGCACGCCGGAGGCAAATCGCTGAGATCGGCCGCCCATTTCGCATCCGTATGTCGTAGCGCGATGGCGGTCGCGGTCTTGGAGTCGGGGATGACGCCTTCGAGCTGGAGGCTCCGGTAGAAGAGCGCCTGATACGTCCCCGCCCGCTCCTCCATGATGCTCGGGATGCGGGAGAAGTCGAAGGTCAGCAGCGTGAACGGCACGGGCAGGCGGCTCAGCTTTCGCTCCCCGACCGAGAATGGGAACGAGCTGTCGAAGGCGATGATGAGCGTGCGCTTCACCTTCTTCGCCTGATGCCGCTTGAGGTGCAGGAAGAGGAGCGACTCGATCCCCGAGTTCTCGTAGAGCCCGCCGTCGCCCACGTGCCAGTACTGGTCCTCGTCCCCGACCCGCAGCGAGATGGGCCCGACGAGGGGCGGGAACGACGCCGAGGCGGCAACCGTCCCGGCCAGTAACATGCGGCAGGGATCGATGTGCGTCTCGATAGGCGTCACGGGCAGGAGCTGCTTGTAGCGCTTCTCGAGGTACGGCGACGGCTCCATGACGCCTCCGCGCCGGGCAATGGAGCGCTCGAGATCGGCGAAGTAGTCGTAGTCGAACCCCTCAGGGGGGATCGCGGTGATCGCGAACCGCCGGCCGTTGTTGTAGAGCGTGGTGTTGACGATCAGGCCGGGGCTGTCGCCCGCCCGCTCGCGCGCCGCGACGTCCGCAATGAAGGATCGGCCGTAGAGGCGGTCGACGAGGATCTCGGCCAGCGTCTTGGCCGCCAAGGCGGAGTTTACCCATCGAAAGGACAGGAGCTGGCGCCAGATCAGCTCCGTCTCGAAGTCCTGGCTGAGCGCCTCGCGGTACTGCTGGAAGAATGTCCGGTAGGCCTCCGAGAGGGTACCGTCGGGATTGAGCACCTTCGCGTCCCGGCCGGGCTTCTTCAGCACGTAGTAGCTCGACGCGATGCTGCCGCCCGACACGCTCGACACGTGGTCGATCCGCTCGAGCAGCGAGGATCCGTCCGGCATCCGCACCCCGGCCAGCGCCTCCAGACCGGCCGCCCCGAAGAGCGCCGCCCGGCTGCCGCCGCCCGACAGGGCGACGCCGATGAGGACGTCGCGCTCCGGAACCGGCGTCGCGCATCCCCCGATCGCGTCCGCCCGCGGCACGGGGTAGTAGTGGGCGCTCGCGCAGCCCGAGAGGAGGACAGCCATGGCCAGCCAGACGATCACGCGCGCATGCTTCATCGATTCCCCCGTCGAGACGGCCGGTTCCAGCAGGGCTACGCGAACACGGTCTTCCAGTCGCTCTTGATACTTACCACGACGAAGCCGGAGGCGGGAGCCATCCGGAGCGCTTCGTCGAGGGGGCTCAGGCGGAACTCGCGATCGTACGCGAATTCCCGCTGGGCGTCATCGTGATGCAGGAGCAGGCACAGCCGGGCGCCGTGGCCCCCGCTCGTGTACTGCAGCATCCGGAGATCGCCGTCGGAGTTGCCGAAGGCCAGGCGGGGGCGCCGGCCGATGTGCAGCTCGATGTTGACGACCTTCTCGTCGCGATCGTCGAAGCTCCGCAGCTCGGGCAGCTTGAAGAGGGCCGGGCCCCCGGGACCCGATTCCAGACGTGTCTTGTTGCTGCTGCCGACGACCTGCTCGGGTGGAATGCCGTAGAGCTTCTCCGCGATGCACCGGACGAACTCGATCCCGCCGCCGGTGACGACGAAGGGCTTGAAGCCGCGCGAGCGCAGGAAGTCGAGCAGCTCGAGCTGGGGCTGGTAGACGCACTCGGTGAATAGCCGGTTCAAGGTGGGATGCCGCGCGTCGGCCAGCCAGGATGCCGCGACCTCCGCGAACTCCTTGGTGGTGAACCCGGCATGCGTGGTGTAGACGAACTCGAACGCCTCCCGGCGCGAGAAGCCGGCGATGGTCTTGAAATCGCGCTCCAGGAAGGCCTTGTAGGGCTGTCGCTCCCGGAGGGCGGGATCGCGGCGGGCAAACGCGGTGAGACGATCCAGGGCGAAGTAGAGCTGCACGAGGAGCGGCTGCTCGACCCAGAGCGTCCCGTCATTGTCGAAGACCGCGATGCGCTCGGGCACCGGGATGAAGTCGGAGCTCCCCTCACGCGTCGCCCGACTCACGAAGTCGAGGATCGCGGCCTTCGCGAACCCATCGGTCCAGGACGGAAGCGGGTCCATCGGATCCTCCTCGCGATCAGGAACCTACAGCACCTTGTCGGCCTTCATCCGCGCGATGAGGAGCTTGGCCAGCTCGCCGGTGAGCGTGGTGACGTCCTTCGGCTCGGTGGACTCGCTCGTGCCCGACCACACCGCCCGCTCGTGCCGCATGTCCCACAAGGTGGACTCGATGGTCAGCACGTCGTACTGGTCCACCATGGGAGGGACCGCCACCCACGTCTCGGAGTACCAGCCGTAGAAGCCGTGCGGGTAGCCGGGGGCCACGTATCCCGGCGTGACCGTCACGGTCCGGTCGACGCGGAGCACGCGGGTGATGAGCACAGCATCGGCAGCCGCGCGGGCGACCGCCTGCTTGATCCGCTCGTTCGGGATGGCGCCGTCCTCCGGGAGCAACGGATAGCTGGCGGTGCCTTCCACCCCCTGCGCCCGCAGCGCCTGGACGAAGCCGTCCTCGAACACCCGGCGGTTGCTCTGGCTCCGGGCCACGCCGATGACGAGAACATTGCGGAGCGGCTCGCCCTGGAACTGCGGATCCTTCCACGAGTCGCGGAGGACCGTCGAGGAACAGGCCGCGAGGATCAGAGCCAGCAGGACGAGGCCGGCGGCGCCGGCGGCATGCCGCCGCATCGTCGCCCTCATCGCGGATACGCGCGGCGGGTCACCGGGCGATCCTTCATGGCGCGCAGACGGAAGCCGAGCGCGATCATGAGAATGCCGACGACGATGGCGAACGCGCCGATGGCCCACAGCACGGCGAGCGCGCCCGCGCCGGGCGCCACCACGAGGAAGATGCCGAAGAGAATCGAGAGCGCCCCGCTCGCCGCCAGGAGCCACTCGTGCTCGATCTCGCGCCGCAGCGCGATGGCCGCGACCACCTCGAAGAGACCGCGCACGATGGCCCAGCCCGCGATCAGGTAGAGGAGGACGAGCGCGGTGAGGCCCGGCCAGCCGAACGTCATCACGCCCACCGCGATCCCCGCCAGGCCGGACAGGAAGAGGCTCCAGGGAAACGCCCCCGGCTCTCGCCGCGTGATGGCCCAGAGCACCGCGAGCACGCCGTCGACGAGCGCGTACGCGCCGTACATGAGCACCAGCACGGCGAGCGTGACCCCCGGCCACGCGAAGGCACCGATGCCGAAGAGCACCGCGCAGACGCCGCGTAGCACCACCGCCCACCAGTTGCGCGCCAGGGTGAGGAGCATCGCCGGTCCTTACGGCTTGTCGATGGACAGGGCGAGCGCTTCGGTGTGACGCGCGACGACCTGATCGCCCTTCTTCACCTCGGCGAGCCGCTTCACGCTCGGGTCCACCTTGAGGGTGCGCGCCTTGCCCTCGGGCCCTTTGAGCGTCACCATGCGCTTGCTGAGGTCCACCGCCTCGACCGTGCCGGTGACTTCCACCGTGCTCACCACCATGCCGGCGGGCTTCTGACCCTTCGGCGCGACCTCGACCGCGGTCATCTCGGTGGCCGCCGGGGGCTCGCCGCTCTTCCTCACATAGAGCGCGATCGAATCGAGATAGCGCGCGGTGAGGGTGTCGCCCGGCTTGATCTGGTCGAAGTTCTTGACCTCGGGCCCCACCTTCACCGTGGCCGAGTTCCCCTTGGGGCCGGTCAGCGTGATCAGGCGCTTGTCCTTGTCCACCGCGTCGACCTTCGCCTTGAACGTGACACTCTCGGCGACCACCACGCCTGGCTTGCCCTCCTTCACGACGGGCTTGTCGCTGGTCTTCGCGTCCGCCGGGGGCGCGATGGCGAGCAGCGCCGCCAGAATGAACAACCCCAACGCATCGCTTCCATTCATGACAGGCCTCCCCGGCGCGCCACGGCGCCCCCCACTAGAAGGCGCCGATTCGGCGCCCCTGGGAATCCGACCTTAGTCCCATTGCCGAGGAAGGGACAGGCGGGGTTCCATGCCTCATGCTCCCGACGCCCTTCCGAGGCGCCCTGCCGGCGCTTGGGATCCTTTCCTTCCTCCTGGCGCCTGCCCCCGCCCTCGCGCAGATTCCGGCTCCCGAGACCTACGCCGGGGACTTCTGGACCCGGCCCCGGCTGACCGGGGACTGGGGTGGCTTCCGGGACCAGATGGCCAAGCGCGGGGTCGCCCTGGACGTGGACTGGCTACAGACCCTGCAAGGCGTCATGAGCGGGGGCAAGGATCAGGACGCCGGCTACTGGGGCACCTTCGAGTACACGCTGAGCCTGGACAGCCAGAAGATGGGGCTCTGGCCCGGCGCCTTCCTCACGGCGTACGGCATGTCCAGCTACGGCAGCACCATCCTCAAGGATTCCGGCGCCCTCATTCCCGTGAACCTGGCGGGGATATTGCCGTCGCTGGCCGAGGACGAGCCTGCCAGTGCCTTGATGCAGCTCACCTTCGCCCAGTTCCTCGCGCCCTGGGTGGGTGTCATGGTGGGCAAGATCTACACCCTGGGTTCCGACATGAACGCCTTCGCCCACGACTGGCGGACCCAGTTCCTCAATCTGAACCTCAACGTCAATGCCACCCTCCTCACCGCCCCGATCTCCGCCTGGGGCGGTAGCCTCATCTTCATCCCCATGGAGGGCTCGCTGGTCACGCTGGGCGTGCTCGACCCGAACGGCACGCCGCTCGACAACAGCCTGGACGACGTGTTCGAGGACGGCGTGCTGCTCGCCGCCGAGGGACGCTTCACGATCAAGCCGTTCGGCCTGGTCGGGCATCAGCTCCTCGGCTTCATGTGGAGCAACAAGGAGCGCGTGGCGTTGCGTCAGGATCCGGGAAATACCGCGGTCTTGCTGCTCCAGAACCGATTCCCGCGCCTTGCCAATCCCGGCCCGATCCTCCGCCGCATCATCGAGCGCTTCTTCCCGGAGCTGGCCGTGCCCGCCGGGCCGCTCAAGACCCTCGACGACACCTGGTCGCTCTACTACAACTTCGACCAGTACCTCTGGAGCCCGACGGGGGCCGCCGACAAGGGCTTCGGCATGTTCTTCCGCTTCGGTGTCTCCGACGGGAAAGTGAACCCCGTCAAGTACAGCTTCAATGTCGGATTCTCCGGCAACGGCGTCATCCCCGGCCGGCCCAACGACACGTTCGGGATCGGCTGGTCGCGCGTCGAGCTCAGCGACGATCTCCTCTCCGCGCTCCGCAGCCGTGTCGATATCGGCCTCGAGCGCGAGGACGCCGTCGAGATCTACTACAACTTCGCCCTCGCGAAGTCGATCGGCCTGAGCCTCGACCTCCAGGTCGTGCCGCCCGCCGTCAAGAAGACGGTCAGCCCAAGCGGCGGCGGCCTCAAGGACGTCGACACCGCGCTGATCGGCGGCGCGCGCGCCTTCGTGCGCTTCTGAAAGGAGCACCCCATGATCTACGGATGGTTCTCGCTGCTCGCGGCCTTTCTCGTGGCGACCATGCTCGCGCCCGCCCCGGTGCCCGCCCAGATCCCGGGACTGGGCTCGTTCACGCTCGACAAGGGCGCGCTGCTCGAGCAGGCCACCAAGCTCGTTTCGGATCTCACGGCGATGAAGCAAGACCCCAAGCTCACGCCCGCGGACAAGGGCAAGGTCGACACCCTGCTGCCAAAGGCCACCGCCGTGAACACCGAGCTCGCCAAGCCCCAGGTCGAGCCCAGCCGGCTGACGCAGCTCGCCGGCCAGCTCGGCGACCTCCAGAAGCAGTACGGCGCCCTCAAGGGCGCGCTCGGCAAATGACAAGGAGGAATGACACCGTGAAGAGACTCGTGCGCACGCCGCTCGCCCTGGCGCTCGCGGCCCTGCTCGCCGGGTGCGCGTCGACCGGGGCCGGCACCGCCGCTCCCGCGACGACAACCCTGGACAAGATCAAGGCGACGAAGACCGTGCTGCTGGGGTACCGCGACTCTTCGGTTCCCTTCTCGTTCGCCGACCAGAGTCGGGCGCCCGCCGGCTACCAGGTGGACCTGTGCCGGCGCGTGGTCGAGGATTTGCGGCGCGACCTGAAGCTCCCCGACCTCGAGCCCAAGTGGGTGCCGGTGACGGTCGAGTCCCGGATGGGCGCGGTGACAAGCGGCGCGATCGACATCGAGTGCGGCTCCACCACCAACACCCTATCGCGCCAGGAACAGGTGGACTTCAGCCTCACCACGTTCGTGACCGGGGCGAGCCTGCTCGCGCTTTCGGGCCGGGACATCGGCGAGCTGGGCGGCATTCGTATCGCCGTTATCCCGGGCACCACCACCGACCAGATCATCAAGGACGCGATGGCGCGCGGGGGAGCGGGGGCGAGCCAGGCGCAGCTCCTCGCCGTGAAGGACCACGCCGAGGGCCTGCTCGCCCTCGTCAACCGGACCGCGGACGTGTACGCGACGGACCGCGCGATCTTGATCGGCCTCGTCCTGTCGACGCCCGATCCCCAGCGCTTCGCGCTGCTCGATCGGTTCCTCTCGTACGAGCCCTACGCGCTGATGGTGCGGCGCGGCGATCCCGCGTTCCGGCTAGCGGTGAACCGCTCGCTGGCGCGCCTGTACCGCTCGGGCGAGATCATGGAGGTCTACCGCAAGTGGTTCGGGCAGTGGGGCCCGCCGAGCCCCCTCACGGTGGGCATGTACGCGATCGAGGGCCTGCCGGAGTAGCGGTCAGGCGCTACCGGCGTGGCGCTGGCGGTCCTCCCAGCGCCGGCGATCGCGCTCGAGGGCCTGGGTGATCGCGCCCAGGAGCTCGGACTCGTCGAAGGGCTTGGACAGGAAGTCCACCGCCCCCGCCTTCATGGCCCGCACCGCCATCGGGACATCGGCGTGGCCCGTGATGAAGATGACGGGGATGTCGCGCCCCGTCGTCACCAGGTGGTCGTGCAGATCGAGACCGCTCTGACCGGGCATGCGGACGTCGAGCACGAGACAGCGCGGCCCCTCGTGCTCGGGCCGATCGAGGAAATCGCGCGCGGAGTCGAAGCTCTCGACGGTGAGCCCCGACGAGCGCAGCAGCCGATCGAGCCCCCGGCGCACGGACGGATCGTCGTCGACCACGAACACGAGAGCGGGAGCAGTCATGGCGACCTTCACGACGCGGGGGGCAGGTGGAAGACGAACGTCGCGCCGCGCGCGTTGTTCTCCGCCCAGATCTTGCCCCCGTGGGCCTCGATGATCGAGCGGGCGATGGCGAGCCCCATCCCCATGCCCGTGCTCTTGGTGGTGTAGAAGGGCTCGAACACCATGTGATGGGTGCCCCGGCGCAGCCCCGGGCCGGAGTCCTCCACCGAGACTTCCACGCCCTGGCCATCCACGTTGCGGGTGCGCACGATCACCGCGCGCTCGGTGGCCGGCCGCTCGGTGACCGCCTCCATGGCGTTGAGCACCAGGTTGAGCAGCACCTGCTCGATCTGCACGCGATCGCCGGACACGAGCGCGGGCCGGACGTCCAGGTCGAGGGCGACGGTAACGTTTCGGATGAGGGCGTCGCTGCCGAGCAGCTTCAAGACCCCGCGGACGAGCGTGCCCATCTCCAGCCGCTCCATCTCCGACTCGCCCTTCCGGAGCAGGTCGCGCATTCGCTGGATGACGTCGGCGGCCCGCCGGTCGTCGTCCACGATGTCGCGCAGGATGGCGCGCAGCTCGGCGACGTCGGGCTTCGGCGCGTCCAGCATCCGCCGCGCCGCCTGGGCATTGCTGAGGATGCCCGTCAGCGGCTGATTCAGCTCGTGGGCGAGGGACGCGGTCAGCTCGCCCATGGCGGAGACGCGCGTGACGTGGGCGAGCTCCTGGCGGGTGCGCTGCGCCTCCAGCTCGGCCCGCTTGCGCTCGGTGATGTCGGTGTTGGACACTACCGCACCCCCGTCGGGGCGGCTGAGCGGCACCACCGACATCGCGTACCAGCGCTCCGCCGCCATCTCGCCCAGCGCATATTCCATCGAGAATCCGGACTGCCCGCCCTCCAGCACCGACTCGATGCCGAGGACCGCGTCGGCCGCGTGGGGCTCGCCCCGGCTCGCCGCCTCGCGGCAGACGGCGAGGTAGTTCTGGCCCACCCCGACCTCACGGCCCTGCGAGTGATTGAAGTCGGGGCTGAACCGCGCCCAGACCCGGTTGATCTCGATCACCTGCCCGCGGCCGTCGAGCACGGCCACGCTGCTGTTCAGCGAGGCGAGGATGGCCGACTTCATCAGCTCGCTCGCCCGGAGGGCGTCCTCGCTTTCCTTGCGCCCGAGCGCGTTGGCGAAGACTTCCGCCACCAGCTGCAGGCGGGCGACGAGCTCGTCCGTCCAGGCGCGCTCCCTTCCCACCGTCACCAGGGAGAGCGCGCCCAGCACGCGGCCCCCGGCCACGAGCGGAAGCGCGAGCTTGGCGGAGATGCCGATCTCCACGAGGGACTCTCGATCGCGCGCCGCCTCCTCGGGCAGCTCGTGGACGCTGCGGAACATCACCGGCCGCTCGCGGAGCAGCTGGCGCACCGACCACGGGAACATCGCGCTCAGGTTCTCGGTCGACATCGGCGCGAGCCCGGCGCCGGCCCATCCGTGGCTGACCGTGAAGAGCCGCCCGTCCGGGGACAGACGGAGCAGCATGACGCGGTCGAGCCCCAGGAACTGCCCGAGCCGCTCGAGCCACACTAGAAAGGCCTCGTCCATCCGATTCGACGCCAGGTGCACGAAGGCGCCGGACAGCCGCGCCAGCAGCTCCTCGAAGCGCAGCCGATCCGCGAGGGCGAGCCGGTCGCGCCAGCGCTCCTCGACCAGCCCGGCGAGGGCGAGAACAGGAATGGCGCTCACCGCCAGCGAGACCTGCAAGGCGAGCACGCTCTCGGGCGTGGGCGGCGAGGCGAAGCCCCCCTGCCCGTGGGTCGCCGACCAGATCACGACGAGGGCCGTCGCCAGCAGCGACAGGGAGGCGCCCGCCGGCCCGAAGCGCACGGTGCCCCACAGTACGAACGGGATGAAGAACGCCACCGGCACGTCGAGGGAGCCGAGGAGCGGCCCCGGGCCCGTCAGGGGCGCGACGAAGTACATCACCACGACCGCGGTGATGGCCGCGGTGAGCAGGGCCCCCTCGACGCGGCGCAGCGCGCTGGCCCGCCGCATCCGGCTCCAACCGTCGTGCGCGACGAAGACGACGGCGGGCACCAGGACCAGCTCGGTGAGGACGTTCGAGAAGAAGCGCGTGCGCCAGACGAGGGCGTACGGCTCGCCGGCCAGCGCCGCCACCGCGGCGGCATCCACGAACGACGAGAGGAAGGGGCCGACGATGCCCGCCCCGAGGGCGAAGGCGGCGACCCGGGGCATCGTGTCGAAGCGGGTCGGCGCGCTGCTGAGCAGCCGCACGCTCGACGCGCCGATCAGCGCCTCGAGGCAGTTGGTGGCGTACAGCGAGAACACGAGGGACGTCGGCGAGATGATCGGCAGCTCGGCGACGAGATGGGCGGGCAGCGCGGCGAGCAGATAGATCCACCACCGCTTCGGAGGGGCGAGCAGGAGCGCGGCAGTCAGGATGGAGTTCGGCGGCCAGATGATCGACGGGGTCGCGGGCGGCAGCCGGAGCACGAAACCGATATTCGCCCCGATGAAGTAGCCGATGCATACGGCGACGGCCGCCCCCGCCACCCGTACCTCGGGGCGCCTCAGGACGTGGGTCACAGGCCGATCCCCCACTTCATACCTCGCAGGGCAACCTTTTCCAGAAGATACATATCGGGGCTCCCGACCGCCATCCTCCTACTGTCGTGGTCGCGACCCGCCCGTCGCCATCAGACCTTCGTCCCATACGACGAAGCGTGCGGGTAGCGGATACTCGACGCGCCGAGGCTGGCACCAGCAAAGGAGAGACGTATGGACTTGAGCGCGACCGGACAGGTAGTCGTCGCCATGGTCACCCAGCTCGCCCTGCGAGTCCTGGGCGCCGTGGTCCTCTGGATCGTGGGACGCATGCTGATCGGGATGATCGTGCGCTTCGCCGGGCGCGCGCTGGCCGTCCGGCACGTGGACGCGACCATCACGCGGTATCTCTGCAACATCCTCGCGGTGGTCTTGAACGTCGCGCTCGCGATGGCCATCCTCAGCGTCTTCGGGGTGGAGACCACCACCTTCGCCGCCCTCGTCGCCGCGGCGGGGGTGGCGGTGGGCATCGCGTGGGGCGGCCTGCTCGCGAGCTTCGCGGCGGGGGCGTTCCTTATCATCCTCCAGCCGTTCCGCGTGGGGCAGTTCGTCACCGCAGGTGGCGTCACGGGAACGGTGAAGGAGATCGGGCTCTTCGTGACCGCCATCGACACGCTCGACAATGTGCGGACCCTCGTCCCCAACGGCAAGGTGTTCGCCGACACCATCCAGAACTTCTCCACCAATCCCTATCGCCGCGTCGACCTGGTCGCCCAGCTCAACCACGGCGTCGACGCGCGGGACGCGGGGTTCCGCTTGAAGGAGCGCCTCGCGAAGATCCGCAATGTCCTTCCCGACCCCGCGCCGGACGTGGAGATCCTCGCGTTCACCCTCGCCGGCCCGGTGCTGGCGGTGCGGCCATACTGCAGCAACGCGCACTACTGGCAAGTCTACTTCGACACCAACCGCGCCATCCGCGAAGCCTTCGGCGAGGCGGGATACCCGGCGCCCGAGCAGCATCTGGCCGTCCGCGGCGGTCTCTAGCGCCGAGCGGCCGCCGTCACTCGGCGGCCGCGTGAAGGCGCAGGATGCGCCGGACCTCCTCGATGGTGGCCGGCGTCGCCTGCGTCGAATGGCTCGATTGCACGACCAGCTCGGACTCGACGCCGTCGATGTGCGCGCTCGAGTACTGCACGACGCCGTCGTCCGCGAGACGGAGCGGTGCGGCGCCGCTCACCGAGATGATCGAGTGCGCGTGGATGCCGGGGGCGAGCGGGATCTCAGCGAGGGCCTGCAGGAAGGGATTGCGGGGCGACATGTTGTCAACCGCCGTCGGCAGCAGGTAACCCCGCGCTGCGATCAGACCCGGATGGCGCGCGAGATCGTTCGCCAACGCGGCGAGGGAGGATGGAGTCCGGACCAGGCGCCGTACCAGCGCTGCCACCATCTGTCGCGCCGCCAGGAAACTGCCGTGGTGTGGGGTGGAGATGAATATCACACGTTTGACGGTCGGCAAGGGCGATACGAACAGCCCCTCGCGAAGCAATGCGCGCGTCGGTTCCGATATGCGCTCGTCGTCGATGGACACCCGGGCAATCTTCCGCCAGATCTGGTCGCCGCTGTCGATGACCGTCATCTTGACGAGGAGGCCGCCCTGGCTGTGGCCGATCAGCACCATGCGGGACAGGGCGGGGTCCTTCCGCTCGGGGTCGATCCGGGCCACCGCGGCGTTGAGGAGGCGGCGTAGCCGCATGGCGGAATAGGCGATAGGACTACTCGAGTCGTACGTGAAGAACCAGAACTGATAGCGGCGGCGGATCTCGGGGTCGGCCTCGAGCCGATTGACCATCTCCGCCCAGCGGAATGCGCTCGAGAAGGTGCCGTGGACGAAGACCACCGGGATCAGCCCCGGCCGATAGGGCACGATCGAGGCCAGGGTCTCCTCGGGCTGCCCCGGCGTGGTGATACCCACGAAGTGCTCGACCTCGCGCGCCAGAACGCGCATCGTCGACAGGCCGGCCGCGAGCGCCGCTGTGGGCTCCACCTCCAACGGCACCCGCTCCCCGCCGATGTCGAGCGCCCCCGGCTCGTCGGCCAGGTAGATCTCCAGCGACCCGGTGAGGGCGCGCCCGTCCACCAGGCCGCGCCGGACGTCGGGGATTCGAAGCAGCAAGGTCACGGGAAGGCGCACCGCCGGAGGGAGGAAATCGCGGCTCGGCCCCGTCGGATCGATCAGGTCGACGGACGCGGCGAGGGGCGCGCCGAGCCCCGCGCGACGATACCGCATGGCGAGTCCATGGACCTCGAGGTCGCCGACCGAGACGAATCGCGTGAGGGCATATTCCCCCACGCGGCGCGCGCCGGGGGCCAGGACCACGTCGATCTGGGCGAACGGCAAGGTGAAGCGGCTGTCCCTCGGCACGACTTCCTCGCCGTCGTCGCTGGCGAGGGCGAGGGCGAGCGCTCGGTTGTAAAGATCGGCAGCCAAGCGGAGGCGGGGGTCGAAGCGGCTGGGCTCCTCGCCGTGGCCCTCGGGGAACAGGAAAGCGTAGGCGTAGACGACGGCCGCGAGATAGCGAATGCGGTCGGCCGCGACACGCGCCTGGTGGAACGATGTCTCGGCGAGCGCGAAGAGGATGTCCGAGTGGGCGCCCTCCGCAGTCATGCTGCGGTGGAGCTGGTCGATCACGGACCCGGGCCGATCCTCGTAGGCCAGCAGCAGCCCGTGCTCGATGAGCACGTTGCGGGTGGCGGTGGTGAGCCGGTCGCCGCTGAGCGCGCTCGCGGCGAGCTCCCGCCCAACCGCTTCCGGGGGCACGCGCACGACCGTGACGAACGGGGTGCACGCTCCTAGGACAAGGAGAAGCAGGACGGCGCCGGCGAGACGGACGCTCCCGGCTCCGACGCTCGGCACGCCGCGTCCCGTCAACGACCTTACCGGGCCGGTCTCAGATCCCCGGACAGCGCCGTTCCGGAGCGGAGCATCCCGTTGGCGCGGAGGACCTTGACGCCTTCGCCCTGGAAGAGCGTGAAGGTCGCATGTCCCCGCTCCCCATCTATCGCGAGCTTGCCGTCCTTGAGGGCGAAGTTGCCCTTGCCGTGGAACATTCCGATGGTGCGGGCCACCCCGAAGTCGTATGCGCCGTTGTCGGCGATGGTCATCTCGACCCAGTCGCCCTGGTCACCGCGCGGGCCGGCCAGGCCCGTGACGAGACCCGCCCACTTCCCCGTGACCATCTTGTAGTCGGTTATGGGCACCGCCGTGGTCGGCCGCGAGGGCGGCGTGGACGACGACGCGCACGCGACGAGCCCGATGACAACGGCGAGAAAACCGGCGACCCGGGCGAGGGTTTCTCGCCCGGGCAGCCGGCTCCTATCGCGACGCGCCAGCCCCGTCACCGAGGCTTCGAGAGGAAGCGGGCGCGACGATTCTTCGTCCAGCAGGACTCGGCCTTCTCGGAACAGGACGGGCGCTCCTCGCCGTAGGAGACGAGGCTGAAGCGGCTGGCGTCGACACCCTGCGCGACCAGGTAGTTCATCGCCGCCTTGGCGCGCCGCTCGCCGAGCGCGATGTTGTACTCGGCGGTGCCGCGCTCATCGCAATGCCCCTCGATCAGCACGAGCCGGGAGTTCGACTTGAGATACGCCGCCGCCGCGTCCAGCGTCTTGGCGTCGGCGGAGCGGATGTCCGACTTGTCGAAGTCGAAGAAGACGTCCTTCAGATTGGCGTCGGCCGCGTAGTCAGCCGGCGGAGGCGGCGGCGGCATCGGCGCGGGGGCCGGCGCCGGGGCCGGTGTGGGGGCGACAGGCGCGGGGGGCGGCGGAGTCGGAGCCGGCGTGGGAGGCGGAGGCGGCGCCGCGGTGACGGGCGGCGGCGGCGCGGGGGCCGGGGCCGGGGCCGGCGCCACGGGCGCGGGAGCGGCGACCTGGGGGACGACCGGACGCTTGGGGCATCCGGTGACCAGCAGCGCCAGAGCGAGAACCGAGAACAAGTGTGCTGCCAGTCGGAGTCGCTTGTGCATGAAGTAGCTCCCTCTCGCGCGCGGTGACTAGTTCTGGAAGATCTGGCTTGGGTCCACGTTCACGGCATAGAGACCCCACCAATTCTGACCCCGGGCATTCTCGATGTCGGAGCGGGTCACCTTGGGGTTCGACCCGTCCTTGTTGTTCTTCATCGAGAACGTGGCGTGGTCCCCGGACGCGAAGTGCGAGCTATGGGACAGCCACATGTTCCAGTCCTCTCGGGTGGCACAGCCCGCGCCGAGCGATGCCACGCCGACGATCAACGCCGCTCCAATCATTCGTGCACGCATGACCTTCCTCCGGTTTGGGTTCTCGTCCCCGTGTCCCTTCACGACTGGCTGATTCTCGGAGAATACCGCGAAGGGGGGCAATAGGACGTTAGGCGTATGCGTCGGCATCAAAAGTCCAACCCCGTCCCGGCGGCGCCGTAACGCGCCGCCCTCCTCCACCCCAACCTATAGGGGCTTCGGAGGCGCCCAAGCACTGCTGGCGTTGGACCATGGTCTGACTTGTCTCCGGGGCTCCAACTGCCCCCTGATGCCCCTATGTTCCGTGCCTTGTATCTGCTCGTCGGCCTGGCCGGGGTGGGGACGCTGGGATGGGGGGCGCTGGCCCTGGCCTTCAGCGGCCCCGGCGGGGCGCCGGTCCGCGGCGCGCTGGTCGTGGGCTACCTCCTCGCCGGCGGGTGGCTCCTGCTGTGGGTACGCCCCCGGCGCCGCGGCTGGCTGGCCTTCGCCGGGCTCTTCGCCGTCCTCCTCGGCTGGTGGCTCATCATTCCCCCGCGGAACGACCGGGCCTGGCAGCCCAACGTCGCGCTTCTGCCGTGGGCGGAGATCGCGGGCGACGTGGTCACGGTGCACAACGTCCGGAACACCGTGTACCGGAGCGAGACGGACTACGACGCGCGCTACGAGGACCGTGTCTATCGGCTCTCCGCGCTGCGATCCCTCGACCTCTTCCTCGTCTACTGGGGATCGCCCCACATCGCACACACCATCATGAGCTTCGGCTTCGACGATGGGCGCTATCTGGCGTTCTCCATCGAGGGGAGAATGGAGAAAGGCGAGGCCTATTCGGCGATCAAGGGCTTCTTCAAGCAGTACGAGCTGACCTTCGTGGTCGCGGACGAGCGCGACGTCATCGGGCTCCGCACCGACTTCCGCGGCGAAAACGTCCACCTCTACCGCTTCCGCACCCCGCCGGAGGCGGCGCAGGGGCTGTTCCTCCGCTACCTCGAGCAGGTCAACCGGCTGCGCGATCAGCCGGAGTGGTACAACGCGCTGACCCAGAACTGCACGACCACGATTCGCGGCCTCGCCGCTCCGGTGGCACAGCGGGCCTGGAGGAGCTGGAAGCTCTATCTGAACGGCCACCTCGACGAGCTCGCCTACGACCTCGGCGCGGTTGACCGGAGCCTTCCCTTCGCCGAGGTGCGCGCGGGCACTCTCATCGACGAGCGCGCGCGGGCGGCGGGCCGGGCGCCAGATTTCTCCCAGCGCATCCGCAGAGGGGTCCCCGGCATCCCGGACGCCTGACCGCCGCCGGCGCGCGGCCCGCGAGCGGCCCGGCGACGCCTCGTCTCACGATCGTCCTTCCGCTTTCTGAGTGAGCCGCACGAGATCGGCTACGGACTCCGCCTCCATCTTCTTCATCACCCGGCCGCGATGGACCTTGACCGTCTTCTCGGCGGCGCCGAGCTCCGCGGCGATCTGCTTGTTCAGCATGCCCGACACCACGAGATCCAGCACTTCCCGCTCGCGCGGGGTCAGCCGGGCGAGGCGGCGCGCGACGTCGGAGTGCTCAGCGGCGCGCGCGCGCGCTTCCCGGCTGTGCGCGAGCGCGCGCTGAATCGACTCCAGGAGCAGGTCGCCGTCCACCGGCTTCTTCAGGAAGTCGAGGGCCCCGCCCTTCATGGCCTGCACGCTCATCGGGATGTTGCCGCGGCCCGTGATGAAGATGATGGGCATCGTCTCCTGCCGCGGGCCGAGCGCCGCCTGCAGGTCGAGCCCGCTCAGGCCGGGCAGGCGCACGTCGAGGACGAGACAGGCGGGGTGAGCGGGAAGTGGCTGCTCGAGGAAGGCCTGGGCCGAGGTGAACGTCTGCGCGGTCAGGCCCGCGGTGCGCACGAGGCGAGATAGCGCGCGCCGCACCGTCTCCTCGTCATCGACGATGTAGACGATCTCGTCGCCGCTCATGGCCGAGTCCGGCGGCTCGCGCTGTCCTCTACGAGCGGCTCCTAGCGCGCCGGGACGTCGACCTTCTTCCAGGTCGCGTCAGGATTGAACGTCTTCATCGCGTTTGCGGTCGCCGCCGTCTGCGGCCCCAGGTCCTTCTGGTACACGACGCCGTCGTGACTCACGATGAACGTCATCACGCCCGAATCGCCGTAGCGAGCGGGGAACGCGACCACCCCGAAGCCCCCGATCATGTGCCCGCGGACCACGTAGCCATACGCCCCGCCGGGCGCGTCCGGCCCCTGGGCGGTGAGGAGGCGATAAATGTAGCCGTAGAATGGGGCAGGCTGCTTGGTGTCGCCCCGGTACCCCGCGGAACGCGCCCGCGCGGCCAGCTCACCGAGGGGGCTCGCCGGCTCACCGGGCTTGGTGGGCCAGTAGAGGCCGTCGCGCTTGCCCGGGGTGCTCACCAGGCGCTGGGCGTACTCGAGCATGCCGCCGCGGCCGGCGCCAAGGGCGTAGTACTCACGCTGAGCATCGACGATAGCCAGGCACACCTGCATGGTGTTCAGCTCGTTCCGTCCGACGCGTCGGAGGAGGATCTCCTCCAGCCCCGCCTCGGTGTCGAATCGCCAGCCTTCGCCGGCGGGCACGAGGGGGATGGGAAGCGGGAAATTGTCGGTGCCCACGACGAGCTCGATGCGGCCGCCGCTGGCCTCGAGGCGATGCGCCTGATCGTACTTTTCCACGAAGCGCCGCCAGGCGGTGCGGTCGTGGACGTCGTCGCCCGACGAGACGATCTGTTTCCCTTCGGGTCCCAGCATCCTGAGCACGGCCGCCCGGTCACCCGCGCGCAGCGCGTCCACGAAGGCCTTGAACACGTCCTCCGGAGTGCCGGCGAGCTTGGGCGCAAGGGCCTCCGCGACAGCGGCGGGCATCGCCGCGCCGAGACCGAGCCATGCCAGAGTCAGCGCCGCCGCGAGCAACTGGCGCATCGCTCCGCCCGGCCGTCGCAGGCGCATCACCGTCTCCCCCCTCCGCGACCGCCGCCGCCGCGGCTGCCGCCGCCGGTCGATGCGCGACTGCCTCCCCCGCCCGAGAAGCCGCCGCCCGAGGACCGCGAACCCCCGAAGCTCGACTGCCCCCGGCTGGCGGCCCCGCGCTCGGCGCCGCCGCGGTCCATACCCTGGAAGGCGCTACCCCCGGCCGAGCCGCCGCCGCGAGACCCGCCGCTGACGTCCCGGCCTCCGCCGGCAGAGTCCCCGCGGCTGCGGTCGGACACCGACGCACCGCCGCCGCGCCCCGCGTCGCCGCGGTCGGACACGGAGGCGCCGCCGCCGCGCCCCGCGTCGCCACGGTCGGACACCGACGCGCCACCACCGCGACCCGCGTCGCCACGCCCTGCCTCGCCGCGCCCCGCGCCGCCCTCACCACGGCCCCGGAAGTCCTGACGCCCCTCGGCCCCGGCGGGTCCCTGCTTGTTGTAGCGCTGCTGGCTGCCCTGGTCCCGGTACTGGGCGCCCTTGCGATGCTCGGGGTTGTGCTGGAAGTTCTGCCTGCCGCCGCTGCCGCCCTGGGTAGTTCGCTGGCGGCTCTCGCGATTGACGTTCTTGTTGAAATTGTTGTTCTTGTTCACGTCGATGTCGACATCACCGCCGCCCCAGTTGCAGCCACCCCAGATCGCCGCGCCCATCGCCATTCCGAAGCCAAAGCTGATGGCGGCCCCAGCTACGTACCCCGGCGGGTAGTAGGCGTAGGGGGGATACGCGGGATACGGCCATCCCCCGTAGACCACGGTAGGGTTGTAGGTCGGCACATAGACGACCTGCGGGTCGGCCTGCTCGATGACGATGGTCTGCTGGGTCGGCGCCGCCGCCGGGGCGGCCGGCCCGGCCGGCGCCGCGGGAGCCGCAGGTGGCGCAGCCGCGGGCTGCACGCTCACCTTCTGCTCGGGCGTCGTCTTGAGATTGCCCTCGGCATGCGCCTTCGCGCGCAGCCGCTGCACGGCATCCATCGTTTCCTTCCGCTGGCCGAGGAACGCGTCGCCGAGCTTCTGCAACCAGTCGAGCTTCTCGTCCATCATGTTCAAGGCCTGCGGCACGCCCACCATGAACTTCACGCTGTCGTCCCAGTCGTATTTCTTGAGCTCGTCGGTGAGCGCCTGGTCCTTCAGGTTGGGGTTCGCCTTCAGGAAACGCGCGGCCTGGACGATCTCGACGGGATAGGTGGACGCCATGAACACCTGCGCCAGAAGGCCGTCCGAATAGAGCGCGATGGGCGCCACGATCTGCTCGAGCTCCTCCGCCGTGAAGGGCTTCGGCTCTTGACCCTGAGCCGCCGCGGGCAACCATCCGATGGCCAGAAAGAGCAGAGCCACGGCCAGCGCACAGGCCGATTCCCGGACGATCTGACGCTTCATGTCATTCCCCCGCAACGATATTGATCGACGACCCCGGCGGCGATGGTCTCGCCTCGCAAGGTCCGGGGGCTATTAGACTTTGGTCCTACTTGTCTTTCCCTCCGAGCATCCGTCAATCTGCCGACCGGGAGGGCCATGTCATGACGCGACAGGCTTTGGTGTTCCGGATGGCTGCGCTCGGTGTCCTGACGGCGGTGACCCTGGCGGTAGCCCAGGACGGTCCGCCCTCGGGGAAAGTGTCGGTGGAGTCGAAGGCGGTGGCGCTGGGGGTCGGCGTGAGCTGGGGCGACGGCAAGCTGACGTATCAGGGCAAAGAGCACGTCTTCTCCATCAACGGGCTGAGCGTGGTCGATCTCGGCGTCGCCAAGATCACCGCGACGGGTGAGGTGTTCAACCTCAAGAAGCTCTCCGACTTCAACGGGAACTACGTGGCCGGAGAGGCCGGCGCCGCGGTCGGCGGCGGAGCGGGCACGGCGATCCTGAAGAATCAGAACGGCGTGGTCATGAAGCTGAAGGGAACGGGCACCGGCGTCAAGTTCACCCTCGCCGGCAAGGGTGTCGAGGTCAAGCTCAAGAACTAGCGGGAGAGTCCGCCGCGGCATGAGAAACGCGAAGGCCAGCCGGAAACACCCGGCTGGCCTTCGCCAGTTTGGTGGAGGCGGTGGGCATCGAACCCACGTCCGGAAACCCTCGGCGGCAGGCATCTACATCCTTAGTCGGTTTTCTTCTGCTCTCGCCGCTCTCGCCGCCAACCGACCGGCTTCTCGAGCGGCCAGCCCCGAAAAATCTCGCTCCGCGCCTCGGGGCCCGGCTTGGAGCCAGTCACCAGAATATGACGTCGGTTCCCGGTCCCTGATGACCCGATCCGGCCGACGCTAGCGGGTGTTAGGCCGCCAGGGCTAGCTGATTGTTGGCAGCTAGTACTGTGCTCCCGGATTTACGAGGAGAGAGCACCTCGGGATGCCGCCTGCGCTTCACTGATCCCCGTCGAAACCAGTCGCCCCCCTGTCTCGCGGCGCCGGCCATCAGGCTCGTTGCCGCGCTCTGACTTCCTTGTCCATCTCCCGGCGCGCGTCACGCTCCCGGATCGACGCGCGCTTGTCGTGCAGCTTCTTGCCGCGCGCCAGGCCGAGCTCGAGCTTCGCGCGCCCTTCCTTGAAGTATAGACGAAGGGGGATGAGGGTCAACCCGCGCTCCGCCACCTTGCCGAGGAGCCGCGCGATCTCGCGCCGATGGAGAAGCAGCTTTCTCGACCGATCCGGGTCGTGGTTGGCATCCGTCCCGTGATGGTAGGGCGCGATGTGACAGCCGATCAGCCATCCTTCGCCGCGGTCGATGGCGGCATAGGAGTCCTTGAAGTTGACCTGGCCCTCGCGGAGCGACTTGACCTCGGTCCCCTTGAGCACGAGGCCGGCCTCGTACGTCTCCAGGATCTCGTAGTCGTGCCGCGCCTTGCGGTTGGTGGCGATGACCTTCTCGCCCGGCATTCGGGCCCCCTTGACTTCACTCGCTCGGCCGGTATCCTAGTGAGGCTTTCGGGCCGAAGTGGCGGAATTGGCAGACGCGCATGATTCAGGGTCATGTGCCCGCAAGGGTGTGGGGGTTCGAGTCCCCCCTTCGGCACCACACGATACTCAGCCCCTTCCGGTGCCCTTCTCAGAGAGCCTACTGTAGCAGACGACGCGCGCGGGCGAGCGCGTAGAGGAAGGCCCAAACAGTCATGGCACGCGAAGATGGCCGCGGGTCGCTTCCGCCGCATCCCGCGCTCGGCGACTACTACGCGGACGAGGCCGGGCATCACCGATTCCTGGACTCCATGTTCGAGGCGACGGCCCGCCACTACGATGGCCTCAACGGCCTCGTGTCGCTGGGGTCGGGCGACCGCTACCGGCGCCACGCCCTGCGAAAGGCGGGGCTGACGCAGGGAATGGCGCTGCTCGACGTCGCCACCGGCACCGGCCTCGTGGCGCGGGCCGGCCGCGCCCTCGTCGGTCCGACCGGCCGCGTGACCGGCCTGGATCGTAACGCGGGCATGCTCGCACAGGCGCGGCGAGCGACCGACGGCCCCCTGGTGCGCGGCGTCGCCGAGCGCCTTCCCTTCCGTGACGCCTCCTTCGATTTTCTCAGCATGGCGTACGCGCTCCGGCACGTGACCGACCTCGAGATCACGTTTCGCGAGTATCTGCGGGTGCTGAAGCCCGGCCGCACCGTGCTCATCCTGGAGTTCGCCCGCCCCCGCTCGCGCGTGGGCCTGGCCGTCGGCCGCCTCTACCTCAAGCGGATCGTGCCCTGGCTCGCGCGCCTGCGCTCGGGCAGCCGCGAGGCGGAGATCCTCATGAGCTACTGCTGGGACACCGTCGAGCACTGCGTGCCGGGCGAGCTGATCGAGGACGCCCTCCGCCGGGCCGGCTTCGAAGGCGTGCGCCGCACCGGCTGGTTCGGCGTGTTCGTGGAGTACGTCGGGCGCAAGCCCGCGGCCGGGCCCGCCGCCGTCACCCCTTGAGGGCGGAGTCCTCGCGGGCGTCCTTGCGCCGCGCCTTCCACACCTCCACGACGATCGGCACCATCGACAGCACGATCACCACCACCACCACGACGTGGATGTAGCGGGAGATGTCGGGGACGAGCGTGCCGAGCAGATAGCCCGCCCACGTCAGGCTCACCACCCACCCGATGCCGCCGAACACGTTGTAGAAGAGGAAGCGGCGGTACTCCATCTGCCCGATCCCCGCCACCACCGGCGCGAAGGTGCGGACGAGCGGAATGAAGCGGGCGAGCACGATGGTCTTGCCGCCGTACTTCTCGTAGAACACCTTCGTGCGCAGGAGATGCTTGCGGCTGAAGAGCAGGGAGTCCTCCCTGGTGAAGAGCCGCGGCCCCGCCCGATAGCCGATGGCGTAGCCGACGCTGTCGCCGATGATGGCTGCAGCGATGAGCAACCCGTTGATCCACCAGATGTCCAGCGCGCCCGTGGCGGCGACCAACCCCGCGGTGATGAGCAGCGAGTCGCCGGGCAGGAAAAACCCGATGAGCAGGCCCGTCTCGCAGAACACGATGGCCACGAGGACGATGTAGCCGCCCCAGCGGATCAGATCGGCCAGCGACACGCTGCCGTCGAGAAGCCCGAAGAGGAAGTCCACGCGCGGCGCCCGCTCAGCCGAGCTCGGCGAGCGTCACCCGGCGGCCGAGAGCCGACGAGCGCTGGGCGGCTTCCACGGCCTGGAGGGCGGTGAGGCCCGCTGCCACGTCCACCGGGGGCTCGCCCCCGCTGCGGACGGCCTCGAGGAAGAGCTCGAGCTCTCGCCGCAGTGGTTCAGCCCCGGTGGCCTTGAACGTGCGCGCCTTGCCCTCCGGCGCCTGCCAGCCGGCCGCACCCAGGACGTGGCGATTCTCGAGCACGGAGACCTCCGAAGAGCCGAAGTCGGCGGCGAGCGTCTCGCGCTCGCCCACCACCACGCAGTCGCGCGCCGTGCCCGGGGCGAAGTATCCCGCCTCGATGAACGCGGGCACCGCGCCGTACTCCACCGCGCAGAACGAGAGATCGTCCATGCCGCAGCCGAGGAGATCGCGCAGGGTCGCGGTCACCGCGGTGGGCGGGGTGCCGAGCAGGTGCGCGAACAGGTCGATGTGGTGGATGGCGTCGGTCTGGGTCACCCCCACGTCGGCGCGCGGCCGCTTGAACCCGGCGAAGCGGCCCGTGCAGTAGCGCACGGGCCCGACGGCGCCGGACGCGATGCGCTCGCGCAGGGCCTCGGTGACGGGATGGAAGCGGAAGATGTGCCCGACCTGCAGGACCCGCCCGGTGGCGCGGACGATGCCAGCCAGCTCGCGCCCTTCCGCGGCGGTAAGGGTCAGCGGCTTCTCGACGAAGCAGTGCCGGCCGGCACGGAGAGACGCGCCGGCCACCGCAAGGTGGCTGTCGGCGGGGGTCACCAGATCCACCGCGTCCACGTGGGGCAAGGCCTCGCGGAAGTCGGCCACCGTCTGCGCCGGCGCCACCCCCGCCTTCACCGCGAAGGCGCGCCGCTCCTCGGAGAGGTCGGCGGCCCACAGCTCGACGCCCAGCTCCGTCAAGACGCGCAGGTGCTTCTCGCCCCAGCGCCCCAGTCCCACCAGCAGCACACGCATCAGCGCGGCTCCGCCCCGCCGCCGAGATCCTCGGCGACCTCGTAGTGGAGGAGGCGGTCCTTCATCCACCGCACCACCAGCAGGTCCACGAAGGCGCGAAACGCGCGATTGCCGATGCCGTACTTGGACCGGCCGAAGCGCCGCGGGCGGTGATTCACCGGCACCTCGAGCACCCGGTAGCCGCGCATCCGCAGCAGGGTGGGGATGAAGCGGTGAAACCCGCGGTAGAGGACGAGCTCGTTCAGGCAGGCGCGGCGGAACGCGCGAAAGGTGCAGCCGCTGTCCTGGATGGTCTCCTCGCTCAGCGCGTTGCGCACGCGATTGGCGACGCGGGACGACAGTCGGCGCACTACCGAATCGCCCGCCGCGCGGTTCACCCGCCAGCCCGTCACGGCGTCCCACTGGTCGAGGTGCGCGAGCAGGCCCGGAATGTCGCGGGGATCATTCTGCAGATCGGCGTCCATGCTTACGACGTGCCGCCCGCGCGCCGCCTTGAACCCCGCGTCGGTGGCGGCGGTCTCCCCGGCATTGGCCTTGAGCCGGACCAGGCGCACGCGTTTGTCTTCGTCCCGGTAGCCGCGGATGATCTCGGCACTGCGGTCGCGGCTGCCGTCGTCCACGAAAATAACTTCGTAGTCGAGCCCGGTGGGCGCGAGCGCCTCCCGGATCTCCAGCCAGAGGACGGGCAGGCTCTCCTCCTCGTCGTAGACGGGTATGACGATGGACAGGTCGGGCACGACGGTCATGCCGCTACGCGCGCTCGGGCGCCGAGCCCGGGCTCGGCGGCGCGGGGGGTTCGCCGCGCCATTCCGGCACCAGGGACTGGGGCAGCTGGAGCCGGTCGAGCACCCGCGCGAGGGTGTGGTCGACGATCTCCTCGATTTGCTTCGGACGATTGTAGAAAGCCGGCATGGGCGGCAGGATTACCGCGCCGATCTCCGCGAGCTGGGTGAGCAGGCGCAGGTGCCCGAGATGCAGCGGCGTCTCACGCACCACCAGGATGAGGGGCCGGCCTTCCTTCAGGGTGACGTCGGCGGCGCGGGCCATCAGCGTGTCGGTCAGACAGTGGGCCACCGCCGACGCCGACTTGATGCTGCACGGCACGATGACCATGCCGTCCGTCTTGAACGAGCCCGAGGCGAGGGCGGCGCCGATGTCGCGATCGCTGTAGCGGCGGGCGGCCAGCGCCTCCACGTCGCGCACCGCCCAGTCCGTCTCCTCGGCGATGGTGCGCCGACCGGCATCGGAGATCACGAGGTGCGTCTCCAGGTCGGGCACCGCGCGGAGCAGCTCGAGAAACCGAATGCCGTAGATCGCGCCGGACGCCCCGCTGATCCCGACGACGAGGCGCCTCATAGGCGGAATCGCTTCCGGTACACCTCGTCGCGCGTCTTCTTGTAGAGCACTTCCCACTCCGCGCTGCCCTCCGGGGCCGGCCGCGAGTAGGTGGACAGGGTCCGCCGCACTTCCTGGTCGATCGACTCCTCCAGCTTGATCTCGTCCTCGAGCACCCGGAACACCTCGGTGCGGAGCTGCCCGCGAACCTTGTCGTCCTCCAGCCCACGGGCGGCGACGGCCTCGGTCGCCGACAGATCGGCGACGATCCGATCGGCCAGCGAGAAGAGGCGTTCGCGGCTCATGCGCGTCACAGCACGAACCCCCGCTCCTTGGCGAGCTTGCCCTTCACGAGGGCGAAGATGCGCTTGTAGTCCGAAGCCGAGTCGCGGATCTCCTTGGCGTGGTCCATCAGGAGGGCGCGGGCATCGGCCTCGATCTTCTCCTCGGCAAGAAGGTTCTCGGCGACGATACGCCGGATCACGTCCAGCGCGCGGCTCTCGTCGCGTACCTCGACGAGCTTGCGCGTCGACAGGCGCTTGACCACCGCCTCCGCCATACGCCCGGCCAGCTCATCCCGTCTCGCCATCGCCGCTTCAGGGTACACGCCGGCAACGGGGGGTGTCAATCTCAACCTTGCGGAATATCGGGAGAATCTGCTCCTCTCGGGGTGGGCAGCAACACGCGGAAGGAGGAGCCCTTTCCGGGCTCGCTGGCGGCCTCGATCCGCCCCCCGTGCGCCTCCACCAGGGCCCGCACGAGGCTCAGGCCCAGTCCCAGCCCCCGGACCGTCGCCGTCTCCGGGTTGGCGATGCGCACGTACCGATCGAAGATGCGCGGCAGCGCCTCGGCGGCGATGCCGACCCCTTCGTCGGTCACCTCGAGCTCCACCCCGCCGGCCGCTCCCGCGCGCCCTCGCACCGTGACCTTCCCTCCCCGCGGCGAATACTTCACGGCATTGGAGAGAAGGTTCTGGAGCACGCGGTCCACGGCGTCGGGGTCCGCAAGAACGAGCGGGAGCGGCCCCTCCGGCAGCCACCGGAACTGATGGCGGGGGTGGACGCCGGCGAAGAGCTCGAGCTGGCGCTCGACATGGGCGGCGAGGTCCACCCGCTCACGCGCCAGGGTGGGCGCGACGCCCACCTCGATGCGCGAGAGGTCGAGCAGCTCCGTCACGATGCGGCCGAGACGGCGGCTCTCGGTGTGGATGTGGCCGAGGAAGCGGGCGGCGCGCGCGGGCTCGACGGGACGCGAGAGAAGGAGCTCCGAGAAGCCCTCGAGGGCGGTGATGGGCGTGCGCAGCTCATGCGACACCACCGAGATGAACTCGGACTTCGCGTGATCGATGGCGACCAGACGCTGCGTTGCCGCGCGCACCTTGTCCTCCAGCTCGGCCGCGAAGCGCCGCTGGCGCAAGGTGAGGCGCGCGTTCTCGATGCCGAGCGCCAGGTGAAGCGCCATCTCCTCGGCCGCCGCCGCCGTCGCCTCTGACACCTCGCCGCGCCACTCCACCGCGAGCGCGCCGGCGGGCCCGTCGCCCGGATCCAGAGCCAGGACCACCGCGCGGACAGGCGACGGTGAGGAAGAGTCGGGCAGCGTCACGCGCGGGTCGTCGCCCAGGTCGCGGGTTCGCACGGCCTGACCCGAGGCGAGCGACCAGGCCGCCGCCGAGTGAGGCGCGAGGGCCGAGCCCGGAGGGTCGCTCGCCACGAGCGCCGCGTCGTCACGCGAGCCCAGCACCAGCCCCACCGCCTGCGCGCCCAGGCATCGCCGGATCTCGCCCACGACGGTGTCGAGCCGATCCATCAACGGACGGTCGGCGGCCATCCGGCGCTGAATGGCGAGCAGGGCGTCGAGCCGCCGGGCCCGGCCGCGCGCCTGATCCCGGACATGACCGGCCACCACGCCGAGTGCCGCCGGCATCACCAGCGAGACGAGCCCGTCGAGCGCGCCTCCCCCCAAGCCGACCCGCTCGATGCCGGGCAGCACCAGCGGTGCCTGGAGCAAGCCCGCCATCAGCCCGACGAACCCCCCGGCCCGCGCGCCCGCGGTGAGCGCCGCCCAGAGGGCGGGCACCAGGAAGAGGTGACGCAGGGGCGAGACCGGCGCCCCACCCTCCCACAGCATCCCGGCGGTGAGCGTCACCAGAAAGGCGAGCGGCGCGGCTACCACACGACCAGGGTCCGGTACGCCGCGAAGAAGGCGATGGAGGCCAGATAGCCCGGGACGAGGCTGCCGCTCCAGGCGCGCAGCACGGAGGCGGCAAGCCCGAGGGCGGCCAGATAGAAAATGGCCCCCGCGCGGGCCTCGGCGGTCTGGGGCAAGGCGGGATCGAGAAGGTAGCGCAAGAGGCTCATCGCGGTGGCGGTGGCCGCCGCTCCCCAGAAGCCCCAGTGCCGCCACCAGTGGGAGAACAGCGCGCCGCGGAACAACCACTCGGCGGACAGCGCATTGGCGCCGACGTCATAGGCCAGGGCCGTGGCGTATCCGGCCAGGCTGACCACGCTCACGCCGTAGCCGAACGTAAGGGACGCCGTTACGAGCAGGTGCGCTCCGAGAAAGGCGCCGACCGCGAAGCCGATCGCGAGGGTGCCCGGCCGCGCCGGGGCCAGCACGCCCATGCGGGACAGGCGTGGGAACCGCCGGCACTCGTGAAGCAGCACCGCGGGCGCCAGCAATAGCGCGAGACCGCCCCAGGGCAGGAGCCGACCGAGGAGAAAGCCCGCGAAGAGCGCCGCCCCCACCCGCAGCGCCGGCGCCGCCCAGGCTCCGCGCCCGCCCAGCGCGATGACGAGGCCCTGCGCGATGAAGCCGCCGTGCGCGCCCGTCCCCTCCACGGCGGCGCCCAGCTCCGCCAGCAGTCCTCCCTGCTCCACGAGAAGCCGCCCCGCGCCGACGGTCGCGAGCATGGCCGCGCTCACCAGCAACAGCGGCCGCCACACCGCGGTGGCCGGCCGACGGCCGGTGGCCTCAAACGGCGCGGTCAGCAGATCCATCGCGGCAAAGCTCGAGAAAGAGCGCGACCAGCTCGCCGTCGAGCGTTTGCTCGGCGGCGCGGTGGAGGCGCTCGATCACGGCGGCATGCGGCAGCGCCCGGCGGTACGCGCGGTCGGAGGTGAGGGCGTCGTACACGTCCACCACCGCGACGATGCGGGCGCCGATGGGGATGGCAGCGCCCTTCAGACCGTCCGGATAGCCGCTGCCGTCGAGGCGCTCGTGGTGGTGCCGGACGATGAGCATGCCGTCGCCGAAGAACTCGAGCGGCGCGAGGATCTGCGCGCCGGTGAGCGGGTGCTGGCGCATGAGCGCCCATTCCTCGTCGGTGAGGGGCCCGGCCTTGCGCAGCACACCCTCGGGCACGCCGATCTTGCCGAGGTCGTGGAGCCGGCCCGCCTGAGCGACGATGTCGGCGGCGGCGGGCGGCAGCCCCGCCGCAAGGGCGAGCCCGCGCGCGAGCGAGGCCACCCGCTCGGAGTGGCCCCGCGTGTAGGCATCGCGCGCCTCGAGCGCGTTGGCGAGGGCAAGCAGGCTCGCGAGGAACGACTTCTCCATGCGCCAGTAGGTCTTCTTGAGGTCGGCGGCATAGCGCAGCGACTGGCGATGCGCGTGGCGAAGCCGGTCATTGGCGTGCTTCAGCTCGCGCTCGCGCTCCTGCCAGACCTCGCAGACTGCTTTGAGGTCTCGGGCATACGCGAGCGCCTGGGAAAGGGCTACGTCTGCGGCCATAGCGTGGCCTCCGGCAAGAGGGCTCGCACCAGGGCGAACAGGGCGAGCGGCGAGAAGGGCTTGGTGAGGTAGTCGTTGGCCCCGGCGGCGAGCCCGCGCGCGCGATCGGCCTCCTGCCCCGCCGCCGTCAGCATGACGATGCGCACGCCCGCCAGCGTGGCATCCTCGCGCAGACGACGGCAGACCTCGAACCCGTCGAGGCGGGGCATCTGGACATCGAGGAGGACGAGGTCGGGACGCGCCGTGCGGGCTCGCTCGAGAGCCTCGATGCCGTCGGCGGCCTCGAGCACGACCACCTGCTCGTCCTCGAGCGTGAACCGCACCAGCTCGAGGATGGTCGGCTCGTCGTCTACCACGAGGACGGTCGGCATGCCTCCCTCTAGAGCGAGCGGCATGCCAGGAAGCGCGCGACGTAAGATCAGGCGGTTACACGGCTCATTGGGCAGGGGCTGCACGGTGACCTGTGCAACGCGAGAGGGGCGGCGCCCGGCGGGCCGGGCAGTCCTTGCGGCTTGGACGAAAGTCCACTAGGCGAAGGTCCAATAGGCGACGCTCGGGCTCGATCGGAGAATAGGAGGAGAGAACCAGATAGTGGTGGGAGGTGATGGCCGATGGAAACCTGGGTGATCCTCCTTCTGGCGGTGCTTCTACTCGGCGGGGCGGGCTGGGGTTATTCTCGCTGGTATCGGTAGGCGACCCGCCGGACAGTCTCGAGAGTTCAGGCCAGAGCGATCCGACTTGCCGCCCTCAGGCGGACGGGCGTCTAACCCACGCGGAGACGGTCGGCCACCATGATCCGCGCGAGCGCGCGTTCGAGGGCGGCGAGCGCGCGATTGTAGTCGATCTCGCCCTCGCCCTCGTGGCCTTGAGGATGACGCCCCGACAGGCGCAGCTCGGCCCGCTGCCGCGCACGCTCGGCGCGCGCGAGATCGATCTCCTCGGGCGCCTCCGCGACTTCGGCGAGGATGATCACGCGCTCCGGCTGCACCTCGGCGAAGCCGCCGAGCACGGTGAGATGCTTCTCCTCGCGGCCCGTTCGATACGTCACCCTCCCGTTGCCGAGGGTGGTGAGCAGGGCGGCGTGGCCGGGCAGCACCCCGAAATATCCCTCGATGCCGGGGGCCACCACCTCGTCCACCTCGTCGGAGACGAGCATGCGCGACGGCGTGGCGAGCTCGAACTTCACTAGCGGGACGCCTCGCGCATCTTCTTGGCCTTCTCCACCGCCTCCTCGATCCCGCCCACCATGTAGAAGGCCTGCTCGGGAAGCTCGTCGTGCTTGCCCTCGACGACTTCCTTGAAGCCGCGAATGGTGTCGGCGAGCTTCACGTACCGGCCGGGCTGGCCGGTGAACACCTCGGCCACGTTGAACGGCTGGGAGAGGAAGCGCTGGAGCTTCCGGGCGCGCGCCACCGTGAGCTTGTCCTCGTCGGAGAGCTCTTCCATTCCAAGGATCGCGATGATGTCCTGGAGGTCCTTGTAGCGCTGCAGGATCGACTGCACCGCGCGCGCGGTCTGGTAGTGCTCCTGGCCGATGATGATGGGGTCGAGGATGCGCGAGGTCGAGGCGAGCGGATCCACCGCGGGGTAGATGCCCAGCTCGGTGAGCTGGCGCGAGAGCACGGTGGTGGCGTCGAGGTGCGCGAACGCCGTCGCCGGCGCGGGATCGGTGATGTCGTCGGCGGGGACGTAGATGGCCTGCACCGACGTGATCGAGCCCTTCTTGGTGGAGCAGATGCGCTCCTGGAGCGCGCCCATCTCGGTGCCGAGGGTGGGCTGGTAACCGACCGCGGAGGGCATGCGGCCGAGCAGCGCGGACACTTCCGAGCCGGCCTGGGTGAAGCGGAAAATGTTGTCGATGAAGAGGAGCACGTCCTGCCCCTCCTCGTCGCGGAAGTACTCCGCGGACGTCACGCCGGTGAGGCCCACGCGCAGGCGCGAGCCGGGCGGCTCCGTCATCTGGCCGAAGATGAGCGCCGTCTTGTCGATGACGCCCGACTCCTTCATCTCGTGATAGAGGTCGTTGCCCTCGCGCGTCCGCTCGCCCACGCCCGCGAACACCGAGATGCCCCCGTGCTGCTTGGCGATGTTGTTGATGAGCTCCTGGATGAGCACGGTCTTGCCTACCCCCGCGCCGCCGAATAGACCGGTCTTGCCGCCGCGGGTGTACGGCTCGAGGAGATCCACGACCTTGATGCCGGTCTCGAACATCTCGACCTTGGTGGACTGCTGATCGAAGGCGGGAGCGGGCCGATGGATCGGGTACGTCTTGCCGCTCTTGATGGGGCCGCTCTTGTCCACGGGCTCGCCGGTGATGTTGATGATGCGCCCCAGCGTCTCTTTGCCCACCGGGATGGAGATGGGCTGGCCGGTGTCCTGCACGGGCATGCCGCGCATGAGCCCGTCGGTGGCGGCCATGGCGACCGCGCGCACCTGGCTCTCGCCGAGGTGCTGGGCGACCTCGAGCACGAGCTTCGCCGAGTAGGCGAACACGTCGGTGCTCCCCGCCCCCACGACCTCGAGGGCGTTGTAGATCGCGGGCAGCTTGCCCGGCTCGAACTCCACGTCCACCACCGGTCCGATTACCTGGACGATCTTGCCCGTGTTCATGTCCTCTCCTTACGCCTCGGTCGCTTGGCGCAGGGCTTCGGCGCCTCCGACGATATCGAGCAGCTCCTTCGTGATGCGCTCCTGACGCGCCTTGTTGTACTGGATGGTCAGGACGCCGATCATTTCCTTCGCGTTCTTGGTGGCCGCTTCCATGGCGGTCATGCGCGCGCCGAACTCGCCCGCCACGGATTCCATGAGGGCCCGGTAGACTTGCGTCGTCACGTGGCGCGGGAGCAGCGAGGCCAGGATGGCGTCGGGGCCCGGCTCGAAGATGTACTCGCCGGTGGTAGTCTCGCCGCCTGCCGCCTCCGCCTCGATGGGCAGCAGCTGCTGGCGCCGCACCCGCTGGACGGCCACCGAACGGAACTCGTTGTAGATGAGGTGGACCTCGTCCGTCTCCCCGGCGAGGTAGTCCGCCATCAGCTGCCCCGCCAGCTCCTGGGCGTGGGAGTAGGCGAGCCGGTCGAAGAAGCCCAGCATCTCGGACTTCACGGACCACTGGCGCCGGCGGTAGAAGTCCCGGGCCTTCTTCCCCACCACCACCAGCGTCAGGTCGACGTTACCCGCCTCGCGCAGATAGCTCATCGACGCGCGCAGCACATTCGAGTTGAAGGCGCCGCAGAGGCCCTTGTCGGCGGTGATCACCACCAGCCGCTTGCGACCGCCGGTGCGGCGGACGAGCAGCGGATGGCCGTCGTCCCCCACCCGGGTGACGAGGCTGCCCAGCAGCTCGCCCATCTTCTGCGCGTAAGGGCGCGCGCCGATGATGCGCTCCTGGGCGCGGCGGAGCTTGGCGGCGGCGACGAGCTTCATCGCCTTGGTGATCTTCTGGGTGGACTCGACCGAGCGAATCCGCCGCTTGATGTCGCGGAGCGTGGCCATGGGCGCGCGGGGTCCTAGGCGGCCTTGATCCCGCGGGCGGCCATGAACTCGGCCTTGCTCTCGTTCACCGCCTTGGTGAGGGCGTCCCGGAGGTCGTCGGAGAGCTCCTTCTTGTTGGCGATGTCGGCGAGCAGGGAGGCGTACCGGCGTTCCATCCAGGGAAGGAAGTGCTCTTCGAAGGCCCGGATCTGATCCACCGGCACGTCGTCGAGCAGGCCCTGGGTCCCCGCGAAGATGATGGCGATCTGCTTCTCCACCACGAGCGGCGCGTACTGCCCCTGCTTGAGGAGCTCGACCATGCGCTGTCCACGCGCGAGCTGATTGAGGGTGGCCTTGTCGAGGTCGGAGCCGAACTGGGCGAAGGCGGCGAGCTCGCGGTACTGGGCGAGGTCGAGGCGCAGCTTGCCCGCGATCTGGCGCATGGCCTTGATCTGGGCGGAGCCGCCGACGCGGGAGACCGAGAGGCCGACGTTGACCGCCGGGCGGATGCCGGAGAAGAACAGGTCCGACTCCAGGTAGATCTGCCCGTCGGTGATCGAGATGACGTTGGTGGGGATGTACGCGGACACGTCGCCGAGCTGGGTCTCGATGATGGGCAGCGCGGTGAGCGAGCCTCCGCCGAGCTCGTCATTCAGCTTGGCCGCACGCTCGAGCAGGCGCGAGTGGAGGTAGAACACGTCGCCGGGGTACGCCTCGCGGCCCGGGGGGCGGCGGAGGAGCAACGAGAGCTGACGGTACGCCGTCGCGTGCTTGGACAGGTCGTCGTAGATGCAGAGCGCATGGCGCTTGGTGTCGCGGAAGTACTCGCCCATCGCGCAGCCCGCGTAAGGCGCGAGGTACTGGAGCGGCGCGGACTCGGAGGCGGAGGCGACCACCACGGTGGTATAAGCCATGGCGCCCGAGTCCTCCAGGATCTTCACGACCTGGGCCACGGTCGAGCGCTTCTGACCCACCGCGACGTAGAAGCAGTACACCCCCTGCCCCTTCTGGTTGATGATCGTGTCCACGCCGATGGCGGTCTTCCCGGTGCCGCGGTCGCCGATGATCAGCTCGCGCTGCCCGCGGCCGATCGGGATCATGGCGTCGATGGCCTTGAGCCCGGTCTGGAGCGGCTCCTTCACGGAGCGGCGGTCCACCACGCCCGGCGCGTAGCGCTCGATCGTCCGGGTCTCCGTGGTGTCGATGGGCCCCTTGCCGTCGATGGGCTGGCCGAGGGCGTTGACGACGCGGCCGACGAGGGCCTCGCCCACCGGCACCTGGGCGATGCGCTTGGTTCGGGTGACGGGATCGCCTTCCTTGATCTTGGTGTCGTCGCCGAGGAGCACCGCACCCACGTTGTCGGCCTCGAGGTTGAGGACGAGCCCGTAGACGCCGCCCGGGAATTCCAGGAGCTCGCCGGCGAGCGCCTTCTCCAGGCCGTAGATGCGGGCGATGCCGTCGCCGACTTCGATCACGCGCCCGGCTTCCTTGAGGTCGATTTCGGCCTCGAAGCCCTGGAGCTGGCGCTTGATGATCTCGCTGATCTCTTCCGCCTTGATCATGTGCTATCCCCTTGCGAGGCGCTCGCGCATCCGCGCCAGCTGCCCGTCGAGACTGCCGTCCAGGATGAGGCTGCCCACCTGGGCGATGAAGCCGCCCAGGAGTGAAGTGTCCACGGTCTCCTCGACGATGACCTGCTTGCCGAGGGCGCGCCCGAGCCGCGTCGAAAGCTGCTTCTTCTCGTCGGCGGAGAAGGGCACCGACGTCCGCACCTCCGCGCGCACGCGGCCGAGCTCGTCGTCCACGAGCGCGCGGTAAGCAGCGACCAGCTCGGGGAGATGGTCCATGCGGCCGCGGGAGGCGACGAGGCCGATCGCCTTCTGCACCGACGCCCCGCACCCGGCACGCTTGGCCACCTCGGTGGCCACCGCCTGGCGCTCGCTCGGCTTGGTCCAGGGGCGCTGGAGCACCGCCGCCAGCTCCGGGCTCGCGGCGAGCTGGGCCGCGAACTGCTCGAGCTCGCGCCCGGGGGCTTCGGTGTTCCCGCCTTCACGGGCGATGGAGAAGATCGCCTTCGCGTAGCGGCCCGCCGTCCCCTGCCGGGACTTCATCTAGTTGACCCGGTCGACGCGAGCGAGGGCTTCCTGCACGATCCGGTGATGGTCCTCGTCGCGCAGGCTCTTCTTGATGAGCCGCTCCGCGATCTGGACGGCGAGGTCGCCGACTTCCTGGCGGAGCTGCTGGCGCGCCTTCCGGATGTCCTGCTCCATCTCGGTCTTGGCGGATTGCACGAGCCGGCCCGCCTCCGCGCGCGCGGCCTCCACCAGCCGGCGCTGCTCCTCGGCGGCCTCCTTCAGGGCGGTGGCGCGGATCGACTGCGCCTCAGCGAGCGCGCTCTGGACCTGGGCGGCGTGGGCCTGGCGCTGGCGCTCCGTCTCGGCTCGCGCGGCCTGGGCCTCCTCGAGCGACTTCTTGATGGCCTGGGTCCGCTCGTCCATCTTCGCCACGAGGGGCTTGTAGAGGAGCTTCCAGAGAATGAAGAGCAGGACGAGGAAGTTGACCATCTGGATGATGAGGGACTTGTCCAGGTTGATCAGGCCGCCTTCCCCACCGGCGGCGAACGCGGGCGAGACGAGCAGGAGGACCGTGAGGCCGATGAGCCCGAGCGTGCGACGCATGGTGGTGGCTCCGAAAATGCGACGTTGTGAAATTAGGGACAAACGCTAGACAAGTATCATGTGGGGTCGAAACCGTCAAGGCCCTCTTCCCCCTCGGGCCGCGCGATGATACCCCCGCCCACGACCAGGTCGCCGCGATAGAGCACCACCGACTGGCCCGGCGTGACGGCGCGCTGCGGCGCGCTGAAGCGCACCTCCGCGAGGATCCGTCCATCGCCGGCCGGCGCCGGGGGGTACAAAATGGCGGCCACCGGCGCGTGGTTGTGGCGGATCTTGGCCTCGACCGGCATCGGCGACTCCAGACGGGCCTGGGAGATGAGGTTGAGCCCGGCGGCCCAGAGCCGGTCGGCCTCGAGCTCCTCCGCCGGGCCCACCACCACCGCGTTCCGCCGCGGATCGAGCGCGGTCACGTAGAGGCTTCGTCCAGTGGCGAGCCCCAGCCCGCGCCGCTGACCCACCGTGAAGTCCGCGAGGCCCCCGTGCCGGCCGAGCGTCCTCCCCTGCCCGTCCACGATGGGCCCCGCCTGGAACGCCTCGGGGGTGCGGCGACGCAGGAAGCCGCGATAGTCGTGGTCGGGGATGAAGCAGATCTCCTGGCTCTCGGGGGTGGCGGCGGTGGCCAGCCCCAGCGCCCGCGCGCGGGCACGCACCTCGTCCTTGGTGAGATCGCCCACCGGAAAGCGCGCGGCGCCGAGCTGATCCTGCGTGAGCGGCCAGAGAAAGTCGGACTGGTCCTTGCGCTCATCGCGCCCACGCCAGAGGAGAAAGCGACCAGTAGTAGGGTCACGGGTGATCCGCGCGTAGTGGCCGGTGGCCACCGCCACCGCGTCCCAGGCGCGCGCGCGGGCGAGCAGCGAGCCGAACTTCACCTGGCGATTGCAGGCCACGCAGGGCACCGGCGTGCGGCCCGCCGCATACTCGCGGGCGAAGGGCGCGATCACCGCCTCGTCGAACTCGCGCTCGCTGTTGAGGAGGTAGTACGGGATGCCGAGCTGGCGGGCGACCGCGCGCGCGTCGTCCACCGCTTCGGGCGAGCAGCACGAGCCGAAGCTCCGGCTTCCCTCCTCCGGCTCGCGCCAGGGCCAGACCCGCAGCGTGACGCCGACCACGTCGAAGCCCTGCTCGACGAGCAGCGCGGCCGCGACGGAGGAATCCACTCCGCCGCTGAGACCCACGACGAGACGATCGGCCATCGGGTCGCTCCGCGCTCAGCGGCGCGCGGTGAGGATCTCGGCGAGCCGATCGAGATCCTCGCGCGAGGCGTAGGCGATCTCGATCCGGCCATGACGGTCGTTCCCCACGAGGCGCACGCGCGTGGCCAGCGCCTCGCGCAGCGCGTCCTCGAGCGCGGTGAGCTCGGGCGCGCGGCGGGCCGCGCGGCGCGGCAGGATCGCGCGCTTCTGCTGGACGCCTTCCTCCGTCGCGCGCACGGACCAGGAGTGCGCGAGGATCTGCTCCCGCAACCGGAGCTGCTCGGTCGGCGAGCTGAGCGCGAGCAGCGCCCGCGCATGCCCCATCGTGAGGCGCCCCGCGCGCAGATCGCTCTGAATCGCCTCGGGCAGCTTCAGCAGCCGGAGACAGTTGGAAATCGTGCTGCGATCCTTGCTCACGCGCTCTGCCAGCTGCTCCTGCGTCCACGCGAACTCGGCGAGGAGCCGTTGATACGCCTCCGCCTCCTCGATGGGGTTCAGGTCCTCGCGGAGCAGATTCTCGACCAGCGCGAGCTCGAGGCTCTCGGCGTCCGACACGTCGCGCACCACCGCCGGGATCTGGCTGAGCCCCGCGAGCTTGGCCGCACGCCAGCGGCGCTCGCCGACGATCAGCTGAAAGCCGGGGCCCACCTTACGGACGACCACGGGCTGTATCACACCGGACTTTCGCAGCGACCCCGCTAGTTCATTCAACGCATTGATATCAAAGTCTTTTCTTGGCTGCTGCGGATTTGGCGAGATGGCGTCGACGGAGATCTCTTGAATCCCCGCCACCTCGGCCGGCGCCGAGGGCTCCGGAGACGGTGGAAGCAAGGCCCCTAGGCCGCGACCCAGACCGTGGCGATTAGCCATGTGCGAGCACCTCCCTGGTCAGCTCGAGATACGCGATCGCTCCAGACGAGCGGAGATCGTAGAGGAACACAGGACGGCCATGGCTCGGTGCCTCGGTGAGCCGCACGTTCCTGGGAATCACCGTCGCGAAGGTCTGCCCGCCGAGATGCTGATGCACCTCGGTCTTCACCTGGGCGGCGAGGCTCGTGCGGCCGTCGAACATCGTGAACAGTATGCCCTCGATGGCAAGCCCGGGATTGAGCCGCTCCCGAACCATGTTGATCGTTCGAATAAGCTGCGCCAGGCCTTCCATCGCGTAGTACTCGCATTGCAGCGGGATCAGCACCGAGTCGGCCGCCGTGAGCGCGTTCAACGTGAGGAGCCCGAGCGACGGCGGGCAATCCACGACGATGAAGTCGAGCTGCTCGCGGGCGGCGTCGAGCGCGGTCTTCAGCTGATGCTCTCGATCCGGCAGCGCGACGAGCTCGATCTCGGCGCCGACCAGATCCATCTCGGAGGGCACGATGCCGAGATACTGGAGCTCGGTGGGCGCGGTGGCCTGATTCAGAGGGAGACCGTCGAGAAGGACGTTGTACACGGTCTGCCGCGGCTCGGACTTGTTGAGCCCGAGGCCGGTGGTGGCATTACCCTGGGGATCGAGATCGACCAGTACGGTACGACGCTCGGCCAGCGCCAGGCCGGCCGCGAGGTTCACGGCAGTCGTGGTCTTGCCCACTCCGCCCTTCTGATTGACGACCGCTATTATCTTGGCCACATGCTCCCCGTGTTCCACGTGGAACGCCGTTTCACGTGGAACATATGACGAGGTTTCACGTGGAACATAGCCCAGACGGAGGCCTGGATCAAGTTTCCCGCTCGACCACGAAAAACCATCTATTCAACTCTGTGATAGGGAA
>Ga0209382_10000306_pt1 | contig 78752 bp, 73 predicted proteins | sample SoiMetdeltSBSDD5_FD_187599 | JGI IMG/M metagenome (GOLD analysis project Ga0209382, IMG submission 187599) | Bulk soil microbial communities from a Populus tree surrounding site in Tennessee, USA - Soil MetaG P. deltoides SBSDD5 (SPAdes) (version 2) | ecosystem: Environmental > Terrestrial >... | reverse complement strand
CCGAGAAGGACAAGACCAAGGGGAAAATCGAGGTCTACAACGTCGCGAATGTTTCGCCCGAGGGGCAGCACCTGTCCGAGGAAGACCCGCGCGTGATCTTCCAGCGCAACAACGCGCGCTGGCACACGGACAGCTCGTACCGGTTCGTCCCCTCCCTGGCCTCCATCCTCTACGGTGTCGAGGTGCTGCCGGAGGGCGCCGAGGGTGGCGAGACGGGCTTCTCGAACACGCTGCTCGCGTACGAAGCCCTGCCGGACGACATGAAGCGCCGTCTAGAGCCACTGCACATGGTGCACAGCTACGAGGGCATCCGGCGGCTGGAGCCCTCGATGCCCCCGACCTCGCCGGCCGAGCGGGACGCCTTCCCGCCCGTCACGCACCCCCTGATCCGGGTCCATCCCGACCGGAACGACCGGCGCTCGCTCTACTTCACCTGCAACACCTCGCGCGAGATCGGCGGCGGCACGCTCGAGGAGGGGCAGCGCCTGCACGAGTGGCTGCGCGAGTGGGTCGATCAGCCGCGCTTCTGCTACTACCACCGCTGGCGGCTGGGTGATCTGGTGATGTGGGACAACCGCTGCCTGCTGCATCGCGCCATCCCCTATGACTACGCGAAGTACCGGCGCGTGCTGCGGCGGACCACGGTGGCGGGGAGCGGGCCGGTGGTCGGTCCCTTCTCCGTGCGGCCGTAGACCGACTCCGCTGATTGCGCGATCAATCCGGCGATAAGCGGCTATGATTCTGGCGGTTATAACTCTGGCGGCTTGACCACCCAGGAGGCAGGCATGGACGATCGCCGACCCGATAGCTTGCCCTTCCACGATCCGGACGCGCAGGACCCCGCGGGCTCGACGCTGCTCTCGCAGGACGCGCGGATCCGACATCTCCAGCGGGTGCCGCTCTTCAGCGGGTTCGACGAGGCCGAGCTGCGCCGGGTCGCCGAGCTCTCGCGGATCGTCGAGGTGGCGGCGGGCACGGTGGTGACGCAGATCGGCGAGGCCGGGGACGCCTTCTTCTTCATCATCGACGGCGCGGTGACGGTGCGCACGCCGCTCGGAGCCGCGAGCCGGCTCCAGCCGGGGGACTTCTTCGGCGAGATGAGCCTGCTCGACGGGGAGCCCCGATCCGCGACGGTCGTGGCGACGACGGATGTCCGGCTGCTCATCGTCGACCGCCTCAACTTCTGGCGGCTCCTGGAGCAGATGCCGGACCTGGTGCGGCGGATCCTCACGATCCTCTCGCGGCGCGTGCGGCGCCTCGAGCAGACGGTGCACGCCATGCTCCAGGGCTCGAATCCGAGCTGAGGCGCATGGGCGCGCCGGCCCGCACTCCCAAGCTGGGGGTGCGAGCCGGTCGCCAGCCGAGAAGACCGTCTAGCAGAACGCCGGCGCCACCGCTTCGAGCTTCTCGCGAAGACCGGGGCCGAGCTTGCCCACCGTGGCCAGGAAGTTCGGGTGGGTGATGCCGGAGCCGATGAAGGTCCATCGAAGCGCCTTCAGCTGCGCCTCGTGGAACCGCTCGTGCTGCTCGGCGGTGAGGCGGTGCCCCGTCGCCCGCTCAAAGCCATCGAGGTCCATCTCGACTTGCTGCTGCAGACCGCCGTCGATGAAGGCGCCGATCTCCAGGTACTCGTCCACGGCCTTCTGGATCTCCTGCGGCGTGGCCTTGGCGGCCAGCTCCTCCACCATGAGGGTGTCGAGCTTGGTGTGCTGGGCCTCTTCCATCCAGTGGTGCTTGAGCAGGTTCTTGAACTGAGGATCCAGGTCCTGGTCGTCCTTGATCGACTCGAGATAGTGCTGTTGCACGAACCACTCGATGTGGAGGGTGAGCAGCGCCACCGCCAGCGGGCTATGGCCGAGCACCTCGGCTGCCACCGCCTCCGGAGGCCCGATCACCGCGCAGTGGTAGCCGAAGCCCGCGTCGAACTCCTCGCGGAAGCTCTTGAAGAGCTGAATGTGTTTGGCCTCCTCGCTCGCGAACTGGATGAGCGCCCGCGTCCGGTAGTCGTCGCCGGCCAGGCGTGGCCGCGCGTGATCGAGCACGAACGGCAGGATGAACTCCTCCACGAGCCCGAACATGACGAGATAGCCGTGCCCCCGGATCTGGTTCAAAGTGCGCTGTTCCCCTGGCGAGAGGAAGTCGAGCTTCCGCACCCCGGCCAGGGCCTCGGGCATGAACGGCCTCGCGAAGTCCAGCCGCTTGCCGTCCCCGATCACGTCGTCGATCTTCCAGTTGACCCGCTGGGATGTCGCCAGCACGCTTTCGTACGTATACGCCGTCATGGCCTTCCTCCTTTGTGTTACCCGTCCAGCACCGGCGCAATCGGCGTGCCACACCCCTAGGTGTCCATATTCCTTGGGTTGTCGCGCGGCCGCCCTTCGGGATTGGGGAAGAGTGCCCGGGCGCCCTCAGGCAGGCTGCCGTCAGCGCTCGGCGTCGGTTCCGTTCGCGCCGATGGCTTCGTAGAGCCGCTCTTGCGATCGCAGCATTGGCGCGCTGCCGGCCCCGACGCGCGCCGAGCGGCCGTCGCCGAGGATGCGTCGGGCCTTGACGGTATCGGCGAGCTGCGTCTCCAGGATGTCCCGGACCTGGCGCTGCAGGAGGGGCTCGAGCACGGGGAAGGCGATCTCGATGCGGTGGTCGAGGTTGCGGGGCATCCAGTCGGCAGACGCGAGCAGGTATTCACCCGCGCCCGCGTTCTCGAAGTACGCGATCCGCGCATGCTCGAGGTAGCGATCGACGATCGAGATCACGCGGATGTTCTCCGACAGCCCGGGCACGCCGGGACGCAGGCAGCAGATGCCGCGCACGATGAGGTCGATACGCACGCCGGCGGCGCCGGCCGCGTACAGCTCCTCGATGAGCCGGCGGTCGGCGAGCCCGTTCATCTTCGCGATGATGCGGGCGGGCCGCCCCGCCCGGGCATGGGCCGCCTCGCGGCGGATGCGATCGACCAGCCCGTCGCGCAGGTCGACGGGCGCGAGCAGGAGATGGTGGAAGCGCGGCGGCCGCGTCGAGCCGGTGAGGAAGTTGAACAGCGCGGTGAGATCCTCCCCGAACGACTCGCGGCTGGTGAAGAGCCCCAAGTCGCCGTAGAGGCCGCCCGTGCGCGCGTTGTAGTTGCCGGTGGCGACGTGACAGTACCGGCGGATTCGATCCGCCTCCTGGCGCACGACGAGGCAGGCCTTGCAGTGCGTCTTGAGCCCGGGCAAGCCGTACACGACACGCGCGCCCACCGCCTCCAGCGCGCGGGCCCACTGGATGTTCGCCTCCTCGTCGAAGCGCGCCTGCACCTCCACGAGCACGGCGACCTCCTTGCCGTGCTCGACGGCCGTGCGCAGCGCGTGCGCGATCGGCGAGGTGGGGCTCACGCGGTAGAGCGTCATCTTGATGGCGAGGACGTGGGGATCGACGGCCGCCTCGTGAACGAAGCGGGTCACCGCGTCGAAGGCGTGATACGGGTGATGCACGAGGACGTCGCGCGCCCGGAGGGTGCTCCAGATGTCGGACGCTCCGCCGAAGCCGGGCACGGGCTGGGCCGGCTCCGGCCGATCCTTGAGCCGGGGGAGGTCCACGGCTTCGTAGAGCTGGAGCAGCGCCGCGAACGCGGAGAAGTGCGCGTTCTCGTAGAGGTCCGCCGGCGCGAGCTCGAGCTCGTCGACGAGCGAGGCGAGGATGTCGCGGGGGAGATCCGCGTGGTATTCAAGCCGCACCGCGGCTCCGAGGCGCCGCCCGCGGAGCCCCTCCTCGATGCTGGCGACCAGATCATCGGGATCGCCCTGGGGCTTGAGGTTCGCGTCGCGGGTGACGCGGATGGCATGGCTCGCGAGGATCTCGCCGCCGTTGTAGAGGCTGGACAGCCGCGGGCGGATGACGTCCTCGAGCAGGATGAAGCAGAGCTGTCCGGCGGGACCCGGCAGGGCCACGAAGGTCGGGAGGATCTGGCTGGGGACGTGTAGCACGGACAGGGAGCTGCGCGGGAGAGGAGAAGCCGGCGTCGGCGGGATGGAGGCCACGAGACAGGGGGAGCGATTGCCGAGGTAGGGGAAGTGATGTCCGGGCTCGGCCGCCATCGGCGTGAGCACGGGCAGCACCGTGCGGTGGTAGTACGAGTCGAGGAATCGATCTTGTTCCTCCGTGGTCTGCGAGGGGCGCAGGATGACGATCCCCTCAGCGGCGAGCAGGGGGAGCACGTCCTCACGGAAGCAGCGCTGCTGGGCGTCCACCAGCTCGTGCACCTTCGCGGCGATGGCCGCCATGGTCTCCGCCGGCGTGAGGCCGTCGAGCCCGGGGGTCTGGTCGCGCCCGCCGATCCGGCGCTTCAGCGACGCCACGCGGACCATGAAGAACTCGTCGAGATTCGCGCTGAAGATCGCGAGGAACTTCACCCGCTCGAGCAAGGGCACGCTCGGGTCCTGGGCCTCCTCGAGCACGCGCCGGTTGAACTCGAGCCACGACAGCTCGCGGTTGACGAAGGCGTGGGCGTCCATCTCAGGCCCGGTCCCGGAAGGTTTCGCGCAGGAGAAGGCCGTCGCGGACCCCGCGCGTGCAGACAATGAGGGTCAGATAGCCCCCGTAGACCATGACCTCCTCGATCACGATGGCGCCGGCCAGGACGATATCGGCGCGCTCGGACTTGAGTCCGCGGATCTTGCCCCGCCTTCGTCGGGAGCTCCCCTCCAGCCGTTCGCGAATCGCGGTGATGTCGGATTGCGCCATGCGCAGCCCGTGACGATGCTTGCGGTCGTCGCCGCGCTGGGAGCGCAGATGGACGCTGGCGAGCGTGCGGACGATGCCGCCGAGCCCCACCACGACCTCACCGCGGGCGGGGGGCGGCACCGCGTCGACAAGCGTCTGGCGAATCACGCGGCGGAACTCCTGGAGCTCGCGGGGCCGGGGCGGATCGTGGCGCAGGAAGCGGCGCGTGGTGCGGACGGCGCCCAGCGGTAGGCTTGCGCTCGAGACGAACCGCCGGGCGCGCACGCGGCTGAGCTGGAGGCTGGCGCCCCCCAGGTCCGCGACGACCCCGTCCGTGAAGGGCAGGCTGTCCACGGCGGCCTCGACGCCGAGCTGGGCCTCGTCGCGCGCACTGAGGACCTGGACGTCGATTCCCTCGCGGCGCCGGAGGGGCCCGAGCAGGCGCTCGCGGTCGCGGGCGTCGCGCACGGCCGAGGTGGCCACGGCGATGACGCGCGGGCCGCGTCCCGGCGAGGAATGGCGCTTGAAGAAGCGGTGAATGGCGCGGAGCGTCTCGTGGACCGCACGGCGCGGCAGTGTCCCCGGGGCGCCCGCGCCCAGCCGCGTGGGGACGCGCTCCCGAGCGAGAACCCGATAGTCCGCGCCGCGTGCGATTCGGACCAGGAGGAGCCGGACGGCCGTCGAGCCCAGATCGACGACGGCGACCAGCTCGGCCATCAGGCTACTGGTCGTCGGATCGTGGCGTCCAGGTCCCCGCGGCGTACTCGCGTAGCGCTTGCCGGAGGACGTGGCCGAGCGTGGTTGTCTCGCGGGCCGCTCGAGCGCGCGCCGCGCGCTGCAAGTCGCGCGGAACGCTTCGAACGAGATAGATGCCCGACTTCGCCGTGCGAATCAGGGCGGTCACGGAAGGGGTCCAAGGGCCGCGGCCGCGCCGCCGTTGCCGGTCGGCACGGGCGGCACGACCTGCGGCGAGCTCGCGAGCGCGCGGAGCACCCGGGGCGGGAGGAACCAGACGAGGCGGCCGGTGCTCGCCGGCCCGTTGGGGAGGTCCACGAGGGCCGCGCCGCCCCGCCTGAACGCCAGCCGATCGGCGTTCGGCGAGCCCACCATGCGGGCGAGCAAGGCGCCCAGCAGCGGCTCGTGGCCCACGAGGGCGATCGTCGCGTTGTGGGGGTGGCGCTCGAGCGCGGCGACGATGGAGTCGGCTCGGTCGCCGGCCAGCGCGGGCTCGGACACGGGCTCGAGGTCCATGAACTCGCCCGCGGCGATCGCGGCGGTGTCCCGGGCGCGGGTGCGGGGGCTGGTCATGATCGCGTCTACCCGGCGCACGATTCGGCCGAGGCCGCGGGCGGCGAGGGTGAAGCCGGCCTTGCCCTTCTTCGTGAGCGGCCGCTCGACGTCACGCACACCGGATGTCCCTCGCGCGACGGCGGGAGCCTGGCGGAGGAGGAGAACCTTCATGCGCCCAGTCTATCCAATGGTCGGACCGCCCCGATACTGGACCTTGGTCCAGTAGGCAGGGCGGGGGGCCGGGCCTATGCTGATATCGGATGGCCGCCAAGGACATGAGCGACACAGAAAGCGCGAGCGCCCCGACGCCGGCGGACGAGATCAAGCGGACGTCGGGCCCGCAGACGACCAACGGGCGACGGTGGGAGGTGCGGCTGAGCGCCCTCCCATCCGCCGCGTGGCTGGAGATCTTCAAAGAGTTCTCCGCGCGCGTGCTCCCCCAGCGCGTGGAATTCGATCGAGCCGCCGCCATCTTCAAGAGCGAAGAGGACGGGGTGCAGCACTGGGTCGAATCGATCGACAAGTGGATCGCCTCCACGAACGCGCGCCACGTGACGAATGTCGAGCGGACATGGCGCGAGCGGCTCGACCGTGTCGATGCCGAGACGCGGGAGAAGGACCGCATCCAGCGATTGAACGATCGCTTCAAGGACCTATAGGGGCATGGTACCGATCGGCCGGCTCGCCGCCGCGGTGGTGCTTCTGGCCGGGCTTCAGGGTGGGCTCGGTCTCGCCTACGCCGACGTGCCGACCGCGGATCACATCGCCGCCTGCAACCGGGACGCGCAGGCCGGAGTCCGGGACGGGACGGTCTCCGCGACGCCGCGCGACGAGGCCGAGGCCCAAGCGGCGCGCCAGGCCGCCGGGCGCGCCGGCGGAGGACCGCTCGTGACGCAGTCGACGGATCCGCAGATCCACGGGATGGAGCGCGAAGGCGCCCAGGACTCCGCCTACCGGGCGGCCTATCGCGTCTGCATGCGTCGTACCGGCTTCTAGCTCTCCGCCGTTGACCCCCGGGCCACGCCCGGCTAGGCTCCTCCCCAGAGCCCCCCCGCCATGAACCGCCCCGGCATTCGCTGGCATCTCGTCCAGGTTCAGCTGGTGAGCATCGTGCCCATCGCGCTCTTCACCGGCGTCCTGCTCTACCTCCACTGGCAGGCGCAGGAGCGCGAGCGGCAGCGCTCGCAGATCGAGTCGGTGCGGCTGATGGCGGTCGCGGTGGACAATGCCCTCGACAGCACGGTGGAGCGGCTGTCCATCTTCGCGCGCCTCTGGGCCTCGAGCGGACTGAGCGATGCGGCGATCCACGCCCAGGCCGCGCAGACCCTCAAGGGCAACAAAGAATGGGCCAGCATCCTGGCCCTCCGTGCCGACGGCCGCGGAGTATTCCGGGCCGATGCGCCCCTCGGCGCCGCCATGCCGGCGGGGCCGCCGTTCACGACATGGGCCCCGCTGTTCGCGAAGGAGCGCCCCCGCGTCGTCTCGAACCTCTTCAACCGACCCGACGTGGGCGGGAAGAGTGTTGCCGTCGGGGTGCCGGTGGTGCGGGACGGAACGATCACGCATGTTCTGATCGCCTATCTCGATCTCCGCTGGTACGACCGGCTTCTGACGCCGCCGGGCGGGCCCGAAGGCGCCGTCGCCGGCCTCTTCGACCGCAACTTCGTCTTCGTCGCGCGCAGCGTGGAGGGCGAGGAGCGTCGGGGCGGGGACCCCTCGCCGGGCTTCGTGGACGCGCTGAAGAGCCAGCCGGTCGGCATCGCCCGCTTCACCAACCTCAACCTCACGGCGGTCTATACGGCGTGGGCGTTTTCGCGGCATGGCTGGGCGGTGGGCTTCGCGACGCCCTCGGCCCCCGTGGACAACGCCTTCTGGCGCTATCTCCTCCTGTTCGGTTTCCTCTGGGTGGCCGCGCTGGCGCTGGGGGTGCTCTACGCCTTCGCGAAGGCGCGGCCCTTCGCGAAGGCGCTCGAGACCGTCGAGGCCCAGGCCGAGTACGTCGCCGCCGGCGGGCGCATCGAGAGCCTGCCCGACGCGCGCGTGGAAGAGGTGAACCGCGCCCTCGGCGCCCTTGAGAAGGCGAGCGCGCGGCTCCAGGCGGCGACGCGGGAGCGGGACCGCTCGCTCGAGACTGAACGCGAGGCGCGCGCCGCCGCGGAGGCGGCCAACCAGGCGAAGGACGAGTTCCTGGCCATGCTGGGGCACGAGCTGCGGAATCCCCTGGCGGCGATTGCCAACGCCACCTCGATCGCGCGAGGGCCCGCTCGTACGCCGGAGCAGCTCGACTTCGCCACCGGGGTGATAGAGCGTCAAAGCCGGCACCTCCAGCGCCTCATCGACGACCTCCTGGACGTGGGCCGGGTGATGACGGGCAAGATCCTCCTCGAGCGCGCGCCGGTCGATCTGGCCGCATGTGCGCGCCACGTGGTGGGCACGCTCCAGTCCACCGGCGGGCTGACGGCCCGCCGGGTGGAGGTGGAGGCGGCGCAGGTCTGGGTGGAGGGCGACCAGACCCGCATCGAGCAGATCGTGATGAACCTGGTCGCCAACGCCGCGCGCTACACGCGGCCGGATGGGCGCATCCGGGTGAGCGTGACGCGCGAGGGCGACGAGGCCGTGCTCGTGGTGAGCGATGACGGGCAGGGGATCGCGCCGGAGAACCTGCCGCGCGTCTTCGAGCTCTTCTTCCAGGCCGAGGCGACGGCGGACCGAGCGACGGGCGGGCTCGGGATCGGGCTCACGCTCGTGCAGCGGCTGGCGCGGTTCCACGGGGGCGACGTGACGGCGGTCAGCGGAGGCCGCGGGCGGGGCGCCACCTTCACCGTGAGGCTGCCCGCCATCGCCGGGCGGACGCCCGCTGAGGAGCGGCTCGCGCCGGCGCCGGCGGGGCCGGCCGAGACCATTCTCGTGGTCGAGGACAACGCCGACGCGCGCGAGTCGCTGTGCCTGGCGCTGGAGCTCCGCGGCCATCGGGTGCTGCCGGCGGCCGACGGGCTCGCGGCGCTGGAGGTGATGGAGCGCGAGCGCCCGCGGGTGGCCGTGCTCGACATCGGGCTGCCCGGCATGGACGGTTACGAGCTGGCGCGGCGCATGCGCGCGGCGCTGGGGGACGCAATCGTGCTCGTCGCCCTGACGGGATATGGCGCGGCGCGGGACGGGGACGAAGCCATGAAAGCCGGCTTCGACCGGCACCTGATCAAGCCGGTCGACGTCGAGGCGTTGCTGCGGGTGCTGGCGGAGCCCCGGAGCGCCCCGCCGGCAACCGGCGCGCTCCGCTAGGTCGAGACCCGTCGCCCCGCGGGAAGATCGATGGTGAACACGCAGCCCGTGCCGGGGAGATTGCGCACGGAGAGCGTGCCGCCGTTGGCTTCGACGCCGCGGCGGCTGATGCTCAGGCCCAGGCCCATGCCCAATCCCCCGGCGTTGAGCTGCGTGAACGGCCGAAAGATCTCCTCCGCTTGCCCCTCCGGCAGGCCGCCGCATTCGTCCTCGACGAGGATCCGGACACGATCGGCCACCGCGTAGGCGGTGAGGGCCACCCGACTGTGGGGCCGGGTGAACTTGACGGCGTTCTGCAGGAGGTTCGCGACCGCCGCCCCCAGGATCTGGTGGTCGCCCTCGATGGCCAGGCCCGCCTCGATGGGCGCGACGACGAACTCGAGGTCGCGGCCCGCCGCCTCGATCGTGGCGGCCACGTGCACGTCGGCGATGAATTCGGCCACCACGATGCGCTCCCGACGCTCCGAGAGCCCGGCGGTCAGCCGCACATCGACGAGCGTCCGGTCCACGAGGTCGCTCAGTCCCGCCAAGCTGCGATCGAGCAAGGCGCCGGTGGCCCCGCCCAGCCCCACGTTGCCTTCCTTGATGGCCGCGACGGCAAGGATCGCCCGGTGGATCAAGTTGCGGAGCTCGTGGGCGAAGATGCCCAGGCGCTCGTTGGTGGACCGTGTGGCCTCGTCCGACGTGGCCGCTTCGCGCTGACGCCCGAACTCCGTGACCGCGTCGGCGATCGCATTGTCGAGGCACCGGTTGAGCGAGCGGAACTCCGCCGCGGAGACGGCCGCGCCTTGCTCGATGGCCACGTCGGTGATGGCCTGGCAGAGATCGCCATAGTCGTAGACGACCTGGCCCACGGTGAAGCCTCCCCGGAACAGCTCGTCGCCGTGCCGGGCCGCGGCCGTGGCGATGTCGGACGAGCCCGCCGCTCCCGGCTCCTCCAGGCGCAATGCGTCAATCAGCTGATCGAGGAAGAGCGGTATCCCGTACGAGAGCTCTTGCTCGGCCGCTCGCGGCGCGCGGCGGAGGGCGACCTTCGACTGGCAACGAGCGATCAACGTGTCGCGGTGCTTGCTGAGGAAGTCCTGCAGCATGGTTGCCCCCGTGCTGACTCTAGCGACGCGAGGGGTCGGGGGGTAGTGGACGATGGTCCAATGCCATGGGGTACGATAGGGGTAGCGTATGGCCGGGTTCGAGACAGCTGCTCCTGACCTGAAGCCCCTCCTGGGCGAGCGCATCAGCGGGCTCGGGCTCAAGCTCGAGGGCTCCCCCATGGAGCGCTACGTCGGCGACCTCTACCGGGAGCTCGAGGCCAAGGGACTGAAGCGCTTCCGCCCTCCCACCTACTTCACCGACGAATGGGGCTGCCCGTCCGAAGAGCCCATCATCGGGATCCCGTTCTATCTGGCCGACGCCAAGCTGGCGAGTCTCGAGAAGCAGTTCGACGATCTCGAAGACGTCCGCGAGATCCGCATGTACCTGCGCCACGAGGCGGGGCACGCCTTCAACTACGCATACAAGCTCTTCGAGACCCCCGAGTGGCGCGAGCGGTTCGGGCCCTTCAATCGGCCCTATCGCGAGCGGTACCGGCCCGTCCCGTTCCATCGCGGGTTCGTGCGCCACATGGAGGGCTGGTACGCGCAGAAGCATCCCGACGAGGACTTTGCCGAGACGTTCGCGGTGTGGCTCACCCCCCGGTCCCGGTGGCGCCAGCGCTACCGGGGGTGGCCCGCCATGGACAAGCTACGTTACGTGGATCGCGTGGGGCGCAAGGTCGGTGACACCGAGCCCGTCGTGCGGCTGGCCTCCACCGACATCACGGTGGAGGAGATGAACATGACGGTGGAGGAGTTCTTCCGCTCGCAGGAGCCCGAGACGCCGCCCGTCGACGTGGCCCTCGAGCACGATCTGGCCGATCTCTTCGTCCGCCGCCGCAAGGGCCTGCGGCCGGCGGCCGAGTTCGTGCGCGAGCACCGGGCCGGGCTCATCAACAAGATCGAGTACTGGACGGGAGTGCGCCGCAGCGTCGTGCGCGCGCTGGTGGATCGCATGATGGAGGCCGGCGAGCGACAGCGCCTCGCGGTGCCCGCGGGCGCGGAGGCCGCCACGCTCGTCGAGCTGACGACGTACGCGACCACGCTCTCGATGAACTTCCTCACCCACGGGAGCTTCGTGCCCCGCGCGCGCCGTCTTTCGCGCCCCCGGCGCCACTCCCCCGCCGGCCAGCCGTGAAGATCGTCGTCGCGCACGCGGCCGATGAAACGGTCGATCTTCCCAAGGGCCGGAGGTCGGCCCGCAAGACCGATGTGCAGGAGGTCGCGCACGTCCTGCGCAGCGCCGGCCACGAGGTGTCGGGCATCGCGGTGGACGGCACCCCCGAATGCCTGCGCGCGCTCTCGCAGCTGAAGGCCGATCTCGTCTTCAACCTGGTGGAGTCGTTCGGCGACGACAACTCCAAGGAGGGCCATGTCGCCGCGTATTACGACCTGCTCGGGCTGCCGTATACGGGCTCGGGCGCCCGGGGGCTCGTCCTCGCCATGGACAAGGCGATCACCAAGAAGATCCTCGGCTTCCACAACGTCGTCAGCCCGAAGTTCGCCGTCTTCTGGCGCGGGCACCTCGACTTCGACGCGGACAACATCGATTTTCCCGTCATCGTGAAGCCCCTGCGCGAGGACGGGTCCATCGGGATCGGCTTCAACGCGATGGTGGCCAACATCAAGGAGCTGATGGAGCGGATCGACGAGCTCACCGGCGAGTTCAACGGGCCCATCCTCATCGAGCAGTACATCGAGGGCCGGGAGATCTACATGGGCGTCCTCGGCAACGCGCCCGCGCAGGCTCTGCCTCCCGTGGAGCTGGACCTCTCGCACCTGCCGAAGGGCACGCCGCGCATCGCCGGCACGGAGGTGAAGTGGGAGGAGGGCACGCGCGCCTACCGCGGCAGCAAGGTGCGCATCCCGAAGCTGCCCAAGCCCGTCCTCGAGACGATGGAGCGCTACGCGCTGACCGCCTTCCAGGCGCTGGGCTTGCGGGACTACGCGCGCATCGACTTCCGCCTCGCGCAGGACACCGTCTACCTGATCGAGGCCAACCCCAACCCGTATCTGCACTCCGGCCACGAGTTCATCCGGGGCGCGCGGGCCTCTGGCCGCACCCACCCCGCCACGATTCTCGAGATCGTCGAGTGCGCCCGCGTGCGCTACGCGGCGCACCCCCGGCCCGGATAGGCGTCAGAGCCGCTTCGTGCCCGTGAGCAGGAATACGCCGACCACCACCAGCACCGCCCCCACCACCACCCGCCACCCGAGCGGCCGTCGCCCGCTGGGGAAGAAGAACGTCAGCGCCAGCACGAAGAGCGGCGCCGTGCCGATGAGCGGCGTCACCACGCTCACGTCGCCGAAGCCGAGGGCGACGATGAGAAGAAATACCCCCGTGTTTTCTGCGATCCCGCCGCCGATCAGGTAGGCGAGGCTCCGCCGGTCGCAGCGGAGCGCGCGCCAGTTGCCGGTGGCGACGACGAAGGCGGTGGCCGCGACCAGCCCCGCGGTGGTGTTGATGGCCGCGTCGAACACGGGGCCGGTCTGGCTGAGCCCGAGCTTGCGAATCACCTGCACCGCGCCGAAGCAGGTCGCGGCGAGGAACGGGTAGACGAGATACCGGGGCGGGAAGCCCACGTAGCGGCCGCTCAGCGAGAGGAGCACCGTGCCCGCGACGATGACGACCGTGCCCGCGAGGATCGGCAGCGTCACGCGCTCGCCCAGGATGGCGATGGCGAAGGCGGTGGCGACGAGCGGAGTCATGTTGAGGATGGACGAGGCGACGGGCGCGCCCACCTTGTCGATGGCCACCACCCGGAACAGGCGGCCCCCGGCCGTGCCGATCAGGCCGGAGGCCACGAAGTAGGGCACCGTGCTCCAGTCGAACGGGCGCGGCACGAGCAGCAGCACGGCCGACCAGAGGCCCGCCACGCCGACGGCCACGTTGATCCAGAAGGCGGCGTAGAAGTTCGAGCGCTGCAGGCCCTGCTGGATCAGGAGGGAAGCGATCGCGGAGAAGAGCGCGCTGCCCAGGGCGAGGAGATGGGGGGAGGAGGGCAAGAGGGCGCTATCGCCTCAGACGTGTGACGGCTCGACCGGCAGCGGTTCCACGGGGTAGCCGCGGTCGAGCCAGCCTTGATACCCGCCCGCGAGCGGCCGGATGCGCTCGACACCGCGCTTCCACAAGAGGAGCGCCACCCGGGCGCTGGTGGCTTCGTTCGGTCAGGAGCAGTAGAGCACCATCTCGCGATCGCGCGGGATCGTGAGGCGACCGTCTTCCAGCGCGGCGGGGGTCACCCGCACCGCGCCGCGGATCATCGTGGGAGCGGCCTGCACGTCGAGGTCGTGGCGGAGATCCACCACGAGCACGCCCTCGCCGCCGAGGAGCTTCGCGTGGAGCTCCTCGGGGCTGATGCGCGCGATGCGCAGCCGCCGGAGGAAGAGGTGGCGGCGCGTCATCTTGATGCCCAGGTAGAGCGCGAGGAGGCCGGCGGCGAGCACGAGGGCCCATCCCCCCAGACGCTGGGCGAGAACGGCCGCCCGCGTCAGCTGATCGTGGAGGAGGTAGCCCAGGCCGACATAGAGGGCGACCCAGAGGGTCGCCCCGAGCATGTCGAAGAGAACGAAGCGCAGTCGCGGCATGCCGAGCGCCCCCGCGAGAGGCTGCCCGACGCTGTTGAGGCCCGGCACGAACTTCGCGATCAAGAGCGCGCCCGCGCCCAGGCGCGCGAAGAGGTCTTGCCCCTGCCGGACGCAGGTGTCCGGCTCCATCGTCACGCGGCACAGCTGCCTGAGGACCCGATACCCGCCGCGCCGGCCGATCTCGTACCAGATGAGATCGCCGGCCACCGTGCCCGCCAGCGCCAGCGCCGCGGCGAGCCAGATGTTCAAGCGACCGGTGCCGGCCAGGGCGCCGACTCCGAGGAGGAAGGGCTCGCCCGCCAGCGGCACGAACTGCTCGATGACCATGCCGCCGAACAGAGCGGGATAGCCGTAGGTGCGAATGAAGTAGTCCATAGTGCCCGCGCGAAGGCGCCGCCGAGTGTACTACTTCACGAGCACCGGTTGGGCTGTCGATCCCGGGCCTCGACGTTCGACCAGGTAACGTAAGCACACGCAACCAAGGAGGCATCGAATGGCAAAGGTCACGCAAAGAGTCTCCGTTTGTCTCTGGTTCGACGGCCAGGCCGAGGAGGCCGCTCGCTTCTATACGAAAATCTTCAAGAATTCGAGCATGGGCGACGTCGCCCGTTATGACGAGGAGGTCTCGAAGGTTGCCGGCCAGCCGAAGGAGTCGGTGATGACGGTGAAGTTCACCCTCGATGGCCAGGAGTTCATGGGACTCAATGGCGGGCCAATGTTCAAGTTCAACGAAGCGATCTCGCTGGTGGTGGCCTGCGAGGATCAGGCCGAGCTCGACCACTTCTGGACGCGTCTGTCCGAGGGCGGCGAGGAAGTGCAGTGCGGCTGGCTCAAGGACAAGTTCGGCGTCTCGTGGCAGGTGGTGCCGGCCATCCTGGAAGACATGATGAAGGACAAGGACCCCGCGAAGAGCAGCCGGGTCATGGCCGCCATCATGAAGATGAAGAAGCTCGACATCCCCACGCTCGAGCGAGCGTACGCGGGGCGTACCTAGCGGGAGCCCGCGCCCAGCGCTTCGACCACGCCCTGCCAGAGGGCGCGCGCCTCCATAAGCGGCTCCGTGGCCTCCTTACTCACCGAGGTGTGCACCATGACGAGGCGGGCTGCGGGATCGACGAAGATCGCCTGGCCATGCACGCCGAGCGCCGCGAACATGCGCCGCGGCCCCGGCAGCACCCAGGTCTGATAGCCGTAGCCATAGAAGCTCGTGGCGGCGTAGGGCTTGAGATGCCAGTTGTCCGGGTCCACGGTGGTGCCGGCGAGGAGCCACTCCTTCGGGATGATCTGCCGGTCGCCCCGCCGGCCGTCGTGCGCTAGCACGAGGCCGAAGCGCGCGTAGTCGCGCAGCACCGCGCCCAGGCAGCAGTAGGCCGTTTCCTGCCCCGCCCGGTCGATCAGCCAGAACGCGTCGGCCTCCGCGCCCATCGGCGCCCAGATCTTCTCGTGGAGGTAGTCGGCGAGAGGCCGCCCGATCGCGCCGCGCAGCGCCAGGCCCAGCACCTGGGTCTCGACGGACGCGTAGCTGAACCGGGTACCGGGCCGGCGCAGCCGCTCGTTGTAGGGCTTGACCGCCTCGGCGCCGCCCGGCCCCACCTGGATGGCGGTGTCGAGCCAGAGTCGAGTGACATCGTCCCGGCCGTCATAGCGCTCGATGAAGCGCACCCCCGAGGACATCTGCAGGAGATGCCGGAGCGGCGTGCCCCCGTACTCGGTCCCGGCCAGCTCGGGCACGTAGGTGGCCGCGGGATCGTCCACCGAGCGGATGCGCCCTTCCGCGACCGCGATGCCGACCAGCATCGCAGTCGCCGTCTTGGCCATGGAGAAGGACACCAGGCGCTGCCGATCGGTGCGCGCGTACTGGTAGCGCTCGACCAGGATGGTGTCCCCCTTTGCGATCAGGAGGCCGGTGGCGGGATTGCGCGCCAGGTAGTCGTCGAGGGTGAAGGTCTTGCCGTCGTGTTCGTAGCGCACGGCCGGCTCGGCGGCGGCGCGGCCGAGGCGCCATGGCTCGGCGGCGCGGGGCACGCGGCGGCTCTCGAAGAGCTGGTCGTAGTGGCTGAACATGCCGACGAAGAAGCGGGGACGGTTGATCACCGTCGTGGGGTAGCCCGCGCTCGCGCCGTACTCCTCCGCGTCGGGGCCGTCGGCCGCGAAGCGGGGGCCGGAGGCGGCGCAGCCCCAGAGCGCGCCGGCGAGGGCGGCGACTAGGAACGCCGCGCGAAGGGTCACGCCCCGCCGGGGCAGGGAATGACGCGGAACTCCACCCGGCGATCCAGCGCGTCGCGCTGGTCGTCGGTGCCGGTTCCGATGATGTTCTCGCGCGAGCCGACGCCGGCGGTCTCGATGCGCGTGGCGGCTTCGCGCGACTCGCCGACGAGGCGCTGCTTGATGTAGTCCGCGCGCCGCAGGGAGAGCCGCTCGTTGATGGGCTCGGAGCCCGTGGGGCTGGTGTGCCCGACCACCCGCAGGCAGGTGCGCGAGGCGGCCATCTGCTGCGAGATCTGGCGCAGCCAGGCGGGATACGGGCCGCTGATCTTGGCGTCGGGCCAGAAATCGGTGCTGCCCGGCCGGAAGAGGAACTTCACGGCCAGATTGTTGGTGGCCAGCCCGATGGCCACGATCTTGCCGAAGGCCCCCTCGGCGTCCGACTGCCGCCCGAGGTTCCAGTAAATCATGTAGAGGCCGTTGTAGACGCGGAGCTGCTGGCCGTCCTGGCGTTTCGCCGCCTCCTCGTAGTAGGGCAGCGCCTCGGGATACTTTTCCGAGTTGAAGGCCGCCATGCCCTCGTTCATCAGCGCGTTGGTGGGCAGCCGCTCGATGTAGACGGCGTCCGCGGGCTTGTCGGCGGCGGTTTCCGCGGTGCGGATCTGCCCCTCGATCACCCGGTCTTTCGCGATGGCGGGGCTGTCCCGGTAAAACGCGGTGGGCGTGGTGTCCACGGAGTTGTCACGTACACGCGCAGCCGACTGTGCCACCACCAGGCCCGCGCGGATGTCCGTCATGGCCATGTTCATCCGGTAGACGCCGCGCTCCTCCTTGATCGGCGTCATGGTGGCCGTCACCACGTACTCCGCCTTCTTCAGATGCTCCGGCGTGGCGGCGAACACGTCGAACTGCTTGAACTTGGCCTGCGCCCGCTCGTAGAGGAACGCCTCGGAAAGGAGCGTGGCCTGGGTCTGTTGTCCGGTGGCGGCGTCGATGATGGTGTCGACGACGATGACGCTGCGCCGCATCTCGATTACTTTGTCGGTCACCCGTGGCGCGAAGGCGGGCAGCCGCTGCAGCTGGATGAAGAGGTCGTCCACCGCGTAGGCGATGCCTTGGGCGAGCGTGAGATCCGTGCGCGGGGGCAGGGGCCGTTCCGGCGGGGGCGGCGCCGCCTGCGGCGGGGGCGGCGGCTCGGGTTTCGCGCAGCCGGCCGCTAGGGCTGCCCCGAAGAACATGGCGGTGGCGAGCGCGGCGGCGCGCGAGCGGGCTAGCGGCATGAGGTCACGAGCTCGTGCTGCTCGGCGGGCGTGAGGGTCTCGCCGACCGTGGCGCGCTGGAGCAGAAGAGCGCAGCGTGGGGACACCCGCGCCCCTTCCACGCGCGCGGTCGGCGCCGGCGCCGCGGGCGGCGGCGCTCCCGCCAGCGCGCTCTTGGGCTTGGCCACGGGCGGTTTCGCCGCGGGAGGCGCCGGCTTTGCCGCGGCGGCGGCCGGGCGCGCCGTGGGCGGGGGCGGCGCGGCCGCCGGACTTGTCGTTGCGCCGTCGGACGGGGCCGGCCTTGACGGCGCGGCCGGCGTGCTAGCTCCGGGGCTCGGAGTGCTCGCCGGCGCGGGGCCGGCCACGGATCCGCCCGACATGCCGGACGGCGCCGCGGAAGTACCGGCGGCTTCACCGGCGGGCGGCGTCGCGACCGGCGCGGGTGCCGTTGCCACGGGAGCGGGCGCGGGCTCGGGACGCGCGGGCGGCGCGGGCGCGGGGCGCTCCACCGCCTCGGGCGGCTTGGCGCCCGTCGCGGCGGGCCCGACGCGCGCCGGCCACACCATCCAGGCCGCGAGGGCCACCACCGCGATGCCGGCGATGCCGGCCGCCACGGCGACGACGCGCGTCGGCTGCCCGCTCGCCGAGCGGACGCGCTGGCCTTGGCCCTGGGCCGCCGCGCCCGCGCCCAGGCTCTGGAGCGCGGTGTCGATCGCGGGCGTGGAGTCGGTCACGCGGAACACTTCGTGCTCGCGGCCGTGCTTGTCGGCGCGCATGCCGAGCGGCTCGAACAGGCTCTGGAAGCTCGCGTCGAGGTAGTAGACGGCCTCCTGGAAGCTGCGCGACGCCGTCGTGTGGCCTGGCTCCGCGAAGCTCATGATGCGCTCGGCGGAGTTGATGCCCTCGCCCACCATGTTGGGCTGGCCATTGACGTCCGTGACGACCTTGAGCGGACCGAGGTTGATGCCCAGGCGGAGATCCTTCGACTGGAGCAGTGCGTCGGCCGGCGCGGCGAGCAGCTCTCGGCGCAGCCGCAGGGCCAGGCCCAGCGCGAACTCGGGGCTCACGAGGAAGCCCACCGCCGCACCGTCGCCCGTGTCGAGAACGAGGCGATCATCCTTTGAATAGGGCGTCACCAGCTGCTTGAGCAGGGCGGTCAAGGCCTCCTTGGCCGCGAGCTGGGCGGGCACGGACTTCTTCGAGAACCCCACCAGGTCCGCGAAGACCACGGCGGCCATGCGGGTCTGCCGATCGACGGGGGATTTGGCAGGCTTCATGTCCCGAATCCCCGACAGAATAGCGCTTTTTGAGGTAGGACCAAGGTCCCATTTGCGTGTGCTCCGGGTGCCCTCAACGTGGTTGTAGACGGTCGAGCCTGTGCGGTTTCCCGCCGCGAGCGGGACGGGAGGGGGACCCCAATGAATTCGTTCCTTCTCAACCTGGTGATTCAGCTGGTCGCGGGCGCCGTGGGCGGCAACGCCGTGGGCGCGATGCTCAGGCAGTTCAACCTCGGGCCCCTCGGCAACTCGATTGCCGGCATCATCGGAGGCGGGCTCGGCGGCCAGCTCCTGAACATGATCATGACCGGCGGCGGCACTCCGTCGGCCGGGGCCACCCTGGACATCGGCTCGATCCTGACCCAGATCGTGGGCGGGGGCGTCGGGGGCGGCGTGCTGATGGTGATCGTGGGCCTCATCCGCCAGGCCTTGGGCGGCGGCGGCCGCGCCTGATCGCTCGCGCGTAGCACCCGCATCGTCGCGGGGCACGCCTGCGGCTCACGCCGCCAGACCGCCTTGCGGGGCCAAGCTCTCGAAATCGCGGCCGTCCGGCGGGCGACGGTCTTGGGCCCGCAAGGTCGGCTTGCACCCGCCCTCTCCAAGTGCGCGTTTCGCGGAGGCTTCAGCCTGGCACGGCCATTGCCCTGAGTAGTCCGCGAGACCTCACATGACCTCCGCCTCGACCGTGCTCATCGGCGTGGACATCGGATGCACCAGCACGGCCGGCGGTCTCGTCACGCCGGACGGCGAGGTTCTCTCGGCGATCGAGGCGCCCACCAATCTCGGCTCGGGGACGAGCCTCCAGACCATCGCCGATATCGTCGCGGACCTGGCCGCCGAGGCGCAGCACCGCGGGCTCGCGCTCGAGGCGGTGGGCGTCGGCGTCCCGGGGCTCGTGGACGTGGAGCGAGGGCTGGTCGTGAGCTCGGCCGGGTCGGTTCTGGCGGAGCTTCAGCGGGTGCCGCTCGCCGAGATGATCTCCGCGAAGACCGGCGTGCCGACCTTCGTGGACAATGACGTCAACGCCCTCGCCCTGGGGGAGTGGGCGTTCGGCGCCGGCCGGGGCGCCGCCTCATGCGTGGTCCTCGCCATCGGTAGTGCCGTTGGCGCCGGCATCGTGCTCGACGGGCGGCTCTTCCGGGGCGCCAGCGGCTTCGCGGGCGAGCTCGGCCACGTTTCCATCGACTTCGACGGGCCGCCGTGCCACTGCGGGGGGCGGGGTTGCCTTTCCCTCTATCTCGGCGGCGACTATCTCGCCGCGGAGGCGCGGCGGCGTATCGTCGACGAGTCCTCCGCGCTGCAGGCCCTCGCCGGCGGCGACGGATCCGCAGTCACCGCCGAGACGGTGTTCGCCGCCGCTGCCGCGGGCGACGCCCTGGCGCGCGGCATGGTCGATCGCGCGTGCCGGGCCCTCGGCGCGGGCCTGGCTCTGGTGGTGAACGGCCTGAATCCCGAGGTGGTCGTCGTCACCGGCGGCGTCGTCAAGTCGCTGCTGCCGCTGCAGGCCGAGATCGCGCGGCGCACGGGGGAGTACGCGCTGACGGACTTGCTGGCGGCCACCCGGATCCACTTCGTCGTGGGCGACAAGCGGCGGACGCTGCGCGGCGGCGCGGCGCTGGTTCTCTACGAGCGGGGGCGCGGCGCGGAAGCCCGGCGCGATAGGATGGTGGCCCCGACGGTCAAGACCGCGGGCGATCGGAGGTAGGCGATGTACGTCACGCGAGACGGGGTCAAGCTCTTCTACCAAATAAGCGGCGGGCAAGTGACCGGCGGGCAGGGAGCGGGCGACCGCGACCTGTTCCTGCTGCCCCAGTGCCAGCCCGTCACGTACAGCCGGCAGTGGAAAAGCCAGATCCCCTACCTCTCGCGCTATTTCCGTGTGATTACCACCGACCTCCGGGGCAACGGGCGCTCGGACCGCACGGTGGACGGCTACGATCTCGACACGCGCTACCAGGACCTCTGCGCCGTGCTCGCCGAGACGGTGCGCCCGCCCTTCGCCCTGGTGGCGATCTCGTGCGCGGCGATGCTGGCCTTCCGGTACGCGGCCGAGCATCCCGACCGGCTCTCCCATCTCATCCTCGTGAGCGGCCAGTATTCGGAGTCGGTGCCCCAGCCGTTCGACGAAAAGGTGGCGCCGGTGATCCGGAACGACTTCGACAACTGGCGAGGACGCCTCTTCGCCCGCTGCCTGCCCGAGCCGCACTCGCTCAAGGGCATCGAGGACGGCGTCACCTGGAGCGGCGAGACGACGCCGGATGTCCTCGTGGAGTCGCTGCGGGCCATCGACGGCTCCAACGTCTACGACCTCCTGTCCCAGGTGCGGACGCCGACCCTGGCCCTGCACGGAACGGCCGACAAGATCGTCCCCTACTCCCACGCGGAGAAGCTGGCCGCCGCCATCCCGGACGCGCGCCTGGCCACCTTCGACGGCGCCGGCCACATGCTGCACGGCCGGCACGCGGTGAAGGTCAATCACCTCATCCGCGATTTCGTCCTGGACCGGCCGGTGGAATCGCACCGGATCCCGGCGCTGGAAAAGCGGGCGGTGCCGCCGCGGCCGGAGCCGCGCCCCGCGCGCCGGACCGCCCAGCGCCGCGTGCTCTGGCTCTCGAGCCCTATCGGCCTCGGACACATCCAGCGCGACCTCGCCATCGCCCGCGCGCTTCGCGAGATCAACCCGGACGTCTCCGTCGACTTCCTCGCCGCCGACCCCGCCAATCGCGTGGTCGAGGCCTGGGGCGAGCGCGTGCATCCGGCCACGTCGCTCATTGCCAACGAGAGCGCCCACTTCGAGGGCTGGGCGCGCGATCACGAGCTGCACGCCTTCAACGCCCTCTGGGACATGGACGAGATCATGGCCGCCAACTTCATGACGTTCGCCGACGTGGTGGAGAGCGAGCCCTACGACCTCTGGGTCGGCGACGAGGGCTGGGACCTCGACTATTTCCTGCACGAGAACCCCGAGCTCAAGCGGGCGCCCTACGTATTCATGACGGACTTCATCGGCATGCTGCCCATGCGCGAGGAGCCGGGGTCGGTGGAGTTCAAGCGTACCTGGGAGAAGAACGCCGAGAACATCGACCACCTGCGCCTGCACCCCGACGTGCGCGATCTCTCCATCATGGTCGGCGACGAGGGGGACGTGCTCGATCGCGAGTTCGGGCCCGACCTGCCGAACATGCGGCAGTGGAGCCGCGAGCACTTCCGCTTCTCCGGCTACACGTACCACTTCGACCCCGCCGACTACCGCGACAAGGCGGGGCTCCGGCGCGAGCTGGGCTTCCGGGACGACGAGCGGGTGATCCTGGTCTCGGCGGGGGGGACGCGGGCCGGCCAGAGCCTGCTCCGGAAGTGTGTCGAGGCGTTCTCCCTGGTGGCCTCCCGGGTGCGCGACACGCGGATGATCGTCGTGGCGGGCCCGCGGATGGACGCCGCCGAGCTGCCGCGCGGCCCCCAGATCGACGTGCGGCCGTTCGTGCCGCATCTCTTCCGCCACCACGCCGCCGCTCACCTCGCCATCGTCCAGGGGGGGCTCACCACCACCATGGAGCTGGCCGCGTTCCAGACCCCCTTCCTCTACTTCCCGCTGCGGAACCACTTCGAGCAGAACTTCCACGTCGCGCGCCGGCTGGATCGACTCGGGGCGGGCGTGCGCATGGACTTCGACCGCACGAGCCCCGAGGAGCTGGGCGCGGCCATGCTCGACCACCTCGGCAAGCCCGTGCAGTATCGCGACGCCCCCGCCGGCGGCACCGAGCGCGCCGCCCGGCTGATCGCCAACCTGCTCTGAGCGAAAAGGAGATCGCCATGGCCATCAACGACGTCAACGTCGATGCGATGCGGGATTTCGACAAGAAGCTCCGCGAGAACCCCGCGATCGGCAAGCGCACGTTCAAGGTGCGTTCCACGTGGCTACGGGGCACCAAGGCGGTCGTGGAGGTGGGGGTTCACGAGACGGGCGGCAAGACGGTCACCCCCCCGACCCGCAAGTTCGTCATGATGGCCGACGCGCCGCCGCCGCTGGGCGGCGTCGACAGTGGCCCCGCGGCGACGGAGGTGCTCCTCGCCGCGCTGGCAGGCTGCGTCACCTCGGGCATCGCCGCGAACGCCGCCCTCTTCGACGTGCCCATCGACGGGCTCGACATCGACCTGGAGGCGGACATCGACCTGCGCGGGGTGTTCGGCCACGACAAGTCGGTGAAGAACGGCTTCACCGACATCCGCTACACCGTCACCATCAAGAGCCCGGCGTCCGAGGACAAGGTGCGCCGCTGCAAGGAGACCATCGACCGGAAGTCGCCGGTCCTGGACACCCTGACCAAGCCCGCGAACGTCTCGTCGAAGCTGGTCTTCAAGCCGAGCTAACGTGTCCGACATCAACTGTATCTTCACGAAGGGGCTCATCCCCTTCGTGGAGAAGGAGGCGGGGCCGGACGGCGTGGCCGCTCTGTGCCGGACGGCGGGGCGGCCCCGCGAGTACCTGATGGCCGACCACAACTGGCTGCCCCTGCCGGTCGCCAACGAGATGGTCCGCGTGGCGATGGAGCTCAGCGGCGAGACCGACGAGGAGGCCTGGGCTCGCCGCTTCGCCGACGACTTCATGGACTGGAAACCCTCCCGCGAGTATCGGCACTACCTCGGCACCTACTCCATGGGGATCGGCGATCCCCGCGAGCTCTTCGCCCGGCACGCTCTTATCGAGGGCGCCACGGCCCGCTTCTTCCGGGTGGACGGCGTCGAGCTGAGACGAAACCGGCTGGCCTACCGGAAGACGCCGGTCGACGGCCACGCCATTCCCCGGTGGTACTGCAGCTGGGAGAAGGTTCAGCTCGAGCGCTATCCCACCAACTGGGGTCTGCCGCGCGCGGTGGTTACCGAGGCCCAGTGCGCGGCGCGCGGCGCCGACTCGTGCCTGGTCGAGGTGCGGTGGAAAAATCCCCCGCTCGGCCGGCGCTTCTGGGGCCCCACGCTCGCCGGCGCCGGCGGATCGGCCGCGCTTTCGCTCGCCTTTGCCGCCACGCAGCCGCTCCCGTGGGCCGCCGAGGCAGTGACGGCGACACTGCCCGTGCTGGTCGGGGCCGGGGTGGGCTGGGGCCTGGTGCAGCGCGCGCGCTGGCAGCACACCAAGCGCATGCTCGATCTGCAGTCCGAGGAGATCCTCTACTCGAACAACGAGCTGGAGAAGAAGTTCCGCGCCCTCGAGACCACGATCGAGCGGCTCTCCCTGCTCAGCGATCTCTCGGCGGCGGTGAACTCCAGCCTCGACGCGGAGAGGATCTACGAGCAGGCGCTGGAGCGCCTGGTTCACCAGATGGGGTACCAGAACGCCTACCTCTTCCTGGTGGATCGCGCGCGCCAGGTCGTGCGGGGGCACCGGATGGCGGGGCGCGCGCACCGGAGCATGCCGTTCGCGGAGGTGGAGTTCCGCCTGGACGATCCGCGCGCCGGAGCCGCCCACGTGGCCCGGACCGGTCAGCCCGTGGTGATCGACGACGTGGAGGGCACGAGCCTGCCCGTCGATCTGGCGACGGCCCGCTCGCTCGGCGTGCGCTCGGTGGTCATGGTGCCGCTCCGGGTCAAGAAGGCGGTGTTCGGCGTCCTCAACGTCACCTCGAGCGAGCCGGGGCACATGGGCGAGGCCGACCTGGAGCTGCTCGCGGCGGTGGCCAATCACGTGGCCCTGGCGGTGGAGCGGGCGGAGAGCTTCCAGACCATCGAGGACCTGAGCCGCGGCCTCGAGGACAAGGTGCGCGTGCGCACCGAGCAGCTCCGCACCGCCCACGAGGAAGTGCAGGCGGCCTACCGCGAGCTCCAGGCCACCCAGATGCAGCTGATCCAGCGCGAGAAGATGGCCTCGGTGGGCCAGCTCGTGGCCGGCGTCGCCCACGAGCTGAACAATCCCATCGGCTTCGTCTACTCGAACGTGACGACCCTGGAAGACTTCGTGCGCCGGCTGCGGGCGATGCTGGAATCGTACCGCGCCGCGGCGGTGCCCGAGGCCGAGCGGGCGCGCCTGCAGACCGAGTGGGAGTCGCGCAAGGTCGACTACGCGCTCAAGTACCTCGACTCGATGATCCAGGGGATCCGGGAGGGCGCCGAGCGCGCGCGCAAGATCGTCCGCGACCTCCGGGTCTTCGCGCGCTCGCAGGACGACGTCTGGCAGCCGGTGGACATTCACGAGGAGATCGAGTCGAGCCTCACCCTGCTCAACCACCTCCTCAAGGACCGGGTCACCGTCCACCGGAAGTTCGGCGAGCTGCCGCAAGTCGAGTGCGTGCGCTCCCAGATGGACCAGGTCTTCCTGAACCTGCTCGCCAATGCCGCCCAGGCCATCACTGGACCGGGCGCGATCACGATCGAGACGCGCCGGGACGCGGGCGCGGCCGTGATTTCGATCGCCGACACCGGCCTCGGCATCTCGCCGGAGATCATGGGGCGTCTCTTCGACCCCTTCTTCACCACCAAGCCGGTGGGCGAGGGCACGGGCCTGGGCCTCAGCATCAGCTACGAGATCGTCAAGAAGCACGGCGGCGAGATCCGGGCCGAGAGTCCTCCCGGCGGCGGCGCGGTGTTCACGGTGTCCCTGCCCCTCGCGCGTGGAGGCCCATGACCACCGAGGCCACCGTCCTCATCGTCGACGACGAGACGCGGGTGCTCGACTCGCTGGAAGCCCTCCTCGCCATGGACTACCGCGTGCTCCGCGCGGAACGGCCGGAAGCGGCGCTCGAGATGCTCGCGCGCGAGCCCGTCGCGCTCGTGATCAGCGATCAGCGCATGCCGGGGATGGAGGGCACCGAGCTCCTCGCGCGCTGCCGGCAGATCGCCCCGGACGCGGTGCGGGTGCTCCTCACCGCCTTCACCGACGCCGACGCCCTCATGCAGTCGATCAACGCCGCCAACATCTACCACTTCATCCTCAAGCCGTGGGATCCCGCCGAGCTGACCCACACCGTGCGCCGCGGCGTCGAGCGCCATCGCCTGGCCCTCGAGCGGGAGGCGCTGATCAAGGACTTGGCCGCGAAGAACGCGGCCCTCGAGACCACCCTTGCCGACTTGCGCGCCGCCCAGGCCCGCCTGGTGAGCGAGGCCGGGGTGCGGGCGCAGCTCCAGCGCTACGTGTCGCCGCGGCTGGCCGACATGGCGCTCGGCAACCCGAACTTTCTCGACCAGCCGGGCGACTGGCGGCCGGCCACGGTGCTCTTCGCCGACATCCGCGGCTACACGCGGCTCATCGAGACGACACCGGGCCCGGTGGTGATCCGGCTCCTCGACGCCTATCTGGCCCGCATGATCGAGGTGATCTTCCGTCACGGGGGCACGGTGGAGCAGCTCATCGGCGACGAGATCGTCGTGCTCTTCGGGGTGGCCGAGGGCGGCCACGACGCGCCGGCGCGGGCGGTGCGCGCGGCGGTGGAGATGGTCGAGGCGGTGCGCGAGCTGTCTACCGCCTGGGCCGGTGAGGGCCTTCGGCGCTTCGACATCGGGGTGGGCATCGCCACGGGACAGGTGATGGCCGGGACCATCGGCTCCACCAACCGCCGGGAGCTGGTCGTGGTGGGCCGGCCCATGATTGCGGCCGCCCGCATCCAGCGGATGACACGGCTCTTCGACGCGCATATAATCGTCGCCGACAGCACGTTCCGCGAGGTGAGCGGCATCGTCGGTCATCGCGAGCTGGGCTCGCCGAAGCTGAAGGGTCTGAAGGATCGCGAGACGCTCTACGAGATCCTGGAGCTGCGTGAGCCCGTCGCCGCCATCGCCTCCTGAACGGCTCTCTCTATGGAAGAGCTCGCTACCATTCTGATCGTCGACGACGAGCCGCGCGTGCTCGACGCGCTCGAGGCCGTCCTCGCCGCCGAGTTCCGGGTGCTCCGGGCGGAGGGCGGCGAGGAAGCCCTGCGCATCCTGCCCGGGGCCGATGTCGCCGTCATTGTCAGTGACTACCGCATGCCCGGCATGACCGGCGTGGAGCTCCTGCGGCGGAGCCAGGACATTACCCCCGATACGATGCGGATCGTCCTCACCGCGTACACCGACGTGGACCATTTGATGGAGGCCATCAACACCGGCCGCATCTATCACTTCGTCCCCAAGCCCTGGGACCCGAACGAGTTCCTCCTGATCGTGCGACGGGCGGCGGAGCGCCATCGGCTGATCCGCGACAACACGCGGCTGCGGGACGAGCTGGAGCTGGCGCTCAACACTCTCCGCCGCGAAGTCGCGGAGACCCGCGCGCGGCCGCTCGACTTCGAGGCGCTCGTCGGCGGCGCCGGAGGGCTTCGCCCCGCGGTGGAGCTGGTTCGCAAGATCCTCGACACCGATACGACCGTGCTGCTGCTGGGCGAGACGGGGACGGGCAAGGAGCTCTTCGCGCGGCTGATCCACGACAACGGCCCGCGCCGGGGCGCGCGCCTCGTGGCCCAGAACTGCGCGGCGCTGCCGGAGACCCTGCTCGAATCCGAGCTCTTCGGCCACGCCCGCGGCGCCTTCACCGGCGCCACCGCGGAGCGCAAGGGTCTCTTCGAGGAGGCCGACGGCGGCACCATCTTCCTCGACGAGGTCGGCGAGATGTCGCCGGCCATGCAGCTCCGGCTCCTGCGCGTGCTGCAGGAGGGCGAGATCCGCCGCGTCGGGGCGTCCACGACGCGAAAGGTCGACGTGCGCGTGCTGGCGGCCACCAACGCCGACCTCGAGGCCGACGTCGAGTCGGGGCGCTTCCGCCGGGATCTCTACTACCGGCTGAACGTCTTTCCCGTGCGCCTGCCGCCGCTGCGCGAGCGCGCGGACGACGTCCCCGATCTCGCCGCGCACTTCCTGCGGCTCCACCGCGAGCGCTCGCGCCGCGCGGTGCCCGGCATCGTGCCGGAGGCGCTGCGCGCGCTCCGCGCCTATCCCTTTCCGGGCAACGTGCGCGAGCTCGAGAACGAGATCGAGCGCGCGGTGGCCCTGGCCGAGCCTGGGCAGCCCATCGGACTCGCGCAGCTCTCGGAGCGCATCCGCGGGGCGAAACCCCCCGCGGCGCCGCTGACCCTCAACGACGCAGTGGAGCAGCTCAAGCGGCGGATGATCGAGGACGCGCTCCGCGAGTGCGGCTCGAAGACGCGCGCGGCGGAGAGGCTCGGGCTCACGCGCCAGAGCCTCCAGCAGATGCTGCGGCGGCGTTCGCCGGACAGCTAAGACCGGAGCCGGCGGTCAGCTCGAGCCCTGGATCACCTCGCCCAGCAGGGCGAGATCCACCGGCTTGACCAGGTGCTCGTCGAAGCCGGCCTCGGTGGACCGCGCGCGGTCTTGCGGCTGGCCGTAGCCACTGAGCGCCACGAGGCGCAGGCGCGCGCCCAACCGGCGCCGGAGGCGCCGCGCCACTTCGTAGCCGTCGATGTCGGGCAGGCCGATGTCGATGATCACGACGGCCGGCACGTGGCGCACCGCCAGGTCGATCGCCTCGGTGCCGGTGGCCGCCTCGAAGACCTCGTGACCGAGCATGCGGAGCACGGTCGCGAGCATCTCGCGGCCGTCCGGATTGTCCTCCACCACGAGCACGCGCTGGGCCGGCGCCGTCGCCGCGGCCGCGGGCGCGGCCGATGGCACGGTGACGCCGCGGGCAATGGGGAGCCGCACGGTGAGGCGGGCGCCGCCGCCCGGGCCGGCGCGGCCCGCGCGGACATCGCCGCCGTGCAGCTCCACGAGCTGCCTCACCAGGGTGAGGCCGATGCCGAGGCCGCCTTCCGTTCGCGCCAGCGTCTGATTCCCTTGCACGAACAGGTCGAAGACGGTCTCGAGCTTGTCGGGGGGGATGCCCGGTCCGTTGTCGGTGATGGTGACGACGGCATGGTCCCGCTCGAGGGCCAGGGTGATCCAGATAGTGCCGCCCGCGGGCGTGTACTTCCAGGCATTGTTGAGCAGATTGCCGACGATCTGCTGCAGCCGCACGGGATCGCCCATCACCGTCGCGGGCGCCTCGCCGAGCGCTACGATCAGGCGCTGGCGCTTGGCGTCCGTACGATCGCGCTCGCTCTCCGCCGCCTGTTCCACGATCACGCGGAGGTCCACGGGCATGCGCTCCAGCTCGACCAGGCCCCCGCCGATGCGGGCCACGTCGAGGAGATCGTCGAGCAGCCGCGCGAGGTGATGGGCCTGCCGGCCGATCAGACTGCGCGCCCGCTCGTGCTGCGGGCCGGCCGCCTGCCGATCGAGGACGGCCAGGGCGTTGACGATGACACCGACGGGATTGCGCAGCTCGTGGGCGAGCATAGCGAGGAACTCGTCCTTGGCCTGATTGGCCAGCCGCGCCTCGGCCAGGGCGAGCTGCGCGCTCCGGCGGGCCTCTTCGCGCTCGGCCTCGAGCTGCTTTCGCTCGCTCACGTCCCGGGCGATCTTGGACGCCCCCACGACCCGGCCGTTGCGGAGGATCGGCGACACCGTGAGCGAGATGGGGATCAAACGGCCGTCCTTTGCCTGGCGCTCGGTCTCGAAGTGCTCGATCGACTCGCCGCGCCGCAGGCGGCTGATGATCTCGTCCTCCTCGGCCAGGCGCTCGCGCGGGATGATGATCTTGATCGACTTGCCGACCACTTCGGCTTCCGTGTAGCCGAACAGCCGCTCCGCGGCCCTGTTCCACGAGGTGATGATGCCGTCGAGCGTCTTGCTGACGATGGCGTCGTCCGCGCTGGCCACGATAGCGGCCAGCTGCGCCGCGTATACCTCGCCTTGTTGAGTCAGGGGGTCCATGTCGCTTCTGACCATTTATAGTACATCCGGACTACACTCGGGGCCATGCCCCAGAGCCCCAGCCCGCTGCGCGCTGTGCTGTTCGACGCGGGGTACACGCTGCTCGAGATGGACTACGGCGCGCTCACCGCACAGCTCCGAGCGCGGGGCCACCACCGGGACGAGGCGGCCGTGGTCGACGCGGAGCGGCGTGCGCGAATGCGCCTCGAGGTGGAGCGGGCCGCGCAACCGACGGCCGGGCGCACCGGCGAGGGCCGCTACGTGCGCTACGTGCTGGAGCATCTGGCTATCACGGACGAGATCGAGCGGGGTGCCATCGCCGAGTGGCGCCGGGGCTTCAATCCGCCGATCGGGCTCTGCCACCGCGCCGATGGCGAGGCCGCGACGGCGCTACAGCGGGCCCGCGAGGCAGGGTGCGTCGTCGGGGTGATCTCCAACTCCAACGGCTCGGTGCGCCGCGCGCTGGAGGAAGCCGGGCTCGGGCCGCATCTCGACTTCGTCATCGATTCCACCGAGGTCGGCATCGCCAAGCCCGACCCGCGCGTCTTCGCCCTCGGGCTCGAGCAGGCCGGCACGGCCGCCGACCAGGCCTGCTATATCGGTGACTCGTACTTCGTCGACGTGGTCGGTGCCCGGCGGGCGGGGCTGGACGCGGTGCTCTTCGATCCCGGGCGCGTGTGGAGCGCGCGCGACTGCCCCGTGGCCACCGGTCTCTCCGCCGCCGTCGAAGGCGCCCTGAACCGCCGCCACAGCCGGTAGGCGATCAGCGTGGCGAAGGCCAGCAGCACCAGGCCGAGGAAGGTGAAGCGCCGCGGATCCTTCGAGAAGAACTCGACGGCGGGCTCCCCGATGAAGGAGCCCACCAGCACCCAGACGCTCGTGTAGAGAAGCGCGCCGAGCCCGTCGAAGGTGAGATAGCGCGGATAGCTGATGTGGCCGCAGCCCGCCCAGGCGGAGGCGAAGAGGCGCACGCTGGTGGAGAAGCGGCCGATCAGGAGCGCGGGCGCGCCGAAACGGCGGAAGTAACCCAGCGCCGTCTCCACGCATTGCGCGGAGCCGAGCGTCACCTTGCAGTACAGCTCCAGCACCCGCATTCCCGCCAGCCGGCCTGCCAGATACGGGATATGATCCCCGAGCACGAAGCCGATCGCGGCGACCACGGCCAGCCGTGGCAAGTCGCTATCGGTGGGGAGAAATGCGGGGGCGAGTATCAAAATTATCCGGCTCGGGAAAGGAATTCCTGCCGCCTCGATCATGGAGGCGAAGAACACCACGCCGAAAGGGTGCGCCGCGAAGAACTCTAGATGGGGTGTCAGGAAATCCATGGCCGTTTCACTGTGATATACGCAAGCTGCATACCATCTTGAGCCCCCGAGCCCGCCTCGGGCTGCTCTGCCTGCCGCGCTCGGTGGCTTCCGCGGTGGCAGACGCGCGCCTCGCCGAGGCTGTCGGATTCGCATTGGTGGGCGTGGCCGACAGCCAGTCGGTGTTCCGCGAGATGTACGCGACGATGGCGCTCTGCGCGCAGGCCACCCAGCGCGTGTCGATCGGCCCCACCGTGACGAACCCCATCACGCGGCATCCGGCGGTCGCCGCTTCGGGCATCGCCACCATCGACGAAATCGCGCCGGGGCGCGCGATCTTCGGCATCGGCTCGGGCGACAGCGCCATCCTCAACCTGGCCGAGCACCCGGCCACGCTCGCCGATCTGCGGGCCTACGTGGAGGCCGTGCGCGCGCTCCACACCCGGCGCGAGACGGAGTGGCGGGGGCGCACGGCGCGGCTCACGTGGGCGCCGCGGCCGGTGCCCATCTACCTCTCGGCGGAGGGGCCGCGCACGCTCGAGCTGGCGGGCGAGATCGCGGACGGCGTCATCGTGAACGTCGGGCTCGAGCCCGCGCTGGTGCGGGACGCGGTGGCCCACGTGCACGCGGGAGCGCGCCGCGCCGGGCGCGATCCCGCCGCCGTCGACCTCTGGACCATGGTGCGCGCCAACGTGACGGACGACGTGGCGGCAGGCGTGGACGAGATCCGCATGGAGCTGGCCTCGAACGCCCACCACGTCTTCCGCTTCACACTAGAGGGCAAGCACGTGCCCGGCGCGCTGGCCGACGCCATTCGCCGCGTGCAGAAAGGCTATCAGCCCGCCGCGCACGAGGCGCTCGGGGCGAGCCCGAACGCGCGCCTGCTGGAAGCCGAACCCGCGCTGCGCGCCTACCTGGCCGAGCGCTTCGCCGTGGTGGGGCCCGCCGAAGCATGCGCGGAGAAGCTCCGCGGGGTCGTGGCGGCGGGCATCGACGGCCTGCTCGTGACGGGCTTCGTGGCGGAGCGCCAGCGGCTCATCCGCGCGCTGGGGGAGCAGGTGCTGCCGCGGCTGGGGTGAGCGGGGCGTCCAGCCCCATCTCGCGGAACAGGGCGTTCGCGGCGTCGAGATGTTGCTCGTCTTCGAGCAGCGTCCCGAGACCTTGCAGGCATCGCGCCTGCAAGGGGCACATCTCGAGCTCCTCGGCGATCGCCAGGGACTGGCGGTAGTACCCCGCGGCGGCGGCCTTCGCGGCGGAATCTCCCTCCGCCGCCAGGTTGCCGAGGAGCCAGAGAATTCCGCCCTCGCTCGACCGCTGCTCTCCCTGCCGAGCCAGCGCGAGGGCTTGCATCCAGGCCGAGCGGGCGTCGTCGGGACGGCCCGCCCGCAAGTAGACCTCACCCAGGTTTCGCATCCCATACGCTTGAAGGGCGTTGCCCGGCTCGAAGACGTGTAGGGCCTGCTCCAGTTGCGCCAGCCCTTCCGGAACCTGTCCCGCGATGGCCAGCTGCAAGCCCAGGGTCGTCCGGATCAGGGGCAACATGATCTTGAAGTTCCCCTCTTCGGCGAGTTCCAGGCAGCGCTGGAAGAGGCGCATCGCCATGGCATCGGCCCCTCGGGCCTGGTAGACGCGGCCCACACACCAGTACGCGATACTGCCGCTGGACGAGTGATCGAGTTCGTCCGCGAGGCGAAGGGCCTCCTCTCCGTGCGCGATCGCGCGATCGAACTGCCCACGCTCCGCCAGCGTCCACGCCAGCCACGCCCGGCATGTGATAGCGGGAAGGATCTGCAGGCCGCAGGGGTGATGGACCAGGTCGCCCTTGAGGAGCGCGATGCACCGCTCGAAGTGAGCGGCAGCCTGCGTGTGCCTACCCGCCATCTCGAGGGCGAGACCGAGCGACTTCCTTGCGCTCACGATCAAGGGGACGTCGCCAGACGCTTCGCCGGCGGCCAGCGCGCGTTCGGCGTGCGCGCACGCTTCCCGCGACCGGCTCGTGACCCAGTGGTAGTAGCTGAGATAGCTCGAAGCCCACGCGAGCCGGTGCTGATCGCCGAGCGCCTCGGCGGCGCGCGCGGCGGCGCTCGCCCACTCGCCCTGCCGCGCGAACTGCCCGAGGGCGCTGAAGCAGTTCGAGAGCTCGAAGCGCGCGTCGATAGCCTGCTCGAGAGCGACGCGCTGCCGCGGCAGGCCGTCGAGCGCGGCAAGCGTCTCCTCGAGGTGGGCTACCGCGTCCCCGTGCGCGCCCCGGCCCGACGCGACCGCGGCGGCGCGACGTAGATGGGGTACCGCATCGGCGGGGAGGCCGGCCTCGCGATAGTGGCGCCCCAGCGCCGCGGCGTGGGGATCGAGGTCGTCCCGGTACAGGGCCTCGATCGCGCTCGCTACGGCACCGTGGAGGAGCCGACGGCGCGGCGGAAGCAGCCGGGCGTACGCGACCTCGCGGATGTAGTCGTGTGCGAAGGCGAGCCGCTCGCCCGCGCTGTGCAGCACGTGATGCCGGACCAGCCCCTCCACGCCCTCGGCGCCGGCGCGCTCGGACACTCCGGCGGCGCGCCGGAGAAGGCCGTAGTCGAACTCACGCCCGATGACCGCGGCGACCGCGGCGAGCGTCTGACTGCGTCGACCCAGCCGCTCGAGCCGCCGCAGGACCATCTGCTGTATGCGCTGAGTGAGCGGCAGCCGATCGGCGTCGGCGGGCGCCGCGCCTCCGCGCAAGGCGCGGACGGTCTCCACCACCATGAACGGGTTGCCTTCGCTGAGCCGCCACACTCGCTTCGCGACACGATCCGAGTCGGAGCGAGCGGGGCCGGCGGCCAGCTCCCGCACCAGCGCGAGCGTCTCGGCCTCGGAGAGAGGCCCAATGCTCAACGCGGGCTCGGCGGTCCCGTCCTCAGCCTCGCTGAGGAGCCGACGCGCGAGCGGGCGGTCGAGCAGCTCCTCGTCCCGGGCCGAGGCGACGAGGAGCAATCGCCCCGCGCCCCGACGACGGGCGAGGAAGGCAAGCAGGCGCACGCTCATGTCGTCCGCCCAGTGGAGATCGTCCACGACGATTGCGGTAGGCCGCCGCGCGGCAATCGAGCCGACGACGTGCGCGACGGCTTCGAAGATGCGCCGGTAGTCCTCCGCCGGCGCCGGGGCGCCGGGGCGCTCTCCGCCGAGCTCGGGCAGCAGGCGGGCGAGCTGAGCGCGGTGGCGCGGATGGGCCCCGGCCACCTCGCCCAGAGCGGCGCGCGCCGCCTCACCGCGGAGCATGTCGATCCAGGGCGCGAATGGCAGGACCTGCTCGCTCTCGAAGCAGCGTCCCACAATGACCTGCCCGCCTTGCCGCCCGATGCGTGAGGCGAGCTCGTGGATCAGGCGCGTCTTGCCGATGCCCGCCTCGCCCAGGACGGTCACGAGGCGGCCGCGTCCCCCGCGGGCGGCCTCGAAGGCCTGCTGAAGGCGGCCGAGCTCCCGCTGCCGGCCGATGAAGCGCCCCGCGTCCGGGGCGGCCGGCTCCGAGGCCAGCGCGACGACTGGTGCGGGCACGAGGTGTGCGAGAGCCTCCTGATAGAGCGCCTTCGTCGCCGGCTCGGGCGCCACGTCGAGCTCGCGCTGCAGCACGTCCAGGCAGACCTGATATTGCCGGAGGGCGGCGGCGCGCCGGCCGGATCCGAGGTAGAGGCGCATCAGCGACCGGTGCACCGACTCGTGCAGCGGATCGAGGGCGAGCAGGCGCAGGGCCGCTTGCACCGAGGCTTCGAGCGCCTCGCCGCCGACCGGATGCGCGGCGAACCGCTCGAGCGCCCGCGCCGCTTGCCCGCGGAGACGCTCGCGCTCCCCGTGGAGCCAGTCGTCGAAGCGGGTCTCGCGGAGACGAAAGCCTTCCAGCAGATCCCCGTTGAAGAGCGCGAGCGCCTGGGCAAGCGCTGGCGGGCTGCCGTTCGCGGCGAGCTGCTCGAAGCGCCGGACATCGACGTCGATGCCTGTATCGCTCAGCTCCAGGGTCTCGTTGCTCGCCACGAAGACGGGCGGCTTCATATGCGGCAACGCTCGCCGCACGGCGACCAGCGCCTGGCGAAGGCTCTGGCGCGCCTGGCTGTCGTCGGTGGTGCCCCAGAGCAGTGTTCCAACGCCGTCGCGGGTGTGGCGCACCCCCTGGCGTACGCTCAGATAGACAAGCAGGGCTTGGGCCTTCTTGGAGGTGAGGGCGACGGGTACGCCCGAGCCCAGCTGGGCTCGAAAGCCTCCGAACAGGGTCAGCGAGAGGCGCGGCGGCGCGACGCGGGCCACGGCTCGGGACTATAGCAGCCGCGCCCTCGTTCGTGCAGTCTTCCGGTGGCCGGCATTGACGATATTTTCACGCCGCCCGCGCCGGCGCGCTGACGGCCGCCGCGTAGAAGAGACGTCGTGAACGGCCTGCGCGCGATGTGCTTGGCGCTGGGGCTCCTGCTGCCGCTCATCGCCGACGCGGATGAGCCGAGCGGCTTCCTCGATCGCCCATGGGGCACGCGCTGGAGCCACGGCGTGATTACTTCCCTGCCGGGGTGCGAGGATCAGGGCGAGACCATCGCCGACGTCGAGGGCTACATCGTCCGGGTCGCCCAGACCGAATGCCTCGGCTATCGGTTCTCGGACCGGCTCACCGTCAACCTGACCCTCCTCTATCCGGACATCCGGTGGCACTCGCTCGACCAGTCGAGCATCGTCGTACGGAGTCTCCTCGAGCTGCGACGCATCTGGGGTCTTGAGCACCGCACGGTGGTCTTGCTCGAGCGATGGGCGGAGGAGCTCGACCGCCGCCGCGACCTGCGCGCCCGACACGGTGCGCACCCCCCCGTGTATCGCGACATGGGGTACGAGGCCCTGCGCCTTCCCGAGCCGGCCCGCGGGCTACGGGGCTACCAGCTGAGCTTCGCCCGGGAGCAGCATGGCGCGATGCGAACAGTCCTGACGAAGCGGCTCGGCGCGCCTACGCGTGAAGGCGGTCGACCGGAGATGGAGGTGCTCGAGTGGCGTGGAGAGCGGACGCTCGCCACACTGACTCGGGACTACTTCGTCGTCGTCACCAGGGAGTACGCGGAGCTTCTCGAAGCGGCCGCAGCAGCGTCGCCCGCCGAGCGGCCGTCTCCGGCCTCGTATCCGTGGTATCTGGAGCTCGTGGAAGGCTTCGGGTGGGCGCGTTCCCCGGCCTCGGTCAACTGACCGCTTCAGTCCCTGAAGAAGTCGTCGATATCCATGGAGTCCGGCTCGGGCGGCAGCGAGCCGATGATGTCGTCCTTTCGCGGAACCACGTGCCATTCAGCCGCGGTCAGTCGGCGAAGCGCGAGTCCCGGATCCTCGGGGTCGACCGGCGTTGCGAGACCGCCCAGGCTGGTGAAGTCGACGTTTTTCACCGGGAACTTGATCTGGCCCCGGGTTCCGAACAGATCGCGCATATAAATGGCGACCTGGAATCCAGTGGAGGCATTGTTGCACGCGACGAGGGTGATATTGCTGGGCTCGTAGAATCCCTTGCGAAACGCCTTGACGCGGGTGGCATTGGCGGTAATGGCGTCGAGTAGGTCGCCGCCGCTGCCGTCCACCGTGAAGCTTTCCCTGCCGAAGGAGATCTGGCCGGTGACGCCTGGGGGCGCCTCGCCCGCTCCGTGCGTGACGACCATGATGTCGTGCCAGATCGCCTCGCCACGTGGCTTCCTCCGGATGAACTCGTCGAAGCTGTTGAACTCGAGGATGTCGAGGGGGTCGTAGTCAAGCGAATACTTGCTGCGAAGGTCGGAGTTGAGGTTGGCTGCGAACTTGCGCGTGCGCCGGTGCAGCTCGCGGGGCCGCGGCGCCCCCGCCCGTTCATGGCCGACCCGCCCGAGGAGGAACGCGACGGCGCGGTACGGCTGCTCCCCGGGGCTGGTTCCCATGAGGCTGTCGGCGAGGGCGAACGCGAAGGGCTGAATCACCGCGGCCTCCCCCGAAACGCGGTGAGGTTCAGGCCGGCCTGGCTCTTCACGTACGTACGCGCGCGGGTCAGGCTGCTCTTGATCGCCGCGGGCGTCGGGCCCGCGCCGACGGCCGGCTTGGCCGGCACGCCGCGCGCAGGTGGGCGACCCGAGCCGCCCCCGCGGCCGCCCTTGCGAATCGGCAGTCGCGGCACCAGGACGCCGGGGCGCGTTGGGGCCAGCGGCGCGTTCACCCCGAAGCTGACGACCTGCTCGTAGCGCCGCCCGCCGCGGTCGCAGACGATCACGGCCAGCGTGTTCGCGCCCTGCACGAGGTCCTTTCGGGGGATGATGAAGGAGATCTCGACCCCCGGAGGAAGGCTCGCGCCGATCGCCCGCACGCGTGACGGGGGCAGGACGCGACCGGGCAGCACGTTCGCGAGCGTGGACGAGGTGACGGGGCGGCCCGCGCCCTTCTTCGTCCCGACGCGGCGCTCGATGCCCGGGCCCGACGCGCGAGCGAGGGCCGTAGGCGCGGCCGCGCCGGTCCCACCGCCGCCCAGGCGGATGGTGGCGCCGTCGCCGCGGAAGACGCCGGCGACGGCGTCGAAGCCGGGTAGGCCCTCCAACCGGATGTCGCCCGTGTGCACTGCCGGGTTCGCCGCGGCCGCCGCCGCGCCCACGACGAGCGTCTTCGGCGTCACCATCTCGCCGTTCACCAGGATGAAGACGCGCTGCTCCTCGTCCTTGTCGAGGCCCAGGTAGCTCAGGGGCACGTGGCCCAGGTGTATCCGCACGGGAACGTCGCCGCCGTGGACGGAGGCGGAGGCCGGACTCAGCACGGCGATCTCCTTGGGAGTCGGGGCGTGCTCGCGGTCGATGCGGCGCAGGCGGTCCTGGTCGCGCTGCTTCCCCGCCTTCTCCTCCTCCTTGTCCTCGATATCGAACTGCTTGGTGAAGGCGGTGGCGAGATCCGCGGCGGCCTTGGTGAGGGCATCATCGACCGCGCCGATGGCCTTGACGACGTCGCGGATGATCCCGAAGAACGTCCCGAATGGGATCTCGACGCGGCCGACCTCGAACCAGACCGAGTGATGCCCGAAGAACTCGTAGCTGAATCCGAACCCCACGGAGACGCGCGGCTTCGTGGAGCCGAAGTGGTCGCGAAGGTCGTCCTCGATGCGGCTCAGTACCAGCTCGAGGAGCTGTGGTGCCAGCGGCTCGTGCGGATCGAGGGAGCGCACGTCGTCCACGACGTCGTCGAGCGCGCCCGCGATGCCGCCGATGACGTCCAGCACGGGGTCGACAATGGGGCTATTGACGAGACCGCGGATGGTGTCCTTGAGGAGCGACTTCACCGCGCTCCGGAACTCCTTCGGTAGCGCCTTGTACACCGGGTTCTGCTTCAGGAGGCTCTTGCCCTTCTTGTAGAGCTCGTCGACGATCTGCGCCTTCAGCGCGCTGCGCATGGAGGCATTGGCCAGGGTCTCGAGCAGCGCCTCGAACGAATCCATCGCCGTGCCGAAGGCCGTCTCCATCTCCTCGATCAGCCGGGTGATCTCCTCCATGAGCGCGGCGATCTCGCGGCCCAGGTCCCCGATCGCCTTCAGGAGGTCCTTCTCCCACTGGCGAATGGTCGCCAGCACGTCCTCGATGAACTCGACGATCGCGTCCAGCAGCATGTCGGCGGCGTTGAGGAGCACCTTCTCGGCGAAGGCGCCGAAGCGGTCCCGGGCGATGGCGAGCAGCTCGTCGCGGAGCGCGTCCACGTGCTCGCCGCTGGGGATGAAGAACTGGTCGGCCAGGTCCTCGAGGAACGACTGACCCCCGCCGGGGGGCAGGGGTTCCATGATCTCGTAGAGCAGCCCCCGGATCCGCGCGCGCGTGTCGTCGGGCAGGGGCCCGAACACCTCGCCCCCGATGCGGAGGGTGTCGGCGAACAGGCGCACGAGCTCGGGGCTCGCGGGAATGCCCATGGCGCGGAACGGGCTCCGTGGGCCCTCCAGGTGATCGGCCGCGTGGGCGGCCCCCGCCGCGACGTGCTGCGACAGCAGGTCGAAGAACTGGTCGCCGATGACGACCACGCTGCGCCCCACCAGCATGGTGAGCACGCTCGCCAGGGCTTCCGTGAACGTGTCCTTGTCGACGGGCGACTTGTCCCAGTCGAGCACGGTGCGGAAGGCCACGTCCTTGGCGAAGTTGATGGCGGACAGCAGCACCTCGTCGAAGTAGAGCCGCGTCACCTCGTCCGGGTTCGCGGCGTAGACGCGCTCCTTAAGCTCGGCATTGAGCCGGGTAAGGATGAAGTCGTCGAGGGCGCCCAGCAGCGCCTGGAGGGTGTGGCGCGGATTGATGTCGCCGTTCGAGTCGGGGAGGAACGCCTCGCGGTTGGACAGGAGCGTGGCGAGCACGCCGGAGGCGCCCTGGCCGAGGGGTCCCGTGAAGATCTGGGCGAAGCGATCGACGCCGGGGAAGAGTCCGCGTAGCCCGTCGAGCATCGCCGGCTGGCAGAGAAAGCGCGACAGCTCCGCGAAGGTCAGACCGGCGGAGGCTGCGCTCCCGAGGGCCGCGTTGATCTGCTGCTGGATGCCCGGGAGCATGGGCGCGGGCAGGGGCCCGCCGAAGGACGGCTTCGTGCTGATCTGCCCGACTCCCACTGCGACGACATACGCCTGCGCCGCGTTGATGCGCGAGCGGAACATCTCCATGAGGAGCTCGGCGGCGGACCCCGCGGTGGCCGCGCCCAGGCGAACGGCGTCGCGTACGCCCGCCGGCAGCGCGTCGGCGAGCGTGAGCATGTCCGTCTGCAGCCCGCGCCAGTACGCGCGATTGTCGTCGCTGGGCTGGAAGGGATCGGCGGGCACGGCGTAGAGACGATTGGCGAGCGCGCGGCGCTGAGGGAGCATGGCGTCCCAGGCGCTCTGGCCGAGGCCGGAGGCAAGGCCTTCGACGACGCTCCTGGCCGCGTCGAGCCCTGCCTCTACGAAGCGCTCCAGGAGAAACCGCTGCGTTTCCTCGAGCACGATACCGACGCTGTGGTTTGCCAGGGTCTGCGCGGCCCCCGGTGAGTTGCCCGGGTTGTTGGTCGCGATGAACTGCCCGAGCTCGTAAGCGAGGCGGAGGGCCACCTTGGCCACGGGGGCGAACGCGGCGGCGAGCGCGCGAACCTCGGGCGGGTCCTCGGGGAGAATGGGCTCGAGCTCCCGCACGACGGCGTTGACGCAGAGGTCGACGGCGCGGCCGTAGAAGCGGCGGAAGTCCTTGAAGCCGAGCAGGAGGCCGCCGCTGAATCCCATGCCGGCGGCGAGCCCGAGGCCGGCATCCACGAAGTACTGGAAGCCGGCGGGCTGGCCCGGCCGGTCGATGATGGTGCCGGTGATCTGGAGGGAGGCGTAGGCCATGGCCGACGCGGCCACGTGCACCTCGAACTTGCCGCCGAGGTTCACCTCCTCGAGGAGGAGCAGGACCAGCTCGAACGGAATGCCGACGGCTTCGGGATCGCGCTCTATGAGCTCGATGAAGTCGCCCACGACGACGCCGAGACCCACCTCGATGCCCGCCGCCGCCTGGGCCTTGGCCTGGGCTCCCACGGCGAGGCCGAAGCTCTGGAAGAGATTCAGCGGGAACTGGATCTGGACGCTGGCCTCAGCCTCCGCGAAAGCGTTGCCGCGAACGGTCGCGGCGACGAACTGCGCGATCCCCGCGTCGGCCTGGGCAAGCGCTTCAATGCCGATGATGACGTTGATGCCACGCTTGAATTCGGCCCGGGCGCTGAAGTCGAGCGAGGTGCGCGCGCTGGCGGAGGCCCAATCATTGTGCGCGGCGGCGCCCGCCCCGAGCAGGGGCTGGCTGAGGTTGACCCCCGGCATGACCTACGCTGGCCCCACGCTTTGGGTGCCCCGCATGACCGACCGAGCCTATCACCGGCCTGCGACATTTCGCCGACACGGCCTATAGTTCTTCCCTATCCCAGCGACACGCCCGCGCCCCGCGCGAGCGCGCGCACGAGCTCCACCATGGCTAGCGTGTCCTGGCGGCAATAGGCGCGAAGCGCGGACTCGAGCCGCGCGGCTTCCGCGGCGTCGAGGGTGCCGTCGGCGAGCCCGCGGACCAGGCGGTCCCACACCGGGCCGGCCGAGAGGCCTTCCGCGATCTCCATCTCGTCATAGCCGAGCGTGGGGATCATCACCGGCAGCACGCGCTTGAGCGAGAAGGAGCCGAGGAAGCCCGGATGCTCCACGTGCCGGCGCATCACCGGCAGGAGATCCCAGAGGCGGGCGCGCAGGCGCTCGACGCCGGGCGCGAGATCGGGGAACCACGCGGCGAGCTGGTCGAGCTGCCGGCCCTCGAAGCCGCTGTAGACCACGAGGGCGCCAGTGTCGCCGGCGGCCTTGATGAGGGTCTCGAGGAAGCGCCGGCGGGGATCGCCGGAGTCGGCCGGAAGGAAGTCGGCGTGCTCGGGCACGGCGCCCGGCGCGCGCACCGTATGGAGCGACCACTGGAAGGGAATGGCGTCGTAGGGCCGCATGCCCGCGTAGCGCGGGATGGCGGGGCCCAGCGTCTCGAAATCCATGAACCCGAGCGGATAGGTCAGCCCGGCCAGGTCCTCGCGAAGCCCGTCGGCAAAGCGCGCGTGGCCGGCGGTGTCCGTCGCCGGTAGCGCGATATGGCAGTGATCGTAGAACTCGCAGCGGTAGGGCCGTGCACACTGTTCGCCGGTGGCGATGGCGGGGGGCGCGCCGCCCGTGAGCGCGGCGCGCATCGCGGCGAGGAGGCGCGGCAGCTCGCCCTCGAGCGCGCGCACCTCGGCGGTGACGTCCACGATGGCGAAGAGCCGCGCGGGGTCGGGGGCGCCGCCGGGATGGACGTAGTCGCGGCTCACGTGCATGACGGCCGCCGACTCCACGTCGACGCCGCACCCCGCCAGGACATGGCGCTGTACGGCCACGTCGTAGAGATAGTGCTGTTTCACGCCGGCGGCGGACTTCACCTCGATGAGCCGCCAGCGATCGCCGCCCGCGCGCGCGAGCACGTCCACGCGCTCGAGCACGTCATCGTGCCGGAACGTGGCCTCGAAGATCGCGGGCACCGCGGGATCGCGGACGAGCGCCGCGGTGCGGGCCAGCGCCTCGTCCAGGCGCTCGCGTCCGGCGTCCAGCGCCACGCCGCCCGGGAAGGCCTGCTGGGCGAGCCGGCCGACTTCATGCCCCTGGGCGAACAGGAACTCCAGCGCGGCGTCAGGGGCGGCGGCCAGCGCGGGCGCGGTGAGCTGCAGGTACAGGCGCTTGTGGCACTGCAGCCCCGCCAGCACGCGGGACTTGGACAGCGAGAAGGGCATCGGCAGCGCGCTCGACATCGATTCCACGATAGCGCGGAACCCTCCCCTGTCGATTCCCTCGGCGCGCGTTCGACTAGGGGATGAGGCGGCGAGAGCCCCTTCTGTGCAAGTAGCCGGATCAATTGGGATCTCAGGGAGGAGACATGCTGATCAAGGTGGTTTTCGTCGTGGCGGTGGCGCTCCTCGCGGTGGTGGGCTTCGTCGCCGCGCGGCCGTCGGACTTCACCATCTCGCGCTCCCGTGCGGTGACGGCGCCGCCGGACGTGGTCCACTCCTACGTCAACGATTTCCGCAAGTGGGTCGAGTGGTCGCCGTGGGAAAAGCGCGATCCCGCGCTCAAGCGCGAGTACTCGGGCCCGCCGGAGGGGCCGAGCGCCACCTATCACTGGGTGGGCAACAGCGAGGTGGGCGAAGGGCGCATGACCATCATCGAGAGCACGCCGGGACGCTCCATCACGATCCGCCTCGAGTTCATCAAGCCGTGGACGGCGACGAACACCGCGCGCTTCGACTTCGCTCCGAGGGGGACGGGCACGAACGTCACCTGGACGATGCGCGGCGAGAAGAACTTCATGGCCAAGGCCGTCGGCCTCTTGATGGATGTGGATAAGATGGTTGGGACGGACTTCGAGCGCGGGCTGGCCGGGCTGGACGCGGCGAGCTCGGCGGCCGTCCGCAAGGCCGAGACAACCCCGACGGAGAGGAGCAAATCATGATGCACAACGCGCCCCCGCAGAAGGAGCATCAGTGGCTGCAGAAGCTCGTGGGCGAGTGGACATACGAGGCCGAGGCCGATATGGGGCCGGGGAAGGCCCCCGAGCGCGCCAAGGGCGTCGAGACCGTGCGCTCCATCGGCGGCCTCTGGATCGTCGCCGAAGGACAGGGCGAGATGCCGGGCGGCGGTCCGGCGACGTCGATCATGACGCTGGGGTATGATCCGCGCACCAAGAAGTTCACCGGCACGTGGATCGGCTCGATGATGACGCAGCTGTGGATCTACGAGGGCAGCCTGGATCCGAGCGAGAAGGTCTTGACGCTCGCCGCCGAGGGGCCCAGCATGGCCGACGAGAGCAAGACCGCCACGTATCACGACGTGATCCACATGGAAAGCGACGATCATCGCATCCTGAAAGCGCACGTGATGGGCAATGACGGCAAGTGGCAGCAGTTCATGACGTCGCACTACCGGCGGACGCGGTAGGTGGAGGAGGCAACCCGATGACCACGGTGCGGCTGCTGGTGGGGACGCGGAAGGGCGCCTTCGTCTTGACGTCCGATGGCAAGCGCGAGCGCTGGGACGTGAGCGGTCCCCACTTCGGGGGCTGGGAGATCTACCACCTGAAGGGCTCTCCGGCCGATCCGAACCGCCTCTACGCCTCGCAGTCGAGTGGCTGGTTCGGGCAGGTGATTCAGCGCTCCGACGATGGCGGCAAGAGCTGGGAGTCCGTGGGCAACAAGTTCGCCTACGACGGCCCCACCGGCACGCATCAGTGGTACGACGGCACCCCGCACCCGTGGGAGTTTGCGCGTGTGTGGCACCTGGAGCCGTCGGCGAAGGATCCCGACACGGTGTACGCGGGGGTGGAGGACGCCGCGCTGTTCCGCACGAGCGACGGCGGCCAGACCTGGCAGGAGCTCCCCGCGCTGCGCACGCACTCCTCCGGCTCCTCGTGGCAGCCGGGCGCGGGCGGCATGTGCCTCCACACGATTCTCCTCGACCCGGCCCAGTCCGAGCGCATCTTCGTCGCCATCTCCGCGGCGGGGGCGTTCCGGTCGGAGGACGGGGGCAAGTCGTGGCGGCCGATCAACCGCGGGCTCACGTCCGAGGGCATTCCCAACCCCACCGCCGAGGTGGGCCACTGCGTGCACCGCATCGCCATGCACCGCTCGCGGCCGTCCGTGCTCTTCATGCAGAAGCACTGGGACGTCATGCGCTCGGACGATGCGGGCGAGAGCTGGCGTGAAGTCAGCGGCAACCTCCCCAGCGACTTCGGCTTCCCCATCGACGTGCACGCCCACGAACCGGAGACGATTTACGTCGTTCCCATCAAGAGCGACTCCGAGCACTATCCCCCGGACGGTAAGCTCCGCGTCTACCGCAGCCGCACCGGCGGCAACGAGTGGGAGGCCCTCACCAAGGGCTTGCCCCAGCGCGACTGCTACGTGAATGTGCTCCGCGACGCGATGGCGGTCGACGCGCTGGACCCGTGCGGCGTGTACTTCGGCACTACCGGCGGCCAGGTGTATGCCTCGGCGAACGGCGGCGATAGCTGGACGGCGGCGGTGGCGCATCTGCCCGCGGTAGTGTCGGTGGAAGCGCAGACGCTGCCATGATCCGGGTGGCGCTGCCGGCGCACCTGCGTACGCTGGCCCGCGTGAACGGCGAGGTGAAGGTGCACGTGGCGAGCCCGGCCACCCTCGGTGCCGTGCTGGACGCCCTCGAGGCCGAGTATCCGATGCTGCGGGGGACCATCCGCGACCAGGTCACGGGGCAGCGCCGTCCCTTCCTCCGCTTCTTCGCCTGCGAGCAGGACCTCTCGCATGACGGCCCCGATGCGCGCCTGCCGGCGGCGGTGGTCACGGGCGCGGAGCCCTTCCTGGTCGTGGGGGCCATGGCCGGCGGCTAGGCGCCTCACTCTCCACGCTCTCCGTCACACCCACGCCCCACACGGAGGTCGAACGTGAACATCGCGCTCTGGATCGTCCAGGTCTTGCTGGCCGCCCTCTTCCTCTTCGCCGGCGTGATGAAGTTCGTCATGCCCATCGAGGAGATGACCAAGCAGATGCCGGTGGCGATGTCCGGCTGGTTCTTGCGATTCATAGGTGTGGCGGAGCTCGCCGGCGGTCTCGGGCTCCTCCTGCCCGGCCTCCTGCGCATCAAGACGTGGTTGACCCCCCTCGCGGCGTGGGGTTTGGTGATCATCATGCTGGGCGCGGTCGGGCTCGGACTCGTGGCCGGTGATATCATGGGCGCGTTGATGCCGCTCGTCGTCGGCGCCCTGCTCGTCTTCGTCGCGTACGGGCGCTCGCGACTGGCGCCACTCGGCGGAGCTGAGGTGAGGCATGCTGCGACACCTAGTCGTCCTCGCGCGTGACCGCTCGTTCATCACCGAGCGGCTGACGATCACGCTCGACCGGCACATCGCGCGCGGCGAGCAGATCGAGATCATGCAGGACCGGCGTGGCTCCGCGGCCGCATCGCGCGGACCCCAGTGGCCCACGGGACGCGAGCGGCGCCGCGCGACCCCGTTCACGGAGCAGCTGCGGACGCACGGGTACGCGATCTTCTCCCGGGAGGACGAGACGGCCACTCCGGCCGTCGCGGGGTCGCGAAGCTTCGCGCGTCCTCCGGCCGTCACGGCTTCCGTCACCGCTGCCGCCACCCGCGGGGCGCCGCGCCCGTTCCGCCGTCTCGCCGACGATCCGGACGAGGACCTGGACGAGCGCTTCGACGCGTACGACGACGGGGAGGACGAGCGGAACGACTTTCTGCGTCCGCGTCGCGGCGGCCTCCTCATCGCCGCGCTCGTGATGATCGCCACGGTGGCGGTCCTCACCGCGGCCATGGTCTACCTCTCGGCCCCGCCGCGCAGCCGGGTCGCCGACAGGGAGGCGCCCACGGCCCCGTCGGATCGGGCGACACCGGAGACGGCCCCGCCCGTGGTGCCGGCCACCCCGGAGCCGGCGCACGCCGAGTCGGTCGCGCCACCGCCTGCACCGCCGCCTTCGGCCACGGCGCCGTCCTCTCCCGCGCCGCCCGCGATCCCGAGCGTCACGCCGGCGCCTCAACCCGCGGCGCCCGCGGCGCTTCCGTCGTCGACACCGGCGGTCGGGGAGACACCGCCGGCGGCGGTTCCTGCGGCGCGGGAGCTTCCCCCCGCATTGCCTCCGCGGCGGGCTGAAACGCCGTCGGCGGAGGCCCGCAGCCAGCCGGCGGTTCGCAGCCAGACGCTGCCGGTGTTCCCCGGCCTTCCGCGCGTCGAGGTCAGCCGGGCCGCCAGCCCGGACACCACGACCTTCACCGTGCGCCTGACCGATCCGCGCGGGCGGCCGCTGCCCGACGCGCAGGTGTGGCTGCGGCAGAAGTCGCTGGACGGCTTCGTCCGCGAGACACGCCTCGACCCGGTGACGCCCGCGGGCAGCTATCGCGGCGCGGTGCCGACGGACACGCGGCGCGCGGACGCCGTCACGGTCCGCTTCGTGCTCGGCGACATGCGCGGCGAGATGCCGGTGACGGACTGACGTCGCGCCCCGCTCACGTGCCCGCCTCTTCCCCATCCATCCGCGACTACTGGAGCCGTGAAGGGCTCGGGCGCGCCATCCTCGACGCGCTGGGAGCCGCGGGCAAGAACCTCGACGCGCTCACGATCAACGATCTCGCGCCGAGCGATCAGTTCCACGGGGGCGGCAAGGACGCCACCGTGCGCCTCGCCCGGCTCGCCGGCCTGGCGCCGGGTATGCGCGTGCTCGACGTGGGCGGCGGCATCGGCGGGCCGGCGCGCACGCTCGCGGTGGAGTTCGGCTGCCGCGTGACCTCGATCGATCTCACGGACACCTACGTGGGGGCCGCGGCGATGCTCACCGCGCGGCTGGGGCTCGGCGACCGGGTGAGGCACGCGGTCGGCGATGCCCTCGCGCTGCCCTACGACGCGGGCGCCTTCGACGCGGTGTGGACGCAGAACAGTGGCATGAACATCGCCGACAAGGCGCGGCTCTACGCGGGCTTCCATAGGGTGCTGCGCCCCGGCGGCCTGCTCGCGACCCAGGAGCCCATGGCGGGCCCCGTGCAGCCGGTCGTCTTCCCCGTGATGTGGGCGCGCGATGCCTCGGGCAGCTTCCTCCACGCGCCCGCCGAGATGCGCGCGCTCATCGAGGCCGCCGGCTTTCGGGCGCGCGCCTGGGACGACGTCACCGCGGAGACCTCGGGGCCCCCGGACGCCACCGCGATTCCCGCCTACGGCGCGCAGCGTCTCATCATGGGCGAGCGCCTCGACGAGATCATCCGGGTGGGCCACCGCAATCGCGACGAGGGTCGGCTGGTGTCCGTGCAGGCGGTGTTCGAGCGGAGCTGACGACGTGAAGCGCGCCTAGAACCTCTTCCAGCTCTGCACGTCTTCCTTGGTGGGGAGCCATTCGCCGCGGTTGCCGGCGCCGGCCAGGGGGGAGTGCCTGCCCGAGGCATTGACCACGCGAAAGTGCCGGCCGTCGAAGAGCCGATAGAGCACAGCCGAGATGTAGTCCTCCTCGTCGTCGGGATTGCGGTAGGCGTAGGTCTCCATGGCCTCGGCCGCAGTCCGCGACTGGCGCAGCTCCTCTTCCGTCATCTGCGTGGGCATCAGAGTAAGGACCCCTGGGTCGACTCTGCACGGACCGTACCCATTCGTGTGAGGCGTCCGGCGCGGCGCAAGTGCGCGGGACTCAAGCGGGGCGAACGGGCCGCCTCTGAGGCCGGCTGCCTCGTGGAGAGTGCAGGCCGGCGTGCCGGGGGCACGGGTGGAGTGGAAGTGCCAGTCGAATCTGCTACTTGGCCTCGATGCCCTGCGGCCGGGGCAGGGGACGGCAAAAGTGCAGGGGGCTAGGTGCCCGGCGTGTGCTCCCGCAGCCACTCCCACACTCGCTCCGGCGTGATCGGCAGCGCGCGGATGGTGACACCGTAGGGGGCGAGCGCGTCCTCCACCGCATTGGCCACGGCCGCGGGCCCCGGGATGGCGCCGCCTTCGCCCACGCCCTTGGCTCCCAGCGGGGTGACGGGCGAGGGATGCTCGACGCGCGCCACCTCGATGTCGGGGACGTCGGTGGCGGTGGGCTTGAGATAGTCCATGAACGTGGCGGTGAGGAGCTGGCCGTCCCCGTCGTAGCGGAACTCCTCCAGGAGCGCGGCGCCGATTCCGTGGGCGGTCGAGCCGTGCACCATGCCCTCGACGATCAGGGGGTTGAGCTCGCGGCCGCAATCGTGCACCACGACGTACTTGAGCACGGCGATCTCGCCGGTGCGCGGGTGCACCTCGACCAGGCAGCAGTGGGCGGCGTTGGCGAAGACCAGCTGCGAGCGCAGCCGGCGCTGCGCGTCCACCGGCGTGGCCAGGGGATTCGAGTACGCGTGACGGGCCTCGAGCCCCGGCTCCTCGCCGGGCGGCAGGCCCAGCATGTCGGCATAGGCGGTGCGCGCGAGCTCGGCGAACGACACGCGTCGATGGGGCGCGCCCACCACGACGGCGGCGCCGTCCTGGAGCGCGATGTCGGCGGGGTTGAGCTCGAGGCGATGGGCGGCGAGACGGCGGAGCTTGTCGGCCACGCGCCGGGCGGCGCCCACGACGGCGCCGGTGTCGGTGACGGAGAACTTGTTCGAGTAGTTGCCCGAGAGATAGAGCCAGGGCGTGGTGGCCGAGTCGAAGCCGCGGGCCACGCTGACCGCCTCCGGGGTGAGCCCGAGCTCGTCCGCCACGATCTGGGCGACGACGGTCTCGTAGCCTTGCCCGCTGGACGGGTCGCCGATGGCTACGCGCACGTGCCCGTCCGGCTCCATGCGCACCATGGCGGCCTCCGCCGAGCCCGACACCGTGCGCCGGCCGGTGAGGATCTCGTACGACGCGAGATTCGTGCCGGCGGGCTCGATGGAGGTGGCGATGCCGATGCCGAGCAGTCGCCCCTCGCCGCGCGCCCGCGCCTGCTCGGCGCGCCGGCCCGCGTAGTCGAAGGCCTCCAGCGCGCGCCGCAGCGTGGCGGGATAGTCGCCGCTGTCGTACTGGGCGCCGGGCGGGGTGGTGTAGGGCATCTCGGCGGCGGTGACGTAGTTGCGCAGACGCAGCGCGGCGGGGTCCTCGCCCAGCCGCCGCGCAAGGAGCGCCATCGCCCGCTCCACCGCGAAGCACATGAAGGGCTTGCCGATGCCGCGATTGGCGCCGGTGGGGCACTTGGTGGTGAGCACGGACCAGGCCTCGTAGCGCACGGCGGGAATGCGGTAGCCGTTGGCGATGTTCCCCAGCTTGATGAGGTTGTGCTGGGCCGGCGTCACGAGGTTCTTGCCCTCATCGGTGACGTCCCGCACCGCCAGCGCCAGCAGGGCGCCGTCGGCCCCGTAGGCGAGCTCCACGTCCATCACGCCGTTGGCCGCGTGCATGAGCGCGGTGAGGTTCTCCACGCGGTCCTCGATCCACTTCACGGGGCGGCCGGCCAGCCGCGCGAGCAGCGCGCAGACGAGCAGGTAGGCGGGCCGCCGCTTGTTGCCGAACGCGCCGCCGATGTCGGGGCAGACGAGGCGGATCCGTGCCTGCGGCACGCGCAGCGAGGCGGCCAGGATCGACAGGGTGAGCCCCGGACGCTGGTCGTTGGTCCAGATCTCGTAGCTGTCCGTGCCCGCGTCGTAGGCCGCCATCGCCCCGAAGGTCTCCAGCGGCGTGGATGCATAGCGCTGGATGGTGAAGCGCTCGCGGAGCACGCCGTGGGCGCGCGCCATTGCGCCGTCCACGTCGCCGTAGGTGAGGGTGTCGTGCCACACCACGTTGGTGCCGAGCTCCGGGTAGAGGAGGGTGGCGCCGGGTTGCCGCGCCTCGTCCGAATCCACCACCGCTGGGAGCGGCTCGTAGGTGACGGCGATGCGCTCGAGGGCGTCCTCGGCGGTGGCGCGGTCCACCGCGGCGACGGCGGCCACCGGCTCGCCGACGAAGCGCGCACGATCGACGGCGAGGCAGTGATCCTCGACGCGCGCGGTGGTGGGGATGAGGGGGCGGATGGGGCCGGACAGGCGCACCGCGTCCGCGCCCGTGAGCACCGCGGCCACGCCGGGCAGGGCGGCCGCCGCGCGCGTGTCGATGGAGACGATGCGGGCGTGCGCGTGCGGGCTCCGCAGCATGGCGGCGTGGAGCAGACCCGGCGCGCCCAGGTCGTCGATGAAGCGTCCGCGCCCGGCCACGAGGCGGCGATCCTCCTTGAGGGGAAGCGCCGCGCCCACCCACGTGCCGCTCACGCGCGCGACTCGGCGGCGCGGCTCACCGCGCGGACGATATTGACGTAGCCCGTGCACATGCAGAGGTTCCCGGACAGCGCGTCGCGGATGTCGTCCGAGGATGGCGCCGGGTTCTCGCGCAGCAGCTCGGTGGCGGCCACGATCATGCCGGGCGTGCAGAACCCGCACTGCATGGCGTGCGTCGCGCAGAAGGCCTCCTGGAGCGGGCTCAGCCCGTCCGCCGGCGTGAGCCCCTCGACGGTCGTGACGGTGGCGCCGCCCAGCTGCGCGGCGAAGAGCAGGCAGCTCCGCGCGGTGGCGCCGTCCACGAGCACGGTGCAGGCGCCGCACACTCCGTGCTCGCAGCCGACATGCGTCCCGGTGAGGCCAAGGTCCTGGCGGAGAAAGTCGGCCAGGGACAGGCGGGCCGGGACCTCGCGCTCGACGGCGCGGCCGTTGACGGTGAGCCGGAGGGGATACATGACGGGAAGCTACATACCACGCGCGCCGTTGGCAACGTTCGTGAATATCCAGAGCGCAGCGCCCGCGACACCTCGAGCGCGCGCGGCAAAGCAACGGCTTAGAAGGAGCGGCGTCATGCGACGAACGCGTACCGGGCAATTCCTCCTCGGTCTTCTGGTCCCGACCCTGCACATCGCACCGCGAAGGGCTGGCCGGAGGGCCTCAAGCCCCTGGCCGCGCCCGGCGCCGCGGTGGTGATTAGCGATCGATCGCCGCGGCGCCCTGCTCGTGGCCGACGACGTCGGCAATGTGATCTGGCGGTGACGAGCTCGCAGGCGACGGCGCAGGGGCGGTAGCGGGCGGTTGACACGCGTTCCCGCGGCGCCCAGACTCGTGACTGACGAGCCCTCAAATCTCACCAACCGAGAGGAGGTCCCCCATGGCGAAGGTGCTCAACTGCGGAGACTTGATGCCCGGCTGCAAGGCCGTGCTAGAGGGCAAGGACGAGGCCGAGGTGATGGCCAAGGGCGCCAAGCACGCCGAGCAGGCGCACAACATCAAGACCATCCCGCCCGAGATGGCGGCCAAGGTCAAGGCGGCCATCAAGGACAAGTAGCTCCTCCGATTGCACGGGCGCCGGGACCCTTCTCGGCGCCCGTCGTCTCACGGGGTGGAGGCGACCATGGCGAACAAGGTGCGAATCAATCTGGCCAACGCGCAGGAGCTGCTGGAGCTGCCGGGCCTCGGTCCCTCGGAGGCGGCGGCCATCGTCCGGTTTCGCTCGGAGCACGGTCCCATCACCGACGCCGCGCAGCTCGCCACCGTCCTCAGCGGGCATCCCCTGACGGAGACGATGCGCGAGCGCGCCGACTTCTCTCCCGCCGACGCCACCGCGCCCGAGGCGCCGGGCGCCTGACGGCGAGCGCCGCTCCCGCCATCCATTCCGACTAGAGCCTCCATGTGGGCCCTGGTCCGCGCGACGTTCAGCGACTGGTACGAGGATCGCGCGCCGCGCATGGGGGCGGCGCTCGCCTACTACACGATCTTCGCGCTCACGCCCGGTCTCGTCATCGTCATGGGGCTGGCGGGCTTCCTCCTGGGCCCCGGGGCGGAGAGCCAGATCATCGGGCAGTTCCGCGATTTGATCGGGGAGCAGGGGGCGAAGGCGATCGAGGCGACGGTGCGCAGCGCGCGCGCCACCACGCCGGGAACCGCCGAGCTGTTCGTGGTGCTCGCCACGCTGATCCTCGGGCTGTGGGGTGTCTTCGGCGAGCTGCAGGACGGGCTCAACACGATCTGGGGCGTGACGCCCAAGCCCGGGCGCCGGGTGCGGGACATCGTGAAGGAGCGCTTCTGGTCCTTCACCATGGTCGTGGGCACGGGATTCCTGCTCCTGGTCTCCCTGGTCGTGTCGGCCTGGCTGGCCGCGATGGGCACCTATGTCGGCTATCTCCTGCCCGCGCCGGCTCTTGCCCTTGAGGCCCTGAACTCCGTGATCTCGCTCGCGGTGACCACCGGTGCCTTCGCGCTGATCTTCAAGCTCCTCCCCGACGTCCGGATCGCCTGGCGTGATGTCTGGCTGGGCGCGGCGGTCACCTCGCTGCTCTTCACCTTGGGCAAGTTTCTGATCGGACTCTATATCGGCAAGACCGCGGTCGCCTCGGCATACGGCGCCGGGGGCTCCCTGGTCGTCATCGTGGTGTGGGTGTACTACTCCGCCCAGATCCTCCTCTTGGGCGCCGAGTTCACCAAGGTGTGGACGCGGCGGCTGGGCTCCGGCTTCAAGGTGGAGAAGACGGCCAAGCCGGTGACGGCGGAGGCGCGCGCCGAGCAGGGCATGGGGCCGAAGCGGCGGGCATGACGCCCGCGCTCGATCCCGACGGCCGCGAGCCCGTCGCGCTGCCGCCGGCATGGCCCGCCCGGCCCTGGATCTACGGTAACGTGATCATGTCGGCGAACGGCATCGTCACCTGGACCCGCGCCGGGGCCGATGACGATCCCGTGCGCGCGGTCGCGGGCGGCGACTTCCGCCGGCCCGGGCGCCGGGCCGACGTGCGGCTCATGCGGCGCCTCCGCGCCGCCGCCGACGCGGTGTCGTTCGGCGCGCAGACCCTGCGGGATCAGCCCGATCTCATCGGCGGCGTGGAGGACGCCGGCGGCGACCTCGGCGCGGAGCTGGTCCGGCGCCGCGCGGCCCAGGGCCGGCCGCGCATTCCGCTTCAGGTGATCTACTCCGAGTCCGGCCGGCTGGATCTGCGCGTGCCGCTCTTCACCACGCCCGGCCTGACGCCGATCGTGGTGACCACCGCCGCGGGGGCGCGCCGCCTCGGCGGCGCCACCGTGGTGATCGCCGGCGACGAGCGGGTCGGGCCCAGCGACCTCGCCCGCGCCCACGAGCGCCTGTTCGCCGACTTCGGCGTGCGGCACCTCGCCTGCGAGGGCGGCGCGGTGATCCTCGAGGCGCTACACCGCGCGGGCATCCTGGACGAGATATTCGTGACCGTCACCGACGTGCACGTCGATCCGGCGGCGCACGCGGGCGTCAAGCGCATCGCGCCGCTGGACGGCGGCGGCGCCCGCCTGATCGCGGAGGGCCGCGCGGCCGACGACCCCGGCTATCGCTTCCAGCGCTGGCGCTTCAACGAAGCCCCCTCAGGGTGAGGGGCGCTAGAGGAGGAAAGCCCCGAGGGCGTAGGCGGCGGCGCCGCCGATGAGGCAGGCGAGCAGCGAGCGGGCGGGGCTGGCCAGCAGCGCGCCCGCGGCCGCGCACAGCGTGGGGCCGTCCACGAGGGCGCCGCTCTCGGTGAAGAGGGTCGCCGTCGCGAGTCCAGCGAAGATGGGCGCCGGCATGCGCGCCAGCACGGCCTCGAGGCGGGCGCCGGGGCGCGGCAGCAAGGCCAGCGCCACGGCGCGGCTGCCGTACGTGAGGGCGACGACCAGGGCCAGCACGAGCGGGCTCATCGCGCGCCGCCGGGGAGCGCCACCAGCACCGCGGCGATGACGGGCGCGAGCACGCGCAGGTCGGGGAAGGCGACGGCGATCCCGGCGGTGAGCAGGGCGGCGGCGACCGCGCGCACCGCGTGCGAGCGCCGGGTCACCGCGAGCGCGCCCAGCCCGATGAACAGGACGGGGAAGATGGCGCCGGCCGCGTTCTCGGCGGCGGCGAGCCCCGCGCCCAGCACGCCGATCACGGTGCCCACCTGCCAGGCGAGATAGCACACCAGGCCCGCCACCAGGAGCGTGCGCTCGGTGGCCGGCCCCACCGGCTTTCCCGCGCGCTCCGCGGCGTGGCCGTTGGCGATGGCGAAGCCGAACGTCTCGTCGACGAGGAAGAAGGCCAGGAGCGCCCGCCGCAGGCGCGAGCCCTCGATGCGAGGCCGGAGCACCGCCCCCAGCACGAGATGGCGCAGGTTCAGGGCGGCGGCGATGAGCAGGAGCGGCACCGTGGTCGCGCCGACGCTCAGGAGCGCCAGCAGCGCGAACTGCAGGGCGCCGGAGAAGACCAGCAGCGAGGACGCCAGCGTCAGGGGCACGCCCATGATGGCGCGGGCGGCGCCGCCGTAGAGGGTGCCGAACACCAGGATGGCGGCCGCCGCGGGAAGCGAGGTCGCCAGGATAGCGCGGGTGTCCGCCCTCACTCGCCGAGCTCTCGCCGCACGCGGGCGCGATCGAACCCGGCGGCGGCGAGTGCGCGCAGGATCAGAGCGACATGCTTCTTGGTGAGGTCCTGCGGGCCGTGGCCGGGCAGCGTGATCTTCACGCCGCCGGGGCCCTCGAACTGCACGTGGCCCGTCATCCCCCCCTTGAGGGCGCGGAACCCGTTCTTCAGCAACCACGTCTCCATCTGGCGTCGGGTGACTTGCCCGGGCATCGGGAAGCGGCTCGGCGGCTACGCGAGCGGTCGCCGCGTCAGGAAGCGGTCGAGGTGGTTGGCGAACAGCTGCCGGTCGCTCGGACCGAACGGCGCCGGACCGGCGATGAGCTCGCCGGTCGAGCGCAGCTCCTGCATGAGGTTGCGGATGGCCAGACGCTCGCGGACATTGTCCTCGGAGTAGAGCTCGCCCCGGGGGTCGAGCGCGTGGGCGCCGCGCGCGATCACCTCCGCGGCGAGGGGAATGTCGGCCGTCACCACCAGATCACCCGGCTGCACCTCCTGCGTGATCCGATGATCGGCCACGTCGAACCCCTTCGCCACCCGGACGGTCCGGATGAAGGGCGAGGTGGGCGTGCGCAGCGGCGTGTTGGCGACGAGCGTCGTCAGCACCTGCGCGCGTTCGGCGGCCCGGTACAGGATCTCCTTGATGACCTGAGGGCACGCGTCGGCATCGACCCAGATCTGCACGCGCGCTAGCGCCCCTTCGTCGCGTCCAGCAGCGGCGCCAGCGCCTCGCCGATCATGCGCCCGAAGACCACCATCTCGGGGCTGGTCTTACGATAGGTGTCCAGGGCGGCCAGCACGGCGGGGAACTCATGCGCCGGCGGCATGGAGGGCGTCGCGGGCATGGCGGGAAGCGCCGCGAACACGGCCGGGATCTCGGCATCGACCGCGTCGAGGAGCCGCGCGCAGGCCGCGCGTGTCGCCGCGTCTTCCACGTGAGGCCGCACCGTCGTGGCGAGGTGCGCGAGAAAGCCCGGCCAGTTGGCGAGCATGCGATAGAGGCCGGGCACGAACGGCTGGCCTCCGACGGCGGTGCCGAGCGAGGCGAGGAGCGCCTGCTGCGCCGGCGGCAGCGCGGCCGGGTCCACGAGCGGGGGGAGCGGACCGAGGGGCGCGGGAGGCGTCCAGCTCCGGACGGCGACTCCTCTGTAGCCGGGGCGCTCGCCAATCAAGAGGCGCCGCAGCAGGCCCGAGAGCACGAGGTTGACCGGGCTCACGCGCGCGAAGCTGGCGCAAGTGGCCCGGATGGCCGCCTCGCCGTCGGCATCCACGCCCCAGACCGCGAGCGCGTGCCGCGAAACCGGCGACAGCCGCGGAATGGACAGCGTCTTGGCGGCCCGCCACGCGGCCTCCTGCGCGCGCCCGCTGGCGAACACCGGCCCCAACGCGGCCCAAGTCCACTCGAGCCAACCCGGCCGCGTGGCGAGATGGCGCTGGAGCGAGGAGACATAGGGCACGCCCCAGAGGCGCCGGATCTCCGCGTAGATGGCGGCGATCTCGCCGCCGGCGTCGGACTCCTTCAGCTCGGCGAGGGCCGCTACGCCCGTCCCTCCGGCGCCTCGCAGGGGACCGTGCCCATGTCGGCGGGCACCGACACCTCGAGGATCTCGAGCGTGTCCGAGGTGGCGGTCTCGTTGTGGCGCAGCCCGCCGGGGATGAAGAGCGACTCGCCGGTCTGGACCCGCAGCTTCTGGCCGTCCTCGAACTCGAGATCCACCCAGCCCTTGAGCACATAGACGAACTGGCCCTCGCAGACGTGATAGTGCCAGCCGGTGGGCTTGGTCATGCCCTCGGTGGCGCTCATCACCTGCGCGCGCATGCGGCCGCTGCTCGCCGTGGTGACGCCCAGATCCTGGTACTTCAGGAACGTGCGCCGTCCCTGCACGAAGGGGGCGGTGGTGGGGGTGGCGTGGGCGAGCGTGCCGGTGGGGACCGTGGCGGTGTTGGTCATGGCGAGCCTCCTGTGGATGGACTCTAGCACGGCGGGGGATACTGGATGGCGTCGGGGACCATCAACGCCGTGACGCGGAAAGGGAGATCGTCCATGCCCGAGACACTGACCGCAGAAGCGAAGGCGCTCATCGACCGGCCGAACTTCGCGCATCTCGCCACGCTCATGCCGGACGGCTCGCCGCAGAGCGTGCCGGTGTGGGTGGGACGCGAGGGCGACCGCCTGCTCGTCTGCACGAGCGAGGGCTCCCTCAAGGGACGCAACACCAAGCGCGATCCGCGCGTGGCGATCTCGATCGTGGACTTCGACAACCCGTACGAGGAGATCCAGCTCCGCGGCCGCGTGGTCGAGCGCCGCGCCGATCCCGACCTGAAGATCATGGATCCCGTCTCCCAGAAGTACATCGGCAAGCCCTTCCCGATGCGGAGCTACGAGGGGCGAGTGGCGCTCGTGATCCAGGTGGACAGGGCGCGCTACACCAAGCTACCGTTCGAGCACACGCCGCCCCGACGCTGACCCCTAGGCGCTGAAGCCGATCCGGCCGAAGCGCGCCTCCGCGGTCGAGCGCGTGTCGTTGGTGTCGATGGACAGCGCGATGGCGCCGGGCGGCTCCGGTGCCTCGCCGAAGATCCGCCGGTGATCCGCCACCACGTCGTGGCGCTCTTCCGTCCAGCGGCCGAGCCCGGCCTCGCCGGAGCGCGCGACCACGAACGTGACCGTGCCGGTCTTCGCGCTCTTGACGATCGTGCCCGCGGGAAGGACGCGGTCCCAGACGTAGCCCACCAGGCGCGAGCGCAGCAGCGCGGGGAAGCGCGGCCAGATGACGAAGAGGTGACCGCCGGCATCCGAGGTGGCGGGCTCGCGGAGATCGGCGCCGCTCGGCAGGCGCACTACCTTCCACTGCCAGGTGAGGAACGGCGTGGCCCCGAGGTCGACCTGCACTGGATGCGCGATCGTCGAGCGGTCGCCAGCGCTCCGCAGCGCGAGGGCGCGGCGGCCCTCATCTTCCACCACGGTGAAGTCGTAGGCGGGATTGCCGCGTGGCGTCTCGTACTTCTCCCAGCCCGGCGGCACGCCGCGTGTCCCGAGGGCCACCTGATTCCAGTCCTCGACCGTCGAGGCGGCGGCCCATGCGCGGGCGCCGGCGGCGCGCGCGAGGGGCCCCCCGAGGACCGCGGTCCCCATCGCGAGCAGCAGCGCGCGTCGAGAGATCATCCCGATTCAGCGTACCAGACGACGTTGTACGCTCGGGACATGGGCCTCGGCGGCTGGCTGGAGGAACAGCTTTTCGAACGCCGCATCGTGATGCTCACGGGCCGTGTCGACGCGGATGCAGCGCGCCGCGCGGCGGCGGCGCTGGCGGCGCTGGATGCCGACGGGGCGCGGCCCATCGAGCTGCATCTGGACAGCGGCGACGGCGATGTCGGCGCAGTCTTCGTCGTGATCGACATCCTCGGCTCCCGCCGGGCGAGCCTGCGGGTGCGGTGCCGCGGGCAAGTCGGCGGCCCGGCGGTGGGCCTGGTCGCGGCCGCCGACCACCGGGTAGCCGCGTCCCACACGCGCTTTCACCTCGCTCAGCCCACCGCACGGTTCACCGGAACGCCCGCGGAGCTGGCCGCCCGGAGCCGGGAGCAGCAGGATCTGCTCTGGCGGCTCTATGCCCTGGTCGGGCGTCGCGCGGGCCGGCCGGCCGAGGAGGTCGCCGAGGACATGCGCCGGGGGCGCTACCTGGACGCGCCGGAGGCCCTCGCCTACGGGTTGATCGACGAGGTGGTTTGACAAGGGCGCGGACGCCAGCCTAGCATCGGCCAAGGCATTTGCACGCCGGCCGCTCCGGACCCCAGGAGGCGCTACGTGGGCGAGATCCTCGGCTTGGGCATGACCCATTACCCGCCACTCATCGGCCGCGACGAGACCATGGCCGACATCCTGCGCACGGTCATGAAGGATCCCGGGCTGCCCGAGCGTTATCGCGACCCCTCCGGCTGGCCCGAGCCCATGCGGCGCGAGTACGCCAACGACGGCGGCACCGCCGCTGCGGCCGGCCACCGGGCGAGCCTGCTGCGCCACTTCCGGCACGCCCGGAAGCTGCTGGACGAGTTCCGCCCCGACGTGGTGGTGATCTGGGGCGACGACCAGCACGAGAACTTCACCGCGGACATCATTCCGCCCTTCTGCGTGCTCGCCTACGATCAGATCGAGGCGAAGCATCGCAAGCGGGACGCCGGCAACAATGTCTGGGGCGAGAGCGAGGAGACGATTGTCCGCCTGCCGGGCCATCGGGAAGCGGGCAAGTTCCTCGCGCGGCGGCTGCTCGAGCAGGGCATCGACATGGCCTATGCCTACGCGCCCCTCCATCATCCCGGGCTCGCCCATGCCTTCCTCAACACCGTCCTCTATCTCGACTACGACCGCGTGGGGTTTCCGTACCCGGTGGTGGCCTTCCAGGTGAACTGCTACGGCCGGAGGGTGATCGCGCAGAAGGGCTTTCGCTCCAGCCTGGCCCGGCCCCTGCCCGAGTCGGAGCTGGATCCGCCCTCACCGTCGCCGCGGCGCTGCATGGAGGTGGGCGCGGCGACCGCGCGGGCGCTTCGCGAGAGCCCGTGGCGCGTGGCCCTCATCGCGTCGTCGAGCTGGTCCCACGCCTTCCTCACCGACAAGCACCATCAGCTCTACCCCGACATCGAGGCCGACCGGCGGCTCTACGAGGCGCTGCGGCGCGGCGACTACGAGACGTGGCGGGCGCGCACCCTGGATGAGATCGAGGACTCGGGCCAGCAGGAAATGCTCAACTGGTACATGCTCGCCGGCGCCATGGAGGCGCTGGGGCGCAAGCCCGACGAGTGCGACTTCATCGACACGTGGATCTTCAACTCCAACAAGTGCTTTGCGGTGTACAAGCCATGACGACGACCGCCCATCCCACGACGCCCGCCGCGCCCGCCATCCCCCGGCTGTCCGGCGACATCCGGCATCTCATCCCGGCGCTGGGCCTCAAGGAGTACTGGTATCCCGCCATCGCGGACCGGAAGGTGGGGACGCGGAAGCCCCTGAAGGTTTCACTCCTGGGCGAGGAGATCTGCCTGTTCCGCGGCGCCACCGGCGCGGTGGCGGCCATCCAGGACGTCTGCCCGCATCGCGGCGCGCGGCTGAGCGAGGGCGACTGCCACTATCGCGGCACCGTGGCGTGTCCCTACCACGGCTGGGTCTACGACGAGAGCGGCAAGAACGTGGCGGTGCTGTCCGAGGGGCCGGACTCCGGCGTGTGCGGTAAGCCCGGCACCGAGGCGCGCACGTATCCCACGCGCACCCTCAAGGGCCTCGTCTTCGTGTGGATGGGCAAGGGCGAGCCCGCCCCCATCGAGGAGGACGTGCCCGAGGAGTTCTTCGACGCGGACGCCCTCGTGCAGGTCGGGGTCGTCTACTGGAAGTGCAACTGGGAAGTCGCCCTCGAGAACTCCATGGACTCGCATGTGAACTACGTGCACCGGAACGCCGTGGTGGTGGCGCGGGGCGGCTTCATCGCGCGCGGCGCCCAGGGCGAGCACCCCATCTTCGTGGGGAACGGCTTCGGCGGCGACGTGGCGGAGTCGAACTACATGCGCAAGAGCGCCGCCTACGACCTCTACCCGAACGGCTGGCGCTGGCCCAAGACGAATTACCGGCGAATCTGGACCTGGCTCACCCGGCCCCTCGCCGACCGCGCCCGGCGGAACATCCCGCCGCCGCGGACGGCCAGATGGTGCGGCGGCCATCACCTGCCCGGCATGTTCCGCGCGGAGTTCGGTTGGGACCTTTACACGCGCATGTGCGTGCCGGTGGAGGACCACCTCACCCGCGTCTTCTACTACCACTGCACGCGGCCGAAGAACGCGTGGCGGCGGCTGTGGGACCGCGTCGCCTACGCCACCATGCGGCGCTGGGTGATCGAGGGGAACTTCTCGCGCCAGGACGAGCGGGTCATGCTGAACCAGCGCTACGACACCCCCGAGAAACTCTCGGGTACCGACGCGGAGGTCATCGCCTGGCGGCGGCTCGTGGTCACCAAGCATCACGGGGGCCGCAATGCCCCCTTCGAGTACCGGAACCCCGACGGCCTCGATCCCGCGCAGGTCCCGCTCGAGCGCGTGTCGGTGCGGTACCTGCAAGAGCAGGCGCGGTGGAACGGCGGCGGCGGTTCCCGATGATCACGCGGCGACGGTTCCTCGAGGGCGCGGCGCTGGGTGGCGCGGCGGCGGTGTTCGGCCCGGCCCGGCGGGCGGCGGCGCAGGCCGCGGACTGGACGCAGACGCTGGCGGCGGCGAAGAAGGAGGCCAAGCTCGTCGTCAACACCTTCCCCGGCGACGGCTACAAGCGGGCCCTCAAAGCATTCAGCGCGGCCTATCCGGACATCAAGCTCGAGCACACCAGCCTGCACTCGCAGGACTTCGCCCCGCGCATCCTCCAGGAGCGCCAGAGCAATCTCTTCACCTGGGACGTGGCGCTCATCCCCACCAGCACCGCGCTGCAGGTGCTGCGCCCGGCCGGCGTGTGGGATCCCGTGCGCCCGGCGATCGTGCTGCCCGAGGTGAAGGACGGCTGGGAGGGCGGCTTCGAGCGGGGCTTCGCCCTGGTGAAGGACCGCGCGCTCTGCTACGGCTTCGTGGCGGTGCGCGGGGGCGGCGTCACCGTCAACACCGACATGGTGAAGGAGAGCGAGGTCCGCGGGCTCAAGGACCTCCTCGACCCGAAGTGGAAGGGCAAGCTGCTCCTCCCCGACGTGCGCACGATGGGCGATACCTTCTGGCCCATGACCGCCGCTCGCCTCAGCATGGGTGACGACATAATCAAGAAGCTCTTCGTGGACCAGGAGCCGGTGCTGAGCCGGGACAACCGGCAGGTGGCCGAGTTCATGGTGCGCGGCCGCTACCCCATTGCCATCGGGGTGAATCCGCAGATCCTCGCGACCTACCAGAAGCAGGGGCTGGCCAAGAATCTCAAGCTCTTGCACTTCCCCGAGATGTCCACGATGAGCTCCAGCAGCAGCACGATCTGGCTGGTCAACCGGGCCCCGCATCCCAGCGCGGCCAAGGTCTTCATCAACTGGCTCCTCACCAAGGACGCGCAGGTGGTCTGGGCCAAAGAGGTCGAGACCAACAGCCGGCGCCAGGGGATCGAACCCGGTCACCCGCTCTACGCGGTGCCGCCCGACGCCAAGTTCATGCAGATCGACGCCGAGGAGAACCTGCCCGAGGTCGTGAAGACGCAGGACATCGCCCGCGCCGTCATCAAGTAGGCGGCGCGCGCGGGGCGCACACCGATCGAACCGGTTCTCACGCTCGACGACGTCAGCAAGTCCTTCCCCCCGCACGTGGCGGTGGACCGCGCCTCGCTCGAGGTCCGGCGGGGCGAGGTGTTCACCCTCCTGGGCCCGAGCGGCTGCGGCAAGACCACCACCCTGCGCCTGGTCGCGGGCCTGGAGCGCCCCGACGGCGGCGAGATCATCCTGCGCGGCCGCGTGGTGGCGTCGGTGCCGCGGCGCGTGTGGGTCCCGCCCAATCGCCGCAATCTCGGCATGGTGTTTCAGTCCTACGCCATCTGGCCGCACATGACGGTGTTCGACAATGTCGCCTACCCCCTGAGCCTGCGGGGGCTCGGGCGGGCCGCGATCGCCGAGCGCGTGGCGCGCGTGCTCGATCTGGTGGGGCTCGCGGGCATGGAGGCGCGGGCGGCGACGCTGCTGAGCGGCGGGCAGATGCAGCGCCTGGCGCTCTGCCGCGCGCTCGTCTACGAGCCCGACCTGCTGCTCCTCGACGAGCCCTTCAGCAACCTCGACGCCAAGCTGCGCGAGCAGATGCGGCTGGAGCTGCGGCTGCTCCAGCGGCGGCTGGGCGTTACCGTGCTGTTCGTCACCCACGATCAGATCGAGGCGCTGAGCCTGTCCGATCGCATCGCGGTGATGCAGCGCGGGCGCGTCGAGCAGGTGGGCCCGCCGCGCAGCCTCTACGAGGCGCCGGCCTCCGCCTTCGTGCGCGACTTCCTCGGCTCCACCGTCGTCCTGCGCGGCCGGGTCAGCGCAGTGGACGGGAGCGGGGTGCGGGTGGCGCTCAACGGCGCCCTCGACGGCCGGGCCCTGACGGGCCGGTCGGTGGCGGCCGCGGCGCTGAGTCCGGGAGCCGACGTGCACCTGGCCATTCGCCCCGAGGACGTCGAGGTGGACGGCGCTGCCGGCGACGCGCTGGCCGGTGTGATCGAGACGCTGCTCTTCGTGGGCGATCGCTACGAGGCGCGGGTCGCGCTCGGGGGCGCGCAGCGCATCATCCTGCTCCTGCCCCGCACGCGCGAGTGGAAGGAGGGGCAGGCGATCGCGCTCGGCTTCCCCCCGGCGGCGGTGTCCGTATGGCCGGCGTAGCCGCGCCCGCGTCCGCCGCGCGCGTCGGTTGGCGTCCCGACACGGCATCGCTCGCCTGCGGCGCCGTGCTCGCGGTGGTGGTGTTTGGCGTCGTCTACCCGGTGCTGCTGGTGGTGATCCAGAGCTTTCAGACCGCGCTGCCGGGACAGCCCGCGCGCTACGGGCTGGACGGCTGGCGCGCCGCCCTCGCCGAGCCCGCCCTCCGTTCGTCGCTCTGGAACACGCTGACGGTCACCTTCGTGCGGCAGCTCCTCTCGCTGCCGCTCGCGGTGGCCATCGCGTGGCTCCTGGCGCGCACCGACCTGCCCGGTCGCCGGTGGCTCGAGTTCGCTTTCTGGGCGGCCTTCTTCCTCCCGCCCCTGACGGTGACCCTCAGCTGGATACTCCTCCTCGACCCGGAGTACGGCCTCGTCAACACCGCGCTTGCGGCGCTACCGTTCGTGGGCAAGGGCCCGTTCGACATCTACTCGTTCTGGGGCATCGTGTGGGTGCACGTCATCACCGGATCCCTGACGGTGAAGGTGATCCTCCTCACGCCCGCCTTCCGCAACATGAACGCGTCGTTCGAGGAGGCTTCCCGGGTGGCGGGCGCGGGCACGCTGCGCACCGCCTGGCGCGTCACCGTCCCCGTGATGGCCCCGGTGATCTTCTCCGTGCTGCTGCTCGGGACGATGGTGTCGCTCCAGACCTTCGAGGTGGAGCAGGTGCTCGGCACCCCGTTCCGCTTCTTCGTCTTCAGCACCACCATCTACGATCTCCTCGTCACCCGCGTGCCCCGCTACGACGCGGCCACCGCCCTCGCCGTCCTCATCCTCCTCGCCATGTTGCCCCTCATCGTCGCCCAGCAGTGGGCGACGCGCGGGCGGCGCTACACCACCGTGACCGGACAGTTTCAGAACCGAGTCATCACCCTGGGCGCGTGGCGGTGGCCGGCCCTCGCCGCCATGCTCGCGGTCGTCGCCGTCGTGCTGGGCGTGCCCATCGTCTTCGCGCTAGTGGGGACGATGATGAAGCTCTTCGGCTTCTTCAACGTGCCCGAGCCGTGGACGCTCGACAACTGGAAGACGGTGCTCGGCGACGACCTCTTCGCGAGCGCGCTGCGGAATACGGTGGTCCTCGCCGTCGGCACCGCGCTCGCCGCGGTGCTGCTGCACTCCCTCATCGCCTACATCGCGGTGCGCACGCGCTACGCGGGCCGCCGCCTCCTCGACTTCATCTCGTGGCTGCCCTTCACGGTGCCCGGCGTCATCCTCGGGTTGGCGCTCCTGTGGCTGTTCCTCGGCACGCCGCTGCTGCGGCCGCTCTACGGCACCACCGCCCTCCTCGTCATCGCCGGGCTCATCTCCGGCATGCCGCTGGGCGTGCAGATCATCAAGAGCGGGCTCATGCAGCTGGGCGGCGAGCTGGAAGAAGCCTCCCGCATCGCGGGGGCGTCCTGGTGGACCACGTACCGGCGCATCGTGCTCCGCCTGATGGCGCCGACCCTCCTCGCGGTGGGGATGATCACGTTCGTGGGCGCGGCGCGCAACATCGCCAACGTGGCCCTCCTCAGCACCACCGCGAACCGACCGCTCGCCATCCTGCAGCTCGACTACATCGCCCAGAAGAAGCTCGAGGAGGCCTCCGTGATCGCGTGCATCATCATGTTCATATCCCTGGCGGGCGCCCTCGCCGCCCACGTCCTCGGCGTCCGCGGCAAGGTCGGGTGAGCGCCATGCGGCTCGAGGGCAAGGTCGCGATGGTCACGGGCACGAGCCCCAACATCGGCGCGGGCATCGCCGGGGGGCTGGCGGAGGAGGGAGCCCGCGTCGTCTGCGTCGACGTCGACGCGGCCAACGCGCGGGAGTGCGCGGCGTGGATCACCTCTCGGGGCGGCCAGGCCCTGGGCGTGACGTGCGACGTCACCGACGAGGGCCAGGTCCAGGCGGCGGTGGTGCGCGCCCGCGAGGCGTACGGGGGCGTGGACGTCCTCGTCAACAACGCGGGGATCCTGGGCGGTCAGAGCGTGCTCGAGATGCCGCTCGAGCGCTGGAGCCGCCAGCTCGCCGTGAACCTCACCGGCACCTTCCTCTGCACCAAGCACGTGGCGCGGCTGATGGTGGAGCGGGGGCGCCGGGGCAGCATCATCGTGATCGTCTCGACGGCGGGGCATCAGGGCCAGCCGGGGAACATCGGCTACTGCACCAGCAAGAGCGGCCTGCTCAACTTCACCCGCGCGGCCGCCATGGATCTGGCGCGCCACGGCATTCGCGTGAACAGCCTCACCCCCACCGCCACCGATGCGGAAGAGGGCCACGCGCGCGCGGCGGCGTGGGGCCGCCCGCGGCCCGAGGCGCGGGGCCGCCTGCTCGACTTCGCCCGGATGATCCCCACCGGGGCGCTGCCGAGCCCGCGCCACTACGCCCGCGCCGCGGTCTTCCTCGCCTCCGACGACGCGGAGATGATCACGGGCATGGACCTGCGCGTGGACGCGGGCGCCGTCGCGAAGTACTGGCCCTGGGTGCCCGGCGCCTGAGGGCGCGGCGCCGCCGGCTCACGCGCCCCATGGCGGATCCCATCGTGGTCAGCGAGACGGTGCGGGTGCCCGCCGCCGCGCTGACGGTGCGGGCGGTGCGCGCATCCGGGCCCGGTGGGCAGAACGTCAACAAGGTCGCCACCAAGATCGACCTTCGGGTGGACCTCGCCGCCATCGAGGGGCTGCCGGACGCCGCGCGCGCCCGGCTGGCGACCCTCGCGCAGCACCGCCGCGATGCCGAGGGCCGGCTGGTGATCACGAGCCAGGTCACGCGGAATCAGGCGCGCAACCTCGACGACGCCCGCGCGCGGGTGGTGGACCTGATCCGCGCCGCCCTCGTCCCGCCGCGCCGGCGCGTGAAGACCGCGCCCTCCGCCGGCTCGCGGGAGCGGCGGCTCGCGGGTAAGGAGCGCCGCGCCACGGTGAAGCGGTGGCGCGCCCGGCCTGGGCTAAACTAGTCGGCATGGCCAGTACTCTCGAACGGGTGCCGTGGGAAGCCTGCGTGCTGGAGCCGCACCGGGATCCGGCGCTGGAGTCGTATGTGAAGAAGCGCACGGGGATGTCCAGCCCGGTCATCGGCTACTTCGCGCCCGCGCCCTGGCTGGCCAAGGCGCTGGTCGATCTCCATCCCGAGTACGGGCTCCTGCTGCGCCTCGACCACGAGCTGAAGGATCTCGTGCAGCTGGTCGTTTGTCAGGAGAACTCGTGCCGCTTCTGCTACGCCGCCGTGCGCGCGATGCTGTGGGCCCAGGGCATGAGCCGGGAGCGCATACAGCGCATCGAAGGGGACCTGACGCGGGCGGATCTGTCGCCGCGCGTGCAGGCCGCGATCGCGTTCGGCCGGAGCCAGTCGCGCACCGGGCCGGCGGGGGCCCGTGGCGCCCGGGAGGCGCTCACGAAGGCCGGCTTCGATGACGACGAGATGAGAGAGCTCGCCTTCGCGGTGGCCCTCACGGACTTCAGCAACCGCGCGCACACGATCGCGGCCGTTCCGACGCGCCCGATCGAGCGGATCCCCGATGCGCTACTCACTCGCCTGCTGCGACCCTGGATCAATCGGCTGGTGCGGCGTAACCGTTACCGCGGACGGGCCACGCCGCTCCAGCGCGCGCCGGCACCTCCGTATGCCGGCCTCGTCCAGGCATATGCCGGCAGCCCCATCGCGCCCACGATCGCCGGGGCGCTCGATGGGATGTGGGCATCGCCCCACCTCACACGGCGGTGCAAGCTCTTGATGCTGGCGGTGATCGGGCGAGGCCTGAGCTGCGGGGCCTGCGCCCCCGAGCTGCGGGAAGCGCTGCGACGGGACGGTCTGGCGGAGGCGACGCTCGACCAGGTGCTGACCCATCTCGACGCCCCGGAGCTGGATCCGCTCGAGCGCCTGCTCGTGCCCTTCGCGCGCGAGACCATCTGGTACGAGCCGGCGCCGATACAGCGTCGCGCCCGCGCGCTGCGCGAGCGCCTGACCGGGCCGCAGCTCCTCGAGGCAATCGGCGTCGCCGCGCTCGGCAACGGCCTCTGCCGGCTGGGGGCCGTGGTGCGGGATCCCGCGTGACCCGGGCCGTTCTCGTCGCCGCGGTCCTTGCGCTCGTGGCCGTGCTCGCCGCCGCGCTCTACCGGCAGCGGCGGCGGGCGGCCGGGCTCCAGGCGCAGCTGGACGCGGCGGCGTCGGAGCTCCAGCACTTGCAGGAGGCCTGCTCGCGGCTGGCGCCCGCCGGCGTCGTGCAGCGACTGGTCGCCGACGGGGCGCGGGCGACGCCCGAGGTGGCGGCCGAGCGCAAGGTGGTGACCGCGCTGTTCGCCGATCTCGTGGGTTACACCGCGATGAGCGAGCGGCTCGAGCCCGCCGTGCTCGCGAGGGTGATCAACGGCTACTTCCAGCGCATGAGCGACGCCGTTCACGAGCATCGCGGCCACGTCTCCACCTTCCTCGGTGACGGCATCCTCGCCTACTTCGGCGCCCTGCAGCCCAATCCGTGGCAGTGCGACGACGCCGTCCGCGCCGCCCTCGCCATGCGGGCGGCCATGCGCGACTACAACGTTGAGCTCGCCGGGGAGGGCCTGCCCGCATTGTCGGTGGGGATCGGGATCCATCGCGGCCCCGGCCTCGCCGGCCTCGTGGGCAGCCGCGAGCGCATGGAGTACGCCTTCGTCGGGCGCACCGTGAACCTGGCCGCCCGCGTGCAGGCGCTCACCCGCGTGCACAAGGTGGACATCCTGGTGACGGAAGCGCTGCGTCCTGAGCTCGACGGTTGCTTCGTGCTCGACCCCATGCCCGCGGAGATGGTCAAGGGCGTGGACGAGCCGGTCGTGACCTATGCCGTACGCGGGACGCAGGGACCGGTCGCACCGTCCCGCTGAAGTCGCGCTCGGCCGACGGCCCACGCCCAATGATTTCAGCCCCCGCCCTCGCCCAGCCGGCCGCGCGCTGATTTCTTAACATACCGACAGGTTTCCATAGAGCCGCATCGCGGCAGGATGCCGCCCGATTGTTCGCCGGAAGCCTGCCCGGTCGCGCCTCGATCTCGCTCTTGGGGAAATCTGGTAACCACGCGTCGGCGCATTCGGGGGACTCATCGCCACGCGAGTGGACCGGCCCATGCACTGCGCCTGGGGCAGGGAACGACCGGCGCGGCGCCGCGACGAGGCGGCGGGCAAGGAGACGAGCCATGACCGAGCAGCTGGAGCTCCTCGCAAAGCTCGAGACCTACGTAGGCGCGGCCTTCGTGGCCTTCTACGGCTACGAGCGATTCCGGAAGCCGCCGGCGGAGCCGGGCGCCCGTCAGACCGGCCATCCCAGCCGCGCCACCACCACCGCCGCCTCCTACTACACCGCCGTGGTCCTCTACTGCGGGATCGGTGTGCTCGTCTACGGCACCCTCCTCTTCTCGCCGTCCGTGCTCGAGAAGATCAGGGCGCTGGTCCCTCAGCTAGGCGAGATGCCGGACGTGCTCAAGCATTCTCCGTCGGTGTTGGTGGCGCTGCTGCTCACGGTCCTCCTTCCGAAGGTGCCCGCCCTCGCCAACCTCGACGACTTCGTGCGCACGCGCCTCCAGCACATGGCGGCCATCCCGCACGAGGTACGGCGCCTGGCCGCCGAGCTTCGGCGGGCGACGTTCCGCCCGGCCAGCGAGGATGAGTATGCGGAGATCGCGCCCGCGCTGCTGGCCCAGGGCTTCGACGAGGTCGACCTGCGCCTCGCGAGCGGCGACACCCTGCTCGCGCGCTGGCTCCGGCTCGCCACCCTCATGCGCCGGCTCGAAGGCTGGGAGGCGGAAGGGGGGCTCCGCGAGTACTTCATCGAGTGCCCCGGCGAGCTGGATGCGTTGCGCGAGCGCTACGAGGAGGTCGGGGCCAAGGTGCGCCGCGCGTATGGCCTCGCCCATGACTCCGGAGGCGGGGCGCTCGACGCGCGCACCGCTGCCACGCTGGCCGCGTATCGCGACGACGTGGGCACCGCGCTCGACGCCATCGTGCGCGATCTCCATGACGCCATCAGCCGCGCGGTGCTGTTGAGCGAGTACACCGAGCACCGGCGCGCGCGCCGGCTCACCACGCTGGGCTTCCCGGTGCAGGTGCAGCAGGTCGGCCGCATCTCGCTCAACAGCCTGATGCTGCTGTTCACCCTGGGCAGCGTGCTGTTCCTCTTCGTGTTCAACGTGGTGCCCAACCCGCGGCGGAACGAGACGCCGGTGGACATGCTCCTGCGGTCCGTGATGATCGCGGCCATCTACTGCGTGTCCGTCTGGTGCGCGATCGGGCCCAAGACGCACTGGGCGGCGGCCCGTCGCGCTCCGGGCTCGGGGCGTCCGTGCTGCGCCTACCTCGTCTCGGCCCTGGTGGCCGCCGTCGCGGGCGCGCTGGTGAGCCTGACGGTGAAGGTCGTCCTTCACGCGAGCCTCACGGAGGCGTGGCCCCGTTTCGTCCAGAGCCTGCCCTGGACGCTCTTGACCTTCGCGATGGCCTACGCGGTCGCGGCGCTGGCCGACGACGTGCCGGCCGATCTCGACGCGATCGGCCTGGGCCACCGGCCGTTGTGGCTGGTCGAGGCGGTGGCGATGGTGGCCATCATGGTGCCGGTGTCGATGCTGGTGTACCGCCTGCTCCTGGACACTACGCCCGTCGGGTTCGTCCCCGCCTTCGGCCAGGTGCTGACCATCGTGGTCATCGTCAGCTTCGCGATCGGGGCGCTGGTGCCGTCGTGGTACCGGCATGCGCCCGCGACGGCCGCGACGCCCCGGCTCGCGGCGACGCCCGCGCCCGTGGCGGGCTAGGTGCCGGTGAGGAGCGGGCGCACGCGATCCGCGAACTCGCTCATCTGGGCCTCGAGCTCCGTTCCGTCGGCGGCGAGGAACTCGCACACGAGGTGCTCGACGCCGCAGCCGGCCAGCTCGCGGATCTGCTCCGCGAGGGCGGCCGGCTCGCCCGCGAGCACGCGGCCGGCGTGGGGGGAGGTGGGGGTGGGCTGCCCCGCCCGCTGGATGCGCACGTCGTTGCGCAGGGTGATGGCGGGCGCGGCGGCGCGGCCGCGCTCCCCGCTCAGCCGCGCCAGCTCGGCGCGGCCGGCCCGCAGCTCCGCGGGCGCCCGGTTGATCGGATGCCAGGCGGCCCCGAACTCCACCGTGCGTCGGAGCGCCGCCTTGCTGTGGCCACCCACCCAGATGGGCGGGTGCGGCTTCTGGGCGGGCCGGGGCTCGAAGACGAGCCCGCTGAACTGGGTGTACTTCCCCGCGAAGGACGGTGCCGGGCTCGTCCAGAGCTCGCGCATCGCGCGGAGGTACTCGTCGGTCATCACCCCGCGCTCCGCGAAGGGCAAGCCCAGCATGGCGCTCTCGGCGGCGACCCAGCCCGCGCCGACCCCGAAGACGACGCGGCCTCCGCTGAGCGCGTCCAGCGTGGAGACCATCTTCGCGGTGACGACGGCGTTGCGGTAGGGGACGATGAGCACGGTGGTGCCGAGCTGCACGCGACGGGTCGCCCCCGCGGCCACGCCGAGGGTGATGAGCGGGTCGAAGATGGCCTCCCCGAAGTTCTTCACGTTGGCGTGCGGGACCACCACGTGATCGCTGACCCATACGGAGTCGTAGCCCAGGGCTTCCGCGCGGACCGCCGTGTCGCGGATGATGTCGGGGGTCGCGAGGTGACGGCAGTTGGGGATCCAGACGCCGAATTTCACGCCGCCGACTGTACCATTCCTTCACCGCTTGTCGCCGGTTGCGACTCACGCTAGATTCAACCGTGAACCGGTTCCGCTTATTTCCAACAGATAGGTTCTTGAATTCCGGGCCGCGCCTCCCGAGGGTGATCGGGTGAGAATTACCTACCGTCTCGTCGCCGCGATCTGTCTGGCCGTGCTCGTGGTGATCGCCGTCTTCACGTTCCTCCAGATCCGCGAGGAGCGCGCGCGTCTCGTCCGCGACCTCGAGCGCCGGGCCGCGCTCCTCGCTGAGGGGCTGAAGGAAGCGGTGGGGCCGGTGATGGGCGGGCGTTCCACCGCGCCCATCGAGCGCATCCTCAAGCGGTTCGGCCGCCCCAACCAGATCGTGGCGGTATACGATCCGCTGGCGAACCCGATCGCGATGGTGCCCGAGTCGGCCGGCGCCACCATCCCCGCACTGCCCGAGATCAGTGAGGCCCTTGCCACCGACACCGCGCGCCAGGGTTTCCGCCAGATCGACGACCGCCGGGTGTATGTCTACGCCACCCCCCTGGTCCGGAACGAGCGGCCCGCGGGCGTCCTGGCGGTATTCCTCGACGCCGGGCACCTCGTGGAGGCCGAGCGGGCGCTCTGGCGGTATAACGCCATCCGGTTCGTGGTGCTCGCGGTGGTGCTCTCGGGCATCACCGTCCTTCTCGTGCAGGTCTCGGTCGCCCGCCCGATGGCGCGGATGGCGGAGTGGACGAAGTCGCTCAAGAGCGGTCGCCCCGGGCCCGCGCCCGAGGCCGCCGATGCGGGGCTATTCGGCCCCCTGGCGTACGAGGTGTCCGGTCTCGCCCGGCGGCTTTACCGCGCGCAGCAGGCAGCCGAGCAGGAAGCGGCCCTGCGTCTGCGCGGGGAGTCCGTGTGGACGGAGGAGCGGCTCAAGCAGTTCGTGAATCTCCAGGTCGGCGGGCCGATCTTCGTGGTGTCGAACCGCGAGCCGGTGAGCCACGTGCAGAAGGAGGGCAAGGTCGTGATCCAGACGCCGGCGAGCGGGCTCGTGACGGCGATGGAGCCGGTGCTGCGGGCCTGCGGGGGTGTCTGGGTCGCCCACGGAAGCGGGAACGCCGACCGCGAGATGTCCGACGAGCGCGGCCGCCTCGGCGTGCCCGTCGACGACCCGCGCTACACCTTGCGGCGGGTGTGGCTCACTCCGGAAGAGGAGCACGGCTACTACTACAGCTTCTCGAACGAGGGGCTATGGCCCCTGTGCCACATCGTCCACACCCGGCCCCTGTTCCAGCCGGAGGACTGGGAGCAGTACAAGGCGGTGAACCGGAAGTTCGCCCTGGCCCTCATCGACGAGATGGACGGGGTGGAGGCGCCGCTCGTCCTGATCCAGGACTACCACTTCGCGCTGCTGCCTCTCTACGTGAAGGAGGCACGCCCGGACGCGCGGGTCGCGCTCTTCTGGCACATCCCGTGGCCCAACTCCGAGGCCTTCGGCATCTGCCCGTGGCAGCCCGAGATCCTGCAGGGCATGCTGGGCGCCGATCTCATCGGCTTCCATACGCAGTACCACTGCAACAACTTCCTCGAGACGGTGGAGCGCGCCATCGAGTGCCGGGTGGACTGGGAGCATTTCTCGGTGACGCGCGGGCAGCGGGTGACCCGGGTGAAGCCGTTCCCCATCAGCGTGGCCCCCGAGCCCCTGGATGCGCCCACGAGCACCCGGGCCGAGGTCCTGGCCGGTCTCGGGCTATCGTCCGTCGAGGTGGTCGGTATCGGCGTGGAGCGCGTGGACTACACCAAGGGCCTCGTCGAGCGCTTTCGCGCCCTCGAGCGCTTTCTCGTGCGCTATCCCGAGTACCGGGAGCGCTTGACGTTCGTCCAGGTTGCCTCTCCCAGCCGGAGCGCGATCAAGCGTTACCAGGAGTTCCAGCGCGAGGTCGAGCAGACCGTCGGCGACGTCAACGCCAAGCTCGGCACCAAGACCTGGAAGCCCATCCTCTATCTGGACCGGCACCACGACCATCGGGAGATCTTGCCCCTCTACCGGCACGCGGACTTCTGCATGGTGACGTCGCTCCACGACGGCATGAACCTGGTCGCCAAGGAGTTCGTCGCCGCGCGCGAGGACGAACGTGGTGTCCTCGTGCTGAGCCGGTTCACGGGCGCGGCGCGCGAGCTCACCGATGCCATCCTCGTCAACCCGTACGATCTCGACGAGCTTGCCGAGACCATCCGGACCGCGGTGACGATGTCGGCCGACGAGCAGCGGACGCGGATGAGTCGCATGCGGCAGACGGTGCGCGAGCACAACATCTACCGCTGGGCCGGCCTGCTCCTGCGCGATCTGTCCCGCATTCCCGAGGAAGCCCTGGGCAAGCTGCCGTGAGCCGGATGCCGGCGCCGTCCACGGTCGAGTGGGTGGCCGCGCTCGGCAGTTCCTGAAGTCACTCTAGGGCGATGTTCTCGAGGCGGCGCACGTCCTCGTCGCTGAGGGTGACGTCGTACGCGCCCAGGTCCTCGCGCATGTGGGCCGGATCGGTGGTGCCGGTGAGGGGCTGCATGCCCACCTGGAGGGCGAAGGCGAACACCACCTGCGCGGGCGTCGCGCCCACCCGCCGCACGAGCTCGGCGAAGGCCCGGGTGCGCAGCTCGTTCAGGTTGGCGGTGAGCAGCGAGAAGCCCTGGTAGACGATGCCGCGCTCGCGGCAGAAGGCGCGCACCTCGCGGTCCCAGCCGGCGCGCGCGAAGCAGCGGTTCTGCACGAAGGCGGGCGGCGTGGCGGCGAAGCGGCAGAGCGCCTCGAGCTGGTCGAGGCCGACATTGCTGACGCCGAGGAAGCGCGTGCGCCCGGCCGCGTGCAGCGCCTCCATGGCGCGCCACACCGCGTGGTCGGCGTCGCCCAGCCCCACGCGCCGCGACGGGCCGTGGAGCACATAGGAGTCGATCGTCTCGACGCCCAAGTGCTCCAGCGAGCTCGCAAAGGACTGGCCCACCTGGGTGACCTCGTCGGCGCGGGGATCGTAGGGGAGGCGATGGTCCTGCCCGCCCACGTAGGTGAACTTCGTCTGGAGGAAGAGCTCGTCGCGGGTGACGATCCCGTCGGCGATGGCGCGGGTGACGGCCGCGCCCACGCCCGCCTCGTGATAGTGACGGCGCTGATTCGCGGTGTCGATACCGCGGAACCCGGCCTCGAGCGCCTGCTGCGTGAGGCCCTCCGTCGCCTCCTCCTTCCACGCGGTGCCATAGACGAAGCTCGGCACGGGGGAAGCGGCGACGACGAGCGTATGGGCGGGCGCGGAGGACATCGTGCGAGCCGAATCATAGGGGAGGCGCGCTGGTCGCGCAAGCGCGTGCCACCCGGAGATCTGGACTCGCGGCGTATGATCGAGGGCAATGACCGCATCGCCCTCGTCGGCGGCATGATCCGCGACGCGCGCGCGTTCGACTACAGCACGATCTCGCCCGCGGTGCTGCACCGCAGCTGGGTGACCACCTACCTCCGGCGCAGCTCCGCTTGACAGGCGCCCCCGCCGGCGCTATTGCTACGGGACCCACATCAAGGAGGATTTCATGTTCTCGTACGTGAGGCAGGTCGGAATCCCCACCGCGCTGGCCCAGGAAGCCCCCGCCTTCCTCGCCGCGTTCGTCATCGCCGAGGTGTTCTACAGGTTCAAGAGCTTCACGCTCGAGTGCGCCGCCTTCCTCGTCACCTGGTACGTGCTCAGCTGGATTCAATCCTTGATCGTCGGCCCGCGCAGGAAGTAACCCCCCGTTCGAATGAAGATCGATCCTCGACTGCTCGGATCGCTGCGCTGGCGGTGCGTCGGTCCTCACCGGGGCGGCCGCGTCGTCGCGGTGGCCGGTCATCCCACCGAGCGCGGCACGTTCTACTTCGGCGCCTGCGCCGGCGGGGTGTGGAAGACTACCGATGGCGGGGTGTACTGGGAGAACGTCTCCGACGGCTTCTTCGAGACCGCGGCGGTGGGCGCGATCGCGGTGGCCCCCTCCGCGCCCAACGTGATCTACGCGGGCACGGGCGAGGCGTGCATCCGCGGCAATGTCTCGCACGGCGACGGCGTGTACCGCTCCGACGACGGCGGACGCACGTGGCGGAACCTCGGCCTGCGCGACACGCGCCACATCGGGCGCGTGCGGGTGGATCCGCGGGATCCCGACACCGTCTACGTGGCCGCGCTGGGGCATGCCTGGGGCCCGAGCCGCGAACGCGGCGTCTTCCGCTCCCGGAACGGCGGCGCCACGTGGGAGCACGTGCTCTTCAAGAGCGAGCGGGCGGGCGCGGCGGATCTTTCCCTTGATGCCGGCAACCCGCGCGTGCTCGTGGCCGCGGTGTGGCAGGCGCAGCGGTCCCCTTGGGGGATGGCGAGCGGCGGACCGGACTCCGGCCTCTGGCGCTCCGCCGACGGCGGCGACACCTGGACCGAGATCAGCCGGCACCCCGGGCTCCCCCGCGGCGTGCTGGGGCGCATCGGGGTGGCGGTGTCGCCCGCGGACGGCCGCCGCGTCTACGCGGTGGTGGAGGCGGAGGACGGCGCCCTCTTCCGCTCCGACGACGGCGGCGAGACCTGGCAGCGGGGCAGCGAGGAGGCCGGCCTGCGCGGCCGTCCCTGGTACTACATGCACGTGATGGCCGACCCCAACGACGCCGACACCCTCTGGGTGGCCGACTACTCGCTGTGGAAGTCCATCGACGCGGGCAAGAGCTTCGTGGAGGTGTCCACGCCCCACGGCGACAACCACGACCTCTGGATCGATCCCACCGACTCGCGGCGCATGATCGAGGGCAACGACGGTGGGGCCTGCGTGTCCTTCAACGGCGGGCAGTCGTGGTCCACCATCTACAATCAGCCGACCGCGCAGTTCTACCACGTGTGCGCCGACGACCAGGAGCCCTATCACCTCTACGGCTCCCAGCAGGACAACTGGGCGATCCGGGTGCCGAGCCAGTCCCATCGCGGCGCCATCACCGCCATCGACTGGGTGCAGCCGGGCGGCGGGGAGAGCGGCTACATCGCGGTGAAGCCCGGCGACTCGAACATCGTGGTCGGCGGCGCCATCGGCAGCGGCCCCGGCATGGGCCGGCTCATCCACTACGATCACCGGACCGGGCAGGAACGGATCATCAGCGCGTGGCCCGAGGGCTACGGCATGGGCACGCCGCCCAGCGAACACCGCTACCGGTTCCAGTGGACGTTCCCCCTCTTCTACTCGCGCTGGGACGCCCGTGAGCTGTGGATGGCGGGCAACCGCATCTTCCGCTCGGTGGACGAGGGGCAGAGCTGGGAGATCGTGAGCGAGGACCTCACCCGGAACGACGCCAGCAAGCTCGGGCCGTCCGGCGGGCCGATCACCCGCGACAATACCGGCGCGGAGGTGTACTGCACCATCTTCGCCCTCGCGGAATCGCCCCACGAGCGCGACGTCCTGTGGGCGGGCACCGACGACGGGCTCGTCCACGTCTCCCGCGATCGCGGCCGCACCTGGAGCGTGGTAACGCCGCCCGACCTGCCGGAGTGGGCGCTCATCAGCGTGCTCGAGCCGTCGCCCCACGACGCAGGCACGTGCTATCTCGCGGCCACCCGCTACAAGCACGACGACACCCGGCCGTATCTCTACAAGACCAGCGATTACGGGCGCACCTGGAAGCGCATCAGCGAGGCGCTTCCGCCCGGCGAGTTCACCCGCGTGATCCGCGAGGACCCGAGCCGGCGCGGGCTCCTCTACTGCGGCACCGAGACCGGCGTGTGGGTGTCGCTGGACGACGGCGGCGCGTGGGCGCGGCTCCGCGGCAACCTGCCGGTGGTGCCCATCCACGACTTGATCGTCAAGAACGGCGACCTCGTGGTGGCCACGCACGGGCGCTCGTTCTGGATCCTCGACGATCTCTCCCCCCTCCACCAGCTGGCCGATGCCGTTGCGGGCGCGGACGTACACCTCTTCACGCCGCGGCGCACCGTGCGGTGGCGGGCTTACCGCGGCCACGGCATGAGTCCGGGGCCGAATCGCGAGATCGCCTACCGCATGGCCGGATCTCTGGGCTACGGTTATCGGCAAATTGAGGCGCCCACCGGCGAGAAGCAGGAGCGCAAGCTCGACGCCGGGGAGAATCCGCCGAACGGGGTGGTCGTGCACTACTCGCTGCGTGAGGCGTCCGCCGGCGATCTCGTCCTCGCCTTCCTCGACGCCGACGGGCGCGAGATCCGGTCGTTCACGAGCAAGGCGCCGCCGGCGGGCGGCGATGGTGCCGCCGCGCCCACGCCGACCGCGCCCGGCGGCGAGGAGCCGCCCGCGGTGGCGGCGCCATCGGCGGGGAAGGACGAGGAGCCCCACCCCACCCGTGAGGCCGGCGCCAACCGCTTCGTCTGGAACCTGCGCGGTCGCGACGCGACCAAGTTGCCCGAAAACAAAGGCCGTGGCGGCACCATGGACATGCTGGCGGCGCCGCGCGTGCCGCCCGGCGCCTATCAGGTGCGGCTCACAGTGGGCGGCCGGACGCTGACACAGCGCTTCGAGCTGGTGAAGGACCCACGCGCGGGCGCCACGGACGCCGAGATCCGCGAGGCGTTCAACCTCGCCAAGCAGGCGCACGATCTCCTCACCCGGGTGCACGACGCGGTGCTGCGGCTGCGCGACGTCCGCGCTCAGGCAGAAGGGTGGGGAAGCCGGGTGGGGACGCCCGGGATCAAGACGGCGTCCGCCAGCCTCGCCCGCGCCCTCACCGCCATCGAGGAGGAGCTGATCCAGGTCCGCTCGGAGGACCCGCGCATGTTCCCGGCCAAGCTCAACACCCGCATCGGCACGGTGGTGCCGCTCATCGAGCACTGCGATGCGGCCCCGACCCGGGCGCTGCGCGATCTCACCGAGGATCTGGCCCGGCGAGCCGAGGCGGAGCTCGCCAAGCTCGCCCGCATCCTTGGCGACGACCTCGCCCGCTTCAACACGCTATGCAAGGACGCCGGCGTGCCGGCCATCGTGGCCATGCCCGCCGCGGGCGGCTGAGCCGCGCGTGACGGAGCCAGACCGGACGCCGCCAGACGAGGTGCACGTCGCCAACCGCGCCACCTACTGGCCGGTCGCGCCCATCGACCTCCTGATCGTCGCGCCCCTCGCCGCGCGCCTGCTCCTCGGGGCGACGCCGGCGGGGCGGGTGGTGAAGGCCGTCGCCCTCGGCCTCTATGCCGCCAGCGCGCTTCGCGACTGGCGCGACCGGCGCGGGATTCGCCGGATCTCGTTCCGGCGCGAGCTGGGCGCGGACGGCCGGCACCTCGTGCCCATGCCCCAGGAGCTGCGCGAGGCCGAGGTATCCACGCTCACCGCGCGTCTCAACGACGAGCTGGTGACGGAACGTCCGCCGCGGCGCGAGGTGGCTCGCCGGGCGGACTGGCACCTCACCGAGTACATCGCGGGCATCACCGGCCAGCGAGTGCGGACGAGCGCGGAGGTGCGGGGCTTCGCGCTGGTGGGGCTCGCCTTTCCATCGGCGCTGGGCGCGTGTGACATCCTCACCGGCGACGTAGCGATCTTCAAGGACGTCGGGTTCCTGGAGCCGCACATCATCGCTCACGAGTTCTGCCACCGGAAGGGCTACTGGAAGGAGCTGGAGGCGCAGGTGCTGGCCTACCTGGCCCTGGCCGGCTCGGGAGACCCCGTGCTCGCGCAGGCCGCCCTGCTCGAGCGCCTTCACCGGAACCTGCGCGTGCTCGCCGACGGCGACGAGGCGGCGTTCGACCGGCGGGTGGCCGCCGCGGGGCTGCGCGCCGAGCTGCGCGAGCCGCTCGCGCTCCTGCGGCGCCCGACAGGGGCCGTGGGGCGTCGCGTGGACGCCGGCATGCGCCGCATCTACGACGCGCGCATGCGCCTGACCGGGCAGAACGGGCTATCGGACTACGACCGCGGCTTCACCGACTTCCTCTACACGTTCGAGACCAGCGTCGCCGCCCGGCAGACGCCCCCGCCCGCGGGCGCGCTCCACCGCCGCGCGCGCGTCTAGGGCGCCGTCCGATGCGCCTGGGCATCGTGCTGCCGCGGGTCGAGGCCGACGACCGGCCGCTGTCCTCGGCGAGCCTGGCCGATGCCGCGCGCCGGATCGAGGGCGCGGGCTTCGCGAGCGCATGGGTGTTCGACTCGCTCGGGCGGGGCTTCCTGCTGCCCGATCCGCTCACCGCGCTGTCGGTGGCGGGCACGGTGACGCGTCGGATCGAGCTCGGCACCGGCGTGCTGCAGGTGCCGCTCCGGCGCCCGATGGAGCTCGCGCACCGCGTGCTGACCACGCATCTCGTCTGCGGCGGCCGCCTGCGTTTCGGCGTGGGCGCCGGCTCCACCGCGGCCGACTTCGCCGCGGTCGGGGTGGACTTCGCCTCGCGCTTCCGCGCGCTCGACACCTCGCTGGCCCTGATGCGCAGGCTGTGGGCGGGCGAGCGGGTGGGCGAGGCAGCCCTGGGCGCCCCGTGGCCGGACGCCGCGGGTGGCCCGCCCACCCTCATCGGCTCGTGGGCGGGCTCACGCTGGATCGAGCGCGCCGCCAAGGAGTTCGACGGCTGGGTGGCGTCGGGCGCGCGCTCCTCGTGGCGGCTGATCGGGGAAGGGATCGCGCGCTTCCGCGGCTTCGGGGGCAAGCGCGCGGTGCTCACCAACGTGCGGGTGCGCATACACGACGGCGCGCCGAGCGCGGCCGGCCCCGACGAT
>Ga0209382_10000305_pt1 | contig 78880 bp, 81 predicted proteins | sample SoiMetdeltSBSDD5_FD_187599 | JGI IMG/M metagenome (GOLD analysis project Ga0209382, IMG submission 187599) | Bulk soil microbial communities from a Populus tree surrounding site in Tennessee, USA - Soil MetaG P. deltoides SBSDD5 (SPAdes) (version 2) | ecosystem: Environmental > Terrestrial >... | reverse complement strand
CGGTGCCGCGGAGCTCGTCGGCACGGGGGCCGGGGCCGGCGCCGGCGGAGAAGAGGAGTCGGCCGGCGTCGGGGTGGGGGCCGGTACGGAAGATGCTGATGGGGCGGAAACTTGGGGCGCGGGTGGAGCCGGGACGGGGGCTGCGGCGGGCGTCGGCTCGGGGGCCGAAGCTTCATCGTGCTTCGGCTGTGGCGCATGATGGCGATGAGCCGGTTCGGTGTCGCGACCTCGCTCCGGTCGGGCACGGTCCCGACGGTCGCGCGGAGCGCGGGACGGGCGTCGTGACGCATCGCGGCCGGCGCTCAACGACGCGGCCGCCGCGCCGGCGCCGACGTGGGCGAGTCCGACGTCCGCCGGCAGGGGCGGCGGCTCCGGGCGCTGGAGCAGGGTCGGCAGGCCGGCGAGAAGCGCTATGCACGCGACCACGGCAACCGCAAGCTTGGCCACGCTCTGCCACCGGATTCGCGTTCCCTTGCCCATCTATGCCCGCGAACCCCGGACGCGGGTGCGCCGCCCCCCGGTCGCTATAGTCGTCCGCCGGTTTTGACCACCGCAACAGACACCGAATACGAGCTCGTCCTCATGCTCGATCCGGAAGTGCCCGACGAACGGCGCGACCAGATCGCGGACGAGACTCGTACGCGGATCGAATCCGGAGGCACGCTCAAGCACGACACCTCCTGGGGAATGCGAAAGCTCGCCTACGAGATCCGCCAGCGCACCGAGGCCGATTACCGGCTGTTCCGGTTCGAGGGAGAGGGTGGCGTCCTCGACGACCTGAACCACAGCCTCCGCATTGCCGACGGCGTCCTGCGCTTCCGAGTCTTCAAGGTCGATCCGACCTCGCCGGCGATCGTCCCGCCGCCCGCGCTCGGGACCTCCTCGGGTGGCCAGCGGCCCCCGCGCCGCCAGGAGGCTCCCGCACAGCAGCCCCAAGCGGCGCCCGAGGAGGGACCGTCGGCGCCGGCTGCCGCCGCACCGGAGCCCGCCGAGTCGGCGGCCGAGGAAGCTGCCGCCGAGGAGTCCGCCGAATCGGGCTCAGGGCCGCCCGAGTAGCCGCCGCCTCGCGGATCTAAAGCCGCTCGTTGCGCCTTCCTGTCCTCCCAGGGGGAGAGAACGCGCCGCCCGCGTCCTTAGACTGGCAAACCGATAAGCGAACGAGGAAGGTGCTGATTCAGTGGCAGGTACCAATATCAACAGAGTCATCCTGACGGGAAACCTGACGAAGGACCCGGAGCTCCGGAGCACACCGGGAGGAACGCCGGTCTGCAACCTACGGGTGGCGGTGAACAGTCGCCGCAAGAACGCGAGCGGTGAGTGGGAGGACAAGCCGAACTACTTCGACGTCACCGTGTGGGGCGCCCAGGGTGAGAACTGTGCGACCTACCTCTCAAAGGGGCGCCCGGTCGCGGTCGATGGGCGCCTCGACTGGCGCGAGTGGGAGGCGCAGGACGGCGGCAAGCGCCAGAGCGTCTCGATCATTGCGGACTCGGTCCAGTTCCTGGGGAGCCGCGAGGGCGGTGGGGCATCGCAGGGCAACGGAATCACCGCACGCTCCGACGTCCCGGCCGACACCTCGGACTTCGAGCAGGCCGAGCCCATCGGAGCCGGCTCCACGGGCGACGACATCCCCTTCTAGGCCGGAACCTCAGATCGGCTCGCGGGCGCGTGCTCGCGCGCCCCGGCTATCATGCGCTCCCTCGCGCCGCCTCCTCCGATGGGCGGCGCGCGTGCGATGTGATGAGCGACGCAACCCCCCACCAGAGCGACTGATGGCGCGACGGCAGCGAGGTGCCACCGCGGGCCCCGGTGCGACCGGTGGTGGTCGCAGGCGCCCGCGCGGCGCCGATCGGTTCCGTCCGCGCAAGTACACGCGGATCAACGTCGATCACATCGACTACAAGGACCTGACGACGCTGCGACGTTTCATCTCCGACCGAGGAAAGATCCGCTCACGCCGGGTGACGGGGCTGTCGCGGCGCCATCAGCAGCAGCTTGCGCTCGCCGTCAAGCGGGCGCGCGAGATCGCGCTGCTCCCCTACGTGGGCGAGCGATAGCGCGAGGGCCGCGATGGCGCAGGCGATCCTCCTCAAGGACGTCAAGGACCTGGGCGAGGCCGGCGAGGCGGTCGACGTCTCCCCCGGTTACCTCCGGAATTACCTCCAGCCCCGTAAGCTCGCGCAGCCTGCGACCGCCGCCTCGCTCGAGGACGCCAGGCGCCGCCGCGAGGCCGCCGAGCGTGCGACCCGGGAGGCCGCCGAGCGGGCCGAGGAGACGGCGGCGCTCCTCTCGAAGACCGTGCTCACCATCCCGCACCGCGCGGGCGAGGACGGGAAGCTCTACGGCTCCGTGACCACCAAGGAGATCGCCGACGCGATCGGCGAGGCGCGGGGCCTGCGGATCGACCGCAAGAAGATTCGCCTCGAGGATCCCATCCGCGAGACCGGCACCTACATGATCGACGTGGAGCTGTCGGGCGGCTCGACGGCGCGCATCAAGACGATCGTCGCCGAGGAGAAGTAAGCCCTAGCTCCGGCGAGCGCGCGGAGGTCCAGCCACACGTCTTTCGCGCCATTTGCGGGAACGCCCCCTGCGCCCAGTCCGCCCCTGTGCTTTGCTCGCCGCAGGGGCGAATCCGCCGCCGCCGGTTCTCTAATTGACGGAGCGCATGCGCTCCGACACGAGCAACAAGGGGCTGACGCCCCCGAATCCAGAACCACCAACGACACCAGCCAGTTTCGGGGCTGAAGCCCCTCACCCACACCACCCTATGGCGACCGCCGAGACCCACGTCCCGCCGCAGAACCTCGAGGCCGAGGCCTCGGTCCTGGGCGCGATGATGGTCTCCGACGGCGCGATCGCCCCGGTGATCCTCGACGTCCGCCTGCAGGGCGAGGACTTCTACCGGGAGCGCCACCGGATCGTGTTTCGGGGAATCACCGGGCTCTACGAGCAGGGCGAGCCGGTGGACGCGCTCACGGTCTCCGAATTCCTCGCGCAGCATGGCGAGCTCGCTGAGGCCGGGGGCAAGGAGACGGTCTCCGAGCTCGCCTCCACGGTTCCCGTGCCGGGCAACGCCCGCCACTACGCGCAGATCGTCAAGCAGAACTCGCTGCTCCGCCGCCTGCTCGCTGCCTCGCAGCGGATCCAGAAGTCCGTCCACGAGCGCGAGGGTGATCCCGACCAGCTCGTCGAGCGCGCCGAGAGCCTGCTGTTCAAGGTCGCGCACGAGGAGCGGGCGAGCGACTTCCGCAGGGTGGCCGAAGTCCTTGGCGATGAGATCGATCGCCTGGAGAAGCTGGCCAGCGGCGATCAGACGATCACGGGCACGCCGTCGGGGTTCCGCGACCTCGACGCGAAGCTGGGCGGCTTTCAGCCTGGCAACCTCGTCGTCATCGCCGCCCGCCCCTCGCTTGGAAAGTCGGCGCTCGTCTGCAACATCGCCGAGAACGTCGCGTCGAAGTACAAGAAGCCGGTCGCGTTCTTCAGCCTCGAGATGTCGGAGGCGGAGCTCGCCCACCGCTTCATCTCTTGCCGCTCGCGTATCCCCAACGACAAGCTGCGCAAGGGAAACGTCGCCGCGCGCGATTGGCCACGGGTCGTCCGCGCCTGCAACGAGCTCGAGCAGGTTCCGCTCTGGCTTGACGATTCCTCCGATCTCAGCCTGCTCGAGCTACGCGCGAAGGCGCGACGGCTGGCGGCGAGCGAGGGCGGCCTGGGGCTGGTGATCGTGGATTACCTCCAGCTGATGCGCGCGGAGGACCCGCGTGCCAACCGGGTCGAGCAGGTGGGCCAGTTCAGCCGCGGCATGAAGATCCTGGCACGCGAGCTGAACGTCCCGGTGATCGGCATCTCCCAGCTCTCGCGCGCTCCGGAACAGCGGCCGGGCGGGCGCCCGATGCTGTCGGACCTACGCGAGTCGGGCTCGATCGAGCAGGATTCGGACGTCGTCGTCTTCATCTACCGGGCCTCGAAGTACGACGACGACGCCGATCCGAGTGAGGCCGATCTGATCATCGCGAAGCATCGGAACGGGCCCACGGGAGACGTCCCCGTCGTGTTCCTGGAGCAGTACCCGCGGTTCGTCGATCGGGCTCGCGGGGCCGAGCCGGGCATCGAGCAGAAAGCCGGTGAGGGTCCGCCGCTGATCGATCTGGCGGACGACTTCGCCGACGAAGCGTGAGCTCGGCGCCGCGACCGATGCGCCTGACGGGCTCGGGGCCGAACGCCGAGTCGGCCTGCCCGCTCGGCGTCTGCGACGGGTCGGGGTGGATCCTCGGCCCGGAGGACGTCGCCCGGCCGTGCGAGTGCCGCGAGCGACGGATCGCCCGGCGGCGAGCTCGTGGGGTGGCGTCAGCGATCCCGCGCAAGTACCGCACGGTGAGCTTCGACGCTCCGCCCGTCTCCGATATGGCGCGTGATCCGTCTCGGGCGCCGGTCTTTCGGGCGGTCAAGGACTTCGTCGTATCGATCGACGAGCGCCTCGCCGAGGGGCAGGGGTTGTGGCTCATGGGCGACGTCGGGACGGGCAAGACCACGCTCGCGATGCTCGTCTCCAAGGCCGCGGTCGAGGGCGGCAACACAGTCGCGATCTACTCGCTTCCGCGCCTTCTCTCACGCATCCGGCGCACCTACGATGCCGAGGCCGGCGAGCAGTCCTACCTGGAGTTCTTCGAGCGCCTCACCGAGGTGGATCTGCTCCATATCGACGACCTCGGCGCCGAGAAGCGAAGCGACTGGGTGCTCGAGCAGCTCTACGCGATCATCAACGAGCGCTACGAGACGCAGCGGTCGGTCGTGGTGACGACGAACCTGAGCCAGGAGGAGCTCGAGCAGCAGATCGGCCCGCGGACGGTCTCACGGCTCGTTGAGATCTGTAACGACCCCCTGCCCCTGTTCGGCCACGACATGAGGTATTCCGTTTGATGTCCGTCGCGCTTCCGCTCCGCGGCGGCGAGTGCCTGATGCGGCCTGAGGTTCGCTCGGCCTGCGCCTAAACGCCGCTTGCGTCCCTCATAATCATCGGCCGTGCCCGGAATCGTGATCGTGGGCGCCCAATGGGGCGACGAGGGCAAGGGAAAGCTCACCGACCTGCTCGCCGAGCAGGCCGAAGTCGTCGTGCGCTTTCAGGGCGGCAACAACGCCGGACACACGATCGTCCGCGACGGCCAGGAGTTCAAGTTCCATCTGATCCCGTCGGGGATCCTCTATCCGGGGAAGACGTGCGTGATCGGAAACGGCGTGGTGATCGACCCGGCGGTGTTGATCGGCGAGCTGGAGGCTCTGCGTCGTCAGCGCATCGACGTGAGCGGGCTTCGGATCTCGGCGAACGCGCACCTGATCATGCCCTACCACGTGATGCTCGACACGGCGGGCGAGGCGAAGCTCGGGAAGCTCGAGATCGGCACGACCAAGCGCGGGATCGGGCCGTGCTATTCGGACAAGGCCGCCCGGCTCGGCATCCGGGTGCAGGACCTCCTCGACGCGAAGATCCTGCGCAAGAAGATCATGGCCGCGCTCGAGCCGAAGAAGCAGATGCTGCGACCGTTCGCGAAGGACCCGCGCCTGGATCTGCACGCGATGACCGAGGAGTACCTCCGCTACGGGCACCGCCTGGAGCCCTTCATCGCCGACACGGCACACCTCTGCTGGGAGGCACTCGACGCCGGCCGCACCGTGATCTTCGAGGGCGCTCAGGGGACGCTCCTCGACCTGGACCACGGCACCTATCCGTTCGTGACGTCATCGAACCCGATCGCCGGTGCCGCCTGCGTGGGCGCCGGCGTCGGCCCCGCGGACATCCACGAGGTGTGGGGCGTCGCCAAGGCGTACACGACCAGGGTCGGGGCGGGCCCGTTCCCGACCGAGCTCGACGACGAGCTCGGCGCCTACATCCGCGAGCGCGGGGGCGAGCGCGGCACGACGACGGGCCGGGATCGCCGGACGGGCTGGATCGACCTCGTCGCCCTTCGCTACGCGGCGCGCCTGAATCGCCTGTCGGCCCTCGCCGTGACCAAGCTCGACGTCCTCGCCGGGATCGACCCGATTCGCGTCGCGGTCCGCTACCGCTCGAGCGAGGGTGCGCGCCTGGACGAGCTCCCCTATCACCAATCGGTGCTCCACGCGGCCGAGCCCGAGTACGAGGACCTTCCGGGCTTCGAGAGCGAGATCGGTGCGTGCCGCAACGAGTCGGAGCTGCCGCGCGAAGCGCGCGATTACCTGGACTTCGTGGCTGAGGGCATCGGCGTGCCGATCCGCCTGGTCGGCGTCGGTCCAAGCCGCGACCAGGTCATCTGGATGGGCGAGCCCGAGCGCCACCTGCGGGCCGCCTAGAGAGGCCCGCGCCGGGCGCTCGACGCCGCGGACCTCCGATCTGCGGGTCGGGGACCGAGTCCATCGCACGCGGCATTCGGGCCGGCGCCGCCAAATAGACTCAGCCGCCATGTTCGAGAAGGTCCTGGTCGCCAACCGGGGGGAGATCGCGATCCGCGTGATGCGCACTCTGAAGGAGATGGGGATCGTCTCGGTCGGCGTCTATTCGGAGGCGGATCGTGACACGCCCCACGTCGCCGAGGCCGACGAGGCGCACCTGCTCGGGCCGGAGGTCCCGGCTGAGAGCTACCTGAACATCGAGAGGCTTCTGGAGGCCGCTCGGAGCGCCGGCGCCCAGGCGATTCACCCCGGCTACGGCTTCCTTGCGGAGAACGCCGACTTCGCCCGGGCGTGCCAGGAGGCCGACCTCGTGTTCATCGGCCCACCGGCGAGCGCGATCGAGGCCATGGGGTCCAAGACGCGTGCGCGCGAGCTCATGGCCGAGGCCGGGGTGCCCATCGTCCCGGGCACGACCTCGCCGGCCGAGACCGTGGCCGAGGCGAAGCAGCAGGCCAAGGACATCGGCTACCCGATCGCCTGCAAGGCGGCCGGCGGGGGTGGGGGCAAGGGCTTTCGCGTGGCCGCCTCCGAGGGTGAGCTCGAAGACGCGTTCGAGGGTGCATCGCGAGAGGGCGAGAAGTTCTTCTCGGATCCGAGGGTCTATCTCGAGCGTTACCTGGAGGACCCGCGGCATGTCGAGGTGCAGGTGCTGGCGGACTCGCACGGCAACGTGATCCACCTCGGCGAGCGCGACTGCTCGATCCAGCGCCGCCATCAGAAGCTGATCGAGGAGGCTCCGGCACCCCACGTCGACGAGGAGATGCGGAAGCGGATCGGCAAGATCGCCACGGACGCCGCGGCCGCAGTGGGCTACCGCTCCGCCGGGACGGTCGAGGGGCTTCAGGCCGGCGACGAGTACTTCTTCCTGGAGATGAACACGCGGGTCCAGGTCGAGCACTGCGTCACCGAGATGGTCACCGGCATCGACATCGTCCGCGAGCAGATTCTGATCGCCGACGGCGCGGAGCTCTCGATCGCCCAGGGTGACGTCGAGCTGCGCGGTCATGCGATCGAGTGCCGGATCAACGCCGAGGCCGCGCACAAGAACTTCGCGCCGGCGCCCGCGACGATCACTTACTACGTGGAGCCCGCCGGGCCGGGCGTTCGCGTGGATTCGGGTGTCCGCGCCGGATCCGAGGTCACACCGCTCTACGACCCGATGGTCGCGAAGCTGATCGTCTGGGACGTCGACCGCGATCGCGCAACGGCGCGAATGCTGCGCGCGCTCGGGGAGTACGAGATCGGCGGAGTCACGACGCTGATCCCGTTCCACCGGGCGATCCTCGCCACCGATCAGTGGCGGAACGCCGAGACCGCGCGGGACCTGATCGGTGATCGCAAGTGGCTGAAGTCCCTGGAGCCGGAGCCGGCCGCCGTTCCCGACGCCGCCGCCGACGGCGAGGGCGAGGCCGACGAGGCGCTGGCGCGCACCTACAAGGTCGAGGTCGATGGCCGGCTACACAGCGTTCGGGTGATCGGCGCGGCGCCTCCCGCCGGCAACCCGGGGCCAGGCCCCGGGCTGCGGCGCCCTCCGCGGCGCGAGCGCGCGACCGGCGGTACGGCGAGCGGCGGCGGGACGGACGTCCTCGTCTCGCCGATCCAGGGCACCGTCCTCAAGGTCCCTGTCAGCCAGGGCGACGAGGTCACCGAGGGCGCGCTCATCTGCGTGGTGGAGGCGATGAAGATGGAGAACGAGATCACCGCTCACCGAGACGGGACGGTGTCTGAGCTCTCCGTCAGGGAGGGCGGCGCGGTGGCAGCCGGCGACGCGATCGCGCGCATTGAGTGATCCGTCCCTCCCCTGGCGCGGGCCCGGCGAGGGCCGCCCCGACCTGCCGCTTCCCCCCGACGACCTGCCGCTTCGCCGCGCGGGATTGTGGCGTAAGCGCTGGCGGTACGTGGCGGCATTCAGTGAGGAGCTCCTGCTGTGCGCCGCCCGAGTGAGCGTCGGCCCGCTGGGGCAGACGTTCTGGGCGGTTTGGGACCGCGGCGAGCGCAAGCTCTGGGAGCGGACCAGGTTCCTGGTCCCCGGAGCGCGCGGCGACGTGTGGACGGAGGTGGAACGGGACGGCGCCGGCCAGGTCCTCCACGCTGCGGATGAGGGCTCGCTCGTCCGGATCGAATCGAGCCATCCGGACGCGGGACAGGTGCGGGCGTTTCTGCGGTTCGGTGCCGGCCGGTGGGTGGAGGCGGTGTGCCCGACCGAGGACGGCGAGTACGTCTGGACTCGAAAGCGCGTCGACGTGCCGGTGGAGTGTGACGTCCGGCTGGGCTCGCACCGGCTCGCCTCGCGGGCACGAGGGGTGGAGGACGAGTCCGAGGGCTACCACCCGCGCCACACGGTGTGGACCTGGTCGGCCGGAGTGGGTACCACCGCCGACGGGAGATCGGTGGGGTGGAACCTCGTCCAAGGGATCAACGATCCGCCGGAGCGCTCCGAGCGAGCGGTGTGGATCGACGGCGAGCCGAGCGAGCCCGGTCCGGTCGAGTTCGATGGACTGGAGGCGATCAGGTTCGCGGATGGCGCGCGGCTCGACTTCTCGGGCGAGTGCGAGCGGCGTAAGGACGACCGCTGGCTCCGGGTCCGCTACTCCTATCGCCAGCCGCTGGGCGTGTTCTCGGGGACGCTTCCGGGCGGCGTCACGCTGGCGTCGGGCCTCGGCGTCATGGAGCACCACGACGCGGAGTGGTAGGCGACCCTAGCCCGGATAGACGCTCCGGACCTTCCAGCGCCACGGCGGCTCCTCGCGCGGCGGAAACTCATAGTGGTCGCGTCCGTAGAGCGTCTCGAGCGGCACGAGCACCGGGTTCGCGCTGTCCAGCAGGGGCGTCGACGCATACCGATGGACGTCGGCCGATGACGCCGCGCGAGTGACGCGGTCCCAGCCGATCCCCGGGCGATACAGCCAGTAGCTCACCTCGACGTCGCCGCCCGAGGAGCGGTGGTCGGCCACCGACGTGAAGGCCGTCACCCGACGGTTCGATGCGGTGAGACCGCTTCGCTCGCCCGGGGCTGCACAGCCGGCGGTGCGGCAGTAGCGGAAATCGACCGGGAGGAGGGGGGCGCCGGACGCGTCGGCAACCGGCTCAGGTTGCGGCGCGACGGCGCGCACCAGGCCGCCCATCGGCCTCCCGTAGGCCTCGGCGAGCGGATCGCGCCAGCACGGATCCGGCAGCCGTGCCGGACAGCGGATCCGGCGGTCGAGCTGCGACCCGAGCCGGCGCGCCTCCTCCGTCGGCGGCGCCGCAATGAGCGCCGCGGCCGCGCCACTGACGAGGAGGACGATCAGGACGACGAGGCCGATGTGCTCGACCGTGGCGGCACCGTGTTCCGAGCGCGCTCGCACGCAGCGAAGCTAGGCGAGCGGGCCGCGCGCGAGGCGCGCACGTTGTGCCGAACCTGCGACCGGTTAGGCGAGACCCTCGCGCGCCTCGCGCACGAGCGTGACCGCCTCCGGGAACACGATCTTGATCGCGTCCCGAACCTGGACCGCCTGCTCGTCGCTGCCGCCGGAGAGGTCGAGGCGGTTGATGGCCGCGACCGTCATGTCGACGGCGAGCTTGATCGCGTTGTCGGCCCAGGCCACTCGCTGAGCGCCCTGCATCTGCTCGGCGAGATCGCCGAGGCGCTCGCGAAGCTCGTCCGCGTCGCCGAACGGAAAGTTGAAGCCCTCGGTTCCTTCCATGCCATTGATCTTAGTGAGGGGGCGTCAGCCCCGAAACTGGCTGGCGCCGTTAGGGGTGTGTTAGTGAGCGGCGCCGAAGCTCCCCGCCGAGCGGTGCATTTCCCGCGCCACGTGCGGAAAATGCACCTTTCGAGGTCGGGGCGGCAAACAAATAGGATCGCTCGACGATGAACGGCGAGCCGACGCGCTGGGCGATCAGCGGCACCTATCTGGAGTCCTGCAACTGCGATGCGATCTGCCCGTGCCGGCGCGTCGGGGGCCGTCAGGGCGGCCGGTCCACTCAAGGGATCTGCATGGGAGCCCTGTCCTGGGAGGTTGAGCGCGGCGGCGCGGATGACATCTCCCTCGAGGGCCTGCGCACGGTGGTCGCCCTGCGGTATGACGACGACGAGCCGGGCTCCCCGTGGGACTTCGCTCTCTACGTCGACGACCGCGCGGATCCCGAGCAGCGCGATCTGCTCGCTGGGATCTTCCTGGGCGATCTGGGCGGCACGCCTTGCGATCAGTTTCCGTGGGTCTTCAAGCCCAGCCGCCCACTGGGCGTTCGAACGGCGCCGATCGAGATCGACCATTCCGACACGGGTGGCTGGTTTCGGGCCGGAAGGGAGGTCACCGTGAGGGTGGGAGAGCGCATCGCCGATCAGGAACCGGTGACGTGCATCATTCCGGGTCATCACCGCTCGGGCCACGAGGTCCGTGGCGAGACCCTCGAAGTGCATGACGACCCGCTCGGCTTCGGGTTCGAGGGCAAGTGCGGCTACTGGTCGACCTTCTCGTACTCCTCCTCCGAAGACTGAGGCGCCTCGGACCGCATAGCGCGCGCCACGAGGACGCCGCCCTTGCCCGCGAGGGCGGCGATCAGCTCCAGCGGTAGCGCCACGACCAGGACCAGCGGCGTCGCGAGGACCGTCACCACGGCGTCGATGGCGTGCTTGAGTCGCGACCCCGAGCCTCCCGATACGCGCGTCAGCCCGGCCCGCACCCTCAGCGCGAAGTTGTGCTCGAACGTGAAGGCGTTGACCATCGTCTGCCACATCCAGACCTGGCCGACGCCCCAACGGGGGGAATCGATGCGGTCAATCGACAGATCCGCCTTCTCGGCGAGGAGCGCCAGGGCGCGAGGGGTGGGGTAGAGGCCCCGACCGGTTTCGAGGGCGGCCCAGTTCAGGCCGCCCAGTCGCGCCTGCCAGCTGTCACGGTTGGCCACGCGGAGCTCGAGGCCGCCGTCCGGAAGGCGTCGCGCATCGGCGAGGAGCTCATTGGCGATGTCCCCTCGCCCAAGGCCCGCGGCGAGTCCGAGGCGGCAGCTCTCGCAGCGCTCGAGCAGGGCCGGGCCGGCGGGCGAATCGAGCTGAAGCCAGCCGTAGAGGGGCTGCCCGCAAGCGGGACACCGGCTGTCGCCCCCCGGCAGCCCCACTACGCGCCGGCCCGGTTCGCATTGGCTGGCATCACCCGGCCGATGGTATTTGGACGGCAAACGCCAAGCCGACGGAACCGCTTTCGTTACGGTACGAGCCGATGCGGCTTCGCGAGATCATGACCAGCGGCGTGGTGACCGCCGGCCCGGACGACGACGTCCTGTACGTCGCGCAGCTCATGCGCGACCGCTCGGTGGGCTCGGTGGTCCTCTGCGATCCGCAGGGCGATCCGGTGGCCATGGTCACCGACCGCGACCTCGCGGTACGGATCCTGGCCGAGGGTCGCCCGCTCTCGGAGCCCGCCGGGCCGCACTCCTCCCGCCCGCTGATCTCCGGCGAGCCGGACATGGATCTCGAGGAGGCGGCGGCGAGAATGGTCCAGCATCGGATCCGCCGTCTGCCCGTCGTGGGCGCGGAGGGCCTCGTCGGCATCGTCACCCTGGATGACATCGCGGTGCGGACGGGCGACCTCGAGGTCGCCCAGCGCATGACCAAGGACGTGATCGAGGGCGCGTTTCCAGAGTTCTTCTTCCACGAGCGGGGTTAGGGGGCGAGCCCATGCCGATCACCCCGGGACAGCGGACATGGCAACGACGGTTCGAGGGCCTGATCGGCCTGGCGGCGCCGGCGCTCGACATGCTGCTGACTGCCGGCGAGCGCGCATCCCGCGTCCTTCAACCGGGGGATTCCGACTATTACCCGATCCGCCCGGCGACCGAAGCGTTCGAGCTCAACCGGTCTCGCGGCGAGGGGCGCCAGGGAAGCCGCCCGGCTCCGGTCGACTGAGGCCCAGGTCCTCGTGGAACGAGAGCGCATCCTCGAGCGCGAGCGGCGCTGGGCGGTTCCGGCGGGGCTCCTGGCGCTTGCGCCGCTGGTCCTCTACATCGCATCGATCATCATCGTCCAGGGGGCACACATCTCGGGAGGCAACAGCGAGGCGGCGCAGCTGACGTCGCTCCATGACCATGCGGGGACCGTTCTGGTCTCGGCGATCGTCAGGGGACTCGGCTTCCTGCTCCTGCCGCTTCCGATCCTGTACCTCTTTCTCGCGGCCAAGGCCAGGAATCCCCGGGTGCAGGCGGCGATGGTGGGGTTCGTCTTCCTGGGGCCGATCCTCTTCGGCATCCAGGGAGTGGTGCAGGCGGTCGGCGCCGGCCAGGCGGCGGACAAGTTCGTTCAGCTCCCGGCCGAGACCCACCAGAGCTATGCCGCCTACCGGGAGCAGGTGGACCAGAGCCCGTCGCAGATCGAGAAGGTGACGGTCTACACGGCAGAGAACGCGGTGGAGGTCGAGCAGACGAATGGCGACTTCTACGCCGTGAAGGAGTACCCGAGCAAGGACGAGAGCAGGATCCTGAGCGATCTGGACGCCAACGGCGTCGACAACGAGTCCAACACCGACACCGGCGCCGGCCCCCCGGACGCGCTCGCCTCGAAGACCACCGACGACAACGGCGTGCTCCAGGCCTCGCAGGGCCTGCTGCTTCCGGCCGTGCTCGGGCTCATCGTGATGATGGTCTACATCCCGCTCCAGTCCCTGCGAGCGGGGCTGCTCTCGAGGTTCCTCGGGAGCCTGGGAATCGCGTTGGGCGCGTCGATGATCCTGATCCTGCCGATCGCCATCATCGCGATGCTCGCGTGGACGGGGTTCCTGGGGCTCGTGTTCGTGGGGAGGGTGCCGGGCGGCCGTCCGCCCGCATGGGACGCGGGCGAGGCGGTCCCGTTGCAGCGGCCGGGTCAGGGCCCCGCGACCCGGCGCGGCGGCGAGACGATCGAGGGCGACGCCACCGAGGTCGAGGCCGATGGTGAGGGGAGCCCAGACACTGAGCAGCCGGCGGCCGGGCGCCCGAAGCGCAAGCGAAAGCGCCGAAACTAGCGGTCCGGCGCGATGTCGGAGAGCCGCCCGGTGAATCCGACGGCGACCGGAGGACGGGTTCTCTACCCTCGGTCTCGAACGATCCGAGTCGAGGCTGGAGGTGGAGATGACGCACCACGATGAGGAGCCACTCGCGGGCAAGCGGGCGGCGGTGATGATCGGCCCGCTGTTCGAGGATGCCGAAGCCGTGTATCCGTACTACCGGCTCCAGGAGGCGGGCGCGACCGTCGAGCTGATCGGCATCGAGGGGGGCGCGACCCTGAAGGGAAAGCAGGGCATCGAGCTGACGACGGATCAGGCCTCAGCGGACCTCATCCCCGACGACCTCGACATCCTCGTCATCGCGGGCGGCTTCGGGCCCGACAAGCTGCGAATCGACGATGGCGTCCAGGAGCTCGTGCGGGGTATGCACGAGGCGGGGAAGCTCATCGCCTTCATCTGCCACGCGGGCTGGGTGCCCGTCTCGGCAGGCATCGTCGAGGGCCGGCGAGTCACCTCGGTTCCTGCCATCGCCGACGACCTGCGCAACGCCGGCGCGGAGTGGGAGGACTCGGAGGTCGTGGTCGACGGCAACTTCGTCTCGTCGCGGCGCCCGCCGGACCTGCCGGCGTTCATGCGCGCGGTGCTGGCGGTCGCGGTCGGAGAGGCGGAGCCGGTTACAGCAGGCTGAGGCGGTCCCGCACCGCCGGGAGTCGCAGAATCAGCCCCAGCAGCAGGAGGATCCCGCCCACCGCGGCGAGCGGCGACACGCCGAATCCGGTGAAGGGCAGCGTCGAGGACGACCCGGCGGCGTCCGGAGACGAACCGGCCGCGGATTCCGAGCCGATCCCCGTCGAGCCGGTCGCCGACGAGGTGCCACCGGTGCTGCCGGACCCGGACGAGGTTCCGCCGCTGTTGCTGTTCCCCGAATCGTCGCCCGATCCACCGCCCGATGACTTCCCCACCTTCACGGTGCCCTTCATATAGGGGTGGATCGAGCACTCGTAGCTGTAGTTCCCGGCCTTGTTGAACGTGAACGTGTAGCTGTCGCCCTTCTTGAGCACCTTGGAGTGGAGGCCGTCGCCCACGACGGTGTGGCCCTCAACGGCCTTGGAGGTGTTGTCCCAGGTGACGCTGTCGCCGACGCTTATGGAGATCGCCTTCGGGGAGAACGCGTACTGCTGTGGTCTGGCGCCGACGATGTCGACCCCGGTCTTCGCCGCCTTGCGCACGCTGTGCTGCGCGCCGATGACACCGGTCGGTCCGGTTGGTCCAGTCGCGCCGGTGACGCCGGTGACGCCGGTCGCGCCGGTGGCACCCGTCGCGCCGGTCGAACCCGTGACGCCGGTCGCGCCGGTGGCACCCGTCGCGCCGGTCGAAGCCGTGACGCCCGTCGCGCCGGTCGGATCAGTCGGGCCCGTCGGCCCACTTGCGCCCGTCGGCCCCGTCGCGCCGCTCCGCGGGCCGGCTTGAGAGTCGTCTCCCGCCGCCAGTGCGGCGGGCCCCCCGACCAGCGCGATCATGACCACGGCCGGCACGATCGCTCGTGCCCTCATGCGAAGACCCTAGTTGACCGGCGCCCCCGTGCCAAGTTGTCCGGGATACGGCGCCCGGTGGCCCTGAGTTCACCCCCGCGCGGCGGCGAGACGCTTGCGGTGCGTGCGGATCTCGCTGAGGATCCGCTCGAGGCGCGGCTCCCGTGAGGAATCCACGTGGCTCATGGCGCGCGCGATCGCCGGATGGGTCGCCGCGATCCGCTCGTACATCGCCTGCGCGACGGCGCGGTAAGTGGGATGCCCCTCGCGCGCCGACCGGAGCTCGATCAAGTGCATCGCCTCGCGGGCGTTCAGGTCCAGGACGTACCTGATCCGGTAGCCCAGGCACAGTGCATACGGCGCCGCCTCCTCGAGCCCCGCCTCCTGGATGCGCTCGAACTCCCGGCGCGACAGGTCGAGGGCACGTTCATAGTCGTCGCCGGCCCCCGCCTCGCGCACCTCCTCCGGAACGCCCGCACCGAGGTGTGGGCCGAGACGCTGCCACTGGCAGGTCAGCAGGCGATGTCGCTGGAGGTCGCGGAAGCCACCGTAGTCGGAGACGATCTCGAAGCGGTAGCGAACCGCCTCCCAGCCGCGTCCCGGGCGGTGGCGCCGGTTCGGCCGCTCGCCGGCGAGCGCCGCGATCAGCTCCGCGCGCTCGAGCGGGTCGAGCGCGCAGATCCGGCGGCGGACGTCGGCGTCGCCCACCGCCGCTGACTCGAACAGACAGGCGGCGAGCAGGTCCTCTTCGTCTCCCTCCACGCCGATCAGCTCGACGGACGGCGCGTCGCTCACCGCCGGTCGATCAAGCCCGAGCCGCGCCACCGCCCGTTCGGTCGCCTCGCGGCGCGTGCGCAGGTAGTCGATCCATTCGCCTCCGCGGTCGGGCCGCTTGACGCGCGCGACGAAGCTCGGGATCACCTTCGCCAGCTCGGCGTGGATCATCTCGCCGTAGGCGCGGGCCTCGGGAAGGGGCGACGCCCCCAGGCGGAGCAGGAGCTGCTCGTATGCCTGGCCCGAAGCGAAGACGCCCACGTGACTGAGCGTCGACGCGGGCAAAAGGCCCCGCATGAGGTCGAGTGCCTTCGCCCGGATCGAACGGCGCCATGCCGTTTCGGGCTCCTCGCCCCGCGGCCAGCGCTCCTCCGCCCACGCCCGCACCGCCGCGAGGCCCTTCGAGTAGATGCCGAACAGCTCGTCCATCGCCGCGCGGTAGGAATCGCCCAGCTCGTCGTCGCTGTAGTAGCGGTATCCGGCCCCCGCGTCCGCGGGCATCGGCTCGTCGTAGGGGATGTAACGGGTCGACTGCTCGAGATATGCGGCAAGGCGGCCACGCTGGAGGATCTTGGTGAGGACGTTCGAGGCCCACTCGCAGCCCAGATGCGCTCCGCCCACCTGGGCGATCGAGTCGTCGCCATAGCCCATGAAGACCCGCTCGTACAGGCCCGCCGCGCGCTCGCCCTCCACGCCATCGAACGGGCGCCCCGCATCGGGGACATCGGCCGCGAACTCGTCGAGGAACAGCCGGCGGAGCGTTCCCGGGTACCGCGAGTAGCGCGCGAACAGCGCGCCCTTGACGGTCTCAGGGAGGTTGACCAGACAGAAGACCGGCCGGTCGAGGTTGGTGAAATGCCGGCGGAGGAGAGCTTCCTCCTCTGAGGTGAACGTCTCGACCGGGTAGCGCAAGGTCGCCGGATCGTAGTCGCGGCCGCGGCGGTGGCGACGGCCCGCTAGGCCGCGGATTCGGCGCCCGGTGCCTCCGCCGCCTGCGGTCTGCCGGTCGGGGCGGCGCCGTTCCCCCCGGGAGCGGAGATCAGGGCCGGCAGGACGTCCTCTCGGCTGTAGTGACCGACGACGTCGAACGAGCGCTTTGCGTGTAGGCCGACCCGCAGGTCGCAGTCCGCTGCGACGATGCCCTCCTGACCGTAGAGCGGCCCGGCGATCACCTCACCCTCCCGCGGCTCGACGATCGCCGCCCCGCCGTTGCCCAACAGATCCCTCCCCTCAGGAAGCGGAATCGGAAAGTCCTCGGGGAAGGCCGCGGCCGGGATGAACTGCGGCGCCGACACCACGAAGGCGCCCGACTCGATCGCGATGTGGCGCATGCTTGCCAGCCAGGCATCCGAGTCGTCGGCGGTCGGGGCGAGCCAGATCTGCGGTCCGCCCCGGTACACCGCGTATCGCGCCAGCGGCATCAGGTTCTCCCAGCAGATGAGGCCGCCGATGCGCCCCGCGGGCGTGGCGGTGACGGTGAGATCGTTACCGGCGCCGACCCCGTGAAAGAGCCGCTCGTGCATGGTCGGCATGAGCTTGCGGTGCTTCGCCAGGAGACCGTCGGGTCCGAACAGGAGGAGCGCGTTGTAGAGCGATCCGGGCCGGTCCGACTCCCGCTCGTTGACGCCGATGGAACAGTGGACCGTGAGCTCGGCGCAGGCGGTCGCGATCCGATCGGTGAGCGGTCCGGGGACGTCGACGGAGTTCTCCCACAGCCGCTCCCACAGCTCATCCCAGCCCCCGAACGAGGCGGCATCGTGCGCCCACGAGCCCGATTCGTAGAGCGGCACGAAGAGCTCCGGGAAGACCGCGAGCTGCACTCCATCCCTGGCGGCTTCCTCCAGAAGACCGAGCGCCTTGTTCACGCTGGCATCGGCGTCGAGGATCACGGGCGTGGCCTGGATGGCGGCCACGCGGACGGTGGGAAAGCTCATGACGCCGAGCATACGCCGTGGATCCACGCTCAGGTCTGCGGATCGGGAGGTGCGGCCATCACCTCGACGCGCTGACCGCCGGGCAGTGACGCGAAGCTTCGGCGCTCGCCCCACAGCTGGTCGGCATCCTCGACCCTGAAGCCCGCGTCGCGCAGCATCGCCACCGCGGAGTCGAAGTCGCTCGCGACGACGGCCGGATGCCCCAGGGTCGGCGTCGTCGGCTCGGGCGTGTGGATCAGGTGGATCTGCGTCGTTCCCGACTCGAGCCAGGTCACGAACGGCGCAATCGGATCGGGTGCCGGGATCCGGCTGAATCCCAGTAGCGTGAAGAACTCGACCGTGCGCTCGACCTCGTCCGGCGCGACCTCGAGCGAGACGTGGTGCAGCACGCGCAACAGAATTGCAGCTTGCGGCGCCGATGACTCTCGCGCGGCCGGGCGGTCATAGGCGGTAGGCAAGCGATTACAGGAGGCTCGAATTGGCAGACACGGAGACCAGGACCCAGATCACCCAGGTCGGGACCGTCATCGTCCCGGTGAGCGATCAGGACCGGACGCTCGAGTTCTTCATCGGAAAGCTCGGGTTCGAGAAGCGCGTGGACCTTCCCTACGGCGAGGGCTACCGCTGGCTCGAGGTCGGGCCTCCCGGCGGCCAGACCTCGGTCGCGATCGTGCCGCCCCGAGAGGGCGATCCCGTCGGCGTCGAGACCCGGATCGGCTTCGCGACCGGTGACGTCGACGGCGATCACGCGGAACTACGCGAGCGGGGAGTCGACGTTGACGACGAGGTCATGCGGATGGGCGACGACGTGCCGCCGATGTTCTTCTTTCGCGACCCGGACGGCAACCGGTACCTGATCGTTCAGCGCGACTGAGGAAGGAGCCACCCGGGGCTGTGGCCCTGGGTGGCTCAGCGCATCTCGACGCGAAAGATCGGGTGGTCGGGCGCGATCTCGCGGAGCTCCGCTTCCGAGGAGTCGGGGCCGACACCGCCGAAGAACGCGCCCACCTCCCACTTCCAGCGCCGCAGGTACTCGCGCAGGATCGGCGGCTTCTCCTCGTCGCTGAGCTCGGCCGCTGTGAAGCCCTCGGCACGGCTTCCCACTAGGAGCCGCCCCTCACCCCTGGCGCGGAGGTTGCGCACCCACTGGGTGTTGCCACGGGGCGCGACCAGATACCTCGCGCCATCGAGCGTCAGTGGATTGACCGGTGTACGCCGCGGCTCACCCGTCGTTCGCCCGCGCACCTCGAGAATCCGCGAGCCGGCGAGGCTCACCCCGATGCGCGTGAGCCCGGCGACGATCCGGTCAGAGACGTTCTTCTGGAACCAGCCGGGGCGTTGGTAACGCTGAGCGATGTCCCGATTCTGCCTTAAATGAACTGCCCGAGCGAGGCACCGGCGTGGTTGGCCCAGTCCACCAGGGGTGACGGGATCACGCCGAAGAACACGGTGGCCGCCGCGCAGATCGCGGCCGGAACCAAGATCGCCAGGCATCGTGTCGGGCGCGGCACGGGAGCCGGCTCGGCGTCCGCCTCGGGCGAGCCTCCCGCCATCGCGGGGGCGGGCTCGACCGTGGGACGCATCCAGACAGCGGCCACCACCCGCAGGTAGTAGGCGAGCGAGATCATCGTCCCGATCGCGATCGCGACACCCAGGTAGGTGTGCGAGGCGTCGACCGCCGCCTCGATCAGGTAGAGCTTGCCCATAAACCCCGCCGTTGCCGGAAGCCCCGCCAGTGCCAGCATCGAGATCGTCAGCGGCCAGGCGAGCTCCGGCCGTTCGCGGCCGAGGCCCTGCACCGACTTGATGTCGTCTCCCCACGGCGTGTCCCGCTCGCGGACCACGATCACCGCGAATGCGGCGAGGTTCATCAGCGCGTACGCGGCCAGGTAGAAGATGAGCGCGTTGACCCCGATCGCCGACGCCGCGGCCACGCCGACGAGCATGTACCCCGCCTGCGCGATGCCGGAGTAGCCGAGCAGGCGCTTCAGCGAGTCCTGGCCCAGCGCGCCGATGTTGCCGACCGCGATCGAGATGATCGCCAGAACCGAGAGCGCCGGCTGCCAGTTGTCCGTGATCGGGCCGAGCGCGACGTCGAACATGCGGACGAGCGCGACGAACGCGGCCGCCTTCGTAGCGACGGCCATGAAGGCGGTGACCGGGGTTGGCGCGCCCTCGTACACGTCGGGCGTCCACTGGTGGAACGGCGCGATGGAGATCTTGAAGGCGAGCCCGGTGCCGATCAACGCGACGCCCATGAGCGCCAGCGAGTCGGTCGCGTTGCCGTTCGCGAGCGCCTGGTTGATCGACCCGAAGTCGGTCGACCCCGCCGCTCCGTAGATCATGGCGAGGCCGTACAGGAGCGTCGCGGATCCCAGGGAGCCGACGATGAGGTACTTGAGGCCGGATTCGAGCGAGCGCTCGCGCCGGAGCGCCGATCCGCACAGGACATAGAGCGGCACGGAGAGGAGCTCGAGCGCGACGAAGAACGCGATCAGGTTCTGCGCCTGCGCGAGCAGCGTCATGCCCAGGACCGACGAGAGGAGCAGGACCTGGAACTCGGTGTGACGCGGCGCGTACCCCTCGGGCGCGGCCGCCGGATCTCGCCAGGACAGGGGGATGCACACCGCGGCCGAGAAGATGGCGATCAGCGTCGCCGAGAGTCCGAGCTCATCGAGGCGCAGCGCGCCGGCGACCAGATCCTCGCGGTTGCCCCACTGCCAGATGCACAGGCCCGCGGCCGCGGCGAGGGCCGCGAGCGAGATCGCCGACACCACCAGCCGCTGATGCCGGTCGGTCAGAACGCCGCCGACCAACGCAACGACGATCCCGGCCGTGAGAGCGATCACGGGCGAGAGGCCCGCGTAGTCGATGTGGGGGGCCGTGAAGGTCACTTCGTGACCTCGTCGATCGGGACATAGCCAGTCCAACCGCGGTCGGCCGAGACACCCCCTGCGATCGACGTCGAGTGCGTGACCGAACCGGTGGTGGCCTCAACCGATGCGTCGCTCTTGTCGATGATCAGGCCCGGATAGAGGGCGAGCCCGACGATGCATGCGACGAGCGGCGCGAGCACTAACGCGTCGCGCACCCCGATCTCACGCGAGTCGACGTTCTCCTTCGCCCGGTGATGCATCGTGCCCTGGAAGAGACGGATCGCGTAGTACGCGGCCAGGGCGACTCCGATCGAGGCGACGAAGGCGTAGACGATCTTCGACTGGAAGACGCCGAGCAGGATGTAGAACTCGCCGATGAAGTTGGCCGAGCCGGGCATGGCCAGCGTCGCGAGCGTCACGATCAGGAACAGGGAGGCGAGGACGGGAGCGCGGGTGGCGAGTCCGCCGAGGCGCGTCAGCTCCTCCGACCCGGAGCGCTCCCACAGGAGCGCGACGATGAGGAAGATCCCGGCGACGACGAGGCCGTGGTTCACCATCTGCAGGACCGCGCCGTCGGCGCCCTCAGGTCGCAGGGAGAAAATCCCGATCGTGATGAACCCGAGCTGGGCGATCGACGAGTAGCCGGCGATCAGGCGCACGTTGGTCTGGGTGAACGCCATGATCGAGCCGTAGAGAATCCCCGCGACCCCGATCACCAGGATCAGCTCCTGGAAGTGGACGGTCGCCTGCGGGTAGAGCGGCAGCGCGACGCGCAGGAAGCCGTAGGCGCCGACCTTGGACAGCACTCCGGAGAGGAGCGCCAGCACCGGAAGCGGGGCCTCGCGATACGCGTCCGGCAGCCAGCCGTGAACGAGGAAGGCGGGCATCTTGATCAGGAAGGCCGCGGCGAAGAAGCAGAAGATCCAGTACTGGCTTCCGGACGACAGCGTGTGGGCACGCAGGTCGGCGAGCGAGAAGCTCAGATGCCCGACGTCACCCGAGGCGAGCACCGCGGTGGCGATCGCCGCGACCAGCATCAGCAGCGAGCCGACGAGGGTGTAGACGATCATCTTCGTCGTCGCCGAGATTCGGTTCTCGCCGCCGAAGGCGCCGATCAGGAACCAGAACGGCACCAGCATCAGATCGAAGAAGAGGACGAATAGCAGCAGGTCCTGTGCGAGGAACGCGCCGAGCGCCGCGGTCTCGGCGAGGCCGAGCATGAAGTAGTAGATCCGCCGCCGCTCGGGCATGCGGAAGACCGAAAACGCGGTTGCGCCCGCCCACAGCAGCGCCGTGAGCACGATCAGGAACAGGTTGATCCCGTCGACCCCGAGCTCGTAGCGGACGCCCAGATCCGGGATCCAGCTCTCGTTGACGGTCTGCTGGAGGTCGATCGCCCCGCTGTTGAAGCCGGCGACGACGGCGATGGCCAGGCCGAGCGTGCCCAGGGTCCCGAGCACGGCGATGACCGGAACGCTTCGGCGGGGCACCACGAAGCAGAGGAGGCCGGCGGCGAGAGGGAGCCAGAGGAGCACCTGAATCATGCGATGCGACACCTTCGGGGCCGTGGGCGAGTTTTGAACCGCATAGGTTCAAAATGCGCCAAGTGCTGTGATTTCGGCTGGGGCCGATGGCATTGGGTGCCCGCCGTTGTTCGTCCCGCCGCATTCATTGGCTCGCGATGAGGAAGTAGAGGCCCAGGGCGGCGAAGCCCCCGATCAGAAGCAGCGCGTAGGCGCGGACGAAGCCCGACTGGGCTCCCCGGACGATGACCCCGACGCCGCGCACGAGATCGACCGCCGCCGTTACGACTCCCTGTACGACCACTCGCTCGAAGACGTTCTTCGCAAAGAGACCCGTCGCGATCAGCGGGCGGTAGATCACCGCGTCGTAGAGCTCGTCGAAGTACCACTTGTTGGCGAGGAAGGTGTGGACTGCGCCGAAGCGCCGGATCAGCGCCGCCGACGTGCCCGGTCGGCGCACATAGACGAGGTACGCGAGCCCGATGCCAGCGATCGAGATCGCACCGCCGAGAGCGAGGCCTCCCCAGTCAGCGGCGACCGATGGCAGCGCGTCATAGAGGTGCGACTGCAGGAAGGCACCGGCCAGGAAGTTCTTGACCACCTCGTCGATGCCCGGGATCTCGATGAAGCCGCCGGTGATCGACAGGAATCCCAGGACCGACATCGCCAGCCACATGGGCCACTCGCGCTCGGCGATGTGATGCTCCGCACCCGGGAAGCCGACGTCGGTGTCCTCCTTCTCGCCGGTGAGCGGGTTCTCGGGCGGGGCGTGGGCCAGGTGGCCCTCCTCGAGCTCACGGGCCTCGGGCACCGGCTCTCCCCAGAAGACCCGGAAGATGATCCGGAAGGCGTAGAACGCCGTCAGGAGCGCCGCGATGTAGCCGACGATCGTGAAGATCACGTAGAAGCCGCCGCGGTGCAGCGCGTACGCGAGGATCTCGTCCTTCGAGAAGAACCCCGAGAACCCGGGGAAGGCCGCGAGCGCCAGGGCGCCGATGATCATCAGCTTCGAGGTGAATGGGAGCGCCTTCCGCAGGCCGCCCATGCGGTCGATGTCCTGGGTTCCGGCCACCGCCGAGATCACCGAGCCTGCCGCCATGAAGAGGAGCGCCTTGAAGAAGGCGTGCGTCATGAGCTGGAACATCCCGGCGGCGTACGCGCCGATCGACACCCCGACGACCATGTAGCCGATCTGACTGATCGTGGAGTAGGCGATGATCCGCTTGAGGTCGGTCACGGCGAGGGCGCACGTTGCCGCGAAGACCAGGGTCGCCAGGCCGATGAAGGCCGAGATGTCGGCCGCGGTCGGCGCCTGCTCGAACAAGACGTACATGCGGGCGATGAGGTACACGCCGGCGGTGACCATGGTCGCGGCGTGGATCAGGGCGGAGACGGGAGTGGGGCCCTCCATGGCGTCGGGGAGCCAGGTGTGGAGCGGCAGCTGCGCCGATTTGGCGAAGGCGCCGACGAGGAGCAGGAGGCAGATCGCGACGAGGACGCCCTGGTTGGTCGAGAAGTGCTGCGGGACGGCGTGGAAGACGGCGAGAAAGTCGAACGTCCCGAGCTCGCGGAAGATGAAGAAGGTCGCCAGCACCAGGCCCACGTCGCCGATCACGTTGATGACGAACGCCTTCATGCCCGCCTTAGTGGCGGTGTTGCGCCGGTACCAGAAGCTGATCAGCGCGTAGGAGGCGAACCCGACGAACGCCCAGCCGACGATCAGCAGCACGAAGTTACCGGCCAGCACCAGCAGCAGCATCGAGAAGACGAAGAAGTTGAGGTACGCGAAGTACCTGGCGTAGCCGCGGTCGGAGTCCAGGTAGGCGACGGAGTAGAGATGGATCAGCGTCGAGACGCCGCTGACCACGAGGATCATGAAGGCCGACAGCGGGTCGACCAGGATCCCGACCTTGATGTCGAGCCCCGCCGCCGACGCATAGTTCCAGAGCGAGGAGGTCAGCTCGCGGTCACCCTCAGAGTGGCCGAGCAGGGCGACGGTCGCGGCGATCGCGCAGACGAAGGCGAGCCCGATCGCGATCGTCCCGATCCACCCGGCCATCCGCCCTCGCAGCACCCGCCAGCCGAAGGCGTTGATCAGGAAGCCCGCGAGCGGAAAGGCGAGGACGAGCCAGCCCCAGGCGGTCGCGCTCATCCGCGGAGTTCCCGCAGGTCGTCCACGTTGAGCGGGAGGCGGCGCCGGAAGATGGCGACGATCAGCCCGAGCCCGACCACCACCTCACAGGCGGCGACGACCATGACGATCAGCGCGAAGACCTGTCCCTCCGCGTTGCCGTGCGCGCGGGAGAACGCGACGAGCGCCAGGTTTCCGGCGTTCAGCATCAGCTCGAGGCAGAGCAGGATCACGAGCGGGCTGCGCCGGATCAGCACCCCGCCGGCGCCGATCGCGAACAGCACCGCGGACAGCACGACGTACCAGGTGACAGTCATGCCGCAGGCCCCTCGGCCTCGTCCGCTTCGGCGCGGGGGTGGGAGCGCGCCGCGAGGGTCACCGCCCCGACCGCGGCGACGAGCAGGAGCATCGATGCCGCCTCGAACACCACCAGAAAGCGCTCGAGGAGCAGGTTGCCGATCTGGGTGGGCGTGCCGAACCCGGCCGGCAACGTGGGCCCATTGCTGTCGAGCGCGGAGAGCCCCGTGCCGATGATCGCGATCGCGAGCTCAACGAGGAGCGCGGCGGCCAGCAGGGGCGCGAGGAAGCGCTGCCCCGGGATCGGCTCCCAGAGGGGCTCCTCGGCGGCGCCGACGTACGCGGCGACGAAGACGTAGAGGACCATCACGGCCCCCGCGTACACCACCACCTGGGCCGCCGCGATGAACTGGGCGTAGAGCAGCAGGAACAGCCCGGCGAGCGAGACGAGGTGCACGACCAGCGCGAGCACGCTGTAGAAGGGGTTCCGCATCGCGATCACGGCGACGGCGCCTCCCACGGCGCCGATCGCGCCGGCGAAGAACGCCACATAGATCACGGGGTGTGGCTCCCCCCGCTGTCGATGGTCGAAAAACCGCACCCATGGTGCGGAAATCCGACCATCGCGGTGAGTCGGTTAGCCGTCGAGGCCGACCGACCGGAACGCCTCGGCCCGGTCGGTATAGAGCCGGTACTCGACGAACTTCCCGTCGCGGACGCGGAAGACCTGGAAGAGATCCTGCTGCAGCTCGATCCCGCTGAGCTTCCCGCGGCCGGTCTGCATGGTGTGTACCAGGACCTGGTCGCCGGCCTCGATGAAGTCCAGGGGCTCGGAGCGATACTCCTCCCAGTTCTCCAGCCACTCCTCGAAGAACGAGCGAAGGCCGGCCGGGCCGTGAAAGGCAGTGCCCGTGCGGTCGGGGTCGCGGACGACGATCTCGGGGTCGGAGAGGTCGAGCACGGCCTCGAGGTCGCTTCGGGCGAATGCGGCGAATGCCTCCTGCACGATCTCGACGTTGGAGCTCCCCATCGGCCCGGGAGTATGCCGCTCATTCGCCCTCCCGCCGAAGCGGCGTCCGCTCGACCGGCTCCGCGAGGAGCATCTCCTTGGTGAAGACGAGGTCCTCGCGGTTGTAGTCCGCCAGCTCGTACTCGTGGCCCATCGTGATCGCGTCGAACGGGCAGGCGACCTCGCAGTAGCCGCAGAAGATGCAGCGGGCGAGGTTGATCTCGTACACCTCGGCGTAGCGCTCGCCCGCCGAGACGCGGTCGGCGGGATCGTTCTCCGCTGCGACGACGCGGATGCAGTCCGCCGGGCATGCCGCCGCGCACAGGGAGCAGCCGACGCACTTCTCCAGGCCGGTGTCCTCGAAGCGGTGCAGCTTGTGACGCCCCCTGAAGCGCGGGTACACCGGCGTCTTCTCCTCCGGGTACTGGATCGTGACCGGCCCCTCGATGATCCGGGCGAAGGTGGTCTTCAAGCCGCGCAGGGTCTCGCCGAAGGCGCGGTAAGCGCCGCCGACGCCACCCGGCTCGGGCCCGCGCTGGACGTCCACGACGCTCTCGTCGGAGAGGTAGGGGAAGCGCTGGCTCATTGAACCCCGCCACCCCCGGACGCGGGAGCACAATCAAATGCGCACGGCGTAGCCGTGCGCCAGCGAACCACTTGCGGCGGCTCCGCCGCCTGACCAGCCTGTCCGGCGGCACAGGGCCGCCGGCCCGAATACGTGGCGGGAGCGGAGGAGGTGGCGGCCGAAGGTTTCATGTCACTGTCACCAGGACCGCCGTCACCAGGACGTTCAGCGTCGCGAGGGGGAGGAGCACCTTCCAGCCGAGCGACATCAGCTGGTCGTACCGGACGCGCGGCACGGTCGCCCTGACCCACATGAAGAGGAACAGGAACGCGAAGATCTTCACGAGCACCCAGACGGGATCGAGGAACCCCGGGCCCGGGCCGTGCCAGCCGCCGAGGAAGAAGGTGACCGCGACGGCGGAGATCACGAACATCTCGATGTACTCGGCCAGGGCGTAGGAGCCGTAGCGCATGCCGCCGTATTCGGTCCCGTAGCCCGCGACGAGCTCGGCGTCCGCCTCGGGCAGGTCGAACGGGGCGCGGTTGGTCTCCGCGAAGCCCGCGACCAGGAAGATGAGGAAGCCGACGAACTGCGGGATGACGTACCAGATCTGGCTCTGCGCCTCGACCAGCGAGACCAGCGACAGCGACCCGGCCATCATGACCGCGCCCAGCAGCGCCAGCCCCATGGAGATCTCGTAGGAGATGAGCTGCGCGGCCGCCCGCATCGATCCGAGGAAGCTGTACTTGGAGCCTGACGCCCAGCCTCCGAGCAGCAGGCCGTAGAACGCGATCGACCCGAACGCGAAGAAGTACAGGATCCCGATCGGGACGTCGATGCCATAGAGGCCGAAGCCCTCCTGTACGTCACCGAACGGGATGATCGCGAGCGTCGCGACGCCGGTGAAGACCACGATCGCCGGGGCGATGTAGTACAGCGCCGGGATCGCCGCGCGGGGGTGGTAGTGCTCCTTGCTGATCAGCTTGATCGCGTCGGCGAGCGGTTGCAGCAGGCCGAACGGCCCGACCCGGTTGGGCCCGTAGCGCGACTGGAACCGGCCGAGGAGCTTCCGCTCCAAGACGGTCAGCATCGGCACGATCGCGAAAATGACCGCGAAGATCACGATCGACTTCACGATCAGGATCCACGTCGCCTCAACGAAGCTGGTGTCCGCGATCGGCAGGGTCATGTCACTGCTCTCCTCCCGACGCCGAGACCTCCACGAGCTCGCTCGCGAGGGCGCCGGCGCCGTCGCCCAGCCCGTCCACCAGAAACCCGGTCCCGGGCCGGACGCGCTCGCGGATCGCCAGGCGCGCCGTGATGCTGGTCCCGTTCCGCCGGACGGCGACCGCCGCGCCACCGGCGAGCCCGAGGCGCTCGGCGTCCGCGGGAGAGATCTCGAGCGTCTGCTTCGGCCGCAGGAACCGAAGCGCGGGGCTGCGATCGGTGACCTCCGCCGCCCAGAGGTCCCTGTAGGCGCCGACTCGCAGACCGCCACTGCCGGGCACCGCCGCAGCCCGGGCGGTATCGCCGCCCTCCTGCTGCCCCGGCGGCTCCGGGAAGCTCCTCGCCGCTGGACGATCCTGCCAGCGGATGCCCAGGCCGCCGATCTCCTCCTCGGTGATCCCCGCGTAGAACGGCACCTTCGACGCGATCGTCGCGACCGCCTCCGGCACGGAGTCGATTCCCGTCTCCTCGCCCAGCATCGCCGACAGCTCGACGAACACCTCCCACGTCGGGCGCGAGGCGCCGGGATTCGGGACGTTCGGCCGCACCCGCTGCAGCCGCCCGTCGGGATGGGTGACGGTTCCCTCCTTCTCGGCGTATGCCTCGGCCGGCAGGACCACGTCGGCGTATCCGGTCGATGCGTCGTCGAACATCGACACGGCGACGACGAAGGCCGCCTGCTGGAGCGCCTCGTTCCAGGCGGGGCCGTTCCGCGCATCGCGAACCGGATCGGCGTTGACAAGGAACACGCCCTCGAGATCGCCGCTCGCCAGGCTCTCGCGGATGCCCTCGGCGTCGCGGCCGATCGCCACCTCGGACAGCCCGGGTCCCGCCACCGGCGTGCACCCCACCTCGCGGAGGCCCCGGCCATTCGCGCCGGCGGGCACCTCCATCAGCTTGCAGTCGAGCCTCCTGGCGAGGTCGATCAGCGGCTGGCTGGGCTCGCCTGCCCACACGATCACCGTCGAACCCGGTCGGAGGACGCCGGCGATGCGCTCCGCGTCCGCTCCAAGCTCCCCGCTGCCGCGCTCGTAACCCTCCGCGCCGGTCTCGGCTGCGAGCGCCGACGCGAAGTCATCCATGCAGCCGGGGTCGTAGCGAGCGGCTTCCTCGGCGACCCCATCGATCGCCGCGGGGCGATCGGTTGCCACCGCGAGCCGGGCTCCATTGCGCCGCACCACCTTGCGAATGCGCAGGTCGATGATGGGCATCGAGTGGAGCGGGTCGGTCCCGAGGACGAGGATCGACTCGGCGCGGTCCAGGTCCGAGACACGGGCCGCCAGCTCCGGGCGCGACAGCTCGACGAGGAGGCGGCGGCCGGCCCGGGGACCGAGGTCCGAGATGACATGGGGCGACCCGAGCGCGTTGCGGAGGATGCGCTGGACCAGATAGCCCTCCTCGTTCGACGAGGGTCCGCCGACCACGGCCGCGGTTCTCTCGCCGGTCTCACGCAGCCCGGCCGCCGCGGCCCTCAGCGCCTCCTCCCAAGTCACCGGCACGAGCGCCCCGCCCCGGCGAACCATCGGCTCGGTGATCCGGTCGCTCGAGGTGATCATCTGATACCCGAACCGGCCCTTGTCGCAGAGCCATCCGTCGTCGACGTCGAAGTTGTCGCGCGCCAGCACCCGCTGCGGCCGTTCGTCGCGAACCGTGAGCTTGATGTTGCACTGGCTCGGGCAGAGCGTGCAGACGGTCCCCGCGTCCTCGATGTCCCACGGCCGCGCGCGGAATCGATAGGTGTCGGAGGTCAGGGCGCCGACTGGGCAGAGCTCGATGATGTTGCCGTGGAACGGAGCGACGTAGGGGCGATCGTCGAAGGTCCCGACGAACGTCGAGGCGCTGCGCTCGAGCAGCTGTAGCTGCTCGTCCTCGGCGATCTCCTGGCTGAACCGCACGCAGCGGTAGCAGAGGATGCAGCGCTCGCGGTCGATCTTGATCAGCGGCGAGAGCGGGATCGGCTTCTGGAAATGGCGCTTGGGATCGATCACCCGGCTCTTCCCGGGGCCCCAGCCCATGGCGATGTCCTGCAGCGGGCATTCGCCGCCCTTGTCGCAGACGGGGCAGTCCAGCGGGTGGTTGACGAGAAGGAACTCGACCACCGCGCTCTGCGCCTCCTTGACGCGATCGGTCTGCGTGTACACGACCATCCCGTCGCGGACGGGGGTCGAGCAGGCGGTCTGGAGCTTCGGAATCCCCTCGACCTCCACCAGGCACATGCGGCACGCGCCGACCGGATGCCCGAGCTTCGGCTCGTAACAGAAGACCGGGATCTCGACGTCGCCGTGCTTCGCCGCGTCGACGAGCATCATGCCCTGCGGCGCGCGGACCTCGACGCCGTCGACCACGAGGGTGATTTCATCGTTCACGGACCCCACCACCCCCTCATGAGGGCGCCCCCAGCGGCACCGGCTTCACGTCGGTCGGAGACTCGTCGAGCGGGTGGGGGGCGGCGTCGCGGCCGACCTCGATCGCAGCCTCGAACTCGTCGCGGAACTTCGCCACCATGCTGCCGACCGGCATGGCCATCGAGTCGCCGAGCACGCACAGGCAGTGGCCGATGATGTTGTCCTGCACCGAGGAGATGACGTCGAGGTCCATGGGCGTGGCCTCGCCGGAGACCACGCGCTCGAGCATCTTCACGGTCCAGTTCGTCCCCTCGCGGCACGGCGTGCACTTGCCGCACGATTCGTGGTGGTAGAAGCGCGCCGTCCGCAGCGCGAGATGCGGGATCGACACGTTCTCATCGGCGACGATGATCGAGCCGGAGCCCAGCATCGATCCCGCGTCCGCCATCGATTCGAAGCTGTAGGGCAGGTCGAGCTCGGCGGCGGTGAGCACCGGAGCCGAGGAGCCCCCGGGGAACCAGGCCTTGACCTCCCGTCCCTCCGGCGGCCCGCCCGCGAGGTCGAAGATGAGGTCGCGAGCGGGAATCCCGAGCTCGATCTCGTAATTCCCGGGTCGCTCGACGCACCCCGATACCGAGACGACCTTGGTCCCGGGCGACTGCTCGGTGCCGAAGCTCTTGAACCAGTCGGCTCCGTTCCTGACGATGTGCGGGACGTTGGAGAGCGTCTCGACGTTGTTGACCAGAGTCGGCCCGCCATATAGGCCCTGGATCGCCGGGAACGGCGGCTTGAGGCGGGGGTTGCCCCGCTTGCCCTCGAGCGCGTCGAGCAGCGCCGTCTCCTCGCCGCAGATGTAGGCGCCCGCGCCCCGGTGGACCACCAGCTCGACCCGATGGCCGGTACCGAGGATGTCGTCCCCGGCGTATCCGGCGGCATAGGCCTCCGCCACCGCTAGGTCGAGGGTGTCGGCCACCTCCGCGTACTCGCCGCGGACGAAGATGAAGGTCTGCCCGGTTCCCGCCGCCACCGCGGCGATCACGATGCCCTCGACCAGCTGATGGGGGTTCTTCGCCATGAGCTCCCGGTCCTTGAAGGCGCCGGGCTCGGACTCGTCGGCGTTGCAGCACAGGAACTTCTCCATGTCGCCTCGCGGAAGGAACGAGGCCTTCTTGCCCATGGAGAACCCGGCGCCGCCGCGTCCGCGCAGGCCGCACTGCTCCAGCGTGTTGAGAAGCTCGTCCGGCTCGATCTCCTTAACGGCTCGCTCGAGCGTGCGGTAGCCGCCGAGCCCGCGATACGTATCGATCGACGCGAGGCCGGGCTCGTCGATGTGCCTGAACAGCAGTCGCGTCTCGTGCGCCATCAGGAGCCGTCCTCCACGGCGGCCACCCGGGGGTCGGGATCGGGTTCTGGACCGCCTGCCGCCTGCCGCTTGCTGAGCGCCCGGTCGGGGAGCACGTCTTCACCCGAGCGAAGCTGATCGACCGCCGCGCGCGCGTCGTCGGGGTTGAGCGGCCCGTAGTAGCGCTCGTCGATCGAGGCCATCGGCGCGATGTCGCACGCCCCCATGCACTCGAAGCCGCGCAGATACACCTCGCCGTCCTCCGAGCTCGCGCCGATGTGGTCGGCCTCGTCGGCATCGACCCCCGCTTCCCCGCAGAACGCATCGAGGACGTCCTCCGCGCCCCGCAGCCAGCACGCGAGGTTGTGGCACACGAGGACCCTGTGCCGGCCCACCGGGTTGGTGTGAAACAGGTCGTAGAACGTCGCGACCGACTCGAGATATCCGGGGGTGACCCCCATGACCGCCGCCGCCTGGCGCATCCCCTCCGGACTGCACCAGCCGTAATGCCGCTGGACCGCCCAGAGCGCCGGCAGCGAGGCCGACCGGATCTCCGGGTACTTCGACATCGCCGACTCGATCTGCTCGCGAAGCGCGGCCGGGACGTCGATTTCGTGCAGCTCGGGCACCGGCTCCGCATCCTCGGGCCGCATCGACTCGACCAGCCGGCGCCGCTCCTCGGCGGAGAGGTCGTCCGTCGGTCGAATCTCCGGGACCCAGCCGTCGGTCACCGGTCGATCCCCCCGAGGATCGGGTCGAGCATCGCGAGGTTCTGGATCAGGTCCGCGATGTAGCCGTTCAGGCACATGTCGCGAAGCGCCTGAAGGTTCGCGAACGACGGATCCCGATAGTGCACCCGGACGGGTTTCGCGGAGCCATCCGCGACCACGAAGCAGCCGAGCTCGCCCCGCGGCGACTCGTTCGCGTAGTACGCCTCGCCGGGCGGGACGCGGAATCCCTCGGTGACGAGCTTGAAATGGTGGATCAGCGCCTCCATCGACGTCGACAGCTCGTCGCGAGGCGGCAGGACCACCTTGCGGTCATCGGCGATCCAGGGCCCCTCCGGGAGGCCCTCGAGCGCCTGCTCGATGATCCGGACGGACTCTCGCAACTCCTGCACGCGCACCCGGTAGCGGTCGTATCCATCCCCAACCGTCCCGACCGGGACGTTGAAGTCGAGGTCCTCGTAGCACTCGTAAGGGGTGACCTTGCGCAGGTCCCAGGGCTCGCCCGCCGCGCGCAGCAGCGGGCCCGTGACGCCCAGGTCCAGCAGACGCTCGCGCGAGACCACGCCGACGTTCCTGGTGCGCTCGAGGAAGATCTCGTTCGCGTTCAGGATCGCCTCGTACTGGTCGATCCTCGAGGGCATCTCGGCGCAGAAGGCCCTGAGGTTGTGCGCGAACCCGACCGGGATGTCCTCGAACACCCCGCCGACCTGGAAGTACCGGGTGTGCATCCGCTGGCCGGAGGACATCTCGAACAGGTCGAGGACCCGGTCACGATCCCGGAAGCAGTAGAAGAACATCGACATCGCGCCCAGGTCGAGGGCCGATGTCCCCAGCCAGACGAGATGCGAGTGGAGCCGGTTGAGCTCCATGTGGATGACCCGCAGATAGCTCGCGCGCCGCGGAACCTCCAGCTCCAGGAGGCGCTCGACGCCGGCGCAGAACACGTGCATGTTGAAGAAGTAGGAGAGGTAGTCCATCCGCTCGACGAACGGAATGACCTTCCAGTAGGACTTGTCCTCACAGTTCTTCTCGATCCCGGTGTGGACGTAGCCCATGACCGGCTTCAGGTCCCGGACGACCTCCCCCTCCAAGCTCACGAGCAATCGCAACACCCCGTGCGTCGCGGGGTGATGCGGGCCCATGTTGATCGTGAACAGCTCTTGCTCGGCCTCGAGCCCCTCGGCCGCCGCGGTCCGCTCCACCGCGGACATCCCGACGACCTCCTCGCCGGTCTCCGCGAGGATGTCCCCACCGTGGACCCTCTGGTTCACTCGTACCACCTCGGCATCGCCGGCTCGTCGCGGGTGAAGATGACCGGCTCGCCACCAAGCGGAAAGTCGCGGCGCTGCGGCCAGCCGACGTATTCCTCGGGCATGAGGATGCGCCGCATGTCGGGGTGCCCGCGAAACACGATCCCGAAGAAGTCATAGACCTCCCGCTCGTGGAACTCGGCGCCCGGAAACAGCTCGACGCAGCTGTCGAGCTCCGGGAGCTCCTCGCCGCCCGGATCGTCGATCGCCGCCCGGACGCGCAGGCGCTCCACCCGGGGCATGTTGAGGAGCTCATACACCACGCCGAATCGGGGCTTCGCCGGGAGGTAGTCGACTCCGTGCAGGCTCGACAGGAACCGATACTCCTGGCTCGGTGTGTCGCGAAGCCACCGCAGGATGTCGAGGATCCGATCCGGATCGGCGATCAGGCAGGCTTCGCCGTGCTCGTGATAGGTCCCGAGGACGGATCCCTCCGCAGCGTCATTCAGCTCCTTGGCGATCAGCTCGAGGCCCGGGGCATCGGGCATCAGGCGCGTCCTCCGCGGGAGGCCTGTGACCGCGATGACTCATGGGTGGCGGCGAGGTCGCGCGCGGCCTCGTAGGCGGCGATCTCCTCCGGTGACGCCTCGCCGGTCGCCTCCCGCGCCCACTCCTCGGTGCCGGCGCCGTTATAGCGCTTGCGCCACCCGGGGTCCGGGTTGCCGAGGATCATCCGCTGGAGCTTGTTGAAGCCGTAAACGACCGCCTCCGGGCGGGGCGGGCAGCCGGGGACGTGGATGTCCACCGGCATGAACTTGTCCGCTCCCTGCACCACCGCGTAGTTCGCGAACATCCCGCCCGAGGAGGAGCATGCCCCCATCGCCATCACCCACTTGGGCTCGAGCATCTGGTCATAGATGCGTCGGCAGACGGGCGCCATCTTGATCGAGACTCGGCCGGACAGGATCAGCAGGTCGGCCTGGCGGGGCGACGCCCGCAGGTTCTCCGCGCCGAACCGCGCGATGTCGTAGCGCGGGCTGACGATCGACATCATCTCGATCGCGCAGCAAGCGAGGCCGAACGTCGCTGGGAAGATCGAATTGGCGCGCCCCCATCCGAGCGCCTTATGCATGGTCGTCGTGAGCACCGACTCCTCGACGTGCTGCTCGAGGTCCGGGCCCTCGAGGTCCCCCCGCAGGAGATCGCGCGCCCGGATCTGGCGCACCCGCAGGTCGGTGACCGGCTTCGGCTCATCGAGCGGCGCGTGCGCGCGGAGCTTCTCCCTCTTCACCTCCAGTTGAGCGCACCCCTTCGCCACACGTATATGAGGGCCACGAGCAGGAGGACGACGAAGACGATGACCTCGACGAGGACGAACACGGAATGCGCGGCCTTCATGATCACCCCGACCGGATAGAGGAAGACCACCTCGATATCGAAGAGGATGAACAGCATCGCGATCATGTAGAAGCTGACCCCGAAGCGGAACGTCCGGGAGACCTCGCTGGGCAGCCCGCACTCGTACGGATCGCTCTTCGCCTTCATCGGCTTGCGCGGGCCGATGAGGCCGTTCACGGCTGCCAGGAGCCCGCCGACGATCACCCCCAGGCCGGCGAAGACGAGCACCGGGAGGTAGCTTCGAAGCAAGCTAGTTCTCCCTTAATCCGGCAGCGAGCACAGGCGAGTTATATACCCACTTTGTGCCAACCTGCTACATAGTGATCTTCCGCATCAACAAGCGGATTCCCGACGCAATCGGACGGATTTCGCGCGATGGCTCATCGCCGCGTCCGGCACCGGCCCGGGGCGGGCCCGGCGGTTGACCGACGTCCACCTCGCAGTCGGAATCCTCGTCATTGCGACGAACCTCGTCGCGGGCGTCTGGGGTGGGGTCGCCTGGCTTCGGTCGGTGCCGACGGTCGGCTTCTGGTACGCCCTGCGGGTGGCCCAGGCCGTCGTTGTGCTGCAGGTCGCCGTCGGCTCGATCCTGCTGCTCTCCGGCCATGAGGCCGACTCCGGCCTCCACTACCTATACGGCCTCCTGCCGCTCGGCGTCTCGCTCCTCGCCGAGGGCGCCCGGGCGGGGGCGGCCGAACGCGAGCTCGTCGGGCTCGACTTCGAGTCGCTCCCGAGGGCGCGCCAGCGCGCGGTCGCGGGGGAGATCGTGAGGCGCGAGACGGGGATCATGGCGGTCTCCGCCCTCGTGATCTTCGGCCTGGCGGTCCGGGCCGCGACCACCGGCGGCTAGCGCTCACCAACGCTCGAGCGGTGCAATTCCCGCGCTATGCGCGGGAATTGCACCTTTCGGCGGTGTTTGTTATCGGACGGGGCGGTATTCACCGCCGAGGAACAGGAGCGGTTGGCCCTCGCCCGTCTCGATCTCCGTCACGTGTCCCGTGACGATCACGTGGTCGCCACCCTCGTGAGCGGCGCTCAACTCACACGCGGCCCAGATCACCGCGTCCGTGATCCTGGGCGCCCCGGCGCGTTCCGACCACCCGACTCCGTTCCACTTCTCCGGATGCGGGTCCTTGGTGCTGAAGCGGCGGGCGATGTGCGCCTGGTCGCCGGCGAGCACGTTGATCCCGAACCGACCGGCGTGCTCGACCGCGACGAGCGTCCGGGAACCGAGATCGAGGGCCGCCAGCATCATCGGCGGCTCGAGCGAGAGCGACGCGACCGCATTCGCCGTCGCCCCGGCGGGACCGGCCGGACCGATGGCGGTGACGACGGTGACGCCCGTCGGGAAGCGGGACATGGCCTGCCGAAGCGCATCCGGGCGGATGCGCGTCATCGGCTGACGGGCGTCACGGGCAGGAAGCGCACGAAAGTCGGAAGTATGATGCCGCGCGCGTGAGGCCGGTCAGAGAGTCCATCTTGGTCACAGTGGCGGTCGCGGCGGCCATCGGGCTCGGTGCCTGTGGCAGCGAGGGGATCTCGGTGTCAAAGGACGACTCGGCCTATCGAGGCGCCGTGCTGTTCTCGCAGCGGTGCGCGGGGTGCCACACGCTGAGCGCGGCCGGGACGCAGGGGTCCGCGAACCGGAACGTGCGCGTGCAGGGACCGAACCTGGACCAGCGCAAGGAATCCCGGTCGGACGTGCTGTTCGCGATCCGCAACGGCGGGTTCTCAGGCGGGATCATGCCCGCCAACATCGTCACCGGCCGCCAGGCCACCCAGGTCGCGCACTTCGTCTCGGAGTACGCGGGGCAGGAAGCGAACTAGGTAGGCGGGCGGGCGGGCGAAGCACCGGCGATGCTCGACCTCCGGAGCATCCGCGAGGATCCCGAGCCGGCGCGCGCTGCGCTCCGCCGACGGGGCGCGGCGGACGCGCTCGACGAGGTGCTGCGTTTGGACGAGCGCCGGCGCGAGCTCCTCCCGGGGCTGGAGGAGGGCCGCGCGCGCCGCAACCGCGTCTCGAATGAGATCGCGCAGCTGAAGCGCGAGCGCGGGAACGCCGACGAGCTGATCGCCGAGATGCGCGAGCTCGGTGGGGTCCTCAAGGAACGAGAGGCGGAGCTCGCGCGGATCGAGGCCGAGCGCGACCAGCTCGCGGCCACCCTGCCGAATCTGCCCGATTCCGAGGCGCCCGACGGCGATACCGAGGAGGACGCGGTCACCCTTCGAGAGGTCGGAGAGCGACCCGAATTCGACTTCGAGGTCCGGGACCACGTGGACCTCGGCGTCGCCCATGGGTGGATCGAGATGGAGAAGGCGAGCGAGGTCTCGGGCTCTCGGTTCGCCTATCTGCTCGGCGACCTCGTCACGGTCCAGATGGCGCTGCTCCAACTCGTCCTGGATCTGCTTCGCGACGAGGGGATGACCCCGGTCGTGCCGCCGGTCCTCGTGCGGGAGTGGCCGCTGGTGGGCACGGGGTTCTTCCCCGGGGAGCGAGAGATGATCTACGAGGTTCCCAGGGACGAGCTGTTCCTCGTCGGCACGTCCGAGGTCTCACTCGCCGCCCTGCATGCCGGTGAGATCATGGCCGCGGAGGATCTTCCCCGGCGCTACGCGGGATATTCGACGTGCTTCCGCCGCGAGGCGGGAGCGGCGGGACGGGACACGCGGGGCATCTTCCGCGTGCACCAGTTCGACAAGGTGGAGATGTTCTCGTTCGTCGAGCCCTCGGAGTCACGCGCCGAGCACGACCGGCTGCTCGCGGTCCAGGAGCGGATCCTCCGGATGCTCGAGATCCCATACCGCGTCGTGGACATCGCGGCCGGTGACCTCGGCCCGTCAGCGTCGAGGAAGTTCGACTGCGAGGCCTGGATCCCGAGCCAGGATCGTTATCGGGAGGTGACCTCGTGCTCGAACACGACGGACTACCAGGCCCGGCGCCTGGATTGCCGCTACCGCCCCGAGCCCGTGGCCCAGCCGGTGCCGGCCCACACGCTGAACGGGACGGCGCTCGCCGTCGGGCGGACGCTGATCGCCCTGATCGAGAACGGCCAGCGCCCGGACGGATCGGTCCGGCTGCCCGCCCCGCTCGTGGGGGCGGGCGTCCCGGAAGTCATCGGCGCCGCCTAGGTCCGCCGCGGCGGATCAGTCCCCGTCGCGATCGAGCTCGAGCGCGCAGGAGTTGATGCAGTAGCGGAGCCCGGTGGGGTTCGGCCCGTCGTCGAACACGTGGCCGAGGTGGCCGCCGCAGCGTGCGCACACGACCTCCGTCCGGCGCATGAACAGGCTGTTGTCGGGCCGGGTCTCGACGCGGTCGTCCGCCATCGGGTCCCAGAAGCTCGGCCAGCCGGTACCCGAATCGAACTTGGTGTCGGAGCCGAAGAGCTCCTGCCCGCACCCGGCGCAGCGATAGACACCGTCGCCCTTCTCATCCCAGTAGGTACCGGTGAAAGCGCGCTCCGTGCCCCTGTTGCGAAGGACCTCGTACTGCTCCGGGGTCAACTCGGCCCGCCAGTCAGCGTCCGACTTCTGAACCTTCTCAACCTTCTCCATCTCGTTTCCTCGCTCGGTCTGAGTTGTCATCCGTGAGGTTAGTCGCCCTTCCGCGCCCGACGTTACGTTTGGCCGAAGACGCACGGGCCCCGGGCTCGAGAGTGGACTTAGTGCCATCTAGCAACACAAAGTCCACTTTCGACCGGCGCGGGGCCGGGGATCGCCCGACCCACCGCGCGCCCTCCCTCGCCGCCCTGATTGCGCCGGGGTTGTGATCGCGTGGGGTGTTTCCACGCGACGGTGAGGGGAACCCGCGAGGTATGGCTACGAAGATTCAACGAGTACGCAAGATCGGTGGCATCGTGATCGGTGCGGTCAAGGGGATCTTCCGGACCGGGCGCGCGTGGGGAACGGCCCGATCGCGCGCGGCGCAGGTCCAGCAGGTCCAGCGTTCGGCGCCGAAGGTCTCGATCGGAGCGGCCGCCGTGGTCGGCGCGGCCGGGGGCGCTACGGGCGCCTACTTCCTGGACCCGCAGCAGGGCAAGCGTCGCCGCCACGTCGCGTTCGACCGCCTGATGGCGCTCGCGCGCCGCGGCAAGGCCGAGGGCCGGCGGAAGGCCCAGTATGCGGCGGGCGTCGCGAAGGGCACGACGGCCGAGGCCGCCGGCGCCGGGGATGGAGCCGAGTCGCTCCCGGATCCCGCCCTCGCGGACAAGGTCCGGACCGAGATCTTCCGTGGTGAGGACGCGCCCAAGGGAGACGTCAACGTGAATGCGGAGAACGGTGTCGTCTACCTGCGCGGCGAGGTGGACCCTCCAGCGGAGAGGGACCGGCTCGAGACGAGCGCGCGCCAGGTCAAGGGTGTGCGGAACGTCGTCAACATGCTTCACGGTCCGGGGGAGCCCGCGCCGGCGAAGGAGGCCGCAGCCGCCAGCCGGTAGGGCTGACGCGCCCGGCCATGGCCGGCCGCTGGCACGCGGCGGACGCATACGATCCGCGCGTGCCCGTCGCGGAGGCTCCAACGAGGGATCCAGGTCAGCCGCCGGAGGCGCCGGAGTAGATGGCGGGTGCCTTCTTCGCCGCCGACGGCGATCGCTACTTCCCCACGGAGCTCACCCGCGGGCCCTGGGATGCGGGCTCGCAGCACGCGGGCCCGCCGGCGGCCCTCATCGGCCGGGAGATCGCCGGCCTCGGCCGCGGGGCCGAGCGTGAGCTCGGACGCATCACCTACGAGATCCTGCGTCCCGTTCCCATCGCCCCCCTGACCGTCGACGCCAGGGTGGTGCGGCCCGGTCGCGCCGTTGAGCTGGTCGAGGCGAGCCTCTCCGATTCCGACGGCGAGGTGATTCGCGCCCGGGCCTGGCTGCTACGGCGCGGCGAGGTCGATATCCCCTCGGGCCTGTCGAGCGAGGATGGGCCTGGAACCCTCGGCACGTCGCCGTCGACGCTGCGGCCGGGCTTCGCTCCCCCGGGGCCCGACGAGGCCGAGCCGGGCGGCTTTTTCGACACGGGCCAGGACGTGGGGTACCACACGGCGATGGACTACCGCTTCGTGCGCGGGGGGTTCACCGAACCCGGACCGGCGGTGGCCTGGATGCGGATGCGTGTGCGGCTGGTGGACGATGAGGAGCCAACGCCGCTGGAGCGCGTTCTCGTGGCCGCCGACTCCGGCAACGGAGTGAGCTCGACCCTCGACTGGAGCCGGTTCATGTTCATCAACGTCGATCTCTCCGTGCACCTTCATCGCCCGATGACCGGGGAGTGGGTGTGCCTCGATGCGATCACGATTCCGGAGCGCAGCGGCATCGGGATCGCGGATACCGCGCTCTATGACGAGCGGGGCCCGATCGGGCGGGCGGATCAGACGCTGCTCGTCGATGCGCGGCGCTGACCCATCATGACCGCGTCGAAACGCCAAGCCGAGTCGAAGCCCGTCGTCCTGGTCTGCCGCCGGCTGCTTCCCGCAGGCAGGGAGCGGCTCGAGGCGCGTTGCGAGATCCGGGACGGCGGCCTCGAGGCCAGCCCGGAGGACCTGCTCGCGCTGGCTCCTGGCGCCGCCGCGATCGTCGCCGACCCGACCGTGCCGGTGGAGGAGGAACTGCTGGACGCGGCGGGGGAGCGGCTTCGAGTCGTCGCGAACTACGCGGTGGGCTATGACAACGTCGACCTGGACGCCTGCCGCAGGCGAGGGGTCGCCGTCACGAACACACCGGGCGTCCTCACCAACGCGACCGCCGAGCTGGCGCTGGCGCTTACGCTCGCCGCAGCCCGGCGGATGAGCGAGGCCGAGGCCGCGCTCCGCAATGGGCGGTGGGCGGGTTGGGACCCGGGCGATCTCCTGGGCCTCGAGCTGTCGGGCGCGACCTTCGGGGTGGTCGGCATGGGCCGGATCGGCAGGCGGTACGCCGAGCTCGTCACCCCGCTCGCGGGCGCCATCCTCTATACGAGCCGGTCGCCGAAGCGCGACGTCGAGCGCGATCTGGGAGCGAGCCGTGTGACCACCGAGGAGCTCCTCGCAGGGGCCGACGTCGTCAGCCTTCATGTCCCGGCCTCCCCGGAGACGGTGGGCCTGATCGGAGCGAACGAGCTCGAGGCCATGCGGCCGCACGCGATCCTGGTCAACACCGCGCGCGGACCGCTCGTCGACGCGGGCGCTCTGGCCCGGGCGCTTCGCGAGGACGTCATCGGCGGCGCCGGCCTGGATGTCTACGAGAACGAGCCCGAGGTTCCGCCGGAGCTTCGAAACGCTCCCCGGTGCGTGCTGTTGCCCCACATCGGCTCGGCGACGACGCGGGCCCGCGACGCGATGGCCGTCCTGGTCGCCGACAACGTGCTCGCGGTCCTCGACGGGACCGAGCCGCCCAATCGGGTCGTCTAGACGAGCCGCGGAAATTCCCGGTTGCATTCAGCCGCGTCTGCGTCTGCTACCCTGCCCGGCCGCTTGTACACTAAACTAATCGAGAAAGGCAGAAACTCTTTGATGGGTACCCGTTTCTCAAGACCCGTCAGCCGTCCGTTCGGGCGCGCGGACGGGAGGCATGGAAGGCTCCGGGCCGCCGCGCGGATCGCGTTGGCGGCGATGGTCGCGCTCGCGATCGGTGTCGTCGTCGCCGCGTGCGGCGGCTCCTCGTCGACCACCAGTGGCGGCTCCAGCGACAGCGGCTCCAGCTCCAGCAGCGGCCCGATCGACGTCGTCGCCTACTCGACGCCGGAGACGGTCTACAAGGACGGGCTCATCCCGGCCTTCGAGAAGACATCTGAGGGCCAGGGCGCCGATTTCTCGACCTCGTTCGGCCCGTCGGGCGATCAGTCCCGGGCGGTGGAGTCGGGTCAGAAGGCGTCCGTCGTCCACTTCTCGATCCAGCCGGACATGCAGCGGCTGGTCGACGCCGGAAAGGTCGACTCCAATTGGGACCAGAACTCCTACGACGGGTTCGTTCAGGACTCCGTCGTGGTGTTCGTGGTCCGCAAGGGCAACCCGGACAACATCCAGAACTGGGACGACCTCGTGAAGCCGGGCGTCGAGGTCCTGACGCCGAACCCGTTCAGCTCCGGCGGCGCCCGGTGGAACCTGATGGCGGCTTACGGCGCTCAGCTCGAGGAGGGCAAGTCCGACTCCCAGGCGCAGGAGTACCTGAAGCAGCTCCTGGGGAACACCGCCCTCCAGGCGCCATCGGCAAGTGACTCGATGACCGCGTTCACACAGGGCAAGGGCGACGTGGCCCTTGCCTACGAGAACGAGGCCATCGCGGCCCAGAAGGCGGGCGAGAACGTCGACTACGTCATCCCCGATGACACGATCCTGATCCAGACGCCGATCGCGACCACCACGGACGCATCGACCCAGGCTCAGGACTTCGTCAAGTGGCTGTACACGCCCGACGCCCAGCAGATCTGGGCCGACAACGGCTACCGCCCAGTCGTCAAGTCCGTGCTCGACAAGAACAAGAAGGAGTTCCCGAACCCACCCGGGCTGTTCACGATCGACAAGCTCGGTGGCTGGGACCAGGTGACGACCAAGTTCTTCGACGAGACGAACGGCATCGTCACGCAGCTCGAGCAAGGCCTGGGGGTGTCCACGAGCGGATGAGTTCCGCAGCTACCGGCGCCCCCAGCGCTGCCCCATCGAGGCCGGCCGCTTGGCCGCGCCTCGGTGGGGCCGCGCTAGGTCGCGGCCTCGTCGTCGCGTACCTGAGCATCATCGTGCTGCTCCCGATCGCCGCCCTGGTGGCGCAGTCGACCGACGGCGGCTGGAGCGCGTTCTGGCGCGCGATCTCGACCCCGGACGCCTGGTGGGCGCTCAGGTGGACGCTGATCGCGTCGCTGATCGTCGTCGCCATCAACGTCGTCGCCGGGACCGTGATCGCGTGGGTTCTCGTCCGGGACAACTTCCCCGGCAAGGCCGCGCTCAATGGGGTGATCGACCTGCCGTTCGCGCTGCCGACGATCGTCGCCGGGATCACCCTGCTCGCCCTCTACGGCCCCAACAGCCCGGTCGGCATCCACGCAGCCTTCACGAAGGTCGCCGTGATCATGGCGCTCGCCTTCGTGACGCTCCCGTTCGTCGTGCGCGCCGTTCAGCCGGTGCTGATGGAGGTCGACATCGAGGCGGAAGAGGCGGCGCGGTCACTGGGAGCCGGGCGGTTCACGACCTTTCGCCGGATCATCCTGCCCAGCCTGCTGCCGGCGATCTTCGCCGGCTCCGCCCTCGCGTTCGCCCGCGCGATCGGCGAGTTCGGATCGCTCGTGCTGTTCGCTGGCTTCGTCCCGTTCAAGACCGAGGTCATGTCGGGGCTCATATTCGCCCAGATCGGCACCGGCAACCTGACCGGGGCGGCGGCGCAGTCGGTGATCCTGCTCGCGATCGCGCTCGTCGTGCTGCTCGTCTTCCACCGCCTCACGAAGTGGAGCCTTCGCCATGCCGGCTAGCGGCCGCTTGAGCAGGTACGGCCTCCGAACGTTCGCGCTGGGCTACCTGGCGTTGCTCGTGATGATCCCGCTGGGGATGATCTTCTACCGCGCGTTCGAGCACGGGGTCGGGGCGGCGTTCGATGCGGTGACCACGTCGGACGCGTTGCACGCGTTCTACTTGACCATCATCGTCGCGCTTATCGCGATCCCGCTGAACACGATCTTCGGGGTCGGCTGCGCGCTTCTCCTCGTGCGGACGGAGTTCCGGGGCAAGGCGCTGATCAACGCGATCATCGACCTCCCGTTCGCGATCTCGCCGGTGGTCATCGGCCTCTCGCTGCTCCTCGTGTACAGCGAGACCGGTTGGTTCGGGGACTGGCTCAACGCCAACGGCTTCCAGGTGATCTTCGCGCTGCCGGGGATCGTGCTCGCGACCATCTTCGTCACCCTGCCGTTCGTCGTCCGCGAGGTGGTCCCGGTGCTCCACGAGATCGGCGACGAGCAGGAGCAGGCGGCGCGGACGCTGGGCGCCAACTGGTGGCAGACCTTCTGGCGCATCACGCTCCCGGCGATCCGGTGGGGCGTCAGCTATGGCGTCGTGATCGCCACGGCGCGCGCGCTCGGGGAGTTCGGCGCGGTCGCAGTCGTGTCGGGCCGCATCGCGGGTCAGACGCAGACGGCGACGATCTGGATCTCGGAGGCCTTCAGCCGTTACGACTTCACCGGCGCCTACATGGGCGCGGTGCTCCTGGCCGTGATCGCGGTCTCGATCTTGGTGGCAATGAACGTGTTCAAGCGAAAGGAAGCCTGATGAGCATCATCGTCGAAGGCGCAACGAAGAGGTTCGGGGATTTCGTCGCGGTCGACGACGTCTCGATCACGGTTCCCGACGGGTCGCTCACGGCCCTTCTCGGCCCGAGCGGAAGCGGCAAGTCCACGCTGCTTCGGATCATCTCGGGACTGGAGACGCCGGATGCGGGCCGGATCCTGATCTCCGGTGACGACGCGACCGGGACGCCGGCGCAGCACCGCAACGTCGGCTTCGTCTTCCAGCACTACGCCGCGTTCAAGCACATGACGGTGCACAACAACGTCGCGTTCGGCCTCAAGATCCGCAAGCGCGACAAGGCGGAGATCAACCAGCGGGTGAACGAGCTCCTGGCGCTGGTGCACCTCGATGGCCTCGCCGAGCGCTACCCGTCGCAGCTCTCGGGGGGCCAGCGACAGCGGATGGCGCTCGCCCGCGCGCTCGCGGTCGAGCCCAACGTCCTGCTCCTGGACGAGCCCTTCGGCGCACTCGACGCGCAGGTGAGAAAGGAGTTGCGCGCGTGGCTTCGCCGGCTCCACGATGAGGTCCACGTGACGACGGTCTTCGTCACCCATGACCAGGAGGAGGCGATGGAGGTCGCTGAGCAGATCGTGGTCATGAACGAGGGCAAGGTCGAGCAGGCGGGCGCGCCGCGCGAGCTCTACGAGCATCCGCGAAGCGAGTTCGTCATGGGCTTCGTCGGCGCCGTGAATCGCCTGGGCTCGCTGTTCGTGCGCCCGCACGACGTCGAGATCCTGCAGGAGCCCGAGCCGGGAGCCGATGAGGCGATGATCGAGCACCTCGTGCACCTGGGCTTCGAGGTCCGGGTCGAGCTCGTGCTCGGCGACGGCGACGGCCTATGGGCGCAGATCACCCAGGCCGACGCCGAGGCGCTCGAGCTGGACAAGGGGCAGATCGTCTGGGTGCGGCCAAGCCGGGCGCGTGTCTTCGACGACGACGACCTGGGCACCAGGGACGGCAGGCCGACGACCGAGGAGCTCCAGGCGGCCTAGTTCCGCTAGTACGCGCGCAGGTCGGGTTTCTTCCCGAGCTCCCGGACGCCGCTCGGGATGCGGTCGGCGATCACGTCGGCCAGCGTGACGTTGTCGAGGATGCCGCGGACGTTGTTCCGGAGCGCCACCCAGACCTCTCGTAAGGGCGCGGCCGGGCCCACGTACTCGAGCTCGTCCGGGCGCTCGCCGCGCACGTGGGCGAGCGGTCCCTCGGCGGCCCTCATCACCTCCCCGATCGTGATGTCGTCAGGCGGGCGCGCGAGCCAGTAGCCGCCCTCGGCTCCCCGGCGGCTCTCGACGAGCCCGTGGTGGCGGAGGTCGCCGAGGATGTTCTCGAGGAAGCGCAGCGGGATCTCCTGAGCGTCGGCGATCTGCTCGCCCTTGATCGGGCCGGACTCATGGCCGGCGGCCAGCTCGACCGCCGCGCGAACCGCGTAATCAGCTTTGGCCGAGACGCGCACGCACCCATTCTCTCCGAACGCGCTAGGTCGCGAGCTGCACGGTGATGGCGTTGCAGAGCCCGTAGAACATCAGCGCTGCGGCCAGTCCTGCCACGAGCGAGGGGACCAGCCAATCCGTCGAACGGTGCATTTACCGCGGATAGCGCGGGTTTTGCACCGTTGGACGGTTCTGCGACGGGGGGTCGAGGGCGGCACAGTCGTCGATCGCCCGCTAGGAGGCCAGGATGCGCTCCTTCTCGCGGCGGAACTCCTCCGCGTCGAGGACGCCCGAGTCACGCAGCCGACCCAGCCGTTCGAGGGCCTCGAGCCGCGCATCGGACGCGGCCGCCGCCACCTGTGCCTCCTCCCCGTCGGCCCGGTGCGGGCGAAGGCGCTCGCGGGCGCTCGCGTAGCGGGCCCTCCAGCGCTCCGCCGCAACATCCCAGGTCTCCTCGGGGAAGTCCACGAGCGCCTGGCGTCTCAGCGCCTCGAAGCCCGTGATGAGGAGGGCGATCAGGAAGAGCGAAGGGATCAGGCGACTCGTGCCCTCGGTCGGGTTCCACCAGAAGACGAGCAGGACGATGACCGCGAGGACCGAGTAGCCCACGGCCCGGTGCGACAGCGGAGGAGTCATCGCTCGGCGGAGCTCGCGGGCGGCGGCGGTCCTGCCGGCGAGCCACGCGCCGGCGACGATCAGTACCCCGTAGGCGATCAGCGCCACCGCCTGGTCCCGGAGGAGGGTCGTGAAGATGCTCCAGACGGCATCGGCGGCGGGCCGGACCGCGTCCGTCTTGGCAAGCGAGTTGACGATGAAACCGCCGGCCACGCTCCGAGTGACGAGCACCGCGATCCCGATCGCGATGAAGGCCACCCCGCATGCGCGCACCGCCTCGCGGCGCCAGCCGCGAGGGAGGTAGATGGCGAGCGCAAAGAGCGCCAGCGCGGCGACGGGGAGCGCGATGGCCAGCTGCCGCAACAGGTTGACCATGTCCTGGACGAACGCGAGCTGGTTGGAGCGCAGGATCTCGATCCTGGCCGCGTCCGGGGGGATCTTGCCCTTGACGTCGACGCCGGCTCCCTGCCCCACCTGCTCGATGACTCGGCCGAGGTTCAGGTTGACGGCCCCGCCCCCCGTCGAGACGGTCTCGTTGCCGCCCTCGACGATCTGAAGGAACGTGTCGTGCGCCCGCCGGTTCGCCTGCGCCCACAGTTCCTGCACGTGGGGGTTCTGGAGTGCCTGCAGCGCGGCCCGGAGAGCGAGCTCGTGGACCCCGCCGCTTGCGGGCCCGGCCAGCCCCTTCACCTGATCCGGTAGCGCCTTCTTGAGCTGGGCCTCCACGTCGACCTCGCGGAACAGGGCATCGACGAGAAAGTCGTCAAGCGCCTCCTGGACATCGCGATTGGCGAGCACCTCCGTGCTCGTCTCGGTCCACGTGTCCGTCTCCAGCACCTGTCGCTTCGCCCAGACCGCGAACACGGCGAAGAACCCGATGATGCTCGCGAGCACGATGATCGCGATCGCGGTGCGCCTCAGGCGGGGGGCCTCGGGCATGGCGGGAGAGCTTCGCGCCACGGTCGGACGTCAGCCGGGCCCCGCACCGGGGGCCTGGGGCTCGCCCGCGAGGAGACGCTCCTCCAGGTGCTTGGCCTGCCCCGCCGCTACGGCGCGCGCAGCCCGCGCCTCGTCGAGCGGGATGCCCCTGGCCTCGGCGAGGTCCAGCAGGCGCTGGCGCTCAGTGGTGTCGGCGGCCCACTTCAGGAACGCCCACGCGAGTACCGCGAGGGTCACGATCATTCCCTCGCCCATCATGATCGAGCCCGCGACGCCCTGGTCGGTGAGCGGCGAAATGTTGTGCGCGGCGTCCCCGGACGTGTATGCCGGGTAGAAGACGGCGCCCGACCAGATGAAAACGTTGCCGAGCACGGCGCTCACGAACCGAACCGTGATCACGTAGATGACCTTCCAGCCGGCCCCGAACCATTTCGGCTTCGGGAGGGGCCCGAGCACGGGCATCCACATGAGGCAGCCGAAGAAGATGAACATCGCGTGCTCCAGCGCGTGCAGGGCCGGGCTCGAGAGCGTCCGCTCATACAGCGCCGGTATATGCCAGACGTAGAGGTCGATCGCCCATAGCGGGAGAGCGACCGCGGGATGGGCCAGCACGCGGAGCCGGTCGAACGGCTTGATCGCGAGGATCGGTTGCAGCAACGGGCCCGTGAGCCCGAGCACGAGCAGGATCGCGGCGAGATCCCCGATCAGGAGGTGCTCCAGCATGTGGGGCCAGAGCAGTTGGTCGGAGAGCTCGCCGAGCCCGATCAGCGACAGCGCGATCGTCATCAGGCCGGCGGCGAACGAGAACTGCCGCCAGAGCGGGACGGGCCGACCGCGCTGGGCGAGATTCGTGGCGCGCCACCAATACAGGAGCGCGGGAATCAGCAGCGGGAGTAGCTCGATCGGCGCGAACTCAGGCTCGAAGTGAGCTGGCGGCAGGATCATCGGAGCTCAATCAGCACGATAGAGAGCGCGCGCATCCCGGCCGCCCACGCGTACGAACTTAGACGAGCCTTAGCCGGTATCAAGAATCGGATGCCATCCTTAGCTTGCATGCGAAGAACCATGGCGGTGGTTGCGATCGTGGCGGGAGTCGCTGCGCTCGTGGGTTGCGGGAGGTCGGGCTCCGACCCGTCTTCGACCACTCAGGCCTCGGCGTCGGCCGACTACGCCGGTGCGAGCGCAAACCCACCGAAGCCGGTTCCGCCGCTGAAGCTGACCGATTCGGTCGGACAGCCGGTGAACATCAACGACTACCGGGGCAAGGCGGTCCTGGTCACGTTCATCTACGACCACTGCCCGGACATATGCCCGACGATCGTGTCCAACCTGCGCGCCGCGCAGAACGAGCTCGCGCGGCAGGCGAAGGACATGCAGATCATCGCCGTGTCGGTTGATCCGAAGGGCGACACCCCGACCACCGTCAAGAAGTTCCTCGCCGAGCATCTGATGACGGGGCGGATGAAGTACCTGCTCGGCTCGAGGACGCAGCTCGAGAAAGTCTGGAACGCTTGGAACATCGTCTCCAAGTCCAACCCGTCTCGCAAGGACCCCGATGCGGTGGAGCACTCGGCGCTCGTCTACGGGATCTCGGGGAGCGGGAAGATCACGACGCTCTATCCCTCAAACTTCAAGCCGCAGCAGATTGCCCACGACGTGCCCATACTCGCGAGCTCCTGAGGGCTGAGTCCTGCCGTGACCCGGGGACGGGCAATCGGTTTGGGGATCCTGGCGCTCGTGATCGCCGGCGTCGTCGTTGCCGAGGTCGTGACCGCGGGCGGCGGAGCAGCCAGCCGCCCGGCGCCGCAGCTGCCGAGCCAGGTGCTCTCCGGGCCGCACGTTGATCTCGCCTCGCTTCGCGGCAAGCCGGCGCTCGTGAACTTCTGGGCGAGCTGGTGTGGGCCGTGCAAGCAGGAGGCGCCGGAGCTCAAGCGCTTCTCGGACGGCCTCGGGAATCGGGCGACGCTCGTCGGTGTGGACTGGGGCGACTCGGCCGACGGCGCGCGGGAATTCATCGCGAAGTCCGGTTGGCGGTATCCGATCCTCCGCGACCCGAGCCAGAAGGTCGGGACGCAGTACGGCCTTAACGGCCTGCCAACCACGTTCGTCCTCGACGCGGACGGGAACATCGTCCAGACCCTGCAGGGGCCGCAGACGTTCGCGAAGCTGCAGCAGGCCCTCGCGGCCGCCGAGTAGCCCTACACCCCCCCGCCAACCAAACCCAACCATCGAGCGGTGCAAAGTCCGCGCTGAGCGCGGGAAATGCACCGTTCGACGGTTACGCCTCGGCGTACGCGCGGGCGGGGAAGGGGACCGGCTTTTCGCGCGGGACCGCGAGCACGGGGACCGCGGCCGTCTCGAGCTCGTAGCCGGCGGAGGCGCTCAGCGTCACCCGCCCGGGCCGGCCGCCCTCGGTCGACCCCAGGACCAGGAGGTCGCCATGGTCGCTCTCGTCCGCCGCGACCTCCGCACCGAGGCTCGCGGCCAGCGAACGACCGGTGTCGGCGGCGGCCGGATCGCCCTCCGCGAGGACGTTGACCCGCGCTACGCGATGGGGCAGCTCCGCGCGGAAGCCCGCCGGAGCGATCGCGACCGCCGTGGGGCCACCGTTCAGCAGCCGCTGGGCCGAGCTGCCCGGCGTCACGGCGCCCGGCGCCGTGCGGTAGTCGGAGCCGAAGACCACGATGTCGGCCCGCTCTCGCAGCGCGAGCTCGCGAAGCCCGTCACCCGTCGACGCGTGGACGATCACGTGCCTTGGCAGGTCGGGGTTGCCGAGGAGCTGCGCCCCGTGCTCTAGCAGTGCCTCCGCCTCGCGTTCCTCGAGGGCCTCGCGGTCGCGGTCCGACTGCTGCGCGTGGCGGACGTAGGCGAGCGAGAGCTCCGCGCCGCCCCTCGCGAGGAGCTCCCCGAGGGCAAGTGCGTCGCGGTCGTTCTCCGTGTCGTCGTAGGAGACGAAGATCCTCGGAGCCATGGTTCGTACCTTCCGTCGTTTGCGCTTACCGGTTTCGCCGCGATGCTCGCCCACTCCTGCCAGCAGCGCAAGTAATTCTTCTGATCAAATGAATAAGCTTTACTTATGTTGAACCCGGGCCGGTTGCGGGTCTTCCGGGAGGTCTTGAACCGCGGATCGTTCTCGGCCGCCGCGGATGCGCTCTCGTACTCGCAATCGGCCGTGTCGCAATCGGTCGCCGCCCTCGAGACCGAGCTGGGCGTACCGCTCCTCGAGCGCAACCGGCGCGGCGCACGGCCGACCGACGCGGGCGCCGCCCTCGCGCCGCACGCCGATGTCATCCTGGCGCGCCTCGAAGCCGCCGAGGCGGAGGTCGCGGCGATCGCCGGGGTCCGCGGCGGTCGACTCACCATCGCGTCTTTTCCCACCGCCGGCGCCACCATCGTCCCGCTCGCCGTCGCGACCTTCCGTGACGCGTACCCGGAGGTGGCACTCAGCCTCGCCGAGGGCGAACCGGAGGAGATCGCCCCGCGGCTGCGGGCGGGGGAGTTCGACGTGGCGCTCCTGTTCGAGTTCGAGGGCGTGAGCGGAGGCCTCGGCGCGGGGCTGCGCCGAATCGAGCTGCTCGAGGATCCGATGTACCTCGCGCTCCCCGACGATCACCGCCTCGCTGACTCGCCCCGGGTGCGCCTGGAGGACCTGAGCGAGGAGTCATGGGTCCAGACGTCCGCGGCGAGCCCCTGCGCCCGCCACGTGGTGCGCTCTTGTCACGCCGCGGGCTTCGAGCCGACCGTCTCGTTCGAGACCGACGACTACCAGACCGTCCAGGGTCTGGTCGCGGCCGGCGTCGGCGTGGCGCTGATTCCCCAGCTCGCGCTGTCGACGGTGCGCGATGACATCACCATTCGCGCCCTACATCCACGAGCTCCGGTTCGCGCAGTGCTCGCGGCCACGGCCCGTCCCGCCAGTACGCCCCCCGCGGCCGATCGGATGCTCGAGGTCTTCGGCGAGGTCTCTCGACGCTACGGCAGGGGAAAGATCTAGGGCAATGGCGGCGTTAACCTGATCGCGAATGCCTCTGGAAGGTCACTGGCGGCGGATCAACACGCCACTTCGGCGCCTGACCACGCGGGAGCGAAACATCGCCATCGCTGCCGTCGCGGTCACACTCGTGGCGATCGCGGCGGTCGTGATCGCCACGTTGCCGAACTCTCGCCCCGCGCCCGCGCGGGGCTGCATATACGCGATCGTCCCCGGCTTCACCGGCGCTGAGCCCGTCGACGCCTGTGGGGAACGGGCCCGGCGGATCTGCGCAACGCGCACGCAGCACGGCGATCCCGGCGCGACGGCGATCCGCGAGAGCTGCCGCGACGCCGGCCTGTTGTAGCCGGCCCGGTGGCGTTCCATGTCGAGATCCGTCGCGGGCATCGCTGGGCTCGTGAGTTCAACCTCGATCGGGAGCGCCTGCGGCGCGAGGTCCTGGATCCCTGGACGACCCGGGAGACGATCCGTCTGGGCGATCGGGATTGGGAGCCCGCGGAGTGCAGCCTGCAGATCATGGAGGGACCGGAGCTCGCCGGGCCCGACCTCGCGTTCGGGCGTGGCTGGAACCACGCCCAGCGCTCGGGGAGGACGGTCACCCGGGAGCTGGTCGCGGGTGCGGTGCGCGACGCCGCCGCCGTCGCCGTTCACGCCGAGACGGCAGCGGGCCGCCAGGTGATCGTGGAGGCGCTCGGGGAGCTCGGCATCGCGGCGGTGGACCGAGCCGGTGAGGAATCGGGGGTCGATCAAGAGCGCATGGCCCTGATCCTGGCGGTCGAGACCGCCGATCCCCCGCGGGCCTGGCTCTATGAGGCCGGTGCGGCCGTCGGCTCGGCCGGCGGCCGGGTGTTCCTGGTGCGCCTGGCCGATACGCCGGCGCCGCCCGAGCTCGCGGAGCTCCCGAGCATCCGGCTTGGCGCGGATCTGGCATCGGCCCTCGCCGGGGCGCTCGCGGAGCTCGGGCCCCGATGAAGCGCGCCCCGCCGGTCGGCGGGGCGCGCTTGTGCGCGTGCCGGTTGGCCCGGGAGGGTCAGCCCGGTGCTTCGGCCGGTCGTTCCTGCGGTGCCGCCGGCATGCCGGACGGGAACGCCAGCGACGGAACGTCGGACGGATACACCTCGTGACCGTGGACCGCGAGGTCGCCTTCCTCCATGTCCTTCTCGTCCATCCTCAGCGGGACGAACATCCTCACGAGCTGCAGGAGGACGAACGTTCCGATCGCCGAGAAGGCGACGACCCACAGCGCCGTGAGCGCCTGCCAGCCGAGCAGGTGGCCGCCGTCGCCCGAGATGAGGCCCGGGGCCGCGCCCATGGCCTCGTTGGCGAAGATCCCCGTGAGCAGCCCACCCGTTACGCCGGCGAACCCGTGCGTGTAGACCACGCCGAGCGTGTCGTCGACGTTGCGAAATGGCGCGGTGCGGCTGAGATAGTTCAGCGCGAAGTAGACGATCGTCGCGGCCACCACCCCGATGACGATCGCCCCCCAGCCGTTCACGTAGCCGGCCGCGGGCGTGATCGCCACGAGGCCGGTGATCATCCCGTTGATGCTGGAGATGAGGCTCGGCTTCTGGCCGGTGAGATAGTCCCACCCGACCCACACCAGGAACGCGACGGCGGTGCAGAGGTTCGTGTTGAGGACCGAGGCAGCGGCGACGTCGTTCGCGGCGTACATGTCGCCGCCGTTGAACCCGTTCCAGCCCATCCACAGAAGGCCCGCCCCGACGGCGACCATCGCAAGGTTGTTCGGCGCGTCGACCTCCCGGTCTCGCTGTAGGCGGGGGCCGATCACCGCGGCCGCGACGAAGCCGGACACGCCAGCGGCGAGGTGGATGACGTAGCCGCCTGAGTAGTCGAGCGCGCCGTGCTGCGCGAAGAACCCGCCGCCCCAGATCAGGAATGCGTTCACCGTGTAGATGAGGCTCGACCACAGGAGGACGAACGGAACCCAGGCCTTGAAGTTGATCCGGCCGAGCACGGAGCCGAGCATCAGGATCGGCGTGATCCCGGCGAACACGAGCTGGAAGTACGCCAAGGTCGATTGCGGGAACGCCACCTCGCCGACCAGCGGGATGTTCCCCTGGCCCAGGAGCGAGGAGCTGTCGAGGATCGGGCCGGGGTTGCCCCACATGTTCGCGAAGAAACCGCTGTCGGCGCCGAAGATGTGCATCGGCGAGCCGAAGCCCATCTTGAACCCCCACAGCACCCACATCACCAGCACGATGGCGAACGCGACGAACGCCATCATCATCGAGTTCACGGACCAGCGTTTCTGCATCACCCCGCCGTAGAGCACGACCAGGCCCGGCACGCTCATCAGGCCGACGAGCGTCGCCGCCGTGAGCTGCCAGGCGTTATCGCCTGGACTCAACCAATGCATTCCCCAGACTCTTCCTTTCCGATCGAGAGCACAGCCAGAACAACCACGTGACCGCGCCGGCCGCTGTGCGGCAGGCCATCTACTGCTGGCTCAGGTTCTCGGATCGGGTGCCGACCGGCTATCTACACAGGGCCAATCTGCGCCCCCGGGTTTTCGCCCGATGGTCGAAAGAGAGTGACTGGGCGGGCGCCCGGCCGCCGGGTATCGAGTTGAAGCGCCTACGCGGCGCGCCAGGCCCCGAGTGACCCGTCGCGGGCCAGCCGCTTCAGGCCGCGCGCCTCGAGCTGGCGGGCGCGCTCCTGGGAGACGCCGACCTCCCGGGCAACCTCGCGCAGCGATGCCTCCGGCGCACCGCCGGTGCCGAAGCGCAGCTCGATGACTCGGCGCTCGTCCTCCGGCAGCGTCGACAGGGCGGCGCTTACCGCCTGCTCCTGCTCGCGCTCGTCGACCTCGTCCTCGACGCTGTCCGTGCTCTCGGCCCGGAACTCGCCGAGCGTCGTATCGCCGTCGTCGCCGACCGGGGCGTCGAGGCTCGTGGTGACCCGAGTGAGGTCGCGAACGGCCTTCACCTCCTCGAGCGGAAGCTTGGCGCGCTCGGCGATCTCCTCCTCGGTCGGCTCACGGTTGAGCTTCGCGCTGAGCTCGGACTCCGTGCGGTTGACGGTGCGCTCGCGCTGAGCGATGTGCGCCGGGATCCGCACCGGTCGCCCGGTGTTGTCGAGCCCGCGCTGGATCGCCTGCTTGATCCACAGGACCGCATAGGTCGAGAACTTGTAGCCGCGCCGGTAGTCGAACTTCTCGGCGGCGCGAATCAGGCCGAGCATGGCCTCCTGGACCAGGTCCTGCATCGACAGCCCGTGGCCCTGATAGCGGCGGGCGAACTTGATGACCAGGCGAAGGTTGGAGTTGATGAGCCGCTCCTTCGCGGCCAGGTCGCCGCGCTCGATGCGCTGCGCGAGCTCGACCTCCTCCTCGCGGGTGAGCAGGGGATAGCGGCTCGCCTGGTTCAGGAAGAGCTGAAAGCTGTCGGTGGTCTCCGTCGCGGCAGCGTGATCCGCGCCGCGCCGCTCCGGATGGTCGGCAATCGACGTGTATACGGCGTGCTCGCCGCGCCGCCGGTGGTTGTCGTTGCGCTGGGTCTCAGCGCCTCTGGATCTGGGCATTCGTCTCCTTCTTGTGCTCCGATCCCCGCCGGGGATCACCCGACACCTACGCCACATCGCGCCGGACGTTACTTCGCTTCAAAAAGTATAGCAATGGTTGCTTGCTCAAGCAAGCGTCAAAAATGGCCCGGGCGAACCTGTAGCGGGGCATTTTCGCGGGCGCGACTCAAGCCAACCTTAACCCGTAGAGCTCGCGCGCCCCGGCACCGGCCGGTACCCGGGGTTGGGATCGTGCAAACCCAGGAAGGAGGCGCGGTTCATCGACGCCTCTCGCGCGACCGGGACCTCGCTGCGGGGCGATCTAGCTGGTGACCCCCTGGCCAGGGCGGAGCGTGTCCCTAAGCGCTTCGACGCCCGTGTAGCGCGGGCTCCAGCCGAGCTCGCGCTTCGCCTTGGTGGTGTCCATGATCGGCGGGTGGCTCAGCGCCTCGATCCATTCCGTGACCGGCGGCATGCCGGGCAGGCCCGGCAGCGCCGCGATCCCGCGGGCCGCCGCCTGAACCGGTCCCGCCGGCATCGGGATGGGAACAACGCCGAGCTCGCGCGCGACCTCGGTCGCGCTGAGGACGCCATCGCCGGCGATGTTGTAGGCGCCCGGCTCACCGGCCCCGTGGACGCACAGCACGAACGCCTGGCCGACGTCGTCCTCGTGAATGAATTGAATCGGGAGATCGGGGACCGGCAGTGGGAGCGGCACCGGAGAACCACGGCGCGCGAGTCCGGCGAGGCGCCCGGCGAGCGGCTCGAGTCGCGCGGGCACGACCCTTTTCGCACCCATGGCGTGAGGGCCCAGGACGATCGGGGGCCGCAGTAGGTAAAGGCCCAGGTCGCGATGCTCCGCAGCCTCGTCGGCCAGAAGTTGCTCGAGCTCGGCCTTCTCCTGCGCGTAGAACAGGTGAGCGGCGGGGCGAACCGGCCACTCCTCACGCATGGCAACCGGGTTGTCGCGGTGAAACCCGTATGCGGCCACGGACGACGCGTAGATGAAGCGGCTCGCGCCGGCTTCCGCCGCAGCGCGGAACGTGTTCAGCGTCCCCTCGACGTTGATCGCGCGGATGGTCTCGCGTGGCGCCGCGCCGGTGATGATGAACGCGAGATGGACGACGACGTCCGCGCCTCGAAACGCCTCGGCCAACGACTCGGGCTTCCTGACGTCGCCGCGGCGATACTCCATCTTGCTCCAGCCGTGATCGGCGGGCTCGAAGGGCCTGCGGGCGATCCCCGCGATGCGCGCGATCCGATCATCGCGCTGAAGCAGTGGCATCAGGCCGAATCCGAAGGTCCCCGTCGGTCCGGTCACGGCGACGGTCAGCTTGAGGGAGGTGGTGTCGTTCACGCGGCCGGCATCCTAGGCAGTCGGTACCCACCTGGCTCTTGTTTAGGCTGATTGCCAGCTGAGCGAGTACGCGCCAAAGGGTCACGGATGACGGCAAGGAGAGCCATGGGGCACCTGGGCTGCCTCGCGTTGGCCTGGGTCGCGGCGGGGCTGGTGCTCGGCGCGGCGTCACCCGATGCCGTGGCTGCGGGGGCCTCGGCCGAGAAGCTGGCCGAGAGGTACTCGCCGATCGTCGCCTTTCGACGGCAGGAGGAGCCGTGCGGGAGCGGTGAGGCATATCGGCCCACGTCCGTGAACCTCGTGCTGGGCAACCCGGCGGTCGCGCTGCGAGATCCGAGCGGCAAAGTCGTGACGGAAGCCCCGAGCGCCGCCGACCTCTGGGGCCTGGGCGAGAACTATTACCTGGACCTACCCGGCGACCCTATTCACCCGGGCTGCGAGTACGAGAGGGATTTCCGGCGCTGGAGTGCGGGCACGAAGCCGAGCGTCTACGCGCACATTGCCGCGGATCCGGGCCATCCGGAGAAGCTCGCGATCCAGTACTGGCTCTATTACACGTTCAACGACTTCACCGACAAGCACGAGAGCGACTGGGAGATGATCCAGGTCGATTTCGATCTGCCGACACCGCGGCGGGCGCTGAATAGCGATCCCTACGAGGTTGACGCAGCTCAGCACGCAGGCGGCGAGCGCTCCGCCTGGAGCGATCCGAAGCTCGAGAAGCGCGGCACGCACCCCGTGATCTACGCGGCCACGGGCTCGCACGCCGACTACTTCGGCAGCGCCCTGTATCTCGGACGAAGTGCGAGCGAGGGATTCGGGTGCGATGACACGCGAGATGCGGACGCGTCCGTTCCCATGCGCACGGATCTGCTGCCTCGCAGGCGGCCGCCGCGCTCGAGCCCATACGCCTGGCTCGCCTACGACGGCCGCTGGGGGGAGCAGGAGAAGGGACTCAACAACGGCCCTACCGGGCCGGCCACGAAAGGCTCGTGGTCGCGGCCGATCAATTGGGCGAACGGGCTGCGAGATGTCAGCGTCGAGGTCCCGGAAACTCCAGGGTTCCTGGGCTTGACCGTCACGGGGTTCTTCTGCGGCGCGGTGACGCAGGGCTCGATTGTGCTGAACTGGGCGATCGTCAACCCGTGGGCGTTCCTCGCACTGCTGGGCGCGATGATGCTGGCCGCGGTGGCGGCCGTCGGTCGCACGACATGGAGGCCGCCCGACCCGCATCCCCTCCGAAGGTCACGCGGTGGTGGCCAGATCTTCAGAGCCGCCGGGCGCCTCTACGGGAACAACCTCACGCTGTTCGTAGCGATGGGCGCGATCTTCGTACCAGTGGCCGTCGTCACAGCGGCGATCCAGTGGGCGCTCTTCCATCTGACGGAGATGGGGTCGCTCGTGGCGCTCGATGGGCGTGGCGGGGCGGTCACCGCCTTCCTGGCGCTCGTGACCGGCGGTGTCGGCGCGGCGATGGCGTCGGTGATCACCACGGCGGCGGTCGCCTTCTCCCTCGGCGAAATCGACGCCGGGCGTCGCGCGCGCCCGCCGGACGGGTACCGCGCCGCGTTCGAGCGGTGGCGGACCCTGCTAGGAGCCGCCGCGACGCAGTACGTGGTTGCGATCCTGCTGAGCATCACTGTCATCGGTCTCCCGTTTGCGATTGGGCGCTACGTCCGCTGGTCGCTGTTCGCCGAGGCGTGCGGCCTCGAGGGCGGCACGGCGCGTGAGTCACTCCGACGCAGCGCCGAGCTTGTGGCAAGGCGGTGGTGGCGGACATTTGGCTTCAGCGCATTGGTCATCGTTCTCGCGGCGCTTTCGGGACCAGTGCTCGGCGTGGCGCTGCTGCTCCTCACGAACGACTCACTCACGTTCATCAATATCGCCGGGGCGCTCATCTACACGGTCACGGTGCCGTACGCTGCGATCGCCCTCACGCTCTACTACTTCGACCTGGACGCGCGACGGTCCGCGGCTGCACGGCGCGAGCACCACCCCGTCCCGGAGTGATGCACGACGTAGTCGAATTCCTGCGCCAGTTCCCGCCCTTCGACGATCTCGACGAGGCCGAGCTCGAGGAACTCGCCGAGAGCGTCGAGGTCGAGTTCTTCGCCGGCGGAACGACCATCATCCGTCAAGGCGAGGCGCCGCTCGAGCACGCGCGAGTCATCCGTCGCGGTGCGGTCGAGCTCTTGAGCGAGGGACGCGTGCTGGATGTTCTGGGCGAGGGAGAGCTCTTCGGGCACCCTTCGATGCTGTCCGGGATGCCGGCCGGGTTGGAGGTGCGGGCCGTCGAGGACACGCTCTGCTACCGGCTCCCGGCAGATGCCGTCGTCGCGCTCCTGGGCCGGCCCACCGGGGTGCGGTATCTGGCCCGGAGCCTGCTCACGCGACCCCGTCCGGATGCCGGCGATTCCGGCCTCGATGTGGGCGGTCAGCCCTTGGCGCGGCTCGTTCAGGGTCGCCCGGTCGTATCCGAGCCGGCTTGGAGCATTCGCGATGTTGCGGGCCAGATGGCGGACAACGCCGCCAGCGCGGCCCTGGTTCGCCTGCCGGAGGGGGAGCTCGGGATCGTCACGGACCGCGACCTGCGTGACCGGGTCATCGCCGGCGAGCTGGACGCCGACGCTCCCGTGAGCGAGGCGATGAGCGCGCCGGCGTACACGATCACTCCGGAGCGCTCGGCCGCCGAGGCGATGCTCGAGATGCTCGAGCACGACCTCCACCACCTTCCGGTGGTCTGGCCCCAGGGCGACGTGCTGGGCATCTTGACGTACCCCGACCTGGTTGCTCTCGAGGCCCAGGGCCCATTCTCGCTGCGCCGGGTGATCGCCGCCGCGACCGACATGGACCGGCTTCAGCAGGGCGCGGGGGACCTTCGATCGCAGGTGATCGCCCTTCACGACGCGGGCGTTCCGCCGACGCGGATCAGCTCGGTCGTGACGGTCCTCGTCGATGCCCTGACCCGGCGAACGATTCAGCTTGTGATCAAGGACGTGGGCAGGGCGCCGGGCCCGTTCACCTGGCTCGCCATGGGCAGCCTGGGGCGGCGAGAGATGGTCCCGTCGTCAGACGTCGAGTCAGGTCTCGTCTGGGAGGGCGAAGGTGATCGGGTCGAGGACTACATGAGCACGCTCGGAATCCGGGTGGTCGAGGGGCTGGCGTCCAGTGGCCTCGCGGCCGACCCGCACGGCGCAACCGCGGCAAAACCGCTCTTCGATCGCTCATTCGGAGCCTGGCGGGAGGAGATCCGAAACTCGATCGAGCACCCCGACAGCGACAAGGCGCTGATCTTCCTCTCTTTGCTGGCCGACGCCCGACCGGTGTTCGGAGTGGGCGACGTGCGGGACCCGCTGACCGAGCTCCGCCAGGTGTGGCACCGCCGCCCGCTGCTGCGTCTGCTGCTTCGCCTCGCCCTGGCGAATCGCCCCCCGGGCGGGTTGCGGCGTCGGCTCGCGTCGCACACGCGGGGCGCTCGTGAGCGGAGGGCGGATTTCGACCTGAAGCGGGACGGTGTCCTGCCGATCGTCGCCATCGCCCGCTACGCGAGCCTGGCCGCCGGGGTCCGCGTCACCTCGACCCGGGAGCGCCTCGGGGCCGCCGCGACCGCCGGAACACTCCCGAGGAGGGATGCGCGGATCCTCGGCGAGGCACACGAGCTGCTCTCCCGCCTGCGGCTCGAGCACCAGGTCGAGCAGCTTCGCGAGGGCACGGACCCGGACGACCACATCGATCCCCAGGAGCTCAACCCGGTGACTCGTGGCTACCTGCGTGAGGCGCTTCACGCGGTGCGCTCGGTGCAGGACTCGCTCGAGCGCGGGTTGCGACTGCCGCCGTGAGTCTGCTCAGGCGCCGGCGGGACCTGTCGGCGTCAGCCCAAGCGTACCGCGACGCGAGCCGGCCTCCAGGTGACACGCGATGGAGGGAGGCTCGGTTCGCCGTGGTGGATCTCGAGACGACGGGGCTCGATCCGCGACACGACGAGATCGTCTCCTTTGCCGCGGTCCCGGTCGATGCCGGACGCATAAGCGTCGGTGGAGTCGTGACCGCGACCATCCGCCCGACCACGATGCCGCCGCCCGAGACGATCCGGATCCACGGGCTGCGTCCGGTGGATCTCACCGAGGCGCCATCGCTCCCCGAGGTGCTGGACCGGATCCTCGAGGCGTTGACCGGAAGGCATCTCGTTGCGCACGCGGCGTGGATCGAGCGGGGCTTCCTCGACGCGGCGCTGAGGCCGATCGGGCTCCGCGTCGGGAAGCCGGTGCTGGACACCGCGATGCTCGCCCGTCACGTCACCGACCTCGAAGGAGGACAACGGGACCAACCCGTCAGGCTGGCCGTCGCCGCTCGGCGCTTCGGGCTCCCGGTTCACCGTCCGCACGTCGCCGAGGGCGATGCGCTCACGACCGCCCAGCTCTTCCTGGCGCTCGCCGCCCATCTGGACCTGGAATCCGAGCAGACGGTGAGCTCGCTCGCGCGCCTGTCGAAGGCGTGATGAAGCTGGATTGAGTACGAACGCTTAGAGCGAGCCCTTGTGGCGGGAGACGTGTGATTGCGTCCTCTCCCAGCCCATTCCCTTTGCCCAGCCCGGTCCCGCGCCCTTCGTGTCCGCGGTGTCGAACCTGAGGCCCGCGACCTTCATGAAGGCGTGACCCGAATTCGCGTAGACGGTGATCCAGTTGCCGTGCTTTGACTTGCCCCACCGCATGAGACCGGTCGGCGGCTTCGCCTGCTTGATCAGGCCGCCGCCGTGAAGGGCGTAGCTCACGGCGCTCGAGCAGTCGTAGCAGGGGGACTTCCATTTGTCGTATCCGCCGCCGTTGCAGTACCCGTGGTGCTTGGCGATCTCGTTGGCAGCACCGATGACCTGCTTCACCCGTCCCGGGGCGGACTTCGGGGCGACCGCCTTGCCGTGGACGAGCTTCGCCTTGTGACCGCTGACCGTGGGCGCCGGCTGCGTCGTACCGGTACCGCCGCTCCCGGCAATTGCGGTTGGGCTCATGAGGGCCAGCGTGGTCAGAGATGCCAGCGACAGAGCGCCGACCAACCACAGGCTTCGCATACGAATCGGATTCGAGTGCATGGATCGGTCTCCTTCGTCGGCCTGCGGGGTTAGCTGACGGGCTGGCGCTAAAGGAGCCTGCGCCCCCGCCCGGCGGGCGGGTTAGCCCCGGAATTGGTTCCCCCGCTCCTCGCCACGGCGCGGCGAGGACTCGGCTTCTTCCAGTGCTCGGCCGGTGAGGCTAGCGAACCCGTTCTCGGACCGCAAAGGTGAACCGGGCGAGGCATGTCACAGAGAAGTTGACGCGGCACTCCTCGGGTGAGAGGCTGGCCCCTCCGGCGGTCGCCGGATTCGCCGAGGAGCCGCTCCTGACTCGCCGACGCATCTCGCCTCCGCCGTCAACCGGCTCATAGGGAGGTTCCAGGGATGCTCAAGCAACTCTGTTCACGGCTGACCTACGCGAACGTGATCTCGACGTTGTGCCTGTTCTTGCTCTTGGGGGCGGCACCGCCGTCGCCCTGAACGGCTCGAACACGGTCCAGTCCGACGACCTCGGCCCCGGTGCCCAGGTGAAGGCGGCTGACGTGGCCGCCAACGCGATCAACGGCGCCGATGTCGTCAACAATGGGCTGACGGGAAATGACATCCGCAACCAGTCCCTGGGCACGGCGGAGTTCTCGCGTTCGATCCCGACCGTCCACGTGACCAACTCGGGCAGCCAGACCATCCCCCATCTGACGCCGACGGACCTCGCCTTCGACAGCGAGCGCGGTGACTCGGCGGGCATGCACAGCAACACGACCAACAACTCCCGCCTCACGGCGCCGGTGAGCGGCTTCTACAGGGTGAGTGCGCAGATCGTTTGGGGCTTCAGCTCGACCGGCGTCCGGGACTTGGGCCTCTACCGGAACGGCTCCACCCTCATCGCCACCGATCACGCGATCGCGAGCACGGCCAACCAAGCTGTCACCCAGGAGGTGAGCACCGAAAGGGGTCTCGTGGCCGGCGACTATGTGGAGGCGACCGTGGTCCAGAACAGCGGTGGCTCCCTGGACGTCCGCCAAGCGAATGACTACAGCGCCCACATGACGATGACCTGGCTGGCGCCAGGACGGTAGCGGCGCGAGGTCGCTCGCTACCCGGCCGCGCCTGTGAGGAGGACCGCGACGCGCTCGCCGGGCAGTTGCTCGGAGTGCCTGGCCACAGCGGCGACGCCGGCGGCTCCGGCCGGCTCGACCACCACTCCCAGGCAATCGGCGATCAGCCTCATGGCGGCCTGGATCTCATGGTCGTCCACCAGGACGACCTCGTCGACCAGCTCGATGACCCGAGCGAGCGACTCGGGCACCGGATCGGTGATGGCAAGCGCACCGGCGATGGTGCCGGTTCCGGCGTTCGAGATCGGACCCCGCGCTGCGAAGCTTTGGGCCATCGCGGGTGCCCCGCTCGCGCACACGCCCACGACCTTGGTGTCTCCGTGGGACTTAAGCCAGCGTGCGACCCCCGAGATCAGGGCGCCGTCGCCCAGTTGGACGACGGCGGTATCGATCTGGCCTGCCGCGGCGAGCTCGACGCCGATCGTTCCGGCGCCCTCGGCGATGGCGGGATCCAGCCCGTCGACGACGAGAAGGCGATTCGCGCTCGCGGCGGCATGCTCCCGAGCGGCCCATCCGGGGCGTTCGTGCACTTCGACCCGGGCGCCGAGCGCCCGCATGCGCTCGACCTTCGCCGCCGGCGCGTCAGGGGCGACGAAGATGTGCGTCGTCGCGTCCCGCTGGCGAGCCGCATAGGCGAGACCCTGCCCAAAGTTGCCGGCGGTCGCGCACACCCAGGTGCTGGCGGGATCCAACTTCCGCGCCAACACGGAGGTCCCCCGCCCCTTGAAGCTGCCGATCGGGTTGAAGGTCTCGACCTTTACCAGCACCTCGCGACCGAGCGCGTCCGACAACCGGCCGCTGACGAACTGGGGGGTGTCGAGGAAGATCGGGTCGACCTCGCCGAGAGCCGCCTCGATTCGTTCCAGCGAGAGGTCCACGGTCAACCCATTCTCGTGATGAAGGGGATCGGGCACCCACCACGCGGGCCGAAAGGCTGGCGTCGCGCGCCGCCGGCCTAACGCACTTGCTCTGAGCAAATTGCTGGAACGCCCAGAATCGTTGGTGAGTGGCGGTTTACCGATCAGTTGCACGCTATATGCGTGCACTGGCGCGGGTCACCGTTGCCGCTCGCCTTGTTCCCACCACCGTCCCTGACCGCGCGAACGGCCGCGATCCCAAGGTCCCCGTTTCGCAGCGCCAGGTTCTTCGTCAGCTTCGCCGTGCGGCTGTCGACGTCGAATCCGTCGTCCCCCGCGCCCCTGGCGGTGTTGTGCCTCAGGAGGGTGTGGTCGTCCTTCGGATTGACTAGGAAGCCATCAACGCGGCTGCCCTTGACCAGGTTTCCGCGCACGGTGTTGCGCGCCCCGCCGAGAAATGGGTGGGGGATTCCGAGGCGGATGCCCGCGCGGCGAGCGTGGGTGACGACGTTGTCGGTGACCAGGTTGCCGCGGCCCTTTTCGATCCGAATGCCGTCGCGGCCGTGGGAGACGCGGTTGTGCGCGATCACGTTATGGCTGCCGGGACCCAGGGTGATGCCGGCGTCGTTTCGAGCCAACCGATTGTGCTTGATCCGATTGTGCTTGCCCCCCTCCAGGATCACGCCTTCGCCGCCGTTGCGCGAGACGCGGTTCCCCTTGATCAGGCTGTGGTTCGAATCGACCAAGACCATGCCGTGATGTCCGACGTTGCGGCGCACCGAGTTGCCTATGACCCGGACGTGGTGGCAGCCGAACACGCCCAATCCGGTGCCGGCGTCGGGGGAGGTGGAGTCGGTTCCGGAGCTGTCTCGGATCACGATTCGGGAGCAGCTGAAGACCTGGATACCGACGGAGTGGTTCTTCGACGCCGAAATGTCCAGCAGGCGGTTGTGGCGCACCCCCCCGAAGTCGACGCCACCACCGAACTGCCGCACCGAGCCGTGCACCACGGTGACACCGTCGTGGCCGAAGTTCGCCACCCCCACATCACAGAACTCCGTTGGGCTGCATCCACGGGTCAAGCGCCCGTCTCCGTCAATCGTGTGGTAGTTGAGGTCGAGGGTGATGTTGTCGGCGCCGATGACGATGCCGTTGTTGGGGCAGTTGGCGAGGTTGTGGTGGAGGGTCACATCGGTTGTGATGGTGTCGCCGCAGTTCGGTTGCTTCACCGCAGCAGCGGCGCCACCCGAGGCGAGGTAGACAAGTACCGCGACGACAGCGAACAACAGAAACGAGATGAGCGGCTGAGCCCCTCGCCGGCTGACCCTCATAGGCATCCGTTCCTTCCTCCCCGAGGCGCGTCGGGTGTTGCGCCTTCGGATCGACCCTATATCCCGCGGCCGGCGGCCGCAAGGGCCGAATCGACTCAGGCGGCGCGCGCTACCCGCAGCCGGTGTTGTTGCCGCAGCTCGAGCAGGTGTAGCACGAGCCGGTGCGTTGCATCATGCCGCCGCACTGCTCGCACGCCGGGCCCAGGTCGGTGCCCGACATCCTCGCCGGGATCACCGGCGGGGTGTCGGTGAGCGCTGCAGCAGCGGGGAGCGAGGCGCCCGCCGGCCGGTCGGCCGAGTGGCCGTTCCCGTGGCCGTTGCCGCCGCCGTTCGACTCCTCAAACAGCGACTGCTGGGCCTCCTTGCGAGCGCGGACCTCCTGGGTGAGGATCCCCAGGTCCTCGAGCTCGTCGATGTCCTCGATGAAGCGGCTCGCGAGCCAGCGCATGATGTAGTCGGGCATCGACTTCGCGAACGGGATCTCGGGGTTGTTCGTGATCCCCTCGGGGTCGAAGCGCATGTAGCTGAACTTGCGCACGAACACCTCGAGCGGCACGCCGTACTGCAGCCCGATCGAGATCGCGGTCGCGAACGCGTTCATCATGCCGCGCAGCGTCGAGCCCTCCTTGCCGATGTCGGTGAGGAAGATCTCGCCGACCGAGCCGTCCTCGTACTTGCCGGCCGTGATGTAGCCCTCGTGGCCGGCGATCGAGAACTTGTGCGTGATCGACTCGCGCTCGCGGGGCATCTTGCGCCGCGTGGGCCGCGGCTCCGCCGCCTCGGCCGCGGGCTCGGACTTCTTCTCGCCGGCGTCGGTGCGAAGCGCCTGTGCGGTCTTCGAACCGTCGCGGTAGATCGCGAGTGCCTTCAGGCCGAGCTTCCAGCCCTGCGCGTAGGCGTCGGCGATGTCCTCGACGGTCGCCGACTCCGGCAGGTTGACCGTCTTCGAGATCGCCCCCGAGATGAACGGCTGCACCGCCGACATCATCTGGATGTGGCCCATGTGCGAGATGGCGCGTTCGCCGACGGCAACGTCGAAGACCGGCAGGTGCTCGTCCTTCAGGCCGGGAGCGCCGACGATCGTCGCCCGGTCGTTGATGTGGGCCTCGATCTGCTCGACCTCGGCGTCGGTGTAGCCGAGCGTCCGCAGCGCCATCGGAACCGTCCGGTTGACGATCGTCATCTGCCCGCCGCCGACCAGCTCCTTGAACTTGACCAGCGAGAAGTCGGGCTCGATCCCCGTTGTGTCGCAGTCCATCAGGAAGCTGATCGTCCCGGTGGGCGCGAGCACCGTCGCCTGCGCATTGCGATAGCCGTGCTCGTCGCCGAGCGCGACGGCCTCGTCCCAGGCCGCGCGCGCGGCATCGATCAGCCCACCCTTGACACCGGTGGAGTCGATCTCATAGGCGGCGTCGCGGTGCATCCGCATGACTCCGTTGTGCGCATCGTGGTTTCGCTCGTACGCCTCATACGGCCCGGTGGACGCTGAGATCACCGCCGACTGCCGGTAGGCGCGGCCGGTCATGAGCGCTGTGATCGCCGCGGCGACGTTGCGCCCCTCGTCGGAGTCGTACGGGACTCCGTCGGCCATCAGGAGTGCCCCGAGATTGGCGTATCCCAGGCCGATCTGCCGGAACGCCCTCGCGTTGCGACCGATCTCCTCGGTCGGATAGCTCGACGGCCCCACGATGATCTCCTGCGCCACGAAGACGACATCGACGACGTGAGCGAACCGATCGGCGTCGAAGCTTCCGTCGTCGCGGCGGAACTTCATGAGGTTGATCGACGCGAGGTTGCACGCCGAGTCGTCGACGTGCATGTACTCGGAGCACGGGTTCGACGCGTTGATCCGGCCGGACTGGGGGCAGGTGTGCCAGCGGTTGATCGTGGTGTCGTACTGGACGCCGGGGTCCGCGCAGCGCCAGGCCGCATCGGCGATCTCGCGCATGAGTTCGCGGGACGGGACGGTCTCGAGGGCCTCACCCGTCATGCGGGCCAAAAGGTCCCAGTCCTCTCCCGCCTCGACGGCCCGCATGAAGTCGTCGGTGACCCTGACCGAGTTGTTCGCGTTCTGGTACTGGATCGACGTGAAGCCGTCGCCGTCGATCCGCATGTCGAATCCGGCGTCGCGGAGCGCGGCGGCCTTCTCCTCCTCGCGGGCCTTGCACCAGATGAAGTCGCGGATGTCGGGATGGTCGACGTCGAGCACGACCATCTTCGCGGCGCGGCGGGTCTTGCCGCCGGACTTGATCGTTCCCGCCCAGGCGTCGGCCCCGCGCATGAAGCTGACCGGGCCGGAGGCCAGGCCGCCCTTGGAGAGGTGCTCCTTCGAGGAGCGGATGTTGGAGAGGTTGATGCCCGAGCCGGAGCCGCCGCGGAAGATCATGCCCTCCTTGGTGTTCCAGTCGAGGATCGACTCCATCGTGTCCTGGACGCTCAGGATGAAGCAGGCCGAGCACTGGGGGCGCTCCTCGAACCCGACGTTGAACCAGACCGGGCTGTTGAAGGCCGCCTCCTGGTGGAGGAGGATGTGGGTGAGCTCGGCCTCGAAGGCGTCGGCGTCCTCGGCGCTGGCGAAGTAGTCGAGTTCGCGCCCCCAGGCGGCGATCGTGCCGGCCACCCGCGAGATCATCTGCTTGACGGAGCTTTCGCGCTCCGGGGTGCCGAGGCGACCGCGGAAGTACTTCTGGGCGACGATGTTGGTCGCGTTCTGGGACCAGCTCCTCGGGAACTCGACGCCGCGCTGCTCGAACGCGGGGTTCTCCGGGTCACCGATGATCGCGTCGCGGGTCTCCCACTCGACCTCGTCGAAGGGGTGGGTGCCGGCGGTCGTGTAACGGCGCTCGACGATCAGCCCCGCAGGGCTGGTTCGAGCGTCATTTACAGCAGTTTTACTCATCAAGTCCTCTCCTTGCGGCAGCTTTCGGGGGTGACTCCGGATCCTCGCGCTCGACCCGGACGGAACGCTCGGGGTCCTGGTGGCCGGAGATTGCGGAAGTCGGCGCGGGCAACGTGCCGAGGAACTGCAGGTACGCACCACGGTCCAGCGCCTCGAGCTCGGCGAGGCACAGCTCGCCGATTCGCTCCGTCTCCAGGGCCCCCGAGTCCGACGCCGTCACCTCGATGCGGTCGACGATCGCCTCGACGTCCGCCGCGGCGATCGGGCGCTTGTGGGCGGCCGCGAGCAGCGCGCCGCGGAGCTTCGTCCGATCGAAGCGCTGGCGCTCCCCGTTGCGCTTGATCACGTGGGCGAGCTCCGGCTCGCGGCGCTCGAATGTCGTGAACCGCCGCCCGCACGAGGCGCACTCGCGCCGCCGCCGGACCGTGTCGCCGTCGGGGGCGCGACGGCTCTCGAGGACTCGCGTGGAGCTTCGGCAAGAGGGGCAAACCACTCCCTCATTCTACTAGGGGTAGCGGTTTCCTTCCTAGCGAGAGGCGCTATATGTGGTGACTGACGCGTGAATGTGACGAAGTAACGCCAGCCGCGTGACGGTCCAGTACTCTCGCGCGGCGATGACGAGGCGGGACCGAGCACGCGAGCGGGTGAACGAGGCGAAGTCGGCGGCCTCAGAGCGGGTGTCCGATGCCAGGGCCGCAGCTGCCGAGCGGGTCACCGACGCGAAGGCGACGGCGAGCGAGCGGGTGACCGAGGCCAGGACGGCGGCCACCGAGCGGGTGACCGATGCCAGGACGGCGGCCACCGAGCGGGTCACCGAGGCGAAGGCGGCGGCCGAGGACCTCATCGCCCGCACGAAACCGCGGCTTCGGGGCGTGACCCACGAGTGGGCCTTCTTCATCTCCCTCGTCGCGGGCGCCGGCCTGATCGCCGCGGCGCCGAGCGGCCACGCCCGGCTCGCGATGGCGGTCTACGCCGTCTCGCTGTCGGGGTTGCTCGGCACGAGCGCCCTCTATCACCGTGTGAACTGGAGACGGCCGGAGATCCGCCGCTTGATGCGGCGCCTGGACCACTCGATGATCTTCCTGCTGATCGCGGGGACGGTCACCCCGTTCGCGCTGCTCGTGATGAGTGGCTCGTTCGCGGACGCCCTGCTCATCGCGGTCTGGGCCGGCGCGGTCGCGGGCATCGTGCTGGAGCTCGTTTGGGTCGATGCGCCGAAGTGGGCGTCCACCATCGTCTATCTGGCCGTGGGCTGGATTGCGGTGATCGGCTTTCCGGCGATCGTCGTGGAGGCCGGGGTCGGCGCGGGGGCGCTGATCGCGGCGGGCGGGATCCTCTACACGGCCGGCGCCGTCATCTACGCCTGCCAGCGGCCGAACCCGAACCCGGCGGTATTCGGCTACCACGAGATCTTTCATGTCCTCGTGCTGGCCGCCGCCGCAGCCCACTTCGCCGCGGTGGCGATCTACGCGCTGCCGGCCGGCTGACGCGCCCGGCTGCTCAGCGGTGCGTGACGCCCTCGCGGGCGAAGGCTGCGAGCTGAGGCTTCGTGATGCTCACGCCGTCCAGCGCCTCGTCGATCGCGTCGAGCGTGTCCTGTGACAGCTCGATGCCGGAGGCCGCGGCGTTCGCGTGCACCTGGTCCGGGCGGGAGGCGCCGATGATCGCGGACGCCACGTTCTGCTTGCGAAGCACCCACGCCAGCGCGAGCTGGACCAGGTCGAGGCCGGCCTCCGCGGCGATGACGGCCACCCGCTGGACGCCCTCGAGCACCGAGTCCACCATGTAGCGCGAGATCGAGACGCTCATCTCATCATGAGCCGCGCGAGTCCCCGGTGGCGGTGGATGTCCCGGCTTGTACTTGCCGGTGAGCACGCCCTGTGCCAGCGGCGACCACACGATCTGCGAGATGCCGTGCTCCTCACAGAACGGGATCAGCTCGGCCTCGGGCGCCCGCCAGATCATGTTGTACTGCGGTTGGGAGGAAACGAACCCCTTCGCGCCCGGCACCTCGAGTGCGGCCTGTACCTGCTCGACCGTCCATTCCGAGAATCCGATCTCGCGGACCTTGCCGGCCTCGCACACCTCGGTGAGCGCCTCCATCGTCTCCTCGATCGGCGTGTCGGGATCGGGCCGGTGGCACTGGTAGAGATCGACGTAGTCGGTCCGCAGACGCTCGAGCGAGGCGTCGAGCTGCTTGTGGATCTGCTCGCGCGACAGCCCCTGGTCGGTCTCCGACATCGGGAAGTACAGCTTTGTCGCGAGCACATAGGAGGAGCGGTCGAAGTCGCTCAGGATCTCTCCCCAAACCGCCTCGGCCGCGCCGGAGCCGTAGACGTTGGCGGTGTCGAACAGGTTGATCCCGGCGTCGAACGCCGCCCGGGTGCAGGCCTCGGTCTTGTCCCGCTCGATCCCGTGGCCGTACGTGAGCCAGGAGCCCAGGGAGATGTCCGAGACCTCGATGTCCGATGTGCCGAGGCGGCGGTAGCGCATGCCTCGGAGGCTATCCGGCGGCGGGGGCCGCGTGCGTCTCCTTCGCGGCCTCGATCAGCTCCCGCACGTCGTCCTCGCGCCCGGCGCGGATCAGCTCGACCGGGTCGGGATCGCCGTTGACGATGCCCTCGAAGAACTCCTTGCGGCCTTGATAGGTAGGGAGCGTCGCCTTCGCCCAACCCCTGGCGTCGTTCAGCATCACGGCCAGCCGGGCGTATGGCTCACCATAGGTATCGGCGATCTCGCGCTTCATGCGCTTGGCCAGCGCGGGGGAGGCGCCGGCGGTCGAGATCGCGATCGCCAGCGGTCCGGTCCGAACGATCGCCGGCAGGATGAAGTTGCACAGCGGCGGGACGTCGACCACGTTGCAGAGCATCGCCCGGCGCTCGGCTTCCTCGTAGACGGCGATGTTGACGTCGGTCAGGCTCGTCGCCGCGATCACGAGGAACGTTCCCTCGAGGTCGGAGTCGCGGAACTCGCGTCGCTCCCAGCGGACCGAGCCCTCGCGCGCGTACTCGGCGAGTTGCGGTACCGCCTCCGGCGCGACCAGCGTCACCGCGCCGTCGCAGGCCAGGAGCCCCTCCACCTTCTCCAGGCCCACCTTGCCGCCGCCCACGACTAGGCAGGGTCGGCCGGAGAGCCGCAGGCAGGCGATGTAGAGGGGCGTCTCGAGCATGTCCCGCACGCACGACTGATCGCAGATCCCCTTGCGCAACTGGCACACGCATTCCTTGCCGGCGTAGGCCTGGGCGGGCATTGCCTCAAGCGTAGTCGAGGGCATCGAAGGCGCTACGGTCGCGCGTCGACCTGGAGGAGGCGAGTAGGGGAACCGACCATGCCCGCCGGGAGCCGGCGGAAATTTGGCCACGTGGCCAGTGTCCGGTCTAACCTAGGGCCGTGGCGCTCGACGTTCCGCCCCCTCCGACGACCAACCCGTTCGCGAGGATTCGCGAGGACTGGAGCAACGAGCTTCGGGCGACCCGAGGGGCCTCGTTGCCGCCCGGTGGCAAGCTGCCGAGCATCTCCCGCACCGAGCGGATGCGCCGCGATCCGCTGTCGGTCCTCCTGCCCGCCTATGAGGAGCACGGCCCCATCTTCGCGATTCGCATCTTCCACGCGATCCACGTCTTCATGCTCGGTCCCGAGGCGAATCGCTTCATCCTCGTCACCGATCGCGACAAGTTCAGGTGGCGCGACGGCAGCCTCGGCGACCTGATCCCGCTGATCGGCGACGGGCTGCTGACCACCGACGGCACCTATCACGATCGTGCGCGGGAGATCATGGTCCCGGTCTTTCACCGCGAGCGGATCGCCGCGGCCGCGGCGATCATGACCGAGGAGGCCGCCCGCGCCCTCGCGGGATGGCGGCCCGGCCAGCGGATCGACCTCTATGACTGGACGCGTCACGTGACCATGCGCGTAGCGATGCGGGCGCTCTTCGGCCTCGATCCCGACCGCGCCGGGGTCGACGTCGCCGCCACCTTCGAGCGCGGGCTCTCCTTCTATGAGCGCGAGTACTGGCTTCAGGTGCTGCGCGGGCCGGGCAGCCCATTCTCGCGGCTGCTGCGGGTACGCGGAACGCTCGACGGCATCATCCTCGGCGAGATCGCGCGCCGCCGGCGGGCGGGCGACCCCGGCGGGGACATCCTCGGGCTGCTGATCGAGGCGGAGGACTCGGAGGGCGAGCGCTTCACCGACGAGCAGGTGCGTGACCAGATCCTGACGCTCCTGTTCGCGGGTCACGACACGACCACCTCGACGGTCGCGTTCCTCTTCTACGAGCTCGCGCGCCACCCCGAGTGGGCGGACCGCCTGGCGGCCGAGCGCGAGGCGGTCGCGGGCGGCGACGATCCGGACGCGGCGCAGCTCTTCGGCGAGATGCCGCAGCTCGATATGGCGGTCAGTGAGACGCTGCGGCTCTATCCGCCGGCGTGGATCGGCCCGCGCCGGTCGGCGAGGGAGTTCGAGTTCGGCGGCTACCGCATCCCCGCCGGCCTCCCGGTCAACTACTCGTCCTGGGCGAGCCACCGCCTCCCCGAGGTCTTCCCGGACCCGCACTCCTTCAAGCCGGAGCGATTCTCCCCCGAGGAGCGGGCGAAGCTCCCGAAGGGCGCGTACGTGCCGTTCGGCGGGGGGCCGAGGATCTGCATCGGGATGCGTTTCGGCGAGCTCGAGATTCGGGCGATCGCGGCCGCGGTCCTGCGGCGCTTTCGCCTCGGGTTGGAGCCCGACATGCGCATGCGGATCCGCCAGATGCCGACCCTTTCCCCTCGGGGTGGGCTGCCGATGCGGGTCGTCCGACCCATCCGGGCCTGAGAAGACCCCCTGCTACTCTCGCCGTCCGATGGGCGGGGCATCGTGTCCCGCCTCGCTGTTTCGGGCAACAACACGACGAGAGGGCCAATGCGCCTGATAGTCACGGAGAAGAACAACTCGGCAAAGAGGATCGCCGAGATCCTGAGCGGTGGCTCGGCGAAGGCCGACGCCGCCTACAAGGTCCCCCATTACACGTGGTCGGATTCCGATGGCGACCACATGGCGATCGGTCTGAAGGGCCACGTGATGAGCCCGGCGTTCCCCGAGGGCTATTCCAACTGGCAGCAGACCGACCTGCACGAGCTGATCGACGCCGACATCGTCAAGGAGCCGACCGACAAGAACGTCGTGCGTGCGATCCGCAAGGTCGCCAAGGACGCCGACGAGGTCGTGATCGCCACCGACTATGACCGTGAGGGGGAGCTGATCGGCCTCGAGGCGCTGGAGGCGATCGTCGAGGTGAACCCCCGGATCGTCGGCCCGGACGGCGAGTCCGACGGTGACGCCCTCGCCACCCGGCCCAGGATCGAGCGGGCTCGCTACTCGGCGCTCACCAAGCAGGAGATCGAGCGGGCGTTCGGGTCGATGGATGACCTCTCATACGACCTCGCGAACGCGGGCGCTGCGCGCCAGGACATCGATCTGATCTGGGGCGCGACGCTCACGCGCGCCGTGTCGCTCGCTACCCGGCGCTTCGGGTCCAACTTCCTCTCGGTCGGTCGCGTTCAGAGCCCGACCCTGGGCCTGATCGTCGAGCGCGAGCTCGAGCGGCGAGCCCACGTCCCGAAGCCGTACTGGGAGGTGTTCGCGCGGTTCCAGCATCCGGATGGCGCCTTCGAGACCCACCACGCGACCGACAAGTTCTGGGAGCGGGCGGAGGCCGAGGCGGCGCTGGCGGGAACGAGCTCGCCCGGCGTCGTCAAGGAGGTCTCCTCGCGGCGCAACTCGCGCCGTCCGCCCGCCCCATACAACACCACCGCTTTCACCACCGACGCCTCGAGCCGCCTCGGCATCACGCCGTCGCGCGCGATGCAGGTCGCCGAGGACCTCTACATGGACGGGTTCATCTCCTACCCCCGGACCGACAACACCGTCTACCCGCGCTCGCTGAACACGCGCGAGCTCGTGCGCTCGCTCGTCCGCATCCCCGAGTTCGAGGCCGCGGCGCCACTTCTGGACGGCGATCTCACACCCACCCGCGGCAAGAAGGAGACGACCGACCATCCGCCGATCTACCCCACGCAGGCCCTACACCCGAACGCGCTCGACGGTCCCAGGCGACGGGTGTATGAGCTGATCGTTCGTCGCTTCCTCGCGACGTTCTCGCCACCGATGGTCACCGAGTCCACGAGGGCTGACATCGAGGCCGGCTCCGAGCGCTACTTCGTGCGCGGGTCGGTCGTGCTCGATCCCGGCTATGCCGCCATCTACACCTATGCCCGGTCGGCCGACGAGGAGATCCCGAAGCTGGAGGAGGGGCAGCGTCTCGACCTGGACGGCGATCCGTGGCTGGTGGACAAGGAGACCCAGCCGCCGTCGCGGATCAGTCAGGGCCGCCTCGTCGAGCTGATGGAGGAGCGCGGCCTGGGGACCAAGGCCACCCGCGCCGACATCATCCAGAAGCTTTATGACCGGGGCTATGTGTTCGGCAATCCGCCGGAGCCCTCCGAGACCGGCATCGCGATGTACCGGGCGTTCCACGACTACGTCCCGCGCATGGCGACGCCGGAGATGACGGCGGAGCTCGAGGAGGACATGGACGAGATCGCCGCCGGCAGGACCTCGAAGGACGAGGTATTGCGGATCAGCCGGGACATGCTCCACTCGACGACCACCGACCTCCAGGAACAGCGCGAAGACCTCGCCAAGCAGATCTGGAGCGGCATGGACGAAGACAAGTTCCTCGGTCCCTGCAAAGTCTGCGAGGGGGCGGGGCGAAAGCACGAGGACGGGTCGCCGAATCGCCTTCGGATCATCGAGCTGAAGGGCGGCAAGCGGATGTACGGGTGCGAGGGCTGGGACCGCGACAACCCCGATTCCCCCCATTCCTGTCCGGTCAGCGGGCCGCTGCCCGGCCGCGGCTATGACCTATGGCGACTCGAGGAACGCTGCTCCATCTGCGGCGAGATGCCCCGCCTGACCGTCAAGGGGTTCCGCGGCCGCCCGTGGAAGCTCTGCCTGAACGACGACTGCCCCTCGATGGTCGAGATGCGGGAGAAGCGCGAGGAGCGAAAGCGCGCCCGCGAGGCCCGCAAGGCGGGCGCCGAGGGCGACGGCTCGGGCGACGGGCCTCCGTCGAGCGGCAACGGGCGGCGCCGGCGGCGCAAGCCCTCGCCGGGCACGACGCGCACGAAGTCGGCGCGTAGCAAGAGCGCCAAGTAAGTTCGCGGGCGTGTTCGTCACGCTCGAGGGGATTGACCGCTCGGGGAAGACGACCCAGGCCGCGCTGCTGCGCGACGCGCTGGGTCCGGGGACCCTGCTGCTGCGTGAGCCCGGCGGCACGGAGGTTGGAGAGCGCGTTCGCGACCTGCTCAAGGATCCGGACACGGACCTCGATCCGCGCGCGGAGCTGCTCCTGTTCTGCGCCGCGCGGGCGCAGCTATGCGCGAGCGTGATCCGGCCGGCGCTCGATGACGGCCGCGACGTGATCTCCGACCGGTTCGTCGACTCGACCGCCGCCTACCAGGGCGCCGCCCGGGGGCTCGGAGTGGAGCTCGTCGAGGGGGTCAGCGAGATCGCGATCGCCGGCTGCCGCCCGGATCTGACCGTGCTGCTGCGGATCGACCCGGCGGACGCCGAAGCGCGCGGCCAGCAGCGTCTCGACGCCGGCGCCGAGGATGGCTCGGACCGGTTCGAGGGCGAGGGGATCGGGCTCCAGCGGACGGTCGCCGCCGCCTATGACGAGCTCGCGGGCCGCCACTCCGACCGCATCACGGTGATCGAAGCCCAGGGCTCGGTCGAGGAGGTCCACCGGCGGGTGATGGAGGCCGTCGGGGAGAGGGGCAGGTAGAGGACCTCGTTTGACTCCTATCAGCTCGAGCGGTGCAAAATCCGCGCTGAGCGCGGGAAATGCACCGCTCGACGGGTCGGTCGGTGCGCGTACCTGTTAAATCGACGTTCGTGATGCCGCTAGCGACCGAGTTGCCCCAGAGCCTCCGCGACGCCACCGAGCACCAGCCCGCGGCGCGGGCGGCGCTCGCCGCCGCGCTCGCCGCGCCGGTCCACGCGTATCTACTCGCCGGGCCGCGGGGGGCCGGCAAGCGCCGCGCCGCGCGCGCGTTCGCGGCCGAGATCCTCGCCAATGGCGCGCCGGACCCCGACGACGCCCGGCGTCGCGCGCTCGCCGATCCGTCGCCGCATCCCGACCTCGTCTGGCTCGCCCCGCGGGGGACTCAGCATCTGGTCGACGAGGTTCGCCAGCGCGTCATCACGGCTGCCGCCTACCGGCCCTTCGAGGGCGCGCGGCGGGTGTTCGTCATCGAGGCGGCGGACGCAATGGCCGACGAGAGCCAGAATGCTCTTTTGAAGACGCTCGAGGAGCCGGCGGACTTCGTGCACATCCTGCTCTTGAGCGCCGAGCCGGAGCTGCTTGCGGAGACCGTCCGGTCACGTTGCCAGGAGGTCCGGTTCCGCCCGCTCGACGCGGAGGCGGTGGCGGCCGGACTGACCGCGCGGGGCCTGGGAGAGTCCGACGGCGAGCGGCTCGCGGCGGCGCGACTGGCGGCGGGCGATCGGCGGCGCGCCGAGTTTCTCGTGACGAGCGAGGGGCGCGAGCTCCGCGCCGTCGCAGCTGAATGCGTCGGCGCGGCTATCTCGGGGGAGCTGGGGTCGGCGCCTTGGCGGCGAATGCTGGCCGCGGCGGAGTCGACCGGGGAGCGCGCGGGTGAGGAAACGGTGGAGCGGCTCACAGCGGCCGCGGCCGAGTCGGGCCAGGAGGAGGGGCGCGCGGGGCGGCGCGCGGTCCGCGAGGCTGAGGAGGCCGGACGCCGCGCCTCCCGGCGAGCCCGCACCGAGGCGCTCGACGCCGGGCTCGGCCTGCTCGCCGCCTGGCTTCGTGACCTCGCGGCGCTGGCCGATGGGGCGGACGATCTCGTCATGAACGCGGACCGGCTGGACGACCTGCGGAACGACGCGGCAGGACTGGACGCACGCGGCGCGCGTCGCGGCGGCGAGCTGGTCATGGACACGCGTCGCAGGCTGCAGGTGAACGTGGGCGAGGAGCTCGCGCTGGAGGCGCTCATCTACCGCTTGGAGGCGCTGCTCTCGAGTCCGCGGAACCGCTCTTAGACTCCCCGCATGGCCATCGCGGATTCGGCGGGATCGGGCCGGTCGAAGCGACCGTTCGGCGTTCGCCTGTACCTGACCATCGCGTTTGCCGCGGTGGCGCTCATCACGGCGGGGCTGTCCTTCGTGCTGCTCACGGGGTCGAGCGACGATGCCGCGAGCCAGCGCGCGGCCGACATAACGGTCGGGCGGGCGGTGGGTCTCGCGGACCGAGTCGGCAACCACGTACCCAAGAAGGCTCAAAGGCAGTTCGGCACCATCACCGACCCTGGGTTTTCGGCCTGGGTGTACGGCCGCAATCGCGAGCTGCTCACGCCCAGGCACTCCCACGGGATCAACCTGGACGAAGTGGAGAACCATGGGGGAACCGTCACGATGGCGCTGCACGGCACACGGAGCGTCGAACGGCTCCCCGACAAGGTGACGGTGGTCGCGACGCCGGTCTTCCGCAACGGACAGCTGGCGGGCGCGCTTCTCGTCCGTGCGGATCAGCCCCAGACGCTGGCGCGCACGATCGAATCCATCAGCGGTGACCGGCTGACGGCGGCGATCGTGGCGGTCGTGATCGCGATCATCATCGGCGTCTTGACCGCGACGCTGATCACTGCTCGCGTGAAGCGGCTCGCCCGGAGCGCGGCGCGAATCACCGAGGGGGAGCTCGACGAGCCGCTCGAGGGACTCGGCGGACGGGATGAGATCGCGGATCTGGGAACTGCGCTGGAGACGATGCGGATCGCCCTGCGAGAGACGTTCGGCGCGCTCTCGTCGGAACGCGACCGGCTCGCCGCGATCTTCGACGCGCTGACGGACGGGGTGATGGTGGTCGGACCGGATGGCGAAGTGCGCTTCTTCAACCCGGCCGCCGAGCAACTCATCGAGCGGGACGGCAGGGTGAACGAGCTGATCCGGCCATGGCTCATCTGGGCGGAGGAGCGCGGCGCGGTCGAGCGCGATGGGATCCGGGTCGGTGACCGCGTCTACGGGGTCGGCGTCCGCAGGCTCGCGGCGGAGAAGGCCGTTCTCGCCGTCACCCGCGACCGGACCGACGCACTTCGGCGCGAGGTGGCCGAGCGCGAATTCGTCTCGAACGCCGCGCATGAGCTTCGCAACCCGATCGCCGGGATCTCCGGGGCGATCGAGGTGCTGCGCGCGGGTGCGAAGGATGACCCGCAGGCGCGCGAGCACTTCCTCGGCCGTCTATCCGACGACGCGGAGCGGGTCAGCCGGCTCACCGACGCCCTCCTCACGCTGGCGCGGATCGACGCCGTCGGTCGCGAGTCGAGCCAGGCGATCGACGTCTCGGTGGTGATCGAGGAGGCCGTGCAGGCAGTGGCGCCACCTCAGGGGATCGACGTGGCCTTGGAGGTTCGGGACGGCGTCTTCGCGGAGGGCGACGCTGTGCTCCTCCGCCAGGTCCTGATCGGCCTGCTCACGAACGCGTTCAAGAACACGCCGGCCCCGGGCGCCGTTACGCTTCGCGCGCGCCGCGAAGGTCACGCTGACGTTTTGATCGAGGTCGAGGACACGGGCACCGGCATCGCCGCCGACGAGGTCGGCCGGGTATTCGAGCGCTTCTACCGCGGCCCCCAGGCCCTCCAGCAGGAGGGCTTCGGCCTGGGCCTCTCGATCGCCAAGCGCATGGTCGACGTGATGGGCGGGGAGATCGGCGTCGACTCCGAGGTCGGCGTGGGCAGCACGTTCTGGGTCCGCCTGCCGGCGGCCGCCAAGGCCCCCAGCCCCGTCGCCTGACGATGTCGGATGGGCGCATCCTCATCGCTGACGACGAACCGTCGGTTCGCGACGCCGTGGGGTACGCGCTCGAGCAGGAGGGTTTCGACGTCACGCTCGCCGAGGACGGCGACGATGCCGACCGTAAGATCGGGGACGGGTCGCCGAGCTTCGACCTCCTGATCCTGGACATCATGATGCCGGGGCGAAGCGGCCTGGACATCTGCCGCGACGTGCGAGCGCGCAGCCCGGTTCCGATCATCCTCCTGACGGCCAAGGACGCCGAGGTCGACAAGGTCGTCGGCCTCGAGGTCGGGGCGGACGACTACGTGACGAAGCCGTTCTCGGTGCGCGAGCTCCTGGGACGCGTGCGCGCCCAGCTCCGCCGCCGCGAGCTCGATCGCACCTCCTCGGTTCGGGAGGGAAAGACGATCGACGCGGGCTCGGTGAAGATCGACCTCGCGCGCCACCTGGTGACGGTCCGAGGCAAGCCGGTCAACCTCACGCGCTCCGAGTTCCAGGTCCTGCGCCTGCTCGCAGAGCGGCCCGGCCAGGTCTTCAGCCGCCTTGAGATCATGGAGGAGCTCTGGCAATCGGAGTTCTCCGGCGACGTCCGCGCCTGCGACGTCCACATCTCCAACCTGCGCCAGAAGATCGAGCGCGACCCGCAGGAGCCGGAACTGGTCCTGACGGTCAGGGGAGTCGGCTACCGCCTCGCCGAGGACGGGCCGTAGCCGCCTCTCCAGCATTGACGGGGTTAAGGGGGCTATGGCCCACCTAACCCCGTCAAACGCTTGCCACGACCCCCCCTAAACTGAACCGCCGCGCCGGCGTAGCTCAGTTGGCCAGAGCACTTCACTCGTAATGAAGGGGTCCCCGGTTCGAATCCGGGCGCCGGCTTCCGGGCGACAAGTCGCCCTTCCTTGCCTCCGGGCCGGGCTAGCTGCAACGATCACGCGGTGATCCAGGTCACGCATTTCACGGACCCCGGATGCCCGTGGGCCTACTCGGCTCTGCCGGCTCACACGACCCTGAGATGGCGTTACGGAGACCAGCTGCGCTGGACGCATGTGATGATCGGGCTCACCGAGGATGCCGGTCAATACGCGGCCCGCGGCTATACGCCGACGCGATCGGCGATCGGCTACGGGCGTTTTCGCCGTTTCGGGATGCCGTTTCAGATCACGCCGAAGGCGCGATTGAGCGCCACGTCTCCCGCCTGTCGCGCGGTCGTCGCCACGCGACTGACGTCGCCGGCGCTGGAACCCGCCACGCTCCGGGCGCTGCAGTTCGCACAGTTCACGACAACCGGAACCCTGGACGATCTCGACACCCTGCGTTCGGCGCTTGCGAGTGTTGACGGTCTGGAGGTGAGCGCCGTGGTGGAACGTATCGACGATCC
>Ga0209382_10000304_pt1 | contig 78917 bp, 63 predicted proteins | sample SoiMetdeltSBSDD5_FD_187599 | JGI IMG/M metagenome (GOLD analysis project Ga0209382, IMG submission 187599) | Bulk soil microbial communities from a Populus tree surrounding site in Tennessee, USA - Soil MetaG P. deltoides SBSDD5 (SPAdes) (version 2) | ecosystem: Environmental > Terrestrial >... | reverse complement strand
CCGGAGTGCTGAGCCAGCGCTCCGCAGCAGCCCTGCCCGCGCGGGACGACCACGTCGCACCCTTCCTGCGCGAGCACCCGCGCGGTCGCGGCCGAGACGTGCGAGAAGAACGCGCTCTGCACGCACCCGGTGAGCAGGCCGACGACGGCCCGCCGCGGCCCGTTGCGGGCGCTGATCCGGGTGGGCAGCGGGACCCGACGGCGCAGCGGCGGTGCGAGCGCCGCCATCGCGCCCAGCCCGGGATGGATCCGCGCGGCCAGCGCGGGGCGGTCCAGACCCAGCCGTCGCGCGAGGCGGAGCGGCCCGCGCAGGGCCCGCAGCCGGCGAGGGTACGGGAACAGCGCGAAGATCCCGGCACGCAGCAGCCGGTCGGGCGGGCGCCGATCCGCGCCTTGCTCGACGACCGCCTTGGCCGCTGGGATGATCTCGTCGTACCGCACCCCGGACGGGCACGCCGGCACGCACGCCAGGCAGCCGAGGCAGGCGTCCAGGTGTTGCACGATCGCCGGCGTAGGGCCGCCGTCCTGCTCCAGCATCTGGGTCAGCAGGTGGATCCGGCCGCGCGGCGAATCCATCTCCTCGCCCCACAGCTGGTACGTCGGGCAGGCCGGCAGGCAGAACCCACAGTGGACACACGTGTCGGTGAGGGCGCGCAGGTCCGCCTGTTGTGTCATCAGAGCCCTCCGACGAAACGGCCTGGCGAAAGGCGGCGCCGCGGGTCGAACTGGTCCTTGACCCGGCGCATGAGGTCAAGTCCCGGCACCGGCCCCCACAGGTCCACCGCGTCGCGGACAGCGGGCGGCGCCGAGAGCACCACGCACGAGCCGCCCCGCCCGACCAGCACTCCCCGGACCGCGTCCAGCACCGCGGTGACACGGTCGGCCGGGGTGTCCCCCGGCAGTGCGGCGAACAGCACTCCGGTACCGGCGGAGCCGCGGACCGGCACGGGCACCCCGGCCGCGTCGTGCAGCGCGTACACCGCGGCGTGCTGTTCGGCGATCGGCATCACCAGCTTGAGCGCGATATCGCCGGCGCCGAAGGGGTACCGGCCCCACCACTCCGGTGGTTTGTCCACAGTGGATGCCTCCGGACCCAGCAGCCTGGCGACGGCCTCTGCCCGGGCGGCCACGCCGTCGGGGGTACCTTCGATCAGCACCGCAACGGTGCCCGATCCGGCCGACCCGTTGTCGGGCGCCGGATTGGCGGCCGGCAGGTCGACCTCGACCGCCCCCGGTGCGACGGGCGCGACCAGCAGGTCTGCGACCACGTCGCGCACCTCCCCGGGTGTCGCGACCGGCCGGCAGATCCAGCTCCGGGCGGCCGGCACGGGGTGCAGCCGGAACGTCGCCGACGTGATGATGCCCAGCGTGCCGTACGAGCCGCAGAGCAGCTTGCCCAGGTCGTACCCCGCGACGTTCTTCACGACCTGACCGCCGGCCCGGGCCAGCACGCCGTCCGCACGCGCGAACTCCACACCGATCAGCAGGTCCCGGCCGGCGCCGAAGCGCAGCCGCAATGGCCCGGCCTCGCCGGTGGCCAGCGCCCCACCGACGGTCGAGTCCGGAGTCGCGCCGTCCAGGGCCAGCCGTTGCCCGGCCGGGGCGAGCGCCTCCTGGAACGCCCGCAGCGGTGTCCCGGCGCCGACCGTCGCCACCAGGTCCCCGGGCGTGTGCGCAAAGACGCCGGACAGCCGCCCGGTGTCCAGCACGACGTCCACCGTGGACGGCGGGCGGCCCCAGTCGAGCTTCGTGCCGGAGCCCCGCGGCACGACGACGAGGTCGTGCTCCGCGGCGACCCGCAGGACCGCGGCGACGTCCGCGGCCGTCGCGGGGGCGGCCACCCACCGTGCCGGCACACCGGCCACTCCGTCGTCCGGTCCGGCCGCGCGAGCCAGCCCGTCGCCGCACGCCGCAGCCAGGGCGGGCAAGGCGTCTACCATTGCTCGATCCCGGCGGGCAGCATCTCGCTCGCGGACCGCGGCCGCGGCGACTCACCGCACAGCCGAGGGGTCGGGAAGACCTTGCCCGGGTTGGCCGCGCCGTGCGGGTCGAACGCGCAGCGGACCAGCTGCATGGTGTCCAGGTCGTCCGGGCTGAACATGCGGGGCAGCTTCGTGGCCTTGTCCACGCCGACACCGTGCTCGCCGGTGATCGAACCGCCGTACGACACACAGAGGTCCAGGATCGCGCCGGAGACCTCCTCGGCCGCGTCGTACTCGCCCGGCTTCGCGGCGTCGTAGAGCACCAGCGGGTGCAGGTTGCCGTCGCCGGCGTGGAACACGTTCGCGACCCGGATGCCCGCGCGCCCGGCCATCGCATCGATCTCGGCGAGCACCGGCCCCAGCGCGGTGCGCGGAATCACTCCATCCTGGACTATGTAGTTCGGGCTGATCCGCCCGACGGCGGCGAACGCCGACTTGCGGCCCCGCCAGATCTCGGCCCGCTCGTCCGCGTCGGCGGCGACCCGTACCTCGAACGCGCCCGCCTCGTGGCACAACCGCACGACCTCGGCCTGCTCGGCCGCAACCTCCGCCGCGGGACCGTCGCACTCGACGACGAGGACCGCACCCGCACCCTCGGGGTAGCTGCACCGCACCGCCTTCTCCGCGGCCCGGATGGCGAGCGCATCCATGATCTCGGCGGCCGCGGGAGTGAGCCCGGCCGCGATGATGGCGCTGGTCGCGGCGCCGGCGTCGGCGACGGTACGGAACGCGGCCAGCATCGTGGTGACCGCCTCCGGTGAGCGCAGCAGCTTGACGGCCACCTTGGTCGCGATGCCCAGCGTGCCCTCGGAGCCGACCACCACACCGACGAGGTCGTACCCGGGCGCCTCGGCGGCCAGGCCGCCACCGAGCCGGACCAGCTCACCGTCGGGGGTACACAGTTCCAGACCGGTCACGTGGTGCACGGTGAAGCCGTACTTGACGCAGTGCGCCCCGCCCGAGTTCTCCGCGACGTTGCCGCCGATCGAGCAGATGAGCTGGCTCGACGGGTCGGGCGCGTAGAAGTACCCCTCGTCGGCGACCGCCTTGCTGATCGCGAGGTTGACCACGCCGGGTTCGACGACGGCCCGCCCGTTCGGCAGGTCCACGCTGAGGATGCGGCGCATCCTGCTGGTCACGATCAGTACGCCGTCCGCAACCGGGAGCGCCCCACCGGACAGCCCGGTGCCCGAGCCGCGGGCCACGAACGGCACCCCGAACTCCCGGCAGATCTTCACGGTGGCCTGCACCTGTGCCGCGTCGGCCGGCAGCACCACCACCGCCGGGGTCACGCGGTAGTGCGTGAGCCCGTCGCAATCGTACGTCCGGCGGGCGGCCTCGTCGGTCACCACGGCGTCGGCGCCCAGAGCGTCGCGGAGCCGCTCCTCCAGCGCGGCGTGCTTGGGCATGTGGTCGAGCTTATGCCCGGCTCCGGCCCGGCGCAGCACCCGGTAACGTGGGCGAACATGACATCCGAGCGGCCGCCCGTCGCCAAGAAGGTCCACTTCGAGCGCGTGCACCACGGCGACACCGTGGTCGACGAGTACGCCTGGTTGAAGGACAAGGACGACCCGGACACCGTCGCCTACCTCAAAGCGGAGAACGAGCACACCGGGGTCGCCACGGCGCACCTCACCGAGCTCCGCGAGCAGCTGTTCGGCGAGATCCGCAAGCGCACCCAGGAGACCGACCTGACCGTGCCGCTGCGCAAGGGTGCCTACTGGTACTACACCCGGACGGTGGAGGGGCAGCAGTACACCATCTACTGCCGGCGCGCGGTCCGGCCGGGCGAGACCGATCCGCCGGTCACCACGGACGGGCTGCCGCTGGACGGCGAGGAGGTGCTGCTCGACGGCAACAAGCTCGCCGAGGGGCACGAGTTCTTCACGCTCGGGACGTTCAACGTCTCCCCGGACGGCCGGCAGTTGGTGTATTCGACGGATTTCGCCGGCGACGAGCGGTTCACCATGCGGGTGATCGACCTGTCCACCGGCGAACTGCTCGCCGACGAGATCCCGAACGTGTTCTACGGTTCGGCCTGGTCGATCGATGGCCGGACGCTGTTCTACGTCACGGTCGACGAGGCGTGGCGGCCGTACCGGGTGTGGCGGCACGGTGTCGGCACTGCGGCCAGCGGCGACCAGATCGTGCACGAGGAGACGGACGAGCGGTTCTGGGTCGGCATCGGGCTCACCCGCTCGGAGCGGTTCGTCCAGATCGACCTGCAGAGCAAGCTCACCTCCGAGGTGTGGCTGGTGCCGGCGGACGCGCCCTACGCGGCCCCACGCCTGGTCGCCCCCCGGCGGCAAGGCGTCGAGTACTCGGTCGAGCACCACGGTCACCGGCTGCTGATCCTGCACAACGCCGACGGCGCCGAGGACTTCACCCTCGCCTACACCTCGGTCGACACACCCGGGGACTGGGTCGAGCTGATCCCGCACTCGCCCGGCACCCGGTTGCAGTCGGTCGAGGCGTTCGCCCAGCACGTCGTCGTCGCGCTGCGCCGGGACGGGCTGACCGGCCTGCGGGTGCTGCCGCTCGCCGGTGACGCGGACTACGACATCTCGTTCCCGGAGCCGCTCTACACGGTCGAGATCGGGCAGAACTGGGAGTACGACACCGCCGTGCTCCGGTTGAACTACGCCTCGCTGGTGACCCCGGACTCGGTCTACGACTTCAACATGGATACCAGGGAACTCGCGCTGCGCAAGCGCAAGGCGGTGCTCGGCGGCTTCGACCCGGACGACTACGAGCAGCATCGTGAGTGGGCACTCGCCGGGGACGGCACCCGGGTGCCGATCTCGCTTGTCTGCCGCCGCGGTACGCCGCGGGACGGTTCCGCGCCCTGCGTGCTCTACGGCTACGGTGCCTACGAGTCGTCGATGGACCCGTGGTTCTCCATTCCGCGGCTGTCCCTTGTGGACCGCGGGGTCATCTTCGCGGTGGCGCACGTCCGGGGCGGCGGCGAGCTGGGCCGCACCTGGTACGAGCAGGGCAAGCTGCTGGCGAAGAAGAACACGTTCACCGACTTCGTCGCCTGCGCCCGGCACCTGGTGTCCAGCGGTTGGACCTCGGCGGAGCGCCTGGTGGCCCGCGGTGGCTCGGCAGGCGGCCTGCTCATGGGCGCGGTCACGAACCTCGCGCCGGAGGCGTTCGGCGGTGTGGTCGCGCAGGTGCCGTTCGTCGACGCGCTGAACACGATCCTCGACCCGTCGCTGCCGTTGACGGTGACCGAGTGGGAGGAGTGGGGCAACCCGCTGGAGTCCAGCGAGGTCTACGAGTACATGAAGTCGTACACGCCGTACGAGAACGTGGCGCCGCGCGACTATCCGCCGATCCTCGCCGTGACCTCGCTCAACGACACCCGGGTGCTGTTCCACGAGCCGGCCAAGTGGATCGCGCGGCTGCGGGCCGTGGCGCCGGACGGGCAGTACCTGCTCAAGACGGAGATGGAGGCCGGGCACGCCGGCCCGAGTGGCCGCTACGACGCGTGGCGCGAGGAGGCCTTCGTGTCCGCATGGATCCTGGACCGCCTCGGCCTGGCGCCGGACGGGACGCCGGCCGCGTCGCCGGTCAGCCCGGCAGTTCCCACCACGCCGGCTGACTCTGTCGCGGAGTGAAGCCCAGAGCACCAAGGAAGTCCACCTCCTCCGGGGTGGAGACGAGCGCCCAGACGTCCGGGATGCCGGCGCGCCGGGCCTCGTCGATCAGCGCGCCGACGAGCAGCACGCCGGCGAGGCCGTCCGGCGCCTGCCGGGGACCGCGCAGGCGCACCTCGTGGACGAGCAGCCGGTCGGCGAGACCGCGCGGGCTGCGCTGCCGGTATGCCGCGAGGTGCCCGCGGATGCCACGGTGCTCGTAGGCGACGACCCAGTGGTAGACGCTGGGATCGCCGAGATAGGCCGCGGCGTCCGCGGGTGACACGGTGTCGAGCAGGTGCTCGTCGCCGGGGAGCAGCCGGTGGACGCTCGTCCCCGGCGCGATCGGGCGCTCACCCGCGGCCGCCCAGCGATGCCGGTCGCGCCGCAACCGGTCGCGGGCCCGCGCGTCTCCCCACTGCCGGTCCCACCAGTCGAATCGGGGCCTTTCGTCGGGAATGACCGGAGGCCGCCGGGCCTGGACGGACGAGCCGTCCGGGGAGAGCACCGCTACCCGGCCGCCGGCCGCGGCGGCGAGCCGCTCAACCGTGCCGAACCGCGGATCGCGGGTGGTGCCGGACTCGATGCTGGAGACCGTCGTCTCCGGAAGGCCGGCCCGCTGTGCGAGCTCGCGCTGGCTCAGCCCGGCGACGAGGCGGAGGGTGCGCAGGACCGCACCGAGGTCGGTCCGGCGGCGGCGGGGTGCGGTCACGGCGCGAGTGTTCCGCCGCCCCGAGTCCCGCCACAACGGCACCGAGCACGGGCTGTGGATAACTCGACGGGCTGTGGATAACCCACCCGACGCTGACCTGGGCGATCAGCAGATGATCTCAGCGAGGAGGGCCGGATCGACGTTGCCCCCGCTGATCACCGCCACGGTGCGGCCGTCGGGAAGGCCGGCCCGCGCGGACAGGTACGCCGCCACCGCGGCCGCTCCACTCGGCTCGACCACCAACCGAGCAGACCACAGCAGGCGGGCCAGGGCGGACCGGATCTCGTCCTCGGAGACGGTCACGATGCCGTCGAGGCGTTCGCGCAGGTGCGCGAACGTCAGGTCGGACAGGTGCGTCCGCATGCCGTCGGCGATCGTCCGGTAGGTCTGCTCGACCGGCCACTCCACCCGTACCCCTGACTCCAGGCTCTCCCGGGCATCGGCGGCCAGCTCGGGTTCCACCCCGATCACCACCACACCGGGGCGCAGGGCCTTCACCGCCGTCGCGATCCCGGAGGCCAGCCCACCGCCGCCCACCGGCACCAGCACAGCGGCGAGATCCGGCAGCTCCGACACGATCTCGAGGCCGATCGTGCCCTGCCCGGCGATCACGTCGGGGTGGTCGAACGGCGGGATGACCGACAGCCCCCGGGACGAGGCCAACTCCATCGCGCGGGTGAACCGTTCGGCGGGCGGCACGAGCACGACCTCGGCGCCCAACGCCCGGACCGCCGCCACCTTGACCTCCGGTGCGACGTCCGGGATCACCACCACGCACGGGATCCCGAGAGCCCGGGCGGCGTACGCGACGGCCTGTCCGTGGTTCCCCGACGAGTGGGTGACGACCCCGGCCGCGCGCCCTTCGTCGGGCAGCGACACCACCGCGTGGTACGCCCCGCGGATCTTGAAGGCGCCGACCGGCTGCAGGTTCTCCGGCTTGAGCCACAGGTCGCCACCGGCCCAGCCGGCCGGCAGCAGCGGCGTCCGGACCGCCACCCCGACGAGGTTGGCGGCGGCGGTCCGGATGTCGTCGATCCCCACCAGGTCCACGGAACGATCCTGCCAGACGGACTTGCCGGTCATATAAGAGCAGAGTTATGCAACACCGGAACTGCCGTACGGGTCAGCGGCTCACGGCGAGCGCGGCGGCGGACCCGGACCGCACCGAACGGTGCCACCGCAGCCTGCTCCCGAGCAGCGCGGTGACCAGCGACTGGATGACGACGAGGTACATCAGCTGCCGGTACACCACCTGCTGCAACGGCAGCGACCACAGCGGACGCAGGCGCTCCCCGTCCAGCCGCAGGGCGTACATCGCGGTCAGCGTCTGCCCGACCAGCAGGCCGCACCAGACCGCGGCAACCTGCCACCAGGGCAGGAAGACCATGCCGTAGACGGCGTAGATGTCGACGGCCGGCGCGGCGAGCGGCAACGCGATCTGGAACAGCCACAGGTACGGCAGGCCGCGCCGGCCCAGCGCACCGGCCTGGCCGCGCTGGAGCAGGCTGTGCCGGTGCTTCCAGATCGCCTGCATCGTCCCGTAACACCACCGGTACCGCTGCCGCCACAGCTGCCGCAGCGTGTTCGGCGCCTCGGTCCAGGCGACCGCGGTCGCCTCGTACACGACCCGCCAGCCGGCCCGGAGCACCCCCATCGTCAGGTCGGTGTCCTCGGCGAGGGTCGAGGCCGACACGCCGCCGATCTCGACGAGCGCCTCCCGCCGGAACGCGCCGATCGCGCCCGGCACCGTGGTCATGCACCGCAGCGTGTCGAGCAGGCGTCGGTCCAGGTTGAACCCGATGACGTACTCGATGTGCTGCCACCTGCCGAGCAGGCCGCGCCGGTTGGCGACCTTGGTATTGCCGGAGATCGCGCCCACGTCCGGGTCGGCGAACGGCTGGATCAGCCGGCCCACCGCGTCCGGCTCGAACACCGTGTCCCCGTCGACGAGCACCAGGAGGTCGTACGCCGCGTGCGCGATGCCGGTGTTCAGCGCGGCCGGTTTCCCGCCGTTGGGTTGGCGGACCACACTTACGCAGGGCAACCGCAGCCGCCGTACGATCTCCGCCGTGCCGTCGATCGAACCGTCGTCGACGACGATGACCTCCAGCTCGGGGTAGTCGCTGTCCACAAGGGAGCGTACGGTCGCGGCGATGTTCGCGGCCTCGTTGTAGGCCGGCACGACGATCGACACCGGTCCGAGGTAGCGCAACGGTCGGCGGCGACGGCGACGGTGCACGCCGGCCCCGAGCAACTGGGCCGCGAGGCGCAGCAACCCGAGGACGAGCGCGACGGTGACGAAGATGGCCAGCGCGTCGCCGAGCCGGGCCGCACCCCACTGGGCGTAGCGCAACGCGGTACCGGCGATCCGCGCGCCCCGAGGGGCCTCCACTATGGAGTCCGGCGCGCCGAGCGCGGCGGAGACCGTGCGGAACGCGTACCCCTGGACGGTCAGGTCGTGCAGGAGCTTGTCCAGCGCCGCGACGGTCTGCGTCCGGTCACCGCCGCCGTCGTGCATGAGGACGACCGCCCCGGTGCCCGGCGGCGTGGGTGTCGCCCGCGCGAGGATCTCGGGTACGCCGGCGCGCTGCCAGTCCCTGGTGTCCCGGTCGGCCAGGACGGCCACGTGCCCGTGCCGGGCGATCGAGCGCAGCGCGGCGTAGTCGGCCGTGGTGATCCCGTCCGGCCCGGACGAGAAGGGCGGCCGGAACAGCGTGACGTACCGGCCGGTGGCTCCGGCGATCGCGTTCCGGGTCAGGGTGATCTCCAGGTCGCGCCGCCAGCCCCGGGCGCTGGCCACGTCGGCGTGCGTGAACGTGTGCGACCCGATCTCATGACCCTCGGCCAGCATCCGCCGGACCAGTTCGGGGTGCCGGTTGACGCGCGCGCCCACGACGAAGAACGTCGCGTGCGCGCGGTGCGCGCGCAGCACGTCGAGGATGCGGGGCGTCCACACCGGATCCGGCCCGTCGTCGAAGGTCAGCGCGATGGTCTCGTCGGGGATCCGCCGGGCCTGCGGCGTGGCGCCGTCGAGGCGTAGCACCGGGCCGCCCCGGGAGACCTCTTGCGGCACGCCCGTCGTGGACCCGGCGCCCGACGGCCGGCCGGACCCGCCGACGATCCCCGAGACGTACCCGTTGAGGCAGAGCGCTCCGACGAGGACGGCCATCGCGAGCAGGAGGAGCAGCCAGTGCGCACGGGGTTCGCGCCGCGAGACGTGCAGCGACACGGCGCTATCCCGGCCGGCCCGGCGACCGGGTCGGCTTGGCCGTGCGCCGGTGCTCGTCGCCCTGGCCGGGCTTGGTCGTCGGGGTCACCGGGCCGCCGGGTTGCCCGGTCCGGGACGTCGCGTCGCCCGGGGTGGGCGCCGGAGCGGGCGGGTTCGGCGCGGAGGTCGGCTCCTGGCCGGCGTGGACGCCGCCGTCCGGCCAGCCGGGCAGGGGCACCGGACCGCCACCCATCGTGCCGACGGCGAGCACCCCGAGGCTGAGCAGCAGTGTTACGCCGAGTGCGACACCGACCAGGATCAGAAACCGCCGGCGGCGGCCCGTCCGGTCGACGAAGACCGGCAGGGAGGGACGCCGTCGCACCACATCGGCAGACCCTACCCGCGCGACGCGGCCAGGCTCATGTCGTCCGTCAGGACAGACTTGTCCCGCTATCTGGGTCGAAGAAGTAGAGGCGGTCCGGGCTGATCGAGAGCGTCAGCGGCTCACCGACAGTCACCGGCAGGTCACCCGGCACCCGGATCGTGAACCGCGCCCGCTCGGCCGGCAGCAGCAGCGCGTCGTCCGCCGTCTGCGCGTCGACCGCGGCCCGGGTGGCGTCGGTGTCGACCCGCGGCGCGTCCACATCGGCGATCACGTTCCGCTCGTCGCCCAACTCCTCGACGATCTCCGGTACCACCGAGAGCGTCGGCAGCCCGTTCGAGGAGGCGACACCGAACCCGGTCGGCCGGATGCCCAGGATCACCCGCCGGTCCGCGGTGGCCAGCTCCGAGCCGGTCGGCACCGGTACCCGTACCCCGGCGAACTCGACCGCGCCCCGGGAGACCGTCGCCGACACGAAGTTCATCGACGGCGACCCGATGAACGCGGCGACGAACAGGTTGACCGGCTGGCGGAACAGGCGCGGCGGGGTGTCGCACTGCTGCAGGACGCCGTCGCGCAGCACGGCGACCCGCTGCCCGAGCGTCATCGCCTCGATCTGGTCGTGGGTCACGTAGATCGTCGTGGTGCCGAGCCGCTGGTGCAGCAGCGAGAGCTGCGCCCGCATGCTGACGCGCAGCTTGGCGTCCAGGTTGGACAGTGGCTCGTCCATGAGGAACGCCTGCGGCTCCCGCACGATGGCCCGGCCCATCGCCACGCGCTGCCGCTGCCCACCCGACAGCGCGGCCGGCCGGCGGTCCAGCAGGTGGTCCAGGCCGAGGACGTCCGCGACCTCCGCCACCCGCCGTTCCCGCTCCTGCTTGGCGGCGCCCCGCATGCGCAGCCCGAAACCCAGGTTCCGTCGTACCGACATCCGCGGGTAGAGCGCGTAACTCTGGAACACCATCGCCACGTCGCGCTCCTGGGGAAGGTCCTCGGTCACGTCCTTCTCGCCCAGCCAGATCGTGCCGTCGGTCACCGACTCCAGCCCGGCCACCATCCGCAGCAGCGTGGACTTGCCGCAGCCGGACGGCCCGACGAGCACCATGAACTCGCCCGGCCGCACCTCCAGGTCGACCTCGTTGACCGCGACGACGCCGCCCCGGAAACGTTTGGTGATCCTCTCCAGGCGGATGCCGACGGCTTCACCCATCTCTTATCCTTTCAGGGCTCCGGCCATCAGGCCGCGCATGAAGAACCGTCCCAGCAGGACGTAGACCAGTACGGTCGGCACGCAGGCCAGCAACGCGCTGGCCATCGCCTCGTTGAACGGCACCGTCTGGGCTCCGGCGATGTTGTTCAGCGCGACCGTGATCGGCCAGTACTCGGTCCGGGTCAGCACGATGCCGAACAGGAAGTCGTTCCACGCCGAGGTGAACTGCCAGATCATCGCGACCGCGAACGCCGGCGGCGCGATCGGCAGCGCCACGAAGAAGAACGTCCGCAGCATGCCGGCGCCGTCCACCTTGGCCGCCTCGATCAGCTCCTCCGAGATGCTCGCGAAGTAGCTCCGGAAGATGAGCGTGGTGATCGGCAGCCCGTAGATGATGTGGACGAGGATCAGGCCGGACAGGTCGCGGTTCAGGCCCATCGATGCGATCACCCGGAACATCGGGATCAGGATCGCCTGGTACGGGATGAACATGCCGAACAGGATCACCGGGAACACGAAATCGGCGCCGGGGAAGCGCCACTTCGCCAGCACGAACCCGTTGGCCGCGCCGAGGATGGACGAGATGATGCTGGCCGGGATGGCCAGGATCAGGCTGTTGACGAAGCCGTTCTGCAGCTTGGGCCAGACCGCCCGGAAGCTGTCCATCGACAGCTTCCCCGGCAGCTCCCACATGGTGACCACGCTGACCGAGGCCGGATCCTTCAGCGACGTCACGAGCAACGCATAGACCGGCAGCAGGAACAGGCAGCCGAACAGGAAGAGCACGAGGTATCGGGCCGCCCTGAGGTACGGACCCCGGGCCCGGCGGGCCGTCCTGGTGGTCATCTGCGCCGCTCCGACCTGACCGAATACCAGATGTACGGGACGATGACGAGCGCGACCGCGACGAACAGCAGCGTCGCGATGGCCGCCCCACGGGCGAAGAAGCCACCCCGGAAGCTCGTGTACCACATGTACAGCGCGGGCGTCTCGGTCCGCGCGTCCAGCGGGGCGATCGCGTAGAGCAGGTCGAAGGTCTTCAGCGAGATGTGGGTCAGGATGACGACCGCGCTCATCAGGACCGGCAGCATCAGCGGCCGGACCACGTGCCAGTAGACCTTCGACTCGGTGGCGCCGTCGACCCGGGCCGCCTCGCGCAGCTCCTCCGGGATGCCGCGCAGGCCGGCGAGGAAGAGCGCCATCACGTACCCGGACAGCGACCAGGCGGCCGGCAGCGCGATGAACGCGATGGCCCACATGTTGGGGGTCTTGTGCCAGTCGCTGCGGAGCCAGTCGAGTCCGATGTAGACGAAGAGCTTGTTGATGCCGGCCGTCGACGAGCCGGTGCTGCTGTCCAGCAGCCACCGCCAGATGATGCCGGTGGCGATGAACGAGATCGCCATCGGTAGCAGGTAGATGCTGCGGAACACGCTTTCGCCGCGTACGCCCTTGTCCAGCAACAGGGCGAGGAAGGCACCGATCGCGAGCGAGCCGAGGATGAAGACGAGCGTGAACACCACGAGGTTGCGGACGTCGTTGCGGAACGTCTCGTCCACGAACAGCTCACGGTAGTTGCGCAGCCCGATGAAGTCGTTCGGTTGCCGCAGTCCGCGCCAGCTGCTGACCGACATGCGCACGTTCCAGCCGGCGAAGCCGTACACGAAGATAGCGAGCGCGACCAGCGACGGCGCGACGAGCAGCAAGCCCGGTCCCCACGACCGCAGGCGGCGCGACCACTTGCGGCGCCGCCGAGGTGGTGGAGCTGGCCGGCGCTCCTCGCGCCGGCCAGCCACAACCGTTTGACTCATTTACCGACTGAGCTGTAGGCGGTCTTGACCGCGTTGGCGAACTTCATCGAGTCCTTGTCCTGGAAGAACACGCCGTACGCCTTCTCGATCTCGCTCTTCCAGGCGTTGTTCGCGGTGACGCCATGGACGAGCGAGCCGACGATCGTGGTGCTGGAGTTCTGCCAGTCCTTCAGCGCGGTCTCCAGGTACCCCTTGTACTTGGACTTGTCCGCGTCGGTGCGCGCCGGCACGGAGCCCTTCTGGGGGTTGAAGAGATCCTGGCCCGCGGTCGAGCCGCACAGTGTCAGCCACTTCTCGGCCGCACCCTTGTGCGGCGCGCCCTTCGGCAGCGTGAACGAGTCGGACAGGAAGTTGTAGACGCCTTCGCTGCCCGGCGTCGCCACGGACGCGTACTCCGTACCGTAGGTCTTCTTCTGGTCCCGGCCCGCGTACGCGTCGAGCCAGTCGCCCATCACGTTGTACGCCGCGGTGCCGTCGAGCACCTTCTTGGCCTCCGGCTGCCAGTCCTGGGTGGTCACCTCGGAGACGGCCATGACCTGCTTGAACATGTCCAACGCGCTGATCACGTCGGCACCGGCCCAGTCGGTCGAGCCGTTCCACAGGCCCTTGTACTTGTCCGCGCCCAGCTCACCGAGCAGCACGTTCTCCAGCAGGTGCATCTGGGTCCAGGTCTGCCCGACGGACATCGGCTTGACCCCCTTGGCCTTGAGGGTCGCCGCCTGGGTCAGGAACTCGCTCCACGTCTTGGGCGGGGCGGCGATGCCCCACTCCTTCAGCTTCGCGGGGTTGTACCACAACAAGTTCGACCGGTGGATGTTCACCGGAACCGTGTAGATCTTGCCATCGACGGTGATGGCGTCGAGGAGGCCCTTCGGGAACTTGTCCTTCCAGCCGTTGCGCTCGTACAGGTACGTGACGTCCTCCAGGCGACCGTCCTTGATGTCGCTGGCCGCCTCCTGTCCGGCGTGCAGCTGGTACGAGTCCGGCGGCTGGTTGGCCAGCAGCCGGGTCGCCAGCGCCTGCCGCGCCTGGGTCCCCGAGCCACCCGCAACCGCCGCGTTCGTGAATTTGACGCCGGAGTTCTGCTTTTCGAACTCGGCGATCAGGGCCGCCAGGCCCTCGCCCTCACCGGGGCCGGTCCACCAGGTGAAGACCTCGACCTCCTTGTCGGCCTGGCCCCCGCCACCGCCGCCACCGCCGTTGTCATCCCCACAGGCGGACAGCGCCAGCAGCATGGCAGCCGCCGCGGTCATCGCGAGGACGCCTCTCGTGCGCCGCATGACTCCTCCCCTTCGTTAGCACTGATCGCACCCTTCACCCGCGTCTCTCTTCTGTCAACGTCTCGAACGATTTCCGTGACCTAGCCGTAACATCATGAAAGAGAGCGCTCTCATGTATCCGATTTGCGCCTGATATCCGGTGAATTCTGTTTAACTTTGACAGAACTCCAGGACGACTGGAAGGATCCGCCACCGTGAACGTCGCGCCGACGCCGGCCGCCGAGCTGTGGGGCGAAGCCCTCGCCGGCAACGCGCGCCGGGTGGCCGAAGCCCTGCGGATGCTGGGTCCGTGCACCCGGGCCGAGCTGATCAGCGCCACCGGACTGTCCCGCCCGACCGTGACCGCCACCGTGGCCGAGCTGGTCACCGCCGGCCTGGCCAGCGAGGCGACCGGACTCGCCGGGCCGGCGCGGCTCTCCGGCGGCCGGCCCGCTTCGGTGGTACGGCTCAGCCGCGCCGCCGGGCTCGCCGCCGGCGTCGACATCGGACGCCGGCACGTCCGGATCGCCATCGCCGACCTCGGCCACGAGATCCTCGCTGAGCAGGCGGTACGGCTGGTCGAGGACGCCGATGACACCCCTGGCCCGGTGCTCGACCTCGCCGCGAAGCTCGTCGACACCGCGCTCGACCGGATCGGCGCGACCCGGGGCGACCTCGTCGGCACCGGCCTCGGCATCCCCGCGCCCATCACGCTCGCCGGCCGGATCGGCTCGCCGATGCTGCTGCCCGGCTGGGAGGACCTCGCGCCGGCCGACGAGTTCGCCGACCGGCTCGGCGTGCCTGCACTGCTGAACAACGACGCGAACCTCGGCGCCCTCGGTGAGTACCAGTGGGGTGCCGGGCGGGGCTGCCCGGTGCTGGTCTACGTCAAGATGGCCACCGGCATCGGCGCCGGCATCGTGCTGGACGGCCGGTTGTTCGTCGGCAGCGCCGGTACCGCCGGCGAGCTGGGCCACGTGACGATCGACGCGCGCGGGCCGGTGTGCCGGTGCGGGAACCGCGGCTGCGTCGAGCTCTCGGCCGGCGGGCGGGCGCTGGTCGAGCAGGCCCGGCTGACGTACCCGGAGCTGGCCGACGTATCGGACCTGGTCCGGCTGGCGAAGGCCGGCGATCCGGGCTGCCGGCGGCTGCTCTCCGACGCGGCCGGGCTGATCGGCATCGCGCTCTCCGGCCTGGTGAACCTCATCAACCCGGATCGCATCGTGCTCGGCGGGGAGCTGGGCGGCTCGACCGACCTGATGCTCGAGCCGTTGCGGCGCGGGCTCGCCGGGTCCGCCATGCCGGCGGCCGTCGAGGCGGTCCGGGTCAGCCGCGGCGAGCTGGGCGACCGGGCCTGCGCCCTGGGCGCCGTCGCGCTCGTCCTGCACGGCTGACCGGACCGGCCCACCGCCCACCGCCGCCGCCCCACAAATTGCGGGCAGTTAGTGGTTATGGGCCCGCCCATAACCACTAACTGCCCGCAATTTGTGCGAACGAGCCCACGGGGTTGACAGATCGCAATATTTACAGTTGTCTTCGTGACAACGTTGTCACCCTCGCACCGGAGGAGGCTTCCCCGTGCCTCGAAGAATGCTCGCGGTGGTCAGTGGGGTCGTGCTCGCGGCCGGTGGCGTCGCGGTCGTCGACGCACCGGCCCGCGCGGCCGTCCTGGCCCTCACCCAGCACGTCAACCCGTTCATCGGCAGCGACGACAGCAACTCCCCGGACCCGGTGGGCGGCGGCGCCGGCGGCAGCACGGTCCCCGGTCCCGTCCTGCCGTTCGGCATGGTGCAGTTCAGCCCCGACACACCGACCGCGTCCCCGTCCGGGTACCGGTTCAGCGACACCCAGATCCAGGAGTTCAGCCTCACCCACTTCAACGGGGCGGGCTGCCCGAACAACGAGGACATCGGGCTGCTGCCGATCACCGGCAACCTCGGCACGTCGCCGGGCACCGGCTGGACCGGGTACGCCGCGACCCAGGCCAAGGCGAGCGAGCAGGCGCAGCCGGGCTACTACCGGGCCGTACTCTCCAACTACGGCAACACCAACGTCGAGCTGTCGGCGACCAGGCGTACCGCCATCATGCGGCTGACCTACCCGGCCACGTCCACGGCGAAGGTGCTCATCAACACCAGCCGCAGCGCGACCGGCAACCGCAGCGGCTCGCTGTCCATCAGCGGCAGCACGGTCACCGGTACGTTCACCGGCGGCGGCTTCTGCGGCTCCGCCAAGACGTACCAGATCTTCTTCCGGATGGAGTTCGACCGCGCACCGTCCAGTGTGGGCACCTGGCTCGGCGGCACGATCTCGAACGGGTCGACGAGCACCAGCGGTGTCAACTCCGGCGGCTGGCTCAACTTCGACACCACCGGCAACCCGGTCGTCCAGGTGAAGGTCGGCATCTCGTTCGTCAGCCAGTCCGGCGCGCAGGCGAACCTGGCCGCCGAGCAGAGCGGCTTCAACTTCGCCGCGGTACGCACGGCCGCCGACACCGAGTGGAACACCATCCTCAACCGGATCCAGGCCACCGGCGGCTCCGCGCAGGACACGCAGAAGTTCTACACCGCGCTCTACCACGTGCTGGTGAACCCGAACATCGCCAGCGACGTCAACGGCCAGTACCGCGGCTTCGACAACGCGATCCACACGGCCAGCCATACCGTGTACCAGAACTACTCGGGCTGGGACATCTACCGGTCGTGGGCCGCGCTGATCGCCTTCATCGCACCGGTCGAGGCGAGCGACATGGCCAAGTCGATGGTGCTCGACGGCCAGCAGGGCGGCCTGCTGCCGAAGTGGTCGCACAACCACAACGAGCACTTCGTGATGACCGGTGACCCCGGCCCGATCATCGTGTCGAGCATGTACGCCTTCGGCGCCCGCTCCTTCGACACCGCCGCGGCGCTGAACCTGATGAACGCCAGCTCCAACGGCGGCACCACGCAGGGCAGCCCGATCCGTGGCCGGCAGGGTGGGTACGTGCAGCGCCAGTACATCCACGAGGACCCGTCGGACTCGGAGGAGTACTCGGCGTCCGACTTCGCGATCGCGCAGTTCGCCCGCGCGCTGGGCAACACCGGGATGTACAACACCTACATCACCCGCGCCCAGTGGTGGCGCAACGTGTTCAACACCGAGTCGCAGTACATCCACGACCGTAACAGCGACGGCACCTGGCCGTGGCCGCTCGACCCGGCCGCACCGACGTACACCGAGGGCAACGCGTCGCAGTACACCTGGATGGTCACGTACAACTTCAATGCCCTGATCAACCTGATGGGCGGCCGGCAGACCGCCATCCAGCGGTTGAACCACCACTTCACCGAGCTCAACGGCGGGCTGTCCCGGCCGTTCTTCTACATCGGCAACGAGCCCGAGCACGGGGTGCCGTGGGCGTACCACTTCGCCGCCAACCCGGCCGGCACGTCGACCGCGGTCCGGCGGATCATGAACGAGTCGTTCACGACCGGCGCCGGCGGCCTGCCCGGCAACGACGACCTCGGCGCCACGTCCGCGTGGTACGTCTGGTCGGCCATGGGCATGTACCCGCCCACGCCGGGCGCCGACACGATCGCCCTGCACGGCCCGCTCTTCCCCTCGATCCTCGTCGACCGCCCGGCGGGCGACCTGCAGATCAACGGCACCGGCGCCGGCCAGGGCGCGCAGTACGTGCAGTCCCTGTCCGTCAACGGCGCCTCGACCCAGCGGCCCTGGCTGCGCTACGCCGAGATCGCCGGTGGCGCCACGCTGACGTACGCGATGGGCTCCTCGCCGTCGAGCTGGGGCACCAACCCGGTGGACGTGCCGCCGTCGTTCAACGACGGGTTCACCCCGCCGCCGGCGGCGCCGAACCTCGGTACCAACCTTGCGTTCAACCGCCCGGCCACCGGGTCGGCGGCGTGCGCCGCGAGCGAGGGACCGGGCGAGGCGTTCGACGGGCAGCTCGGGGCCAACAGCAAGTGGTGCTCCAGCGCGGCCGGGACCAAGACCCTGCAGGTGGACCTCGGCTCCAGCCAGAGCATCACGTCCTTCGTGGTCAAACACGCCGGCCTGGGCGGCGAGACCACCGGCTGGAACACCGGCGCGTTCACGATCCAGACCAGCCCGGACGCGGCGACCTGGACCACCCGGGTCACGGTCTCGGGCAACCGGACCAGCCGCACGTACCACCCGATCAGCGCGGTCACGGCGCGGCACGTGCGGTTGAGCATCACCACGCCGACGAACAACGGCAACACCGCCGCGCGGATCACCGAGTTCGAGGTGTACGGCGGAGGCGGCACCGGACCGACCAACGTGGCCCTGGGCCGGCCGGCGACCGCGGACTCGTCGTGCAACGCGAACGAGGGCCCGGCGAAGGCGGTCAACGGCAGCGTCTCCGGCGGCAACAGCGACAAGTGGTGCTCGCTCGGCGCGACGAAGTTCTGGCAGGTTGATCTCGGCTCGGCGCGGGCGATCCAGTCGTTCACGCTGCGGCACGCGGCGGCCGGCGGTGAGTCGGCGAGCTGGAACACCCGCGACTACGACCTGCTCGTGTCGACCGACGGGACCACCTTCACCACGGTCGTTCAGGCGCGCGCCAACACCGCGGCGGTGACCAACCACACGGTATCGGTGACCGCCCGCTACGTCCGGCTGAACGTCATCACACCGACGCAGGACGGCAACACCGCGGCCCGCATCTACGAGGTCGAGGTCTACGCCTGAGGCATTCTCAGGGACAATGCCGCCTCGGGACCTCCCGGGGCGGCATTGTCCCGGACGGTGCTGGGGTAGGTCTCGGGGTGGAAGACCAGCGCGGCCGCGCCGATCAGGCCGGCCGCGGTGCCGAGCCGGGCCCGCTCGACCGAGAGCCGGCGCAGGAAGCCGAGCCGGGCGTACCGCCCGATCGCGTCCCGCAGCGGCGGGAAGAGCAGATCGTCCGCCTGACCCACGCCGCCACCGATCACCACGCGGCTCAGGTCGCACACCGCGGCGGCGGAGACGATGCCCGCGGCCAGTGCGCGGGCGGCCCGGTCGAAGGCGCGCCGCGCGATCGGATCCCCGGCCCGGGCCGACGCGGCGAGCTGGGCCGCATCGGGGGTTCGGCCGTCGCGGGTCCGGCCGCCGGGCAGGTGATCCCCGGACGCGCTGGCGTCCGGCCGCCAGCCGGACCGCTGGGCCCACGCGACCATGCTCGGCCCGCTGGCGGCCGCCTCGACGCAGCCCCGACCGCCGCACGCGCACGCGTCGCCGTCCAGCTCCACCACCGCGTGGCCGATGTGCCCGGCGTTGCCGGTCGGTCCGGCGTACAACCGTCCACCTTGGACAAGGCCGCCGCCGACCCCGGTCGAGACCACGATCACCAGCAGGTCGTCCACGCCGTAGCCCGCACCGCGCCAGTGCTCACCCGCGGCCGCGCAGGCACCGTCTCCGGCCAGGCGTACCGGCGGGCCGGGCACCACGGACGCCAGCCGGTCGGTGAGCGGGAAGTCGCGCCAGGCCCGGATGTTGACCGGGCTCACCGCGCCGGTGACCGGGTCGATCGGACCCGCCGAGCCGACCCCGACGCCGACCAGCCGGTTCGGTCCGGCCGCCGCGCGGACCTCGCCCACCAGTTCGGCCAACGGCTGCCAGACCTCCTCACCGGAGCCGGTGCCGGTCGCCCGGGACCGGTGCTCCCGTACCGTGCCGTCCGGCGTGACGAGAGCGGCGGCCATCTTCGTACCGCCGACGTCCACCACGAGCGCGAGGTTCATCGGCGCACCCTCCCCAGGGAGACAACGTTGTCAGAATACCGGTACGGTACCGTTCGCGGCGTGACCCCGAGCGTGACGAGCGGGAGGAGCAGGCGACCCACGATGGTGGACGTCGCCCGCCGGGCCGGGGTCAGCCTGAAGACGGTCTCCCGGGTCATCAACAACGCCCCGCACGTCCAGCAGGACCTCGTCGACCGGGTCCTCGCGGCAGCCGCCGAGCTGGGCTTCCGCCGCAACCACCTGGCCAGCTCGCTGCGCTCCGGCCAGACCACGGCGACGGTCGGGCTGCTCATCGAGGAGATCGCCAACCCGTTCTACGCGACGATCGCCGGGGTCGCCGCGGAGGTCGCCCGCGCGCACGACACGCTGCTCATCATCGCCAGCTCCGAAGAGGACCCGGCCCGCGAGCAACAGCTCCTGCGCGACCTGTGTTCGCGCCGGGTGGACGGGCTGCTGGTGGTCCCGGCCGGCTACGACCATGCGTTCCTGCGTCCCGAGGTGGAGCTCGGCACCCCGGTCGTCTTCCTGGACCGGCCGGCCGGCGGGTTGCTCGCCGACACCGTGCTGCTGGACAACCGCGGCGGCGCCCGGGCGGCCATCAACCGGCTCATCGCCGAGGGGCACCGGCGCATCGGCATCCTGCTCGACTCGATCGGCGTCTACACGATGCGGGAACGCCTCGACGGGGCGCAGGACGCGCTCGCCGCCGCCGGCGTGCCGTACGACGCGACGCTCGTCCGGGACGGCATCCGCGATCCGGTGACCGCCGCCCGTGCGGTCGCCGAGATGCTGGACCGGTCGGGCCCGCCGACCGCGTTCTTCACGCTCAACAACCGGATCACCCTCGGCGCGGTCGAGGAGCTGTGGCGCCGGGCGAGCGACGCGGCCCTCGTCGGCTTCGACGACTTCGAGCTCGCGCACCTGGTACCCCGGCCGCTGACCGTCGTCGCGTACGACACCCGTGAGCTGGCGCGGACCGCGGCGGATCTGCTGTTCCAGCGGGTGGCCGGCGACCGGGCCTGGCCGCGGACCATCGTGCTGCCGACCGAGCTGGTCGACCGCGGCCTCACACCCCGCTGACCCGTACCGCGGGCGACGTCAGCCGAGAGCCGGCGAGATCCCGGCCACCTGGCGACGCCGCAACCACGCCGCCCCGCGGCCCGCGGCCGTGGTACCGCTCACCTGACTAGCTCCAGCAGGCCGAGGGCGTGCGCCGCGGCCAGTGCCCCGGCCCGGTTCCGGGCACCCAGCTTGCGGAACAGCCGCGCCTGGGTGTTCTCCACGGTCTTCTCGGCGATGCCGAGCACCCGGGCGGTCTGCCGTACCGTGTGACCGTCCGCAATGGACCGCAGGATGTCGCACTCCCGCGAGGTCAACTCGGGCAGCCCACCACCGTTCGCCGGTACGCAGGTCGGGCCGCGGACCGCGTCCAGCAGCGCGCCGGCCTCGACCGCGAGGTAGCCGTGGGTGGCGAGGGTCAGCGCCGGTACCAGGTCGACCGCGACCTGGTCCACGGTGACGACCGCGACCACACCCCGCAGCAACGCCTCGAGCACCTCCGCGCGCCGCGGCGGCTCGCTGCGGACGAGCGCCACCGGCAGCCCGGTGTACCGGCCGTTGGGCCAGTCCCCCGGTTCCGGGTCGACGAGGACGAGCAGGACCGGGCCGTTCTTCTCGAAGTCGGCCGGCTCGGACGTGCAGCTGTCCATCTCGATGGAGAACGGGATCCCACCGGCGAGGAGGGCGGCCGCCACCTGCTGCCGGGCGCTGCCCTCGGTGCCGCGCAGCACCGCGGTGACGGCGCCGTGCGAGTGGCCGTTGGTCACCGTCCGTGCCACCCGACGGGTGACGATGCCCAGCGCCGCGGCCCGCGCGACGGCCTGGCTCTGGCTGGCGACCTCCAGCTTGTGGTAGATCCGGCGTTTCGCGTTCGCCACCGCCGAATTGGAGATCTCCAGCAGGTCGGCGATCCGGTCCACGGTGTGGCCGGCGCTCACCAGCGTGATGATCTCTCGTTCGCGCTCGGTCAGGCCGTCGCCGTTGTTGCTGACCGGCGAGGTCTCCTCGTTGACGTACCGGGCGAGCACCACCAACAGCGCGTCGAGGCCGTGCGAGCAGGGCACCAGCGTATCGACGCCGAGGCGCCACAACGCCGCCAGCTCGGCGGGGGTCAGCCGCTCGTAGACCACGACCACGCGAGCGCGGGCCACGCACTCACCCAGTTTGTCGAGACAGTCCCGGCCTCCGGCGAGACCGGGACCGACGTCGACGAGAACGACGTCGGGATGGCGCAGTTCACAGAGCAGCAGGAGATCATCGAGGTCAGCGGCGTGTCCCGCCACCTCGTACTCCGCTTGCGCCTCCAGACAAGTCGCCAGTGCGTCCCGGAACAGCCGCCGGTCCGAGAGCACGGCAATGCGTATTGCACGGTCATCCGCTGCCGTAGCCACGCGGGGTCCTCCCCAATGCCCGTCCTCCGCCAAGTGCGGGCCGTGGGTGGGGGGCGGGCGAACCTCCCACTCACATGCGTCGATTGTGGTCTGATTCGTCCCCGCGCGATAGGTACTAGGGGTTTCTCTCTACCTGGTTTAGTCAAGAATCTGATAGCGACCGCGGCTAATCCCGTTGGTGGGCAGCGTGGGCAGGGCCGCCAGCGTGAACCGCCCCTGCAGATAGGGCAGGAAGAAGCGGCACGCGGTCACGGTACCGGACCGGTCGCCCCCGCCGTCGTGCAACAGGACGATCGACCCGGGGCGGGTGCCGCCGTTCACCTGCCGGATGATCGCGCCGGCACCCGGGCGGCGCCAGTCCTGCGGGTCGACGTCCCAATGGACCGAGGCCATGCCCAGCTCCGCGGCGATCATCACGGCCCGCTGTGTCCAGGCGCCGCCCGGATGCCGGAAGTACGGGACGACCGCGCCCGGTAGCGCGCGCTGGATCTCGGTGTTGACCCGCACGAGGTTCGCCCGGATCGCCTCCGGCGACCAGGTGCCCAGGGTGACCTCGTGGCCCCACGAGTGGTTGCACAGGGTGTGGCCCTCGCTCACGATCCGGCGGACCAGCCCGGGGTAGGCCCGTACGTTCACGCCGATCAGGCAGAACGTCGCGCGCACCCGGTAGAACCGCAACAGGTCGAGGACGGCCGGCGTCCACAACGGATCGGGACCGTCGTCGAAGGTCAGCGCCACGTCGCCGGTACTGGTGGCCTGACGCGTGCCGAACGGGCCCAGCCCGGCGGCGGGAATCAGCGGTTGTACGGCGGCCGCGCGCGGCGGAGGCGGGGAGAGCGGGGCCGGCGGCGCGGACGCTGCCGGCGCGCTGGCATCCGGGAGCTTCGGTGCCTTCAGGGCCGGAGCCAGCACCGGGCCGGCGATCAACCGGCCGATCCAGTGCCCTCCGACGATCATCGCGACCACGAGCGCGCCGGCGGCGACTCCCGCCCCGAGCCTCTGTCCCACCGCCGACCTCCTGCACCCTATCTCCGTGTCGGCGACATTCTTCCAGTAAAAGCGTCTTTGAGAGTGTTATTGCATACTTAAACCACGTGTCACTCATTCGGTCTTGTATGGCTCGCCCGGTTGCGGCATAGTCGCGGAGCGTGTCGTGGTTGTGGTCGGGCACCTGCATCCTCGGCCGCTACGTCCTCCTCGGGCCGATCGGCCGGGGTGGTGTGGCCGCCGTCTACCAGGCGGTCGACACCCAGTGCGGCCGGCCCCTCGCGGTCAAGGTGCTCGACCCGGTGTTCGCCGATGATCACCGCGCGGTGCAGAACATGCGCCGGGAGGCATACGTCACCGCACGCCTGCACCACCCGAGCGTGCCGCGGGTGTACGACGCCGGCGACGCGCGGCTGCCGGACGGCACGGTCGTTCCGTACGTGGTCCTGGAACTGCTCACCGGAGTCGGGCTGGCGGGACGGCTCGCCGGCGGTCCGCTGCCCTGGCGCGAGGCGGTATCGGTCGCGGCCACCATCGCCGACGTGCTCGCGGTGGCCCACCGGCGCGGAGTGGTGCACCGCGATCTGTCGCCGGTCAACGTCATGCTCACCACGTCCGGCGTCAAGCTGATCGACTTCGGCCTGGCGACGTTGACGGACACCGGGTCACCGTCCGCCGCGGAGCCGGCGGAGGACGTACACGCGCTCGGTGTCCTGCTCTACCAGATGCTCACCGGGCGCTCGCCGTACCCGGCGGCGAACCCGCGGACCCATCTCGCGGCCGCCCGGCTGCGCTGCGCCGCGCCCACCCCGGTCCTGCTGGTACCCGGCATGCCGCGCGTGGTGGCGGACATCTGCCGCAGCTGTATGGCCAAACGAGCCGCGGACCGGCCGGGCAGCACCTGGGTCTCGCTGGCCCTGTGGTCGGTGCTCGTGGGCCGTCAGCCGGCGATGGCCCTCGCCGCCTCCGCCACGGTGGAGTAGGTGCCGAACACGTCGCGTAAGCCGGTGACCTCGAGGATCCGGCTCACCGCTGGCATCGGCGCGGCGAGCGCGAACCGCCCACCCTCGTCACGCAGCCGCCGGTGGATCCGGACGAACGTCGCGAGGCCGGCCGAGTCGCAGAAGGTCAGCTCGGAGAGGTCGACCACCAGGCTGCTGTCGCCCTCGGCGATCCGCTCCTCCGCCACCGCCGCGAGGTCCGGCGCGGTCGAGATGTCGAGTTCGCCGCTCACGGCGAGCACGGTAGGGGTCACCTGCTCGTCGACCTCGATCGTCAAGGACATCGTCACTCCGCTGGCCACGCGGGTGGCTAGCGCCACCACCACGCGCATTCTGGAGGTCCCACCGGCCGGACACAACCGCCACGCGGGCCGGTTCGCGCATTCCCGCACGGTTGTGTTGTCACGGTCGTGTTGTCGCGGCCCCGTCGAAGCGGCGGGCTGCCGCCGGCCGCGCGCTACCGCTGGCGGCGGTTCCGGGATGCGAGCACCAGCGCCAGCACCACGATGAGCACGACCATCAGGCAGCAGAGCGCGCCGAGCCCGCCGAACAGGCCGATCCGCCCGCGGGGACGGGAGACCTCTTCGATCGCCAACAACCACGTCATGCCCCCATCATGGTGCGGCTTGCAAGATCCCGAAGGGATTGTCGTACCCCGGTGGCATCCTGCGGAACATGTACCAGGAGAGGCCCTCGGCGGTGGCCGGCGCGGTGGTGTGGCAACGCCCGGCGAGCGGCGTCGCGCGCCGGGTCCGGTGCATCCTGCCGGACGGTTGCCTGGACATCGTCTGGGCCAACGGGCACCTCATGGTGGCCGGCCCGGACACCACCGCCAAGCTGGCCGACGTCCGGCCCGGCGTGAGCTACGCCGGGGTGCGGTTCGGGCCGGGCACCGGGCCGGCGGTCATCGGGGCGCCGGCGGACGAGCTGCGGGACCGACGCGTCCCGCTCGACGAGGTCTGGCCCGCGCGGCAGGTCCGGGACCTGGCCGACCGGATCGCGGCCGCGGCCGATCCGGGCGCCGTCCTGGAGGCCGCGGCGGCCCGGCGGCGCCGGCGCGCCGATCTCGTCGACGACCTGGCGCCCGCGATCCTCGCCCGGCTGCGGGCCGGCCTGCCCGTGGCCCGGACGGCCTCGATCGTCGGCCTCAGCGAGCGGCAGCTCTACCGCCGGTGCCTGGTCGCGTTCGGTTACGGCCCGAAGACGCTGGTCCGGATCCTCCGGATGCGCCGGGCGGTCGCCCTGGCCCGGGCCGGGCGGGCGTTCGCCGACGTCTCGGCCACCACCGGATACGCGGATCAGGCGCACCTCGCGCGCGAGATGAAGACGCTGGCCGGCGTGCCGCTCGGCCAGCTTCTCCGGGACGAGGCGGAGGATCAGAGCGGAGCGAACAGGTCGACGCCGTTGCCGTCGGGGTCGCGCATGGTCGCGTAACGCTGGCCCCAGAACGCGTCCCAGGGCTCCTTGTGACCCTCGTAGCCGGCCTTCACCAGGTCGGCGTAGACCTGATCCACTTCGACCGGGCTCGCGCACTGGAAGGCGAGCCCGAAGCCCGGGCCGCCCTGCGGCGCGGTCCACTCCGGATCGAACGAGCGGATGGTGTCCACGGTGTCCCAGCCGATCCGCAGACCGCCGGGCAGGGAGGCCTCGACGTGCGGCTCGGCGTCGTCCGCCGCCGGGATGTCGAGACCGAGCTGCCGGTAGAAGGCGAGGGTCCTGGCCATGTCCGAGACGACCAGCCCGATCATGTTGAAGGTGGGTGCCATGCCGTCACGATAGGGACGCCTGCCCCGGACCGTCTTGAAGGTTTCGGACGTCCAGCCGGTAGACCCGTGCGGCGGTACCCGCGAAGACGGCCTCCCGTTCGGCCTCGCCGAGGCTGTCCCGCAGCGCGCCGAGCACTTCCTGGTAGGACGCCGCCAGCAGGCACACCGGCCAGTCCGAGCCGAACATGAGCCGGTCCGGGCCGAACAGCTCCAGCGCGGTGTGCACGTAGGGTCGCAGGTCCGCAACCGTCCACTCTCGCCAGTGCGCCTCCGTGACCAGCCCGGAGAGCTTCGCCACGACGTTGGGCGCGGCGGCGAGCGGAGCGACCGCTGCCCGCCAGGCCGCCAGCCCGGCCGCGCCGTCGCGGATGGCCGGCTTGCCGAGGTGGTCGAGGACGAAGGTCAGCGACGGTACGGCCCGCGCCGCCTCCGCCGCACCCGCGAGCTGGTCGACCCGGACCACGAGGTCGTACCCGAGCCCGGCGTCGGCGACCATGGACAGTCCACGCTGGACATCCAGCCGGCGCAGGTGATCCGGGTCCGGCTCGCCCTGCACCTGCGCACGCACGCCGACCAACCAGCGCCCGTCCGGACCGGCCCGGTGCGCGGCGAGCACCCCGGCCAGGCCGGGATCGGTCAGGTCCACCCAGCCCACCACACCCGCGATCTCCTCGGTGCGGCCGGCGATGGCGAGAAACTCGCCGACCTCGTCGAGATCGCCGCGGCCCGCCTCGACCAGCACTGTCCGGTCCACCCCGGCCGCCCGCAGCTCGGCCCGCAGATCCGGTACCCCGAAGTCCCGGCGGATCGGCGCGAACGCCGGGTCGGCCAGCCAGTCGTACCCGCGCGCCAGCTCCCACAGATGGTGGTGCGCGTCGATGAGCATCGGTTCCACTCCCGGCGGCGCGGCGGCGGTGATTCGATAGGACGGTGAAGGCATTGACGGTACGCCCTGGACAGGCCGGCTCGGTCGCGGTGAGTGAGATCGGGGAGCCGCCGGTCGCGGAGGGCGCGGTGCTCGTCGACGCGCTCGCCGTCGGCCTGTGCGGGACCGACTTCGAAATAGCCCTCGGCGAGTACGGCACCGCCCCGCCGGGTGCGGACCACCTGGTCCTCGGGCACGAGAACCTCGGCCGGGTGGTGTCCGCGCCGTCCGGCGCCAGCGTCGCGCCCGGGGATCTCGTCGTCGCCATGGTGCGGCGGGCGGATCCGGTCCCGTGCCCGGCGTGCGCGGTCGGCGAGTGGGACATGTGCCGCAACGGGCTGTACAGCGAGCACGGCATCAAAGGGCTGCACGGCTTCGCCCGCGAGCGCTGGCGCGCGGATCCGGACGCGCTCGTCCGGATCGACCCCGCCCTCACCGACCTCGGCGTGCTGCTGGAGCCCGCCTCGATCCTGGCCAAGGCATGGGAGCAGGTCGAGCGCATCGGCCGGCGGACGTTCTGGGCGCCAACCGTCGCGGCGGTCACCGGTGCCGGGTCGATCGGCCTGCTGGCCGCGCTGATGGGCGTGCAGCGCGGGCTCGCCGTACACGTCTTCGACCGGGTCACCACCGGCCGCAAGCCGGACCTGGTCGCCCGCCTCGGTGCCACGTACCACACCAACCGGCTCTCCGAGAGCGGAGTGCAGGCCGACATTCTCGTCGAGTGCACCGGCGCGACCGCGGTCATCGTCGAGGCGCTGAGCCACTCGCCCACCGACAGCATCGTCTGCCTGACCGGGGTGTCGCCGCCGGCGGACCCGGTACCGGTGGACGTGGCCGGGCTGAGCCGGGACGCCGTGCTGCGCAACCACGTCGTGTTCGGCACGGTCAACGCGAACCGCCGGCACTACGAGCAGGCGGTCCGATCCCTGGCCGCCGCGGAACCGGACTGGCTGCGCGGGCTCATCAGCCGGCGGGTACCGCTGGAGAAGTACCCGGAAGCCTTCACCCGGCAGGCCGACGACGTCAAGGTCGTCATCGACCTGTAGCCACCAGCGCTTCGAACTTCGGCCGCAGCCGATCCGGTACCGCCTGGTCGCGGAAGCCCTTGAGGGCCTGCTCCTCGTACTGGTCGGGGAGCAGTTCGCGGACCCGCTCCGGGTAGCCCGTGCCGGACCGCGGGATCGTCACGACCGGCGGCGTCGACAGCCGGACCGCGCACGGTCCGGAACTGAACGCGGACAGTTCGAACCGCGTGCCGGGCGGGCCGGCGGCGCACAGGTACTGCGCGTAGACCGTCCGGACCGCGTCCATCCGGCGGGCGTCCGGCGGGTCGGTGCCGTACACCTCGGCGACGCACGCGACCCGGTCCTCCGCGCCGATGTCATGGCCGTGGTCGTGATGCTCGGCCGGCGACGCGTTCTCCAGGATCGCGACCACCCGGTCGGTGAGCCGGGCCCGCAACTCCGCCGGGCTGGGCGTCGTGGCCACGGTCACCGCGAACAGGACAGCCACGGCCGCCGCCGCGGTGACCTCCGGGACGAGCCACCAGAGCCGCGAGCTTCCAGACACATCGACATCCTGGCACCTCGTGGGATGCCTGCCCATCTACTGAGCGCGGCCTTGCATCGTGATCTCATAGGTGTTTCTATATCGATATCACCGCGGGAGCCGGCGGCTGACGGGTGTTGGCTTGGCTGTTGGCCGGCCCGATACCCGTCCATAGCTCTGGGTTGGCATCTGTCGCCGCGGTGACGTCTTCTCCTCCACCGACCGCGCCGTGGCGGCTGCGACAGAGGAGGAAGTACGTGAAACTCAGACGAAGCCTGGTGGCGGCCGCGGTCGCTGCCGCGGTGGCCGCCGGCAGCACGCTCCTGGCGATCCCGGAGAGAGCGGCGGCCCACGGGGTGACGATGGTGCCCGGCAGCCGGACGTTCCTGTGCTGGCGGGACGGTCTCCGGGACAACGGGCAGATCATCGCCTTCAACCCGGCCTGCGCGGCCGCTATCGCCCAGAGCGGCACCACGCCGCTGTACAACTGGTTCGCCGTGCTCCGCTCGGACGGTGCCGGGCGTACCGCCGGCTTCATCCCGGATGGACAGATCTGCAGTGGCGGCGTCGGCGGGCCGTTCGACTTCACGCCGTACAACATGGTCCGTAACGACTGGCCGCTGACGCACCTGAGCTCTCCGTCGACGATCCAGTTCCGGCACAGCAACTGGGCCGCGCACCCGGGCGCGTTCGTCGTCTACATCACACGGAACGGCTGGAACCCGAACGGACCGTTGCGCTGGGCCGACCTGGAGTCCATCGGTGGGGCCCAGGACCCGCCGACCAACGGTGGTCCCGGCGCCCTGAACTACTATTTCTGGAACCAGCAACTGCCCGCGGGCAAGACCGGCCGGCATATCATCTTCGTCCACTGGATCCGGTCGGACAGCCAGGAGAACTTCTACAGCTGTTCCGACGTCGTCTTCGACGGCGGCAACGGTGAAGTGACCGGGGTCGGCCCGAACCAGGGCAGCCCCCAGCCGCAGCCCACCACGCCGGGGCCGCAGCCCACGACACCCGGCCCGCAGCCGACCACGCCCGGGCCGCAGCCCACGACTCCGGCACCGCAACCGGGTGCCTGCAGCGCGACCTGGCGCGTCAACCCGACCAACTGGCCGGGGCACTTCCAGGCCGAAGTGACGGTACGCAACACCAGCACGACCGCGACCCTCAACGGGTGGACGGTCCGGTGGTCGTACACGGGTGGGCAGGGCTTCGAAGGCGCACCGTGGAACGGCACGCTCGTCGGTCAACCACCCAACGTGGCGGTGAGCAACGTCGACTGGAACCGGATGATCGCCCCGAATGCCTCCACCTCGTTCGGCTTCAACGCCACCGGCACGGCGCCGAGCCCGGCGCCGACGCTCACCTGCTCCAGTCCGTAACACCGCCTCTGGTGGGGCCCGGCGTGTAGCCGCACGCCGGGCCCGTTCGTTCAGCGCCGGTCCACCGTCACCGTGGAGACGCCGACCATGAGATCGATGTCGTACCGGTTCCGCGCCTGGTCCCACCCCGACGGCGTCAGCACCGTGCCACCGGCGAGCCCATTGTGGACCGTACCGTCCACAGTGACGGTCCCGGCGCCGCCGCCGACCCGGACCTGGGCCGGTGCACCGCCGGCCACGTGTGCGACGAACTGACCGGCCCCGGCGGTCAGCCTGATGACGAGCGTGCCGTCCGGCGCCGGCGCGGTCACCGCGATCTCCGACGAGCCGGCGGTGAACTCGACGGCGGTCAGGCGCCCGCCACCGAAGTCGACCACCTGCCGCAACCCGCCACCGGCCAGCGTCAGCTGCCAGCGCACCTTGGTGCTGAGCTGGATGTCCACACTGGCCGGTCCGGCGGCACCGGTGTTCTCCAGCAGTACCCGGACCCGGTCCCCGTCGGCGTTCGCCTTCGGCAGCAGGCTCCCGCCCGCGGGCGTCTCGACCCGGTAGAGGTCCTCGCCCAGGTCCGCGCTGCGGACGGTCACGGTCTCGGCCCCGCTGACGAGCTCGAACCGGGCCTCGTTCCGGCCCTCGATCGGCCCCGAGACGATCCGCGGGCCGGCCGCGCTCGGCTGGTCGTCATCGCGGCCGACCGTACTCGTGAACGCCGCCACGACGAACGCCAGGAGCGCGAGACCGATCACGACCGCGGTCACGATCACCCAGACACGGACCGTGGTCCGCGCGGCACTCGACTCGGGTTCGGCGGGCGCCGCGCCGCGGCGCGGGGGCGGTGGCGGTGCCGCGGACTGGCCCGTGGGTGCGCTCATCTACTGCTCCTCGAACAGGGGTGCGGGGCAACATCGACCGTCATGATATGCCCCCACCTGTGCCGGTTGGGAGCCCTCCCATGGCCGGGTGAGTACGCAAACGACCGATCGGGTATACCGGCGTCGTGATCGCACCCGAGACCCCGCCGGTGAGCCCGCGCACCGTCTTCCGCTGGGCCGTCGCCGGCGCGCTCGGCGTCCTCGTGGTCGTCATGGGCGTGGTCGGGCTCTACGCGGTACGGGCGTTGCTGGTGCAGTTGCTGGTGGCGCTGTTCATCGCGATCAGCCTCGATCCGGCCATCCGGTGGATGATCAGCCGCCGGGTGAAGCGTGGCCAGGCCGTCGCGGCGCTCTCGATCATCGCGCTGTTTCTCACCGCCGGCCTGCTGTGGGCGTTCGTGACCCCGCTCGTGCAGCAGGCCAGCACGCTGACCTCCGACTTTCCGGGGTACCTCGACGACCTCCGGCAGCGCTCGCCCAGCCTGCGCGAACTGGAGGTCCGCCTCCGCCTGGAGGACAACGTCGACCGGCTGGCCCGTGAGCTGCCCGGCAAGGTCGCCGGCGAGGCGGTCGGCTTCACCCGCCGGTTCCTCGGCGCCGCACTTCAGGTCCTGCTCGTGATCGTGCTGACGATCTACTTCATGATCGACATGCCCCGACTGCGCCGGGGACTGGTCCGGCTCTTCCCCAAGCCGCAGCGCCCCCAGGTCAGCGAGGTCGTCAACCTGGTCGTCGACAAGGTCGGCTCGTACATGATCGGGAACCTGCTGATCTCGCTGATCGCCGGCGTCACCGCGTTCGCCGCGATGCAGCTGCTCGGCGTGCCGTTCGCACTGCCGCTCGCCGTGCTCGTGGCGGTCACCGACCTGATCCCGCTGATCGGCGCCACCCTCGGCGCGGCCGTCTGCACGATCGTCGCCGCCGCCACCGTGGACATCTGGCCGAACGCCGTGCTCCTGCTGATCTTCTTCATCGTCTACCAGCAGCTCGAGAACTACCTGATCGCGCCGCGGGTGCTGCGGAACACCGTGGACATCCCGGCGATCGCCGTCCTCGTCGCGGCACTGGTCGGCGGCGCAGTCATGGGGGTGGTCGGCGCCCTGATGGCCATACCGGTCGCGGCGGTCCTGCGGGTCGTGCTCTCGGCCCGGCTACGCGCCCGTGACGAGGCGGCCGAGACCGGGGGCGGCGATGTACCGCCGCCGCCGAGCCGACCCTCGACGTCACCCTCGACCCAGCCCTCGACCCAGCCCGGTGGCTCGGTGCCGATCTGAGCTGCCCGATAGGGCACTGGTTGAGGCCCGCCCGGGCGGCCATTCGGGCACCGCATCCCGCGCAACGCTCGGGATCCTGAAGAGAGCCACCGGTCCTGCCGGGTAACCTTGTCTGGCTCGGGGTGCTAGCTCAATCGGCAGAGCTGCGGACTTTTAATCCGTAGGTTCAGGGTTCGAGTCCCTGGCGCCCCACACCTGCCTCGCCGCGCGAACCGCTTCGTTGGTTAGTCCCGCCGGGGGACGTTTCCGTCAGATGGATGCGATCGTGACGAGGTCTTCAAGGCCCAGCAGGTCTTCGCCGTTGCGGGTGTAGATCGTGGCGTCGTGCGCGTGGGCGGTCGCGGCGATCAGTAGGTCCATGACCCGAGCGCGGGGTTGCCGTCCAGCCGCAACGACGCGGGCGGCCAGTCGTGCGTAGCTGTCGGCGACGGCCTCGTCGACGGGTAGCGGGTCGAAGCGTCGTTCTATGGAACTCAATCGGGACAACCGCGTAGCGCGAGTTTGGTCGTTCTTGGCGACGAGGACCCCGAACTTCAACTCGGCGATGCTGACGATGCTGATGGCCAGCTCACCGGGGATCGGGACGACATCGTCGGCAACAAGGACACTGGTATCGAGGATGCCCCGGCTCACGGCTGCGGCCACGGATCGTCGATGCCATGGTCGAGTAGGTCGCGGTCGCGTGCCCATTCCTCGTCGGCCGGCAGGGCGAAGATGTCGGCGACATCGTCCCAGCGTCGCCAGGCCCGGGCGCCGATGGGGCCGAGCATCGCCGCGGGGCGGCCGGCCACCGTGATGATCACTCGTTCGCCGGCTTGGGCACGGCGAACCAGCTCGCTGGCGTTCTGCCGCAGCTCTCGAAGTCCTACCTCGCCGGCCATGGAGCGACTGTAGCACAAGTGCTACAGTCGCGACCGCGAGGCGCTTCGCCCGGTGACGCGCACGCAGGCTGTCACCCCGCTTCGCTCGGCCTTCGTAGCTGCAACGCGGCTCGCCGTCTGGGCCGCACCCGACGTGGTGCCCAACGCAGCGATGAACCGCTGCCGGTGGCTGCGCGGCGACCCGCGCGATGGTCCGCTGGTCAGGTGAACTTGTCGGCCGGCATGTCGAGCTGGTCGCGTAGCCAGGCGGTGTCGGCGCCACGCTGGCCGTCCAGGGCGAGGAGGTCGGCGTCGTATTCGAGTTGGCGCAGCAGTCCCTCCAGCAGCGGCCAGTGATCCGATGATGCCGCCTGGCGCGGGGTACGGCCGCGCAGCGCGGGTACCGGTTCGTCGAGCCACTGGCCTTCCCAGCCGTCTTCAGGTGGGGCGAGGCCGCCGCCGAGGGGTAGATGGCCGGCTGGCCAGGGCAGGTCCTGGGTCGGGTCGACCGTGGTCTGGTCGATGACGGTCGGCCTTGCGCCCAGCTCGTCCAGCAATTCGAGCAGCCGGTCGAGCCGGTGCTGGGAGTTGACTTCGACGGTGAGTTGGTCGCCGTGGAGCCGGAGCTGGCCGCGGACCCACCGCTGGGGCCGGTCGGGGTCGGTGATGTCGGCGTTGTGGTGGCCCTGGGCGCGTAGTTGGGCCCGGACTTCGGCTAGCATCGCCGCGGCCTGGGCGGCGGGGATCTGCTGGCCGTACCAGCTGAGCCGGGCTGGGTCGTCGGGGTCGGCCTCGAAGTCAGGGTCGTCAGCGAGCTGGGCGGTGAGGTCGTCCGGGTCGTGGACCCGTACCCGGGCTTTGATCATGCGCAGGGGGTCGCCGTCGGTGTTGGTCGGCGCCGGCGTGGCTGCGCGGGCGGCGTGCAGCTCGGCGACCAGCCGCGGTAGCAGCGACCCGGCCACCCGGCTCAGCAGCACGACGGCCGGGGCCGAGGCTGGTTCGGTCAGGTAGGCGTGCACGTTGTGCGGCGGCGCGGACCCGAACGGGGCGGGGCGGCGGGCCCGGGCCATGGCGTTTCTCGACGGGCGGCCGCCGCCGAGGTGGCTGATGAGCATGTCGGTGGCGGCCCGGATGGTCTCGCACAGCGCGTCGGCCTCCGCCGGGGTGGCCCGGATCAGGGTGCCGGTGGCCCGCCACGCCCCGTCCAGCGGCACCAATGCGCCGAGCAGCACGGACCAGCGGGGCAGGTGCTGGACCTGTTCCGGGGCGAACGCCACGTACAGCTCGTGGCCGGTGACCAACTCCACGCACCACAGCCCGGGCCCCGGGGTAGGGTCGGCCACCTGCCACAGCCCGTACCGGACATGCTCGCGCCACACCCGGGCTGCGGCAGCGATCTCCGGCGGGGTGGCCCGGTCTTCGGCCAGCGCGGTCAGCACGTTGTCCTCGTCGCTGTCGGAGTTCTGGTCGGCTCCGGCGGCGATCCACGCGTGTTCGATGGCCAGCCGCCGCAGCGGCTCCAGGTCGGGCGGCTCCCACGCGTCCGTCTCGACGCCGTCCAGCCACTCGGCCACATGTTCCGCGACCGGCCCGTCGTACCGCGATCCGGGCAGGAACTCCGCAACGGCGGTCCGCAGCGCGTAGAGCCCGGACCGGTCGCCGAACCGCTCGACCGCGGCGGCCTCCCGGGCCTGGCAGCACTCGGCCCAGGCCGTCCCGCCCCCGCACGGGCACCCACCTGCCGGCGCGTCACCGCCCAGCCGCCGCTCCGCGACCTGCAGGACCGCCGCGTGCACCTCTGCGGCCACCGCGCCGTACGCCGGGTCTGCCACGTGCGCCGCCAGCAGATCCAACACGTCCGCCACCCGGCCCAGCATCCGCAGGTGCGCCACCAGCTCCAGCCGCTGCTCGGGATCGGGCATCTGCTCCATCGCCTGGTCCATCAGCCGGCGCGCCCGAACGTGGTCACCGGCCAGGTGCGCCGCGTGAGCACCGAACGTCAGCTTCGTCAACGACGGCGCACCGGGTTCGATGGCGTCCAACGTCTCGGCAATCTTCACCACATCGCCCGCCGAGCCACGGCGCTCGGCCAGCAACGCCGCCAGGCCGGGCATCACCGGCCCTGGCGCGTACCCCTCCTGGATCACCGCGGCGACCGTGTCCACCGGAGTACCCGGATCCCGCAGTAGCCCGATACGCCGCTCCGCCTCGACGACCGCCTCCTCTCGCAGCCGCCGGCGCACCGCCGCGGCCTGCCGGCCAGCGGCGGTAGCCTGCCGCTTTGCTCGATCCTGCCGGCGACGACGATTGCTCTTCACCATGCGGCGCTCCAGCCGACGAGACACGAGGGGTACCGGCGCCACCCTACTGCCGGCGCCGCCCCGCCCGCCGGCAACGGCGCGTCCGTTCCATCCATCGCCGGATACAGCCAATCAAAGCGGGTCGTGGCGGCGCAGCGCGAAGCCGAGGCTCCGGAGGGCGATACGGAACTCGGCCTCGGCTTCCAGCGGTACGGCGATGTGGCGCTCCCCGACCGGGCGGCATAGGCCGCGCAGTCTGCGGTCCCTGGCGATGAGGGTGGCCAGCGCGGGTTCGGCGCACTGGACCAGGGGGACGACACCGGCGTCGCGGAGCCGCCCGGCGCGCTGCACCGCAGCCCGCCGGCTCCGCACAGCTGAAGCACCGCCAGCAGGTTGGCCTGCGCCTCCTGCTGGGTCAGCCGTACCGTCGTCCCGTCCCGCTCGACGTCCTCGGTCATCGCGAGCCGACCCGCTCGGTGAGCCCGGCCCGGTCGAGGCGTTCGATCAGGCTGGGCTTGCGCTGATGACGCCTGCGCAGCTCGCCCAGGCGTCGGCGGAAGGCGTCCGCGCCGCCATCGCGGTCGCCCACCGCCTGAAGGTCCTGTAGCAGTACGACCGCGGCGTCGTACTCCCGCGGCCGTTTCGTGTCGATGAGCGTGTCCACCTGCTGCCACGCCTGCTCGTGCCGGGATGACAGGTCCTGCAGGTGCTTCTCCCGGGCCGCGGTGGCGGCCCGCTCCCGCCGAGCCTGGTCGGCGGCCCGTCGTCGCTCGGCTTCCCGCCGACGACCGGTCCGCCGGGTCTCGGCCGCATCGAGCAACTGTGCCACGGTCCGGCGGTCACCACCGTTCACCGCGACCGGCTGGCTACCGAAGCGGCGCAGCAGCTCGGTGCGCAGGTGCGCGTCGTCGCCGCTCAGCAGCCGCATCAGGATCGCGTCCTTGTCCGTCGCCGGCATCGCCCGCACCCATCGCGACAGCTCGGCCGCCGGCGGCTGCTTCGCTGCCAGCGGGGCGCTCGCGCTGGCCGCCACCGCAAGCAGATCCTCGTCAACACGCAGGAAGTCGGCCAGGCAACGCTGGGCGGCGTTCAACGCGCCAAGGCCCGGCGGTACCGGTGGCTCGGGCACCTCGTCGGCGAGTTCCCCGGCTCGGACGCAGGCAAGCCAGGCGAGGTAGAGCCCGCGCAGGTCGCCTTCGGCAAGCTCGGCGCGGACCGGGACGATCGTGGCCAGCAAACCCTCGGGCTCGATCCAGTCCTCGCCGTCCTCGTCCTGGCTGGACAGGTCGAGCACCACGTGCTCACCGCCGGTCCATGCCCGCGCCGAGTCGCCCGCGCAGTACTCGCCGGCCACGGCGGGATCGAGCAGGCGCGTCGGCAACCGGAACATCACCTGATGCGTACCCCAGTTCGCCAGGTACAGGAACGCATCGAAGTACGCCTCGACCATCCGGCACGGGTCGCCGCGGAAGTTGCCCCAGTGGTACTCGTTGACGAAGCTCGACGGGGTGATCCGCGCCCGCGTCGACAGCGCCCGCAACTCGGCCATCTGCGCCCGATCCAGTGGACGGTCGACGGCCATGAACTCGTAGTACTGGTACTCGCTCACCGCGCCCGCATCCAGTGCCGGTACGCCGCGATCCACTCGGCACCCTCCGGTGCCGGAGCCGGCAGCGGCAGATCCAGGATGCCGATCGCCTGCCGCGCACCGTCGCGCCGGCAGATGGCTACGATCTGGCCGCCAGCGGTCAGGTCCACCCGCTGCACCGTGACGGCCACCCCGAGCACCTCGGTCCGGAACGGCACCGCAAGATGCTCCTCGATCATCGTGAACAAGCCGGTGAGCTGCTCGTCGTCGCCGTACGCATCGACCGTGGCCTCCGCGACCAGCAGGTCGAGATCGGCCTCGCCCAACACGTCCACCGCGGCAGGCTACCCGCTCACCAGTCCGCCGCCCGGCATTGGTTCTCGGCGATTCGCATGGGTTGCTCCGTGGTGCTCGGATGTCGAGCAACACGGCGCCTCCCTTCCCAGCGCCCAGCGTCAGGCCGGAGCTCCATCCTGATGTCCGGCTTGCCGCGGGACGGCGAGCTTCGCCGCACTGAACGCTCAGTCTTCCCGCGCGTTTCGCGCGGCGAAGCGTCCGGCCCACCGCGGCCGACCACCGCTCCGGCACCATGGTTGACCGGTGATCACCCTGCCGGATACCGTCCGCGCGTGTTCCGACGGCGAAAGACCTGGCGTGCCACCGCGGATCCGGAGCTCATCCGCACCCTCGTCGAGGGGTACGAGGCGTTCGACGCGGAGGACTGGCCGCGAGCGGGCGACCTGCTGGCCGCCGTGGCGCCCCGGATGGACGGCCGGGACGCCAAGGCCGGCTGGTTCGACGCCGCGCTGGCCTACAAGTTCGCCCGGAACTGGCCCCGCGCCTACGAGGTCGGCAAGCAGGCGGTGACCCACGTGCGCCGCGGTACGGAGGAGCCGGCGTACTGGAATCTCGGCATCGCGGCGACCATGCTGCGCGACTGGGACACGGCCCGGGACGCCTGGATCGGGTACGGTCTGGCGCCGTTTCCCGGTACCGGGCAGATCGACGCGGACCTCGGCCCCGCCTGCATCCGGCTGGACATCGGCGAAGTGGTCTGGGCCATCCGGATCTGTCCAACCCGGGCCCGGCTGATCAGCGTGCCGTTCGACCCCACCCGCCGGTTCGGCGAGACAGTCCTGCACGACGGCGTCCCCAAGGGCCAGCGGATCCTGGAGTCCGGCACCTTTCCGGTGTTCGAGGAGATGGCCGTGTTCGAGCCGTCGGACGTCGGCACGCTCTCGGTGCTGGTGACCGGCGAGACGCCCGGCGACATCCGGGCGCTGCAGCAGGCGTTCGCCAGCCGGCGGCTGGGCGTCGAGATCCTGCGTAGCCGGGTCGACCTGTGTGCATGCTGCAGCCGGGCCGGCATCCGGCAGGAGGTCAAGGAGTTCGCCGGCGAGCAGATGCTGTACCTGGGAGCGCCCGAGGACGTGGCCCGCCACCTGCTGCACTCGTGGGCCGAGCAACGCCCGGAGGCCCGGTCCTGGGCCAATCTGCACCTGGCCCGGACGGCCGAGGGCTGAGCGAGCGCTGGCTGCCGTCGCGGGACGTGATGCAAGAGCTCGCGACGTGATGCAAGAGCTCGCCTGGGCCTGGATTCCTCAGATGGCCATCAGGCCCGCTCGTCGAGAACCTCCCGGAGCTTGACGGCGAACGCATCCGGGTCGCCCGTCATGCCGAACTCGCCGCCGAGGAAACCACCGTGGTGGCTCGGGAAGGTGACGGCCGGCGTGCCGAGCCGCTCCGCGACGGCCACCCCGGCACGGTGGGCCAGCTCACCCTCGGACTCGGCGCCGACGCCCACCACGATGCGCGTCGACGCCGTGCGCAGTGCGTCGAAGTCGTGCTCGTAGTGGGTACACGTCCTGAGGTTCTGGCCGAGCATCACGTCGTCCCGGGAGCCGTCGTCCTCGGTCGGTAGCCCGAAGGCGGCCGGATCCGCCGGCTGGTCGGCGAAGCCGGCCGGGATCGGACCCCGCATGGTGAGCAGCGTGAGGAACTTGGCCATCGCCGGGCCGAGACCGCTGCGCTGGTACGTCCCGCGGATACCCATCACCGCCGCCAGCGCCTCCTCGCGGTCCGGCAGAACCTGCGCGGCCGGCGGCTCGTGCGCCACGAGCGTCCGCACCTGGTCCGGATGCCGGGCCACCAGCGCGAGAGCGTTGACGGCGCCACCGCTGCTAGCGAAGATGTCCACCGGCCCGCCGCCGACCGCCGAGATCAGCCGATGCAGGTCGTCCGCGTGCTGCTCCGGCGTGGACTCCGCGGCGCCGTCGGTACGCGTACTCCGGCTGATGCCGCGCGGGTCGTAGGTCACCACGGTCCGGTCCCGGAAGTGCCGGGCCAGGGTACCGAAGCCGCTGGCGTCCATCGGCGACCCGATCATCAGCAGGATCGCTGCATCGCTCGCCTCGCCCTGCCGTACGTCGTAGTGCAGGACGGCACCGGGCACGTCGAGGGTGTACGTCTTCGGTTCAGTCATGGCCAGCAGCCCTCCCTCTCGTTGTCCTGTCAGGTAGACCGGAGGGCGCGGCCGAACTCATCGGTGCCGAGCCTCATCCGTCGAGGAAGCCGAGCACCCGCCGGCGCAGGAGGGCGGCCGCGTCCGGGTCGTACGACGGGAGCGAGCTGTCGGCGAAGAGGTGCCGGTCGCCGGGGTAGACGAACAGCTCCCCGTCCTTGGCCTCCGCGACGAGCGCGCGGGCGGCGTCGAGGTCGCCCTCGCCGGCGAAGAACGGGTCCGCATCCATGCCGTGTACCTGTACCGGTACGCCCTCGGGCCAGCCGGTGCCGAACTCCGAGACCGGTAGGCAGGACTCGAAGAACAGGGCTCCACGCGCCCCCGGCCGGGTCTGTGCCAGCTTCTGGGCCGGCATCACCCCGAGCGAGAAGCCGGCGTACACCAGTTCCTCGGTCAGCCCGTCGGCTGCCCGGACGCCCCGCTCGAGCACCTGGTCGAAACCGATCCCCGCGGCGTGGGCCACCCCCTCGTCCACGGTGTCGAAGGTGCGCCCGTCGAACAGGTCCGGCGTATGCACGGTGTGCCCGGCCTGGCGGAGCTCGTCGGCGAACGCGACGACGCCGGACGTCAATCCCTGTGCGTGGTGGAAGAGCAGGATCTCAGCCATCCCGTACCCCGTCTCTCGAACGTGAGAACGAACGATCCAGAAGTCTAGAATGATCGGGCGTGGCGGATCAATAGCGGCGGCGGGTGAACGTGGCCGACTCCGGTCGTGCACGCTGGTGCGAGCGGGGCCGGGGGACCGGGTGTGAGCGCCTCGTTATTCAGTCGTACCAGCACGATCCTCGTGGTTGACTCCGGGTGAGGAGCGCCGAGCGACCAAGGGGGCTGAGATGCGAGCCACGGTCATCTCCATCGAAGACCGGCTTTCGATCTGCTCGAGGGGCATGACGTTTGGCGCGCACACTCAACCTGGGGATCCTGGCACACGTCGACGCGGGTAAGACGACGCTGACCGAACGGCTGCTGTACGCGGCCGGCGTCATCGACGAGATCGGCAGTGTCGATGCCGGCACCACGCGGACCGACTCGCTGGAGCTGGAACGCCAACGCGGGATCACCATCAGATCCGCGGTGGTGTCGTTCGTCGTCGACGGCGTGACCGTGAACCTGATCGACACGCCCGGCCATCCGGACTTCATCGCCGAGGTGGAGCGGGCGTTGCGCATCCTCGACGGTGCGGTCCTGGTGATCTCGGCGGTGGAAGGGGTGCAGCCACAGACGCGCGTCCTGATGCGGGCGTTGCAGCGGCTGCGCGTACCCACTCTGCTGTTCGTCAACAAGATCGACCGGCCCGGCGCCGGCTACGGACGCGTGCTGGACGCCATCTCGGCGCGGCTGACGGCCGCGGTCGTGCCGATGGGGACCGTCGACGCGCTCGGCACCCGGGCCGCCCGCGTCACACCCTGGGGTACCGGCGACCCGGCGTTCCGGGCCCGGCTCACCGAGGTGCTCGCCGGCCAGGACGACTCGCTGCTGGCCGCGTACGTCGAGGACGAGGCGGCGGTCACCTACCGGCGGCTGCGCGCCGAGCTCGCCGCGCAGTCCAGGCGGGCGGTCGTACACCCCGTGTTCTTCGGCTCCGCCGCCACCGGCGCGGGCCTGGAGCCGCTGATGGCCGGCCTGGTCGAACTCCTGCCCGCGACCGACGGCGACCCCGACGCTCCGGCGGCCGGCAGCATCTTCAAGATCGAACGAGGGCCGGCGGGCGAGAAGGTGGCGTACGTCCGGATGTTCTCCGGCACGGTACGCACCCGCGACCGGTTCGAGCAGGCCGGCGCCAAGGTCACCGCGATCAGCGTCTTCGACGGCGACGGATGGACCCGGCGGGGGCAGGTGCGCGCCGGCGAGATCGGCAAGCTGTGGGGGCTCGCGGGCGTCCAGGTCGGTGATGCGGTCGGCCGGGCGGCTCCGGACGGGCCTGGCGCCGCACAGTTCGCCCCGCCGACGATGGAGACGGTCGTCGTCCCGTGCCGCCCCGGCGACCGGGGACGGCTCCGGATCGCGCTGGCGCAGCTCGCCGAGCAGGACCCGCTCATCAACGTACGACAGGACGAGGTGAGCCAGGAGAGCTCGGTATCGCTCTACGGCGAGGTCCAGAAGGAGGTGATCCAGGCGACGCTCGCCAGCGGGTACGGCATCGAGGTGACGTTCCACGAGACGACGACGATCTGCGTCGAGCGGCCGATCCGCGCCGGCGAGGCGATCGAACTCCTCAACTCGGAGTCGAACCCGTTCCGCGCCACGATCGGGCTGCACGTTGATCCCGCACCGCCCGGCTCCGGGGTGACCTTCCGGCTCGACGTCGACGGCCGGACCGTGCCGTTGTACGTGTACAAGAACGTCCACACCTTCGGCGACGCCATGGCGCAGTACGTCGACGACTCGTTGCGGGAGGGCCGGTACGGCTGGCAGGTCACCGACTGCGTCGTGACGATGGTCCGGTGCGGCTACAGCTCCGCCGACGGCCCGCCGTCCACCCGCGGACCGCTCAGCACCGCCGCCGACTTCCGCAAGCTCACCCCGATGGTGCTCCGGCAGGCGTTGGACCGGGCCGGGACGGTCGTCTGCGAGCCGGTCGTCCGGGTCGGCCTCGAGGTCCCGGCCGGAACAGTCAGGGCGGTACTGGCCGCGCTGGCCCGCCTCGGCTTCGCCGCGCAGCCGCGACCGCGGGGTGACATGTCCATAGTGGACACGGTGTTGCCCGCGGCCCGCGTACCCGCGCTGCAACGCCGGTTGCCCGGCCTGACCGGTGGTGAAGGCGTGCTCGAGTCCCGCTTCGCCGGGTACCAACCGGTCCGCGGCGAACCACCGACCCGCAGGAGCGCGTGGTAACTTGCGCCGGTGTTCCGCTAACCCGCTGTCGACGTGTACGAAGGGCTCGGGTTCCGGGAGGCCTTCCGCACGCCGGCCCCGCCTGACACCGCAGCCTCACCCGGCTGCTCCTCGGGTGAGCCGGGCCCAGCTGGGGTCATCACCCCAGATCGAGAAGGCATCCAGGTACGGGTGCAGGAGTGCGGTGAGCTCCGGGTCACCGCGGTCGTTGAGCTCATCCGACGCGATCTTGCGGACCGCGCCGGCGAGAACGTCGGCGACCTGGACCCGGGGATCCTCGCGGGAGTCGACGAGCCGCAGACCGGCCAGCCGCCCGTCGGGCGTCCCGGTCAGATCGATGAGCTGCGCGATGCGCTCGGTCGAGAGCATGTTCTGCCGGTCGTGGGCGATGCAGACCGATCCACCCCAGTGGACGACGGCCCGGACGATGGCCGGGATCAGCGGATCCAGCACCGGCAACGGTCCCGGGTGGTCGAGCAGGTCGGCCCGGACCGCCTCGGCGCGCGACCGGGCCTGCCACAGCAGCTCCAGGATCTCGTCGACCCGGTCGCCGCCGCCCGCCCCACGCAGGCCATCGAGCGCACGCGTGAAGGTACCGACGGAGTCCAGCCCGTTCCTGACCCGCAGCAGGTCGTTGGCGGCCGCCAGGAACGACTGCCACTCCTCGGTACCGAAGGCGCGCCGGCCCTGGCGGTACAGCGTGGCGGCGGCGGTGGGCGGGCCGGCGCCGAGAACGTCGACGACCGTACCGACGACGAAGTACGCCTTGTTGACGAGGAACACGTGCGCGGTGTCCCGGTCGACCGGTCCCGCCGGTCCGAGCATCCAGACCAGCACCGCGCGGTGCTTCTCCCGCAGCAGGTGGCCGGCCTTGTACTCGGTCGCCGGCGAACGGATCCGGTCGCGCAGCTCCTGCATGCAGTCCGCGGCCGCGCCGCCGTCCAGCCGTACGCTGGCGTGCGCGAAGACGTCGGTGGACGTGCCGATGAGCTTGTCGCCCTCGTACCCGGACTCGTCGCAGGCGATCTCCAACGAACCGTGCCTGCCGGGTACCGGTACCACCTGCCCATGATGCGGACATTCCGGGCCGGCGTTCAAGCAGGTTTCCACCCGGCCCACGATAGGGTTGCCGGACGGACGGCTCAGACATCGTGGCCAGACTGCGCGCGGCCGGTTGCGTCTTCGCCGAGGACGAGGCCCGCCTGCTGGTATCGGCCGCGCGTACGCCGGCGGATCTGACCGCCATGGTGGACCGCCGCGCCGCCGGTCTCCCGCTCGAACACGTGCTCGGCTGGGCCGAGTTCTGCGGCCTGAAGGTCGCCGTGGACCCCGGCGTGTTCGTGCCGCGCCGGCGCACCGAGTTCCTGGTCCGCCAGGCCGCCCAGCTCGCGCCGCCGGAGCCGGTCGTCGTGGACCTCTGCTGCGGATCGGGCGCGGTGGGCGCGGCCCTGACCGCGATGCTGGACCCGGCCGAGCTGCATGCCGTCGACATCGACCCCGAGGCGGTCCGGTGCGCGCGGCGCAACCTCAGGGGTCACGTCCACGAGGGCGACCTCTTCGCGCCGCTGCCCGCCACCCTGCGCGGTCGGGTGGACGTCCTGGTCGCCAACGTGCCCTACGTTCCGACCGGGGATCTGGGGCTGCTGCCGCCGGAGGCACGCGTACACGAACCGCGGGTGGCCCTCGACGGCGGCGCGGACGGGCTGGACGTCCTGCGCCGGGTCGCGGCCGGAGCGCCGCGGTGGTTGGCGCCCCGCGGCCACCTGCTGGTGGAGACCAGCGAAGGCCAGGTTCCGGCGGCCGTCGCGGCACTCATCCACAATGGACTGAGCGCCCGGGTACGCCGTTCCGCGGCGCTCCACGCGACCGTGGTGGTCGGGACGGCGCCGTCAGGGTGACGGCGGCTGCCAGCCGGGCGGCCACGGGTCGTAGTCGACCTCGAGCGGTTCCTGTGCGGGCCGCTCCGCCTCCGGTACGTGCTGCAGGTTGACCCGGATCCGGTACCACACCGAGCTTCGTCCCCGCATCCCGTCGACCAGGACGTCGGCGGGTTCCAGGTGCGGCACGACCGACGCGTGCCGCGCCTTCCACCGGTCCAGCCCTTCGAGCGCCTCGTCCTTCGTCTTCGCGCGGGCGATCTCGACGAGCGGCATCGTCTGCTGCCGGCGGCCGGTCCCCTTGGGCGGCTTCTCGGCCGGGCCGAGCCGCTGGGCGAGGTCGAGCAACGGCTCCAGCGAACCGTACGACTCCTCGATCCCGTCCCACGGGTCGCCGACCGTGGCGTAGCGCTCCAGCACGACCGGCAGCGTGTACTCCTCCGGGCGGCAGCCCGGGACCTCATCCCAGGACAGCGTCGTCGAGACCCGGGCGTCGGGCGTCGGGCGCACCGAGAACGCGGAGGCGACGGTACGGTCCTTGGCGTTCTGGTTGAAGTCCACGAACACGCCCTGCCGCTCCTCCTTCCACCACCTGCTCGTGGCGAGGTCCGGGGCCCGGTTCTCCACCTCGCGCGCGACGGTCTCGGCGGCCACCCGGACGTCCCGGTACAGCCACTGCGGCGAGATGCGGGTGTAGATGTGGAACCCCCGGGAACCGGAGGTCTTCGGCCACGCGGCCAGGCCGTGGTCCTCGAGCACCTCCTTGGCGACCAGCGCGACGTCGACGATCTGCTTCCAGTCGACCCCCGGCACCGGATCGAGATCGATACGTAGCTCGTCCGGCCGGTCGAGGTCCTCGGCCCGGACCGGGTGGGGGTTGAGATCGATGCAGCCGAGGTTCACCACCCAGGCCAGCGCGGCCGCGTCGCGGACCACCACCTCCTCGGCCGAGCGGCCCGAGGCGTAGTGCAGCTCCGCGACCTCGATCCAGTCGGGCCGGTTGGTCGGCGCCCGCTTCTGGAAGAAGGCCTCCTCGTCGATGCCCTTGACGAACCGTTTGAGGATCATCGGCCGACCCTCGACGCCGCGCAGGGCGCCATCGGAGACGGCCAGGTAGTAGCGCACGAGATCCAGCTTGGTGTAGCCGCCGGCGGGAAAGATCAGCTTGTCCGGGTTAGTGATCGTCACCTCACGGCCGGCGACCTCCAGAATCTGCGACTTCGCCACCGCCCCACCATAGATCGTCGCCCGGGGCGGTGCGGACGAAGCCGATGCCGGCCCGCGACCCGGCCGTGTCCGGCGCCTGCCAGCGTGGGTTCGGGTCGACCGACGAGTGCGTCCGGCTGGTCTTCGGCCGGCTCCGGCTATGCCGTCGGAATTCCGCTGCCCACCGGGCACCGGTCGCTGGCACAGCGAACGGCACGGTCCGTGGCGCGGTCACGATCGTGCGCACCTCCCGGAGGGGTTCAGCCGAGCTTGCGGCGGATCTGGTCGGCGTCCGGGTGGCCGAGGTCGGTGAAGACGGTCAGCGCGGACCGCCACGCCTCCCGGGCGGCGTCGCGGTCTCCGGCGGCGTCCAGCGTGTCGCCGAGGTGGGCCAGCGTCTCCGCGCCGTAGTACCGGTCGCCGATCGCCTGGAACAGCGCGACCGACCGCCGGTAGCACCCGGCCGCTTCGCGGTACGCACCGAGATGGTGGTGCGCGCTGGCCAACGTGTCCCAGGTGGCCGCCTCGTTGCGGCGGTCGCCGGCGTCGGCGAGCAGGGTGATCGCCTCCCGGCAGTCGGCGATCGCCCCGGCGTAGTCCCCGGACTGGATGCGCAGCCAGGCGAGCGCGTTACGGGCCTGTGCCTCTCCGCCGCGGTGGCCGGCGAGGCGGTAGAGGTCGAGGGCACGCTCGACGAACCGCAGCGCCTCACCTCGGTTGCCACGCAGCTCGTTCACCCACCCGAGGTCGAAGAGCGAACGGGCCTCGTTCACCCGGTCACCGAGCCCGCCGTACAGCTCCAGGGCGCGCCGCACGTGGACCTCGGCGTCGTCGTTGCGGCCCAGCCGGGCGTACGCGCGGCCGAGTACCCGGTGCGCGTGACCCTGCCCGGACCGGTCGCCGAGGCGCTCCGCGGCCGCCACCGCCGCCCGCTGCGTCGACACCCAGTCCTGCCAGTGACCGCGCCGGTCGAGAAAGTCCGCCATGACCCAGGCGAGCTGCCAGGTATGGGTCTCGAACCCGTGCTCGGCCGCCTGGCGGACGGCGGCCAGCAGGGTCACGTGCTCGGCCGCGAACCAGGCCATCGCGGCGTCCGTGTCCGGCAGTTCCTCGATCACGGCACCGGCGAGCGGTGACGCCAGCGCGATCGGATCGCGCTGCGGATCCAGCAGCCGGGCGCCGGCCCGGCCGGTGTGCAGGTAGTGGTCGAGCAGCCGGTGCCGGGCGGCACGCCGGTCGATCTCGGAGTCGTGCGCGTCGGTCAGCTCGGTGGCGTACGCCCGCAGCAGATCGTGGACCGTGTACCGGCCGGGCGCCGGCTCGGTGAGCAGGTTCGCCCGGGTCAGCTCGGCCAGCAGCGGCCTGGTCAGGGTCAGCGACGACCCGGCCAGGCTCGCCGCGGCCGGCACCGCCAGCTCCGGACCGGGGTGCAGGCCGCACAGCCGGAACAGGCGCGCCGCGGCCGGGCTGAGCGCGTGGTACGACGAGGAGAACACGCCCCGCACGTCGGTGGCCGAGTCGTCGCTGGCGAACGCGTCCAGCCCGGCCCGGGCCACCCGCAACTCGTCGGCGAGCGCCCGTAGCGGGAAGCGGGGATGGGTGGCGGCGCGGGCGGCCACGATCGCCAGCGCCAGCGGCAACCGCGCGCACGCGACGACGATCTCGTCCACCGCCTCCGGTTCGGCGGCGACCCGCTCCTCGCCGATCCGGCGGGCCAGCAGCTCACGTGCCTCCACAGTGGACAGCAGGCCCAGCGCGATCGGGTGGGCGCCTTCCGCGGCCACCAGCCCGCCGAGCTGGTGACGGCTGGTCACCAGGACCAGCGCGGTCGCGCTGCCGGGCAGCAGCGGCCGGATCTGCTCCGCGTCCCGGGCGTTGTCCAGCACGACCAGCACCCGACGACCAGCCAGCAGGCTGCGGTAGAGACCCACCTGGGCATCCAGCCCGGCCGGCATCCGCTGGGCGGCGACGCCGAGGGCGTCGAGGAACCCGCGGACCGCGTCGGCGGCGGTCATCGCCGCGCCGCCGGGGTCGAAGCCGCGAAGGTTCACGTACAGCTGGCCGTCGGGGAACTGACCGCTGACCCGGTGCGCCCAGGTGACCGCGAGCGCGGTCTTGCCGACCCCGGCGGTACCCGACAGCGCGGAGATCACGACCGGCCCGCGATGCTCGTCCGCCGCGGCCAGGATCGCGTCGAGCCGGGCGAGTTCTGCGGCCCGGCCGGCGAATGCCGGTACCCCCAACGGAAGCTGGGCCGGCGCGACGCCAACCGCCGCGGTCCCCGCGGGTGCGCCGCTCGCCGGGCCGGGCGTGGCCGCCTCGCCGCGCAGGATCGACTGGTGGACGCGCTGCAACTCGGTGCCGGGCTCGGTGCCGAGCTCCTCGACGAGGCGCTTGCGCACGGCGGTGTAGTGGTCCAGCGCCTCGGCCGTCCGGCCGGCCGCGTGCAGCGCGCGCATCAGCACGGCGGCGACCGGCTCCGACAGCGGGTTCTCGCCGGCCAGGTCCTCGGTCGGGCCGATCACCGCACCGGCGTTGCCGGTCCGCAGCGCGGCGCCGGCCCACAGCACGGCGGCGTCGACCCGCAGCCCACGCACGACGTCCCGGATCCGGTCCGGCCACGGCCCGTACAGCCCGGTCAGCGGCTCGCCGCGCCATAGGTCCAGGGCCGTGCGCAGCAGCACGACCCGGTCGGCATCCTCCCGGCGCGGATCCCGGGCCTGCTCGATCAGCGTGCGGAACCGGTGGTAGTCGACCTCGTCCGGGTCGACCTCCAGCAGGTACCCGCCGAACCGGCGGACCAGCGCGTCCGGCTGCCCGATCTCGGCGAGCATCCGCCGGATCCGGGCGAAGTAGGTATGCAACGCGTGTCGCGCCCCGTCCGGCGGCAGGTCGCCCCAGACCCGGTCCATCAGGGTCTCCACGCTGACCGCCCGGCCCACGTCGACGAGCAGCGCGGCCAGCACACCCCGCTGCCGCGGCTGGCCGGCATCCACCAACCGCCCCGCCGCGACGACATCAACCGGTCCCAGAAGCCGGAACTCCGCCACGTTCAACCGCCCCCCACCAGCCATACGGTCCGGCGCGGGCACGGGGTTCAATCACGGCCGCGGCCGCGGTACACCTCCAGCTCCCGGTCCAGCTCCAGGGCGATGACGGTGGCGTACGGATCGACGTCGCTCGGCGCGTCGATGACCAGCACACCGGGCACCGGGTCCATGCCGCCGATCCTGCGGTGGGCAAGCTCCACCCCGGTGCTGACGACGCAGGCCCGACGCACCTGACCGGCCAGCCCGCGGACGGCGACGAACTCCCGCGGCGGGTCGAAGCAGGTGAGATACAGCGTCCTGCGGTCGGCGGAGACTGTGGACGGTCCATAGTGGTGTCCGGGTGGCAGTCCGGCACGGGTACCGTAGACCGCGTCGCGGTGCCGGTTGATCCACGCACCCAGATCTTCGAGCCGGGACGCCTGCTCGGGCAGGATCGTGCCGTCCTCGCGCGGGCCGACGTCCAGCAGTAGGTTGCCACCGGCGCCGATGGTCTCCGCGAAGTACCGCACGAGCGCCCGGACCGACTTGTGGTTGTGGTCGGCGTGCTGGTAGCCCCACGAGTCGTTCACGGTCAGGCACAGCTCCCACGGTCCGTCCGGCGCGGTGACCGGGGCACCCTGTTCGGGCGTGGCGTAGTCGCCGTACCCCTGCATGCGACCGTTAATGATCATCGACGGGGCGGCCGCGCGCAGCTCGTCGCGCAACTCCCGCATCTGCCAGGTCCGCTCGTCGCGCTCCCACTCGCCGTCGAACCACAACAGGTCCGGCCGGAAGCGCTCGACCAGCTCGTGCACCTGGCCCCGGTGGAAGGTCAGGAACCGGGCCCACCGCTCGGGGTCCTCCGCGCCGGCCGGCGGCGTGGAGAACCGGTTCTCCAGCACGTGCGGGTGCGCCGGGTCGATGCTGCGCACGGTGGCGTAGTCCGGGTGGGACCAGTCGAGGTGGGAGAAGTACAGCCCGACCTTCAGGTCGTGCCGGCGCAGCGCGGCGGCGTATTCGGCGACGAGGTCCCGCCCCGCGGGAGTCCGCCGGACGACCGACAGGTCCGATGCTCCGGTGTCCCACAGCGCGACGCCGTCGTGGTGCTTCGCGGTCAGCACCGCGTACCGGGCGCCGGCGCGGACGAACAGGCGCGCCCAGGAGTCGGCGTCGAAGGCGGCCGCAGTGAACCCGCCGAGCTGCCGGAGATAGTCCTGATAGGACACCTGGCCGAGGTAGAACGACCACGACTCCGGGATGCCGTCGACCGCGTAGATGCCCCAGTGCACGAAGATCCCGAGCTTGGCGTCGGGGAACCAGGGCTGCATCGGCATCGGGCTTCTCCGGAGATCACATATCCTATAGGATCCCGGGCAGGATGGCGGACGGCAATCAGAGCTGTCAAGGAGAGACCAGGTGCCGGTACGGCGGTTGAGCCTCGCCGACGACGTCTACGAGTCGGTGAAGGCGCGGGTGATGGACCATGCGATCGCGCCCGGCGCCCGGGTGACGATCGACGTGCTCGCCCGCGAGCTGGACGTATCGCCCACGCCGGTGCGGGAGGCGCTGGCCCGGCTCGAGGCGGACGGGCTCGTCCGCAAGCGGCCGCTGGCCGGGTACACGTGTACGCCCCTGCTGACCCGCACCGAGTTCGAGGAGCTGTTCGAGATGCGGCTGTTGCTCGAGCCGGCCGCGGCCGCGCGCACGGCGGCCCGCAGCCCGCGACCCGAGGTGACCCGGCTGCGCGTCGCGGCGACACTACCCGACGCGGCCCCTGACGGAGGGCACGGCTACGCCTCGTTCGCGGCGTTCACCGCCGCCGACGCGCGTTTCCACGACCTGCTCGCGGAGCTGTCCGGCAACCGGATGCTGCGCGACGCGTTCGCCCGCCTGCACGCCCACCTCCACCTGCACCGGCTGAACTTCCCGACCGCCCACTATGGAGTCAGCTCCGACGAGCACCACCTCGTGGTCGACGCGGTCGGGGCCGGTGACCCGGACCGCGCGGCGACGGCGATGCGGGCCCACCTGGTCGCGGCGCGCGAACGCCACCTGCCCTTCTTCGACCGGGCCGGGTGACGCCGGTGCGGATCGCGTTGTTCGTCACGTGCGTCAACGACCTGATGTTCCCGCAGACGGGCCGCGCCGTGGTGGGGCTGCTGGAGCGCCTCGGGCACACCGTGGAGTTCCCGGTCGAGCAGACGTGCTGCGGGCAGATGCACGCCAACTCCGGGTACCGGGAAGAGGCGCTGCCGCTGGTGCGGCGGTTCGCCGGGACGTTCGCGGCGTACGAGGCGATCGTCGCACCCTCCGGGTCGTGCGTCGCGATGGTCCGGGAGTCGTACCCCCGGCTGTGGGCCGGGGCGGCCGGCGTGGCGGCCCGGACGTACGAGCTGTCCGAGTTGCTGGTCGACGTGCTCGGCGTGACGGACGTCGGCGCGGCCTTCCCGCACCGGGTCACCTACCACCCGACCTGTCACGGGCTGCGCCTGCTGCGCCTGGGCGACAAGCCGCTGCGGCTGCTTCGCGAGGTACGCGGCATCGACCTCGTCGAGCTGCCCGGCGCCGAGGAGTGCTGCGGCTTCGGCGGTACGTTCGCGGTGAAGAACGCCGGGGTCTCGGCCGCGATGCTCGCCGACAAGTGCGCCGCGGTGACCGGCACCGGCGCCGGGTACGTCGCCGCCGTGGACAACTCGTGCCTGGCCCACATCGGCGGCGGGCTGTCCCGGGCCGGCCGGGCGGCACGGACCATCCATTACGCGGAGATCCTGGCGGCGACATGACCGGTAGCGGGCACATCATTTCGACGCAGGCCTTCCCGGTCGCAGCGCGCAAGGAGCTGGGCGACACGCAACTGAGGGCCAACCTGCGCAGCGCCACGCACACCATCCGGGACAAGCGACTGCGCGTCGTGTCCGAAGTGGACGACTGGGAGGAGCTGCGCCTGGCCGGCGCGGCGATCAAGGACGACGTCCTGGCTCGGCTACCGGACCTGCTCGTCCAGTTCGAGACGGTGGCGACGGCCGCCGGCGCTGTCGTGCACTGGGCCCGGGACGCGGCCGAGGCCTGCGCGGTCGTCGCCGATCTGGTCCGCGGAACCGGCGCCGACGAGGTCGTCAAGGTGAAGTCGATGGCCACCCAGGAGATCGGCCTCAACGACGCGCTCGCGCGCGCCGGAATCGCCGCGATCGAGACCGACCTCGCCGAGCTGATCGTGCAACTCGCCGACGACACCCCGTCGCACATCCTGGTACCGGCCATCCACTACAACCGCACCCAGATCCGGGACATCTTCATCCGGCGGATGGGCGGCGCGGACCTGTCCGGGTTGACCGACGAGCCGGCCGCACTCGCCGAGGCGGCCCGACGGCACCTGCGGGCGAAGTTCCTCGCCGCCCGGGTCGGCATCTCCGGGGCGAACTTCGCGGTGGCGGAGACCGGCACTCTGGTCGTCGTCGAGTCGGAGGGTAACGGGCGGATGTGCCTGACCCTGCCGGAGACGCTCATCTCGGTGGTCGGCATCGAGAAGTTGGTACCGACCTTCGCCGACCTCGAGGTGTTCCTGCAACTGCTGCCCCGCTCCTCGACCGGGGAGCGGATGAACCCGTACACGTCCATGTGGACCGGCGTGACGGCCGGGGACGGGCCACGGCAGGTGCACATCGTGCTGGTCGACAATGGACGGACGTCGTCGCTGGCGGACAAGGTCGGGCGGCAGGCGCTGCGGTGCATCCGCTGCTCCGCCTGTCTCAACGTGTGTCCGGTGTACGAACGGGTGGGTGGGCACGCGTACGGCTCGGTCTACCCGGGTCCGATCGGCGCGATCCTGTCGCCGCAGCTGACCGGGCAGGACGCCGGCGCGAACCGGACGCTGCCGTTCGCCTCGACGCTCTGCGGCGCCTGCTACGACGCCTGCCCGGTGCGGATCAATATCCCGGACGTGCTTGTCCACTTGCGACAGTCCGGGCCGAAGCCGGCCGCCGAGCGGGCCGGGATGCGCGCCATGTCGTGGGTGATGCGGGACCGCCGCCGGTACGCCGCCGCACTGCGTGCCGCCCGCCGCGGGGCGGCACCGCTGCGGCTGGCCACCCGACGCCGGGGTGCGGTACGGCACCTGCCGTGGCCGCTGTCCGCCTGGACGTCCAGCCGGGACGCGCCGCTGCCTCCCCGGCAGACGTTCCGGGAATGGTGGGCCGCGCGGTGAGTACCGCCCGGGACGAGATCCTCGACCGGATCCGGGCCGCCCTCGCGGGCGATGGGCCGGCGCGGCCGCCGGTGCCGCGCGGGTACCGGACCGCGGACGACCCCGGGACCGACGCGCTCGCCCTGCTGGAGGACCGGCTCGTCGACTACCGCGCGACGGTACGCCGGTGTGCCGGCACGGGCCTTGCCGGGGCGATCGGTGCCGCGCTGGCCGCGACCCGCGCCCTGGCCGTGCCACCCGGCCTGCCGGCCGAGTGGCTCTCCGCGTACCACGGCGAGATCCTGCGGGACGACCGGGACGCGCCGCTGACGCTGGCCGCCCTCGACGCTGCCGGCGTCAGCGTGCTGACCGGATGCGCCGTGGCGATCGCCATGACCGGCACCATCATCCTCGACGGCGGACCGGGACAGGGCCGCCGGGCGCTGACGCTCGTGCCCGACCACCATGTCTGCGTCGTCCGCGCGGACCAGGTGTCGGTGACGGTGCCCGCGGCGCTGGCCCGGTTGGCGGACCGGAGCCGGCCGATCACACTGATCTCCGGGCCTTCCGCGACGAGCGACATCGAGCTGAACCGCATCGAGGGCGTACACGGGCCGCGCCGGCTCGACGTGATCCTTTTCGGATGATCGCCGGCCCGCCTTCCGATACTGCCCGAGAGGATGCGCTGATCCACTGTGGAGTCCGGCGGAGTCCGATGTGGATTGACTCGTCGGCGCCTCACCGGCACCGGTGCAGCGGGCTCGCCGAGCGGGTTCGCCGCCGCAATGCGGGCTCGCGGCGAGGCGGCGCCGGGCTCGGGTAGGGTGGACCCAGGTCAGTCCCGACCGACCACTGTGGCCTGATGCGACCATTGTGGAATGTACGGTTTGGTCCATCTTGGACCTGTTTGCTCGTCGATAATTGTGCACATTGGACAACCTGAGAGTAGCTCACAGGATTATTGATCTCCTATGCTGGTTATCGGCATATCGCCAGCAGTGAGTGAGGAGATCAGCATGATCACCATGCCGTACGCTACCGTCATGGCGGCCATTATCGGCGCCGCCGCGCTCGGGGCAACGACAGCAGCTTGGGTGCTCTGTGGCGCCCTAGTCGAGAACCGCGTTCTGGTGACCCGCGCGCAACGGTGGCAAAGCCGCATGAGCCACCCGTCCATACCCGTGCTGTCCACGGTGGACATCCTGTTCGCCAGGACGACCACCGCGATCATGCTGCGCCGCAACGAGGTGCGGGTGCGCCTCGCACTGCGGCGTACCGAGCGACTGCTGCGCAGGTCCCGCCGGCTGCATACCGGCACGCACCGGTTCGACGCAAAGGTCCAGCAGGCACAGCACCGGTTCGCCGGCATGGCCGCCGGCTGGTTGCCCGCATCCACTGTGGACCGTAAACCGGTCATCACCGGCACGGTCGTCGCCACGGAGCCCACGCTGACCGTGTCGCGGACGCAGCGTGTGCGGGCTGTCCTCGCCCTACCGACCGCTCCGGCCGCGCCGACCGCCGCGCCGACCGCCGCGACGCTCGACGCGACCCCGGTGGTGGAGACGTCACCGCAGGCCTACCGGCCGATCCGGACCCACCGGCCGACAGGGAACCGCCGACCGGCACCACGGCCGGCGGGCAGCCGCCCGAACGTGCCGCGCCAGCGCGGAACACGGTCGTCTTCGCGGGTGCACGACTTCGCGGTCGCCTAGCCGGTGCCCGGCGTGACCAGCGTCCACACCGGACACTGGGCCCGGCGGGCACGTCTCCAACACTCCTCACCGACCCGCCATGCGCAGGTCGGCCCGCGAACCCGTTCCTGACATTGACCAGTGTCATTGTCACGACTAGGATCGCGGCAGTCCGAGGAGGCAGGCATGGTCGGCGCAACCACCGCCCGCGGCGGCACGAGGCTGCCGCAGATCACCGCCTTCCTGCTCGGTGCCGCGTTCACCGTCAACGGCATGGCCGGGTTCGCGATCACCGGCGTCGAGGACTTTACCGCTCACACCGGCCATGACCTGCTCGGGTTCAACATCAACCCGCTGCACAACCTGGTCCACCTGACCATCGGCGTCGTCGGTATGCTCACCTGCTGGCGGCCCGCGTCGGCCCGGCTGTTCGGGTGGCTCCTGGTGATCGGCTACGGCTCGGTCCTCACCTACGGCATCTTCGTGATCGGCGATCCCAAGCTGAACATCCTCGCCCTGAACGCGGCGGACAACGTGCTGCACGGGTTCGCGGCCTTCGCCGGCCTGCTCATCGCGATGTGGGGCAGCGACCGACCACCCGCCGGCCGGCGGCCCGCGGTCGCCGCGCTCACCGCCGCGCCGCACCGGCACGAGCCGCAGCACGCCGCGCGGCGTTCCCACCGCTGACCGGCTACTCCGGCGGCGTGATCATGGAGTTGGCGACCGAGCCGTCGGCGTGTCGTACCGCCAGTCCCGTGGTCACCGCGGCGACGGTCTCGCCGCCCGTTCGATCGCGTCCTCGACCCCACCGACCCGGTCGGCGAGCAGGCCGAGCGCGCCCACGGCCCGGCCGACCGGGTCGTCGGAGTCGCCGCCAAGAGCACGCTCCCGCAGGTACCCGGCCTTGACCTCCGCCCACCGCCGGCCTGCTCGGCGGTGAGCCGGCCGCGTAGCTCGGCCAGCTTGAGCAGGTTGGCCTCCGCGCCGGAGGTGAGCGTCTGCGCCTCGCCCAGGTAGTGATCGTCGATCAGCGCCTCGACCTCGGCGTCGTTCATCACCGGCGCGATCCGCTCGGCCAGCTTGTTCATGTTCCGGTACGACCCCTGCAGCTGGAACGGTGGTTCCGTCCGCGACGCGTCGGCCTGGCTCGCGGAGGCGATGTAGGCCCGGTTGCACGCGAGCACCACCTCCTGGATCCGCAGCAGCTTGCGGAGCACCGAGGTCATCTGATCCAGCTCGATCGGCGGGTACGGGTGTGTCAGCCGCACCGACGCGTCGCCCCGGGCGAGCCGCACCAGCCCTTCGAGGTCACCATGGTCCCTAGTGGACAGTGGCGCGAGGACCGGGTTGGAGGTCAACGCGTTCTCGAGGTAGCTGAGCGCGAACAGCTCGTCCCGGCCGGAGAGTACGTCGCCGAGGTTCCACACGTCGGCCCGGTTCGCGAGCATGTCCGGCACCCGGAACCGCTGCCCCGAGGACGTGTACGGGTTGCCCGCCATGCACACGGCGAACCGCTTGCCGCGCAGGTCGTAGGTGCGGGTGCGGCCCGCCCACACGCCTTCCATCCGGCGCTGGGCATCGCAGAGCGGGATGAACTTCTGCAGCAGCTCCGGTGAGGTGTGCTGGATGTCGTCGAGGTAGAGCAGCACGTTGTTGCCCAGCTCCAGCGCGAACGAGATCTTCTCGACCTCCTGCCGGGCGGTCGCGTTCCGCGCCTCCGCCGGGTCGACCGAGGTCACCGCGTGCCCGAGCGCCGGCCCGTTCACCTTGACGAAGACCAGGCCCAGGCGGCTCGCCAGGTACTCCATCAGGGTCGTCTTGCCGTACCCGGGCGGGGAGATCAGCAGCAGCAGGCCCATCTGGTCGGTGCGCTTGGCCGCGCCGGCGGCGCCGAGCTGCTTGGCGAGGTTGTCCCCGACGAGCGGCAGGTAGACCTCGTCGAGCAGCCGGTTGCGGACGAACGCGCTCATCACCTTCGGCTGGAACTCGCCCATCCGCAGCCGCTCCCGCTCGGCCGCGACCAGCTCGTTGCGCCGACGCTGGTACGCCCGGTACGCCGGGATCCACTCGATGCGGAACCGCCGGGTACGGGTGAGCGCCTCGTCGACGCGTAGCTCCAGGCGCCGGTCCACGATGCGCGGATGGGCACCGAGCAGGCCCGGTACGGTCTCGGACAGTGCCGCCGACGAGTCCTGCCGGGGTAGGACGGTGCCGCACAGCTCGATCGCGACCGCCTCGGGCAGGTGGGTCGGATCAGCTTCGGTCGACCCCAGGTACCCGCGCAGCCAGGCCTCGACGAGCTGGTGGCGGGCGGCCAGATCGTCGCCGAGCGCACGCAGGTCGTCGTCGAACTCCTTGCCGGACTTGGATCGCGGTCCACCGAGCGCCCGGCGGAACCGGTCGAGCAGCATCCGCGCGGCCGCGCTCGTGACGAACCCGAATGGCGTACCGGCCAGCTCCTCGACCAGGTACTCTCCCGCGAGCCCGGGTGGCGGTGGCGCCAGTCGCAGGCCCGCGTGGAACTCCGCGATCCGCGTGTCGAGCTCGCCACGCAAGCTGTCAACCGCGGATGACAGGGTGCCGCGGAACAGCGACCGCGCCCGCGCCAGCGACCGGGCCCGGCGGGACCACGCCGCCTGGGCGGTGCCGTCCGCGCCGAAGGCCCAGAACAGCTGGGCGGCCGCCCGGACGTCGGGCGGGTAGCGCAGCAGTCCGCCGCCGTCATAGAGGCGCAGCAACACCTCCAGCACCAGCGCCGCGTCGTGGTCGTGGACGCCGCGCTCGTAGCCCTCGTCGTACCGGGTCTCCGCCGCGCGCCGCACCACCTCCGGCAGGTCGGCCTGGTGCAGCGCGTCCAGCGTGCCGGCCGCCTCCGCCTCGGCCAGGATCGAGGCGGCCAGGTGCTCGGCCCGGTACACCTCGGGCGACTCGGAGACGAGCAGCTGGTCCCAGAACGGCCGGGTCGCTTCGAACCCGGCGTCGCGCACCGGCGACCGGTAGTCGGTGGCGGTGATCGCGTACGCCATCCCGGCCCCCTGCGGGACGAGTGTCAGGTCGATCGGCTGGGTATTGACCGCGAACCGGTGCCGGCCGAGCGTGATGGTCGCGCCGCCATCGGCGTACAGGTCGAGCCGGTCCCGCAGCGCGCGGCCGGCCTCCTGCCGGGCGGCCTTGACCCGGCCCTCCAGCTCCTCGGCACGGACCTGGTCGCCGAGCCCGCGCAGCTCGTCCGCGACGGCGGCGAGCTTGACGATCATCGGGTCGGCGGCGAAGTAGGTGTTGACCTCGTCGAGCGAGTCCAGCGATCCGACCCTGCGCTGGACGCTGGTGAGGATCCGCTCGGCCGAGTCGACGAGCCGGTCGGCCCGGCGGGCCCGCTCGTCCAGCAGCGACTGCTTGCGCGACGAGAATGCCTCGTACACGTCGGTCCGCTTGGCCCCCAGCTCGGCGAGGAAGTCGTCGAACTCGCCGAAGCGGGACTCCAGGTTCTCGATCGACAGCAGCAACCGGCCGAGCTGCTCGTCGCAGCGCTCCGGCGTGCCCGCCGCCGCCAGCGCCGCGACGATGGCCTGGCCGAGGAGCGCGAACTCGGCGGCGAACGCGGCCCGGCCCTCCGCGGCCAGCAACTCGCGGCGCCGGCCGTCCAGCACCGCCCGGGCCCGGTTGACTCCGGCCAGGACCGCGCCGATCCGTTCCAGGATCGCGGTACGCGCGGTGGCGTCCGCGATGTCCAGCGTGCCCACCACGTCCGTGACGACCTGGAGCCCCTCGGCCTGCTGGGTCAGTTGGTCGCCGACCGGCCCCGCCTCGGCCACGGTGGAGATCGCGCCCGCCGCGGCGGCCAGCCGGTCGGTCTCGCCGCGGTATCCGGCGAACGCGTCGTCGCGCTGGAGGAAAGCCACCGCCCGAGTCCCGGCGGACGTCAGCTCGGCGGTCAGATCGGCGGCGAGCGCGTCGATCCGGTCAGTGTCCACATAGCGCAGTTCGCGCAGGCTCACCAGGTGGCCCTGGGCGCGGCGGAGCTCGGCGAGCTGGCGTACCCACGCATCGGTGGTCGCGGGCACCTCCCCGCGCGAACGCCGCACGATCGACATGGCCGACGCGGCGGCCTCCGCCACGGCGCCGGCGGCCTGCTCCCGCAGCGCCTGCACGGTCTCGAACTCGTCCAGCACCTGCTCGGCCGTTGACCGCACGGCGGTCAGCGGCGTCCGCAGGTCACCCAGGTCCGGGTCGCCGAGCCAGTGGTAGTGGTCGAACGCCCGGGTGCACGCCGCGATCAGGGCCTCGAACACCGCGGTCGACGGGGCCATCTCGCCCACCATCCGGGCCACCGAGAGGCAGTCCGAGATCCCGCGGACGAGATCCGCGTTCCCGATCCGGCCGAGCGGCCCGCCCGCGGCCGGCCGGGTCGCAGCGTACGTGTCGGACGCGTACGGCGTCTGCCATACCTGCATCGGATGTACCCGGGTGGGCTCCTCGGAGCTGGCCCGGAACACGACGAGCGTGCCGTCCTCGAACAGCGAGTAGCCGTGGCACGGGATCGGGGTGGCGACCTCCTTGCGGATCACGTTGTACGGCAACAGCAGCGTCCGGCCCTCGGCCCTGGCGTGGAAGACGTAGAGCACGTCCTCCCCGTTGGCCGACCGGATGACCCGCTCGAACTCCAGGCTTGCCACGTCGGTGTCGAAGGTCTTCTGCACGCCGGTGGCGAGGTAGTAGCCGCCCGGGAAGATGATGCCCTGGTCCTCGGGCAGCCGCTGGCAGGCCTGCCCGATGCCGTCGAGCCGGGCCACCTCCCTGGTTCTGGTGTTGAAGACCAGGAACCGCCAGGCCTCCTCCTTGTACGGCCGGATGCGCAGCAGCACCAGCGAACCGACCCGGGCGTGGTGCACGTCCGCGTCGGCGAGGCTCTGCAACGGCTCGTCGACCGGTTCGGCGTAGATGCCCTCCCCGGTCTAGGTGTTGTTCTCCACCTTGATGGTGAGGTTGCCGCCGATGGTCTCGACGAAGACCTCGTCACCGATCGAGATGTGCGGGTGCCGGCCGAGGACGTGGTCGTCGCGGGTCGTCTCGACCCACTCGAAGTCGTGTGACGGTGGGAAGACGTGGTCGCGCTCGCCGCGGTTGTCGAGGTACGTCGCGGTACCGTCGGCGGCGATCCGCCAGCGCAGCACCCGGAGGTCCTCGACCCGCTGGCCGGTCTGGAAGATCGCGAGCAACCGGTCGTCGAGCCGGCGCAGCTGCAGCAGCCGGGTCTCCCGGTAGTACCGGTACATCTCGCCGAAGTCGCGCTGGAACTGCTCGGCCCGAAGCAGGCCGGCCGCGCCCTCCTCGTCGGGTCGGACCACGTCGAACCGGAACGCGTCACCGTCCCGGCTGAACCGGTGGAGCGAGAACACATCGTCCACAGTGGTCTCCGGCTTGAGACCGATGAAGACGTTGTACCCGAAGAGCATCAGGCCGCCGACCGAGACCACATCACGCGGGACGCAGTTGTTCTGGGTACGGATCCGCTCGGTGCCGATCAGGCGCAGTTCGGTACTGCCGAACACGGCGAGCCGCTGCACGTTGAGCGCCTCGGCCCGCCGGGTCAGCTCCGCGGCCTGCCCCGCCAGCCGCTCCCGCAGGATCTCGTAGGACGGCTCCGCCTTCAGGGCCGAGGTCACTTCTTCGATCCGGTGAGCTCGACCACGGGAGTGTCGGCGATGCCGAGCGTCTGCGCGGCGTCGAGGAGCTTCTGCAGCTTCGCCGAGTCGGCGCCGCCGGCCTTGATCTGCTGCAGCAGCAGGGCCGCCAGGGTCAGGTTCGCCACCGCGCTGCCCTCCATCGAGCCGACCACGCGGGCCAGGTCCTGCAGGACGTTGGCGTCACCGTTCAGGTACGGCTCGGCCACCGCACGGGTCACCTCGGAGCTGTTCACGAAGCCGTCGACGCTCTTGCCGGTGGTGATCGCGCCCATCAGCCGGTCGACGAACATGCTCTCCCCGCCGACGATGTCGATGTTCGCCTTGGTCAGGCCGGCCGCGATCACGGAGGCCTGCGCCTCGGCGATCTGCCGCTGCACGTCGATGCCGGCGAGCCGGATCTCCTTCTCCGCCTCCAGCCGCAGCCGGTACTCCTCGTGCTGGCGGGTCGCGTCGTCCAGCGCCGCCATCGCGGCCGCCTTCTCGGTGAGCCCTTCGGCCTCGCCCTTGAGCTTCTCGCGCAGCGCGTCAGCCACCGCGATGGCCTTCTCGCGCTCCACCGTGGCCTCCGCCCGGCCGACCTTCTCGATCGCCTCGGCGTCCCGCTCGCGCACCTGTACCTCGGCCAGTCCGGGCGCGGCCGTCTCGGCCTGGATCCCTTCCGCCAGGCGGATCTTCGCCCGGGTGTCCAGCTCGGCCGCCTGTGCCCGGGCTTCGGCCAGGACCAGTTCCTCGCGCGCCTTGAACCTGGCGGCCTGCTCGGCGGCCTCGGCGGCCTTGATGTCCTTGACGAGGTTCTCCTGCGCCTCGGCCTCGGCCTGGATCACCACGGCCTGCCGGGTCCGCTCGGCCTCCTCGACGGTACGCAGGCGCTTGATCGCCTCCTCCTGCTCGGCGACGGTCTTCTCGACCGCGATCCGTTCCCGGATCACCTCGGCGATCGACCGCTTCTCCGCCTCGACCTCCTTGTCCTTGGCGATCGTGGACAGCTCGGTCTCCCGCTGCCGGCTGATCACCTCGAGCATGCGGTCCTTCTCGATCCGCTCGGTCTCGATCGCGATGACCCGCTCGCGGTTCTTCTGCGCCACCGCGATCTCCCGGGCCTGGTTCTCGGTCTGCACCCCCAACTGCTCGTCGGTACGCAGGCCGGCCGACGACGCCCGCAGCCGCTCCTCGGCCCGTACCTTGGCGATCTCGGCGTCCTCCCGGGCGCGCATGGTCTCCACCTCGCGGCGCTGCCTGATCTCCGCCTCGGACTGCCGGCGTTCCAGTTCGAGGATGGCCTCCCGGGCGTCGACGTTCTGCCGGGTGATCTCCTTCTCCTCGTTGCGGGTGTACTCGTTCGTCCGCACGTGCTCGATCGCGGTCAGCTCGGTGATCTTCCGGATGCCTTGCGCGTCAAGGATGTTGGCCGGGTCCAACCGAGACAGCGGGGTCTGCTCCAGGTAGTCGATCGCCGCGTCCTCGAGGCTGTACCCGTTGAGGTCGGTGCCGATGACCTGCACGATCTGGTCGCGGAACTCGTCCCGCTTGGTGTAGAGGTCGACGAAGTCGAGCTGCTTGCCGACCGTCTTCAGAGCCTCGGAGAACTTCGCGTTGAACAGCTCCTGCAGGGTCGACTGGTCGCTGGCGCGGGCGGTGCCGATGGCCTGGGCGACCCTCCCCGTCCGGGAAGAACCGCCGCAGCGGCCGGACGAACAGCCGGACGGCGAGCCAGGCAAGGACGATCGCCAGGACCAGCACGGCGACCGAGGCCACCCGGACGAGCGCACCGGACCCGGTCCGGCGCACGATCACCGAACCGACAAGGCAGATGAACCAGGCGACGGCGACCAGGAGCGAGATGACGACGAGGGACGGAACACCGCCGAGCCCGGCCGAGCCCAGCACCCCGGCCACCCCACCCGCCTCGTCGGAACCGTCACCGGCGCCGTCCCCGTCGGTCAGGTCGCTGCCGCCGACCAGGACGAAGACCCAATACCCGACAACTACCAGCAGGAGAAAACTGAACAGAACGGTCGGGAAGCTCAGCACGATGTCGACGAACTCGGGCAATGCCCGCCTCCCCGTTCAGCTGCGGCGTTGTAGACATCTGGATGATGACACGCGACGTCAATCTCCGGGTCGGCCGAGAGTCCTTCGCCGGCGGGCCTGTCGCCGGCCGAACGCCACCAGCCGGTGTCGCTAGCATCGACGCGTGCGCGCTGTCTGGCTCCTCGCCGGTGTCACGTCGATCGCGGTCGCGACCGCCGGGTGTGGCGCCTCACCACCGGGCGCCTCCACCACCGGTCCACCGGCGGCCGGCGCGCCGGCCGCCGGTCAGCCCGAGGCGAGCGTCAACGCCCAGGGCCTCGGCGCCTCACCGGCGCCGTCGCGGCCGCCGGCACCGCCGTTCACCGCGGGCAATCCGAACGGTCGGGCCACCGTACCCGCCGAGGCGCGCGCGGTCGACACGTCCCGCCCCACCCGGGTGGTCGGCACCGGTACGCCCGCCAGCTGTACCTCGCCGGCTGTGGTGTCGGCCGTCGCGGCCGGCGGCATCATCACGTTCAACTGCGGTCCGGACCCGGTGACGATCACGATGACCGCCACCGCCAAGGTACGCAACGCCAACGGGCCGCGGATCGTGCTGGACGGCGGCGGCAAGGTGACCCTCAGCGGCGGCGGGAGGCGGCGGATCCTCTACATGAACACCTGCGACAGGGCGCAGGGCTGGACCACGTCCCACTGCAACGACCAGGACCACCCGCAACTGACCGTGCAGAACCTGACGTTCGCCGACGGCAACTCCACCGGGGAGACCCTCGACGGCGGTGGTGGCGGCGCGGTCTTCGTCCGCGGCGGCCGGGTCAAGGTGGTCAACTCGCGGTTCGTGCGCAACCGCTGCGACCGTACCGGGCCGGATCTCGGCGGCGCGGCCATCCGGGTGCTCGACCAGTGGCGCAAGCTGCCGGTCTACATCGTGCACAGCACGTTCGGCGGTGCCTCGGGCCAGGGCGGCGTCTGCTCCAACGGCGGCGCGTTGAGCAGCATCGGGGTCTCCTGGGTCGTGCTCAACACCGTCATGTCCTACAACTCGGCCGTCGGCCACGGCGCCAACCCGGCCAAGCCCGGCACCCCCGGCGGCGGCAGCGGCGGCGCGATCTACACCGACGGCAACCTGTTCACGGTCCGCATCGCCGGGTCCGTCATCGAGAACAACCACGCGGTCGAGGGTGGCGGCGCGGTCTTCTTCGTCAGCAACGACCGGACCGGGACGATGACCATCGAGAGCTCGACGCTGCGCCGCAACCCGAGCGACGGCTTCGAGACCTCCGGCTTCCCGGGCATCTTCTTCCTCGGCGCGCGCAACCCGACCCTGATCGGATCGAAGCTGTCATGACCTTCTCGATCGTGGCGCGCTCCCCGGACGGTACGGCGTACGGCGTGGCAGTGGCGAGCAAGTTCCTCGCGGTCGGCGCGGTGGTACCCGCGGCCGAGGCGGAGACCGGCGCGCTGGCCACGCAGGCGCACGCGAACCTCGGGTACCGGCCGATGGGTCTGGCTCTGCTGCGGGACGGCCGGTCGGCGGCGGAGGTGGTCGCGGAGCTGACCGCCGGGGACGACGGCCGGGCCGTGCGCCAGCTCGGGGTGGTCGGCCGCGAAGCGCCGGGCGCGACCTACACCGGTGCCGAGTGCCACGACTGGGCCGGTGGTGTGGCCGGCGACGGGTACGCGATCCAGGGCAACATCCTGGCCGGCCCGGAGGTGGTCGACGCGATGCGCGCCGGATGGGCCGGCGACCGGGCCGGCGGCGACGGGACGCTGGCCCGGCGGCTGCTCGCCGCACTGGCGGCCGGCGACCGGGCCGGCGGCGACCGGCGCGGCCGGCAGAGTGCGGCCCTACTGGTGGTGCGGCCCGGCGGCGGGTACGGCGGCACCAGCGACGTCGAGGTCGACCTGCGGGTGGACGACCACACCGACCCGGTCGGCGCGCTCGGCGACCTGCTCGACCTGCACGAGCTGTACTTCACCCGCCCCGATCCGGCGACGCTGCTGGAGCTGACCGGTGACCTCGCGGACGAGGTCCGCCGGCGACTGGCCGACCTCGGGCATCCGGCCGCCGACCTGGACGCCGCGCTCGCCGGCTGGGCCGGCGTGGAGAACCTCGAGGAGCGGCTCGCCCCGGGCCACATCGACCCGCTCGTGCTGGAGATGCTGCGCCGGGTTGCCCGATAGGGCACCGTTGCGTGGCCCGCCGGGCGCGCGCCGGGAGATTGCCCCGGTCGATTCCGCAGATCACCGTTGCCTTCGATGGGTACCCACGAGAAGGTGCCGGAGCGGACCACCAGGACGGCGGCGGTCCGCCCGACATCGCGTCCGCAGCTCGTGACCGAGCAGGACCGGGTGCTCTCGCTGCAGCGCGACGCCGGCAACCGGGCGGTCACCGAGCACCTGCAGCGTCAGGCTCCCGCCGCGCCGGCGACCCAGCGGAAGACCGACGCCGAAGGCAACCCGATCAGCGTCTCCGGCGTCCGGCCGTACCTGACCGGGCTGGCCGGACCGGTACGCTTCCCGGCCGCCGGGCCGATCCTGCCGCAGGCGCTGCCGCCCAACCCGCACGCGGCGTTCGCCATGCTGCGCGGCCGGTGTGCCGCCGTCGCCGCGACGCAACTGGCGCTGGCCAACGCGATGCGCGGGGACATGAAGTACTGGTTCGCCCGGGTCTACTACTTCGTCACCGTCAACGAATTGAAGATGATCGACAGTGGCAGGTACCAGTACCCCATCATGAAGATGCAGGAGATCCTCGCGTTCCACGCGACGTACGAGGAGAACCTGAAGACCTGGCGGGCCGGGAACATCGACAAGGTGGAGAGCAACTGGCGGTCGGCGTTCACCGCGGCCGAGTGGGAGAACGGCGGCACCTGGTGGAAGGCCCGCTCCCACGAGATCCTCGACTCGCTGCTGCCGTCGATGGAGGCACACATCCGGTTCGACCTGCCCCGCGCGATCGCGTCCGTCTTCGAGCGCAACTACGCCGGCGTACCGGGGGTGGGCCTGTCCCTGTTCCAGGCGGACTTCCACGCGATGGGACCGGTCTTCGACGCGGCCACCGCGGCGGTCCGGCCGGAGATCGAGGCCGATTGCTACCTGATGGACCCGGGCAACGTCGACACGCTGGCCGACGCCGGCTTCCCGTTCTTCTTCAACATCCCGGTCGAGCGCGAGCAGACCTGGGAGAAGGCGGAGGCACTCGTCAGCGGGCACGAGAGCGGCATCATCGGCGCGCAGATGCAGCAGCGGCTGGAGGCGTACATGACCGGGGCGCACCCGTTCTCCGGCGACGACGCGTTCGACGTCGACTCCACGACGATCACCGACTACGACTGGGAGGGGCAGCCCCGGTGACGGTCCCGACCGCGCTCGCCGCCGCCCTGATCGCCGCCCGGCAGGGCGCCCGGCACGAGCTGTGCCGCCTCGTCGACTGGCCGCTGTCCGGCGTCGCGCGCATGGTCCGCGCGCTGCACCAGGTCGACGAGGGCGACCGGCGGCGGGTGGTGGCGCGCGGCCTCGCCGAGCTGGGCGGGGTGGCGCCGCACGACGCGACCGTGGCGGCGCTGAGCACCCGGCTGGCGGCGGTCTCGGGAACCCGGCCGGCCTCCCCGGCCGAGCAGGCGACCGCGCTGGAGACGATCCGGCCGCCCGCGCCGCCGCCCGGACTGACTCCGGCCCGCGCCCGCCAGCTCGCCCGGCTCGCCGAGCGCACCCGGGCGGTCACCGAGGTCTGGATCGCGGAGCATCCCAGCGGCCGGCACCTGCCGATCGCGATCCTGCCCGACTCCGGCCGGCTGCTGCTGTGCACCTGGCCGATCTGACCTGAGGCCGGGCCCCGGCTAGTCCGTGTCCGGCGCCCGCCAGACCAGCGTGTGCAGGATGTCGTTACCCGGGCGTTCCACGCTGTTGTTGTGCCGCGGCGTGGCCTTGCGGCCCCAGGCGTCGTCGCCGAACCACTCCGGCAGGCCGAACGGCAGGTCGCCGTGCGGGATCCGGGCGTAGTCGCGCTCCCGGAACGAACTGCCGTAGTTGGGTACGGTCGGGTCACCGTGCGGGTCCGGCGTGACGATCCCGCGCAGCTGCGTGATCGCGTCCCGCCACTCCTCGAGCAGCCGCTTCGGGTCGCGGCTGGACGGGTGGGGTACCTCGAACACCGGTACGGCCGGTTTCGAGGACCACAGGTCGAGCGCCTCGCGGGCCTGCCCACCGAACGCGACGATGGCCTGCAACGCCGACCCGGTGACCTTGTCGAACAAGCTGTTGCGCCAGGTACGGTGCGCGGGTTCGGCGAGGATCGGGCCGGCCTCGTCGGCGTGCGAAGGCTTGAGCGCGTAGGCGAACGCGTTCAGCAGCACGTAGCTGTGGGTCAGCCCGAGCTTGGTCAGGAAACCCTGGACACGCTGGCCCGCGTCGCCGACCAGCGTTCGGCACCCGATCCGCTCGGTCGGTCCGGGATCGGAGGCGACGCCCAGCAACCGGGCCGACCCGCCCAGCCGGCCGCGGTAGAAGACCGGGCCCCAGTCGTACCAGAAATGATCTCTATGTTCCCCGAACGACGGCAGCGCCGCGAAGTGCCGGGCGATGGCGACCGGCGGTCCAGGGTCAAATTCCTTCATCCTGCCTCCCCGTCGGGGCAGCCTCAGCCTACATTGCACACGTGGCTCTGGTGATCGAAGGCAGGCTCGTGCCGCTCGCGGCGGACGATCCGCTCGCGGCGTTCAAGGGTCGACTGTGGATCGACAACGGCGTGATCGTGGCGGTCACCAAGGGGCAGCGCGCCGGGCCGGACGGGTTCGACGACGCGCCGGTCGTCGACGTGGGCACGTCGCTCGTCCTGCCCGGGCTGATCGACCTGCACAACCACCTGGCCTACAACACGTTGCCACTGTGGACAGAGCCCACCCGGACCACGCCGTTCCTGCACCACAACTCGTGGCCCGGGGCGCGCTCGTACGCCGCCTCGGTGACCTGGCCGGCGTACGCGTTCATCACCGCGGCCCCGCAGGAGCTGCTGGCCTACGTGGAGACCAAGGCGATCGCCGGTGGCACCACGAGCGTGCAGGGTTCCCCGCCGAAGAACCGGCCGCGCGACGGCTGGCTGGTGCGCAACGTCGAGGACGAGACGTGGAACACCGGTAGACAGAACCTCGTGTACGCCTCGGCGCTCACGCTCAAGTCGGCGGTGCTGGCGGACCGGGCGAACCGGATGCGGGCCGGCAGCTCGTTCATCTACCACTGTGCCGAGGGCCAGCGGGGCTCCATCGTGGCCGGTGAGTTCCGGGACGCCGCCGCGGCCGGCTGCCTGCAGGAGCGCTTCGTCGCGGTACATTGCAACGCCGTCGACCCGGTGGTCTTCGAACGCTGGACGAACCGCGGCGCCGTGGTGTGGTCGCCGCTGTCGAACCTGTGGCTGTACGGCAAGACGACCGACGTCCCGGCCGCGCTCGACGCCGGCGTCTCGGTGTGCCTCGGGTCGGACTGGGGGCCGTCGGGCAGCAAGAACGTGCTCGGCGAGCTGAAGGTGGCTCGCCTCGCCGCGGACCACTTCGGCTGGACGCTCTCCGACGCGCAGCTGGTCCAGATGGTCACCAGCACCCCCGGCGACATCCTCGCCCGCGGGTGGGCGCGGCAGACCGGCCGGCTGCAACCGGGCGCGGTCGCAGACGTCGCCGTGCTCGGCGCGGCCCCGCGGGCGGAGCCGTTCGGCGCCGTCGTGCGCGCCACCGAACGGGACGTCGAGCTGGTCGTCATCAACGGCACGCCACGGTACGGCAAACCGGCGCTGATGACCGCGGCCGGCGCGTCGCTCGTGACGTCGGTGACCGTCGCCGGCCAGCGACGCTCGCTGTCACTGAGCCGACCCGACGATCCCGGCCGGGCGCTGCCGTGGAAGCAGGTCGTGGCCCGGCTCGAGCAGGTCCGGGCCGACCCGAAGCGGGAGATCGAGGCCGGGCAGGCCCGGCTGGCCTCGTGGGCCGGCCCGTTCGACGACCCGGACGCGCCGCTGCGGCTGGCGCTCGACATGCCGGCCGGCATCGCGCCGGTCGGCGGCCTGCCCAAGGACCTCACCCAGATCCAGATCCCGCCCCTGGACGGTCTCGCCCACGACGACGAGTTCCTCGCCTCGATCACCGGGCGCGGCTTCCACGACAAGATCCTCGATCGCCTGGCGGAGTTCTACGAATGACCGCGAATCCTCCTGATGTCATGGCCGCCCAGCGCGGCGTCGAGATGCCCGCCGCGGCCGCAGAGCCGCTCGTCCTCGACGGCGGGCAACGCATCGAGGTCGTCGACGCGCTGATGAATGTCCTCGGTGGCGCCTACTGCCATCTGCCGCAGAAGCGCGCCGGCTACGCGGTCGACCCGGTGCAGGCGCTGCAACTGTTGCGCCGCCGGTGCGTGCACCTGACCGACGGCGAGTTCCACCTCGCGATCACCGGGCTGGTCACCTCGCTGCGGGACGCGCACACCCGGTACCGGGGGCCGGCCGCGCTGCGCGACCACGTGGCGGTCCTGCCGTTCCTCATCGAGCACTACGGTCCCGAGGCACAGCGGACGTTCGTGGTGTCGAAGGTCGCCGAGGGCGCCGGCATCCGCAAGCGGAGCTTCAAGAAAGGGGTACGGCTGCGGTACTGGAACGGCATCCCGTTCAGCCGCGCGGTCGACCTCTACGCCGACCGGGAGACCGGTGGGCGGCCGGACGCGCGCAGCGCCCGCGCGCTGGAGTCGTTCACGTTCCGCGCCCTCGACTACGGCCCGCCCCCGGACGAGGAGTGGGTCATCATCGGGTACCGGACCAAGGACGGCGTCGACGACGAGGTCCGGATCCCGTGGCGGCTGGTCACCCCGGGCCGGGCCGGCACCGCGGTCCAGCCGGGCTCCGGCGCCGGGTTGAAGGTGGCCGCCGATCCCGCGGCCGAGGCGGTCCGGCGGGCCAAGAAGCTCATGTTCTCGCCGGAGCTGTGGCAGGCCGACCAGGCCGGACGTCCCGGCGCGGCCGGTGCGGCCGGTGGTTGGTTGCCGACCGAGTTCCAGGACACGCTCGCCGCGCGCACGGTACCCACGACCCGCCACGGCGAGCTCGGTTACCTGCGCCTCTGGAGCTTCGACGTCGAGGACCACGAGGCGTTCGTCGCGGAGACGATCCGGCTGGTCCGGCAGCTACCGCAGCGAGGGCTCATCATCGACCTGCGCGGCAACCCGGGCGGGCTGATCTGGGCCGCCGAGCGACTGCTCCAGTTGTTCACGCCGAACCGGATCGTGCCGACCCGGTTCGCACTGCTCGCCTCGCCGGTCACCCGGGCCATGGCGACGAGCCCGTTCAACCGGCTCGAACTCGAACCGTGGGCCACCTCGCTGGACGACGCGATCGCCACCGGCGAGCTGTACTCACAGCCGCTGCCGCTGACCGAGCCGGAGTGGTGCAACGACATCGGACAGCGGTACCGCGGCCCGGTGGTGGCGGTGGCGGACGCGAACACGTACTCGTCCGGTGACCTGTTCGCGGCCGGCTTCGTGGACAACGGGATCGGGCCGCTCGTCACGGTCGGCCAGGCCACCGGGGCCGGCGGGGCCAACGTGTGGACCGACGGCATGATGCGCGACGCGCTGGCCGGTACCCCGTTCGCGTTCCCGCCGCTGCCGGCCGATGTCGGGTTCACGCTGGCCATCCGGCGCGCGATCCGCAGCGGTCCGGCCGACGGCCTGCCGATCGAGGACACCGGCGTACCCGGGATCCCGTACGAGATGACCGAGCGCGACCTGCTCGACAGCAACGCCGACCTGCGCGACTTCTGCGCGGACGTACTCGCCCAGCAGGGTTGACCGCGATCTATCGGGTTTCCGGCGCAACCGGATCCCGGCGTGACGGGTGTGACCCGCATGAAGCTCACCACACGCCGCCTGACGATCCTGGTGCTGGCCGCCGCCGCGGTCAGCACCGCTGCCGCCCTGGCCGGCCCACCCGCCCTCCGGGGCCGGGACCACCGTGCTCCGGCGGCCTTCCCGCCCTCGTCCGCTCCCTCGTCCGCTCCGTCCTCGGTGCCGCCGTCTCCGTTGCCTTCCTCAACCGCGCCCGACCGGGGCGGAGGTTCCGCGGGTGGCGCCCCGGCCGAGCCGGGCAACGCCGTCCGTTTTCTCGATGACGCAACGGCCACCCGGCTGCGCAACACGACCATCACGCTGCCCGAGTGGGGTGGGAGTCCGGAGCTGGGCTGCCCGAGCGGCCGGTTCACGTTCTCCGGTGGCCGGGCCCGCGCCGGGACCGATGCCATCGGGCGGCCGACCGAGTACTGGATCCTCCATAAGGGACTGCGTGGCATCCTCGCGGACGTCGACGGGGTCCGCGGTGACGAGATCCTCGCCCCGTTGGGGTGCGGCTACCCCGAGCTGAGGTTCGCGTTGCTGGCGATGAAGCCGGATGGTCGCGGCCTCGGCTACGTGGTGGCGGCCGGCCGGCACATCGGGCACCTGGACCGGTTCTACCCGCAGGGGCGGGACGTGGTGGTGGAGGTGCAGGACAGCGCGTACTCGACGACCTACGAGCAGCGGCGCCGGTACCGGTGGCAGGGTTCCCGGTTCGTCCAGGTCGGCGGGCCGACCGCATTCCCCGCCGGCGTGGACTGGTCCACGGTGGACCTGGGTAACTGGTCGTTCGGGGTCTACGCCGAGACGCCGACGACCGGGCGCTGTGGCAGCGGAGGCTTCCTGTCGTTCGTCAACGGGGACAGCGGCGTCTGGGGCTACCGCGAGGAGAGCATCACCATCGACGAGGCCACGTTCCGGATGGGCGGCGTGTCGCGCGGCTACCTCTCCGAGCCGGCCGGCCACGCCGACCTCGACGTGATCGTCACCCTGTCGTGCCGGCGACCCGACGGGCAGACCGGGCAGTTCGTATGGCGGGTCGGGCAGACCGGCTCCCTCGTGGTCGAGGTCGGCGTCGACGGCGTCACCGGCATCCTGGGCCACCGGGTCACCGGCGGCCTCGCCGAGGTGACCGTCCGGACCGCCCGGGGGCGGGAGGTCCGCCGCTACCGCTCCAACGGCTACGTCTTCACCCGGGTCGGCTGACACCCAGAGCACAAACTGCGGGCACTTTGTGGTTATGGCGGCGCCGATAACCACAAAGTGCCCGCAGTTTGTGCGGCAGGTGGGGGCGCGAGGCCTTGACGGGTGCCGATGCGAGGTGGTTGTGTGAGCGCTTACAGGATCTGAGCTACATCGGTGTAGACCCGTCCTGGATTACGAGGCTGTGAGCGCTCCCAACCAGCATCCCTCGTGATCGCAGGAGGGCCCATGCCTAACAGAAGGCTCCTGACCGTCGCCATGCTGGTGGCGGTCACGGCCGCGTTCGCTCCCGACCTGTCCCGACCGGCGCGGGCGGCGCCGACCGTGACCAACCCCGGCTTCGAAGCCGGGTCAGGCCAGAACCCGTCCGGCTGGGCGGAGTCGTTCACGACCAGCGCGTCGTTCGTCGAGGCGGGCGGCCACGCGGGCAGCTTCCGGCTGTCGCACTGGGCCTCCGCGGCGTACCGCGTCGAGACGACCCAGACGCTCACCGGGCTGACCGCCGGTGCGTACACGTTGCGGGTCTGGGTCAAATCCGGCGGCGGGCAGGTCTCCGCGTACGTCGCGCTGCGCAACTGCGGCGGAGCCGAGGCGCGGACCAACCTGCCCGCGACCGGTGGCAGCACCTGGGTCCAGATCAGCGTCTCGACCACGGTCTCGACCAGCACCTGCACGATCGCGCTCTCGTCGGACGCCCGGGCCGGCAACTGGGCCAACTTCGACGACGTCGAGTTCGCCCCGAGCGGGGGCGGAGGAGGATCCACCGTGCAGATCAGGGGCGGCGACGTCTCCAGCCTGGCGAAGAACGAGGCGTTCGGCGCCACCTACTTCACCGCCGGCGGCCAGCAGCAGGACGCACTGACGATCCTGCGCGCGGGCGGCATGAACTGGGCCCGGCTCAAGGTGTGGGTCAACCCGGCGGACGGGTTCAACAACAAGGCCCGCGTGCTGGCCATGGCCCAGCGGATCAAGGCACAGGGCATGAAGCTGCTCGTCGACTTCCACTACTCGGACACCTGGGCCGACCCGGGCAAGCAGATCAAGCCGGCGGCGTGGGCGAACCTGTCGTTCACCGCGCTGCGGCAGGCGGTCTACGACCACACGTTCGACGTCTGCAACTCGTTGCGGAACCAGGGCACCACCGCGGACATGGTCCAGATCGGCAACGAGATCAACCCGGGCATGCTGCTGCCGACCGGCAGTACGTCCAACTGGTCGAACCTCGCCCAGCTGCTCACCGCCGGCAGCAACGCGGCGAAGGCGGTCTCCGCCACGACGCGGGTGATGCTGCACCTGGCCGAGGGTGGCGACAACGGGCTGTTCCGCTGGTGGTTCGACCAGGCGACCAGCCGGGGCGTCCCGTTCGACGTCATCGGCGCCTCGTACTACCCGTACTGGCACGGCTCGCTGGCGAGCCTGCAGAGCAACCTCAACGACATGGCCGCGCGCTACGGCAAGGACGTGGTCGTGGCGGAGACGGCATACGGCTTCACGCTCGCCGCCGACGACAGCGAACCCAACATCTTCAACTCGTCGCTGGCCCAGGCCGGCGGCTTCCCGGCCACCCCGCAGGGGCAGGTCGACGAGCTGCGCGCGGTCTTCACCGTCGTGAAGAACGTGCCGAACGGGCGCGGCCTGGGCGTCTTCTACTGGGAACCCGCGTGGACCGCGGTGACCGGCAGCGGGTGGGACCCGACGAACCCCAACTCGGGCAACGGCTGGGAGAACCAGGCGCTGTTCGACTACAACAGCCGCGCCCTGCCGGGCGTGGCCGTCTTCGGGACGGTGTAACCGAATGAAGCAGTCATTTGCGGTGGTGCTCCTCGCCGGCACGCTGGTCGTACCGGCGCCGAGCGCGGGCATCCAGAATCCCGGCTTCGAGACCGGCAACCTGAGCGGCTGGTCGTCGGCCGGCGCCGGCGGGTTCGTCGAGGCCGGCGGCCGCGCCGGCTCCGCCTTCCGGCTGACCCACTGGTCGGCCACCGACTACGCCGTGGAGACCAGCCAGACGCTACGAGGGCTGGCCAACGGCCCGTACACGGTGAAGGTCTGGGTCCGGACCGACGGCGGCCAGCGCACGGCGGAGGTCGCCCTGCGCGGATGTGGCGGATCTTCCACGAGTACGGCGTTGCCGCGCACCGGCGGCACCGACTGGGTCCAGATCGTGGCGTCCACAGTGGTCACCAAGCACCGCTGTACGATCTCGTTCCGGTCGGTCGGGCCCGCCGGCACGTGGGCCAACTTCGACGACGTCGGGCTCGTCCGCGGAGCCGCGCGAGGGCTGCGGATCCGCGGCGCCGACGTCTCGACGCTGAAGAAGAACGAGGACTTCGGCGCGGTCTACTACGACGCGGCGGGCGGGCGCCGGGACGCGCTGTCGATCCTGCGGGCGAACGGCATGAACTACGCGCGACTCAAGGTCTGGGTGGATCCGGCGGACGGGTACAACAGCAAGGCCCGCGTGCTGGAGATGGCCCGGCGGATCGAGCGCCAGGGGATGGGGCTGGTCATCGACTTCCACTACTCGGATGCGTGGGCCGACCCGGGCAAGCAGATCAAGCCGGCGGCATGGGCCGACCTGCCGTTCGACGAGCTGCGCCAGGCGGTGTACGACCACACGTACGACGTGCTGGACTCGCTCGAGCGGCAGGGCACCCCGGCCGACATCGCCCAGCTCGGCAACGAGATCAACGGTGGTCTACTGTGGCCGGACGGCCGGTGGGACAACTGGGACGGCCTGGCCGCGCTACTGATCTCGGCCGGTGACGCGGTGCGGGCGGTCTCCCGCCGTACGAAGATCATGCTGCACCTGGCCGAGGGCGGGAACAACGGCGGGCACGTGTGGTGGTTCGACAACGCGGTCGCACGCGGCGTGCCGTTCGACGTGATCGGGGTGTCGCACTACATCTACTGGCACGGCACGCTCGGCAGCCTGCAGTTCAACCTGAACGACCTGACCACCCGGTACGGCAAGGACATCGCGGTGATGGAGACGGCGTACGGGTTCACGCTGGCCGAGAACGACTCGACCGAGAACATCTTCAACGCGTCGCTGGCGCAGGCCGCCGGCTACCCGGCGACGCCGGCCGGGCAGGTGGCCGCGTTCCGGGACGTGATGACGGTGGTCGCCGCGGTGCCGCGCGGTCTCGGCGTCTTCTACTGGGAGCCGACCTGGACGGCCGTCGAGGGTGCCGGCTGGGATCCGAACGACCCCACGTCCGGTGACGGTTGGGAGAACCAGGCGCTGTTCGACTACTCGGGCCGTGCCCTACCCGCGCTCACCCTGTTCCACCCGTAGCCCTCCGTTCCCCCGTAGCCTGCTGCGGCGATCATGGAGTGTGCGGCCCGACGCGCCCGCCGCCACGCCCGCACACTCCATGATCACGGGACAGGCTCCGCCGGAGGACGGCGACCTCGCCGGCGGGGACGGCCAGCTCGCCGGCACACGGCTTGCCGGTCAGCAGCTCGGTACCGGTGCCGGGGACGGTCACGTCCCGGTCGAGATGGTTGATCGCCACGAGGTACTCCGTACCGTCCGCACCGACGCGCCGGACCAGCTCGACGCCCTCGGGTACGCCGGCGCGCAGCGCCAGGCCCGCGTCGACGTACGCACGCTTCAGGACGGCGTCGAGATCGGGCCCGTTGAGCCGGGTCGAGACGTACCAGACCACACCGGCACCGGGCGCGTGCCGCGTCACCGCGGGCCCACCCGCGGCCGGACCGTCCAGGTAGGACAGCACGGTCTCGGCCCCGCGCGGCACGATCTCCTCGGTCCAGATGTCGCCGGAGAGGCCGCCGTCCAGCGACACGGTCTGTCCGGCCCGCAGCGGCAGGAACTCCTCGACGGTCAGGCCGAGCAGGTCGCGCAGCGCCCCCGGGTGACCGCCCGGGTGGATGGTGTCGTTGCCGTCCACGATGCCGGAGAAGTACGACACGAGCAGCGTTCCGCCGCGCTGCACGTACCGGCTCAGGTTCTCCGCGGCGGCGGTGGTGGTCAGGTACAGGTTCGGCACGACCACGAGCGGGTAGCCGGACAGCTCGTCCTCCGGCCGGACGAAGTCCACGCCGAGGTGGTCCCGCCACAGCCGCTCGTAGTGGGCCACCGCCCGGTCGAAGAAGGTCAGTTCCACCGACGGCCGCCACTCCAGCTCCAGGGCCCACCACGACTGCCAGTCCCACACCACGGCCACGTCCGCCACGCACCGGCTGCCCCGCAGGTCGCGCAGCGCGCCGAGGTCCGCGCCGAGCCGGACCACGTCGCGCCACACCCGGGTACCGGTACCGCCGTGCGGCAGCATCGCGCTGTGGAACTTCTCTGCGCCGAACAGCGCCGCGCGCCACTGGAAGAACAGCAGGCCGTCCGCGCCGCGGGCGAGGTGGGCGAGGCTGTTGCGGCGCATCTCCCCGGCCCGCTTGGCGAGGTTGCGTGGCTGCCAGTTCACCGCGCTGGTGGAGTGCTCCATCAGCAGCCAGGGCGCGCCGCCGGCCAGCGACCGGGTCAGGTCCGCGGACATGGCCAGCTCGATGTGGTTGTCCGGCTGCTCGGCCCGCAGGTAGTGGTCGTTCGAGACGATGTCCACTTCGGACGCCCAGCGCCAGTAGTCGATACCCTTGCAGTTGGTCGCCATGAAGTTCGTCGTCACCGGGATGCCCGGCGCCAGGCGGCGCAGCACATCCCGCTCCCGCCGGTAGCAGTCGAGCAGCGCGTCCGAGGAGAACCGCAGGTAGTCCAGCTGCTGCGCCGGGTTCACCGCCGACGGGGCGGCCCGCGGTGGCTCGATCTCGGCCCAGTCACCGTACCGCTGGCTCCAGAACGACGTACCCCAGGCACGGTTCACGGTGGACAGGTCGCGGTACCGGCCGCGCAGCCAGTCACGGAACGCCGCGGCGGAGTTCTCGCAGTAGCAGGCGGACAGCGGCGCGCCGTACTCGTTGTGCACATGCCAGAGCACGACGGCGGGGTGACCGCCGTAGCGGCGGCCGAGCTGTTCGGTGATCGCGGTCGTGGCCCGGGCGTACTCCGGCGAGCTGGGGCAGAACGCGGCGCGAGCGCCGGGGCCGAGGACGACACCCTCCCGGGTGACCGGCCGGCTGTCCGGGTACCGGTAGGTGAACCACGGCGGCGGCGCCGCGGTCGGCGTGGCGAGGTCGACCGCGATCCCGGCCTCGTGCAGCAGGCCGAGAACCCGGTCGAGCCAGCCGAACTCGTACCGGCCCTCGGCGGGCTCGAGCATCGCCCACGAGAAGATCCCGACGCTGACCAGGTTCACCCCGGCCGCACGCATCAACCGGACGTCCTCCGGCCAGACGTCCTCGGGCCACTGTTCCGGGTTGTAGTCACCGCCGTAGGCCAGCCCCGCCAGGCCCGGCAACCACCGCGACACGGGCGGTGACTGTGAGCGCTCACAGAGCTTGTCGAGCTGCATGCGCCGCAATGTAGCACCTTGACAGGCCGTTGTTGAGAGGCAGAGACTGTGAGCGCTCACAGCGCTCACAGCCTCGTAACTCCAACGGTCATCTCCGCATACCCCTGACACCGGAGGACATAGTGAGATCACGATGGTGCCGACAACTCGCGGCGGTCGCCGCGCTGGTGGTGGGCGCCAGCTTGGCCGGATGCGGCTCAGACGAGCCCAGCCCGCAGGCCACGGCCGGCGGGAAGGTCGAGCTGACGTTCTGGACCTGGGTACCGAAGATCGAGAAGGTCGTCGACAAGTGGAACGCGGCGAACCCGAACATCCACGTCACGGTGAGCACGCAGGCACAGGGTGACGACCTCATAACCAAGGTGCTGACCGCGCACAAGGGCGGCAGCGGCGTTCCGGACCTGATCCAGGCCGAGTACCAGGCGCTGCCGACACTGGTCAGCAACGACGTGCTCGCCGACATCAAGGGCGACGTCGAGGCCTCGAAGGGCAAGTTCGCCGAGGGGCTCTGGCAGCAGGTGACGCTCGGCACCGACGCCGTCTACGCGGTACCGCAGGACGCCGGCCCGATGATGCTCTACTACCGCACGGACCTGTTCCAGCAGCTCGGCCTGACCGTCCCGAAGACCTGGGACGAGTTCGCGGCGACCGCCCGGACGGTACGCCAGAAGGACCCGAAGCGGTACCTGACCACGTTCTCCGCCACCGACCCCGGCTGGTTCGCCGGGCTGGCCCAACAGGCCGGAGCCTCCTGGTGGAGCATCGAGGGCGACACGTGGAAGGTCTCCGTCAACGACTCCGCGACGAAGAAGGTCGCCGAGTACTGGGGCGGGCTCGTCGCCGCCGGCTCGGTGGACGACCAGCCGATGTACACCCCCGAGTGGAACAAGGCGCTCAACGACGGCGCGCTCATCGCCTGGCCCAGCGCGGTTTGGGCGCCCGGTGTGCTGCAGGGCAACGCGGCGTCCACGAAGGGCAAGTGGGCCATGGCGCCGCTTCCACAGTGGAGCTCGGGGGAGAACAAGACCGGCAACTGGGGTGGCTCGTCCACCGCGGTCACCGAGAAGTCGAAGAACAAGAAGGCGGCGGCGCAGTTCGCGCTCTGGCTCAACACCGACGCGGCCGCGACCACGCAGCTCATCCAGGACGGCGGGCTCTACCCGGCCGCGCGGGAGGCCCAGGCCGGGCCGGCACTCGCCCAGCCGCCCGCGTTCTTCGCCGAGCAGAACGACTTCTACCCGCAGGCCAAGTCGATCGCCGACACCGCGGCCGGGTTCACCTGGGGGCCGAACGTGAACGTGGCCTACACCGCGTACAAGGACCTGTTCGGCAAGGCGATCACGCAGAAGAGCTCGTTCACCGCCGCCCTCGACCAGATGCAACAGACCACAGTGGACGACATGCGCAAGAACGGCTTCAAGGTAGGCTGAGGTGGACGGGGCCACCGCCGCCCGGAAGCCGCGGAGGCGTACGGCACACCGCCTCGTGCCGTACGCCTTCCTGGCGCCCGCGATCGTGATGTTCACGCTGTTCCTGCTGGCGCCGATCGGGTACACCGGCTACCTGAGCCTGCGCAAGGTAAAGGTCGAGGGGCTCGGCCTCGGCCGCGGCTCCCGGCGGGAGATCTTCGCCGGGCTGGAGAACTACCGGCAGACGCTCGCCGACACCGAGCTGTGGCGCGGGGCGCTCCGGGTCCTCGGGTACGGCGCGATCCTCACCCCGGTCATGCTCGGCCTGGCGCTGCTCTTCGCGTTGCTGCTCGACTCGCGGCGGACCGGCTTCCGGCGGTTCTCCCGGATCTCGATCTTCCTTCCGTTCGCGGTACCGGTCGTCATCGCGTCCCTGCTGTGGGGGTTCCTCTACCTGCCGTCGGTCAGCCCGGGGCAGCACCTGCTGCGCTCGGCCGGACTGCCCGAGATGGACCTGCTGGGGCCGGACCTGATCGTGTTCGCGCTGGCCAACATCGGCGTCTGGGGCGGGGTCGGGTTCAACATGATCGTCATCTACACCGCGCTGCGGGCGATCCCGCGGGAACTGTACGAGTCGGCGCGCATCGACGGCTGCTCGGAGTTCCAGATCGCGGTGCGGATCAAGATCCCGCTGGTGGTACCGGCAATGATCATGACGACGGTCTTCTCCGTGATCGCGACGCTGCAGGTCTTCAGCGAGCCGGTGACGCTGCGGCCGATGACCAACTCGCTCTCGTCGACCTGGTCGCCGCTGATGAAGATCTACCAGGACGCGTTCGCCCGCAACGACATCTTCACGGCCGCCGCCACCTCGATCGTCGTCGCGGCGGTCACGCTCGTGCTGTCGTTCGGTTTCCTGCGTGCGGTCCAGCGCCGCGCCTTCGCCGGAGAAAGCCAATGAGCACCGTGCTGGTGAAGCAGCCGGCGACGCGGGACAGCATCGAGGTGACCGCTCCGCCCCGGCGCCGTACCGCGTTCACGCCCACCGCGATCCTGGT